>JABLTQ010033706.1_pt1 | contig 32077 bp, 27 predicted proteins | sample 7160101 | NCBI WGS metagenome assembly JABLTQ01 (sample SAMN14651228, study PRJNA627086) | human gut metagenome | isolation source: feces | host: Homo sapiens
CCTTGTGTATTTACGCGCCAGCGTAAAATAGCAATTTCTTCGCGGCGGCTCGACACCGCGCTTCTTTGCGCAGCTAAGAAGCGTGGGGTCGAAAAAGGACCAGCTGGCAGGTCTCTGCCAGAGCCTCCCCTGGTCCCCGGACCACAGATCCGGTTCAAAAAAATACCTTGATTTGTTCACAAATTATTTATAGTAGAAGGTATTGACAAGCGGGGAAAGCGGTGGTAAACTGCGTTTAGCACTCAGGGATAAAGAGTGCTAAAACGATGGGAGGACGGAACATGGAACTGACAGAACGAAAAAAGCAGATTCTGCGGGCAATCGTAGACAGCTACATCCGCACGGCAGAGCCGGTCGGCTCCAAAACGATCTCCCAGCTGCCGGGCATGGACTTTTCGCCGGCGACCATCCGCAACGAGATGGCGGACTTGACCAGCATGGGGCTTCTTGAGCAGCCGCACACGTCGGCGGGGCGTGTGCCCAGCGCGGCGGGCTACCGGCTGTATGTCGACGAGCTCATGCAGGACTACCGCCTGTCGATGGACGAAACGAAGACCATCAACCAGGCGATGGAGGTCAAGATGCAGGAGGTCGACAAGATGATCTCCCAGGTCGGAAAGCTGGTCTCCAAAATGACCGACCTTCCCGCCTACGCCGTCGCGGCAAGAAGCTCGCAGCGGACCGTCAAGCGCTTTGATCTCATTCTGGCAGAAGCAGGAAGCTTTATTCTGGTTGTCATGTTAAGCGACAATCAGGTGCAGAATAAGCTCATCCGCCTGCCGCTGGATGTGTCGCAGGAGGATTTGCGGCTTCTGTCCGCGGTTCTCAACGCGAGCCTCACCGAGCTGACGGCGGACGAAATCACGCCGGAGCTTCTGGCAAAGGTCACGCGCAGCGCTGCCGGCGCGGCGAGCCTGGTGCCGGTGATTGTGGACTACACGGTGGAACTCCTGAAAAAGACCCACAGCGAGGTTTACATGACCGGTCAGGCAAAGCTGCTCGGTCAGCCGGAGTATCACGACGTGGAAAAGGCGCAGGAGGTTTTGACAAGCCTCGATGAAGACGTCATTTCCAATCTTCCGGCAACGCTTTCGTCCGGCACGACGCAGATTCTGGTCGGACCGGAGAATGTGGCAAAGGAACTGAAAGATTCCAGCGTCGTCATTACAAAGTTCGATATCGGCGACGGCATGCAGGGCATGATCGGCGTCGTAGGTCCGACGAGAATGGATTACGCGAAGATCACTGCGCGCCTGAGCTATTTTGCCGAGAATCTCGGCAGGATGTTCGCCAAGCCCCAGCAGCCGGCACTGAACGAGCCTGAGCTTCCCGAAGAACCGAAAAAATAACAGCCCCGGAGGCATTTGAATATGAGTCAGGAAACAAAGAATACAACCGAACAGGATCTGCCGGTCGAGGAAACCGCGCAGCAGCCGCCCGAGACCGGCGAACCGGTCCGGCAGCCGGAACCGGCGCAGGAGCCCGCAAAAGAACCTGCAAAGGAAGAAAAACAGCCGTCAGAGCTGGACAGCGTCAAGCAGCAGCTTGCAAAGGAGCATGACGGCTACCTTCGTCTGGCGGCGGAATATGACAATTTCCGCAAGCGCAGCCAGAAGGAAAAAGACGAGCTCTACACCGTGATCAAAGCCGAGACCGTCGGCAAGTTCCTGCCGGTCTACGACAATCTCGAGCGTGCGCTCGCGCAGGAAACCGCCGACGAGGCGTACAAGAAGGGCGTCGAAATGACCATGAACCAGCTGGTGAAGGTCATGGAGGGCCTGGGCGTGACGAGCTTCGGCGAGATCGGAGAAGCCTTTGATCCCGCGCGGCACAACGCCGTGATGCACGTCGAGCAGGAGGGTCTGGGCGAGAATGTGATCGCCGAGGTCTTCCAGAAGGGCTTCCTCGTCGGCGAAAAGGTCATCCGCTTCGCGATGGTCAAGGTTGCAAATTAGCCCTCCCGCTTCCCGCATGGAAGCATTCACATAAATTCGCATATCCCAAAATAAATTTGTAAAAACATTCACCTGTATTTAGGAGGATTTCAACTATGAGTAAAATTATTGGCATTGATCTTGGTACAACCAACAGCTGTGTAGCAGTTATGGAAGGCGGCGAGCCCGTCGTTATCGCAAACGCGGAAGGCAACCGCACCACCCCGTCCGTTGTGGCGTTCTCGAAGACCGGTGAGCGTATGGTCGGTCAGGTCGCAAAGCGTCAGGCAGTCACGAACCATGAGCGCACCATCGCTTCGATCAAGCGTCACATGGGCACCGACTATAAGGTTGACATCGACGGCAAGAAGTACACTCCGCAGGAAATTTCGGCCATGATTCTGCAGAAGCTGAAGGCAGACGCTGAAGCCTATCTGGGCGGTCCCGTGACCGAGGCTGTCATCACCGTTCCTGCTTACTTCAACGACGCCCAGCGTCAGGCGACCAAGGACGCCGGCAAGATTGCGGGTCTGGAAGTCAAGCGTATCATCAACGAGCCGACGGCAGCGGCGCTTGCCTATGGCGTTGACAAGGAAGCCGAGCAGAAGATCATGGTCTACGACCTCGGCGGCGGCACGTTCGATGTGTCCATCCTGGACATCGGCGACGGCGTCATCGAAGTGCTTGCCACCAACGGCAACACCCACCTCGGCGGCGACGATTTCGACGACTGCATCATCAAGTATCTCGTCGACGAATTCAAGAAGGCAGAGGGCATCGACCTGTCGAACGACAAGGTGGCAATGCAGCGTCTGAAGGAAGCTGCCGAGAAGGCAAAGATCGAGCTGTCCGGCGTGACCTCCTCGAACATCAACCTGCCGTATATCACCGCAGACGCAACGGGTCCGAAGCATCTGGACGTGACGCTCACCAGAGCGAAGTTCAATGAGCTGACCGCCCATCTGGTTGAAGCAACCGTGGGTCCTGTGAAGCAGGCAATGGCAGACGCGGGTCTTACCGCAAACGATATTTCCAAAGTCCTGCTGGTCGGCGGCTCGAGCCGTATCCCGGCAGTGCAGGAAGAGGTCAAGAAGCTCACCGGTAAGGAAGGCTTCAAGGGCATCAACCCTGACGAGTGCGTGGCAGTCGGCGCGGCAATCCAGGGCGGCGTCCTCGGCGGCGACGTGAAGGGTCTGCTGCTGCTCGATGTCACTCCGCTGTCGCTGGGCATTGAGACCATGGGCGGCGTGTTCACCAAGCTCATCGAGCGTAACACCACCATTCCGACCAAGAAGAGCCAGGTCTTCTCGACCGCGGCAGACAACCAGACCTCTGTGGAAGTCCATGTCCTGCAGGGTGAGCGCGAGATGGCGGCTTACAACAAGACCCTCGGCAAGTTCCAGCTGACGGGCATTGCTCCGGCGCCTCGCGGCGTGCCGCAGATCGAGGTTACGTTCGACATCGATGCCAACGGCATCGTGAATGTCTCGGCAAAGGACCTCGGCACGGGCGCTGAGCAGAAGATCACCATCACCGCTTCTTCGAACCTGTCGAAGGAAGACATCGACAAGGCAGTCAAGGAAGCCGAGCAGTATGCGGCAGAGGATAAGGCGCGCAAGGACGAGGTCGATACCCGCAACGCAGCCGATCAGATCATCTATCAGTCCGAAAAGACCCTGAACGAGATGGGCGACAAGGTCACCGAGAGCGACAAGGCGCCGGTCCTTGCAGCCATCGAAAAGCTGAAGGAAGCTCAGAAGGGCACCGACGTCGCGGCAATCAAGGCAGCGACCGACGAAGTTCAGAAAGCGTTCTATGCCGTCTCCGAGAAGCTCTATAAGAACGCTGCGCCGCAGGGCGATCCGAACGCAAATTGCGGCGGCGATTGCGGCAGCTGCGGTCCGCAGGACGGCAACAAGCCGGGCGACGACGGCGTGGTCGACGCAGACTACGAAGAGGTCTAAGTTCTGATGCATCAGCCATGGGGCGGAGCAATCCGCCCCGCTTGGCTTGTCTGAACACCTGACAAAGAGGTGAAACGATATGGCAGATCAAAACAAACGAGATTATTATGAGGTTCTGGGCGTCGAGAAAAACGCATCCGATGCGGAGATCAAGAAGGCTTACCGGAAGCTTGCCATGAAGTACCACCCGGACCAGAACCCCGGCGATAAATCGGCAGAGGAAAAATTCAAGGAAGTCAACGAGGCATATGAGGTTCTGTCCGACGCGGACAAAAAGGCGCGCTACGACCAGTACGGCTTCGCGGGTGTCGATCCGAACTTCAACCCGAACGCGGGCGCGGGCGCAGGATTCGGCGGGTTTGGCGGCTTCGGCGGCTTCGGAGATCTCGGCGATATTTTCGGCGACTTCTTTGGCGGCGGAGCGAGCGCTTCTTCCGCGCGCAGATCGGGTCCCAGCAAGGGGCAGAATGTCGTTGCGGAGATTGAAATCAGCTTTGAGGATGCGGCGTTCGGCTGCGAGCAGCAGATTACGTATTCTCGCATCGAGTCCTGCCCGACGTGCCATGGCTCGGGCTGTAAGGACGGCGCGCAGCCGGAAACCTGTACGTATTGCCGCGGCACCGGTACGGTGCGCACGCAGCAGAACTTCATGGGCATGACGATGCAGTCGCAGCAGCCGTGCCCGAAGTGCGGCGGCGCGGGCAAGATGATCAAGGATCCCTGCCAGACCTGCAAGGGCAAGGGCAAGGTCCGGCACACAAAGACGCTCAAGGTCTCCGTCCCGGCGGGCATCGACAACGGACAGTCGTTCCGGGTGCGCGAAGAGGGCAACGCCGGCTCCAACGGCGGACCCAACGGCGATCTTCTGGTGACCGTTTCGGTGCGTAAGCATCCGCTCTTTACCAGAGACGGGGCGAACGTTCTGTGCCAGATGCCGATTTCCTTCACGCAGGCGGCGCTCGGCGCGACGATCGAGGTGCCGACGCTCGATGGCAAGGTCCGCTACAACATCCCCGAGGGCACACAGACGGGAACCACGTTCCGCCTGCGCGGCAAGGGCATTCCGTATGTCGGGTATAAGACGCGCGGCGACCAGTTTGTCACTGTCGTGGTCGAGACGCCGACGAAGCTGACAAAAGAGCAGAAGGAGCTTCTGCGCAAGCTGGAAACCGGCGGCGACGACTCCCAGCCCAAAAAGAAGGGCTTTTTTGAAAAGCTCAAAGAAGATATGGAATAAGCAATCCATGGATGATCCCACTCCATAGAAAAATCCGTTCCGGGTTTTCCGGAACGGATTTTTTGTGCCTTTTGGGTTATTCGGTGAACGTGTAGCGCACAAGCGTGCCTTTGCCGTCGCCGGTGGTGATGACGGTGTCGCCCGCCGCATTTTTGCCGGAATCGATCACCGGGAAGCTGCCGTTCTGCGCGACATAGCTTTCGGGGCTTTCGGCTTCGATCTCTTTGAATTCCTTGTTCGCGTGCGCCTCGCCGCCGCAGGGGTTGATGGTCTCAATCAGAACCTCGTATTCGTTCATATGCTGCTCCTTTCCGCCCGGAGGCGGTTTTTCTTTTAGTGTACCACGAAACGAGAAAAACTTGCAAATAGGCGGATTGCATAAATTTTTGCTCCTGTTTTCGACAACAGAAGTTGAATGTCTGCATGCAACAAGAGGCTGTTTGCCGCTCATATATGAACCAAACTTTTAAAACAATGGAGGAGGACATATGAGCAGGGAAGCAACAGGAAGCCATGGGCAGATTTTGGGGAGCTTGTCGTATTTCAGCCAGATAAACCGGTCGACGTTCTGGGGGAATCTTCAACATGGAGAAGGCTTTGACTACTATCGGGTGCTGCGGGAGCTGGCAAGCCGTGCAGACGGCGCGATCAACAGCATTTACGATGATTTGCAGCGCCGAAAAGAAGCCCTGATTGCAATTCCAGAATCAGACAGAAAAAAGCTTGCAAAACAGGTAAGATCCTTTTATGATGTAAGCAGCATGGGCGGAGGCTTTGGAAACCGGTGCAGCGACTGCGAGAGCCTTCTGGAAGCGTCAGGCGGAAGCAGCTTTTCGTTTTTTACACAAAACGAGCTGCAAGAGGCTGCAAAGAAGATCAAGGGCAGCTGGGCATATTCCAGCACAGAAGCGGAAACGCTGGTAGAGCGGGCGGCAAAATGGGGAATTGACTGGGCGGCAGACGGAGACGACAGGAAAAAGAGCTTTTTAAAGGAAATTGAAGACGGAAAAGGACAGCGATTCTTGTCTGAAGCGCTGGAAGCCTACAAAAAGCTTGGAAACGCCTCTGATCTGAGCGGACGCAGCGGCTACCGGATTGGCAGCGACAGCTATATGCACACGTTGGAGCGCGACGTGTTCGGCTGCACAGTTCCGACCTCCTACAGTGCAGACTGGGGGAACCCGCAATATGTCAAGCTGCTACGGGAAGCGTTACAGGAAATTGCGTCGCAGATACAGCATAATCTGGAAGAGGCGCTGCGCAGCAACTGGTATATGCGGGACGAAAACGCGGAGCATATGCGCGAGGCAATCCGAAATCTGGAACGCTGCGGCGTCAGCACGTTCTCCTTATCCGGAATTGCCGATAAGCTTGCGTGGTATGTCGGCGGAGACGGCTATAAAATCCGGCAGCTCCAGCAGAAGCTGAACGAGCTGGGCGTAACGGACCACCTGACAGAGGATGGCGTTTACGGAAAGAAGACGCACAATGCGTGGCTGGATTTTCTGGATAAGCTCGAACACGGCACAGTGCCGACGCTGGCTTGGATAAATTTGACGCAAGAAAAATTGTCAGGAGTGAGGCTTGGCGGAACAACAAGTGCTGAAAGACAAGGCTTATATAATGCATTTATTTACAATGATAAATATAGATATATTCATTTTGATCCGCCGCATGATGGTTTGCATTTAAAGGTTAACGGCAAAAGGATACCAATCAATTTTCCACATATCAATATTGAAGAACAGTTAAAAGGACACGACCCACTCTATGACTGGCTTCAGCAAAACTATAATCACTATCCGATCAGCGATGAAGCATATGCGGTACTATCGCGAATGGATAATGTGAAAAAGGTTGTCAGAATTGGCGGGAAAATCCTGCTTGTCTGCGGCATCGCCTTGGACGCATTGGAGCTTGGAAAAGCAATTGAGGAAGATTTGCACGATGCAGATGGCAAGCTCGGCAGAACGACACTTTCGACAGCGGCAAGCATCGGCGGACAATGGGGCGGCGCTGCTTTGGGCGCAAAGCTGGGCGCGATGATTGGCGCTCTTGGCACAATTTATGCGCCGGTTACAGTTCCGATTTTAAGCCTCGCGGGGGGAATCGCCGGCTCATTTGCAGGAGACGCTCTGGCAAAATGGGTCGTTGATATTACATATGTAGGAGAGTGAGAAAAATGGGACTCTGGAAATTCCTGAAATGGACGTTCCAAAAACGGGATACTACGTCAGGCGAGGATTTTGGGCTGAGCGTCTTTCAGAGGGAAAGCGTGGATATGTTCAGCCTTGCCTGCTGGGAGGGAGGACCGCACGGCTATTCTTTGTGGCTGGAAATCTGGCAGGCGCTGATGGCAGGGCGGCTCTGCGTGAGCCATGTGGAATGCTGGAGCTACCGGGATAAGCGGGAAGACGGAAGGAAGACCGAGATTTTCTACAAGAACACCTTCCCGATGTGCTACGCGCAGGACCATTTGCGCGACCACGCTGCGCACACACTTCTGACTGACGGCTGGAAGGACATCTATTCTGTCGGCACCGGCATCGACCGGCAGATGATAGAGACCCTGTATGCGGAGGAAGATTTGAAGACCATCGGCTGGACGCCGTATGACTGTACGCCGAACTTTTTTGCGCTTAAAAGTCTTCCGGAGCCGGTCACGTTTGACGCCATCAAAGAAAGCACCAGTCAGCCGGGGCTTTACAGCATGAGCTACGACAGCTGTGAGAACTGGCTGGACATCACGCTGCCGGACGAGCAGACGAAGCAATTTGTCATGAAAACCATCCGGGCGGTTTTAAGCGCGCACGGAAAGAGCCTCTGGGTGCAGGGAGAGGATGAGTAGACATGGGCTTTTTTCTGGGACTTCTGAAGCTGCTGTTCGGAAAGCGGGAGCCGTGGACGCCGCTTTTTACGCTGAGCGACTGCGAGGACGACGAAGGACCGCAGCTCCGGTTCGACTGCGAGGGGGATTATACCGGCGAATGCTGCGAAATCCTCGACCGGCTGTGCGCGGGGCGGTTTGCTGCGATTTGGATGGAAGATCTGTTCTGGATGGAGCAGCGGCAGGAAAAGAAGACGCGCGAGATTGTTTATCACACGACCTTTCCGATGTATTACGCGCAGGAGATTGCCGGAACGGACGATCTTCTTCGCATGCACGGGGACTGGAAGGAACTGATTTCCGTCAGCCGCGGCTTTGACCGGAAGCTTTTTGCCGCGTTTCTGGAAACTTCGTATGTCCATTGCTGCGACGACCGGCTGTACGTATTCGATGAAACGCCGCCGACATGCCGGACGCTGCGCGAGGCGCAGGCGCTGCGGAAGATTCCGTGCCGGTTTACAGCGGAGTATACGCCCTACGACGGCGCGCTGATTTTCCGGGACATCTGCTCCGAGACCGCGCGGCAGGAGATTATCCGGACCGTGCAGGCGGTCTGCCGCGAACACGGCAAGGAGCCGGATGTGTATCTGAAAGAGGAAACGGACGAATAAAAGCGGAGAAGGAACGTTCCTTCTCCGCTTTGGCATATTCGTTATTCTTCTTCGCTGAACTGATCCTTGCCAACGCCGCAGAGCGGGCAGGTCCAGTCTTCGGGGACTTCCTCCCAAGGTGTGCCGGGGGCTACACCGTTATCGGGATCGCCGAGCTCGGGGTCATAGACATAGCCGCAGATATCGCAGACGTATTTCATCGTTGCGTCCTCCGATTCAGATTATTTGCCGAAGTAGCGGTCAAGAAGACCCTTGAGGGCGCGGCCGTGTCTTGCTTCGTCCTTTGCCATCTCATGGACGGTGTCGTGGATGGCGTCGAGGTTCAGCTGCTTCGCCTTCTTTGCCAGGTCGAACTTACCCTGCGTTGCGCCGAACTCGCAGTCGACACGCCAGGCAAGGTTCTTCTTCGTGTCGGCGTGCATGTTGCTCTCGAGATCGGAGCCGAGCATCTCGGCAAACTTTGCTGCATGCTCTGCCTCTTCGTATGCCGCCTTTTCCCAGTACAGACCGACCTCGGGGTAGCCCTCGCGGTGGGCAATACGAGCCATGCACAGGTACATGCCGACCTCCGAGCACTCGCCGTTGAAGTTCGCCATCAGCTGATCGAAGATGTACTTCTTGTCTTCCTCGCTGATGTCGGGATTGTTCTTGACGGTCGTGCCGTAGACGCCGAACTCATGCTCGGCAGCGAGCTTCAGCTCACCCTTGACCTCTTCGAACATGTTGCTCTTGGCATGACATACCGGGCACTCTGCCGGAGCTGCTTCGCCTTCGTAGATGTAACCGCAAACCTTGCAAACAAACTTCTTCATAATAAAATCCTCCGTTTTTTATTTTTTCTAATCGTAATTGCAACTGCTTTTTTATTCAGCGGCTTTTGCCGCCTGCATACATTCCGGGCACAGACCGTAGAAGCTGAGTCGGTAGTCTGTGATTTTGCCGCCCGCAGTATCATGGACACTCTGCAAAAACCCGTCTTCCAGGTTGATGTCCATCAGATCGAGCACCGCGCTGCATCTGGTGCAGACGAAGTGTGTGTGGGGGCTGGTGTTGCCGTCGAACCGTTCGAGTCCTCCGACCGTGCCGACCGAGATCACCAGACCCTCGTCTTTGAACATCGATAGGTTCCGGTAGACCGTGCCGAGGCTTAAATCGGGAATCGCGGGCTTGAGCTGCTGATAGACCCATTCGGCAGTAGGGTGGCAGGTGGTCGAGCGCAGACAGGCAAGAATGGCGTCGCGCTTGCGGCTGTGTTTTCTGACTGTTGCCATCTGCATCCCTCCAAAACAGTAATAATTCTTATTACGGTTATGAGTATACACGATAAACAACGATTTGTAAAGGGGTTTTTGAAAAAAATTTTTTATGAGGCTGCGGCTACACCGTTTATAAAGGAAACAAGCACGTCCGCAAAGACGCGCGCCGTGCGCAGCGCCTGCGAAAGCGTGTTGCCCGAGGCGCCGAACTCGCAAAGAAGCGAACCGTCCGTTTCGTGCTGGTTAAACCGCTCGGTGCGCAGATCGATGTCGCGGCAGAGCCCCGGCGCGCTCCGGTTTACCAGCGCCTGCAGCTTGAGTGCATTTGCCAGATTCTCCTGCCAGCGCGGATGTGTGAGCCCGCCCTCGTCCGTGCCGACGACGAGCATCAGCCGCGCGTACTCCTCGCCGTCTATATTTGCCGTCAACGCGGCAGGGAAGCCTGCCCGGTCCTCGACCGCGTCGCGGTGTACGTCCAGCACCATCTGAATCGACGGATACTGCGCCAGATACGACTCGATGATCGTCTGCATCCGCGCATAGGACCCATCGTAGCTCGGATAGTCATTGTGCGTCGTGTCGTGGAGCGTCTCGATGCCCGCGTCCTCCAGAATCCGCGCAATCTCGCTGCCGAGGCGGATGACCGAGCGCGTCTCGTCCTGCGTGCGAAGCGTGTCCGACGGCTCGTATGTAAAGCCCGGTTCCGGCGTATACGCCTCCGAGGCATGGGTATGGACAATCAGAATCTTCGGTCCGTCGCCCGAAAAATCGAGCGTGGACGGCTGCATCAGGAGCGCCTGTTTCTCATAGGTGTATGTACAGCCGCCCGTGATGACAATCGCGTCTGCCTCCTCCGGCGAAAAGGTCAGCGGTTCCGATGGTTCTGCGGGCGCGTTCTGCGATGGTTCTTCCGGCGCGGCGTCTTCTTCGGAAGCTGCCGGCAGCTCGCCGGAAGGCTCGTCCGCTTCCGGTGCGGCAGACGAAACCGGCGAAAGCCCCGCGGGCAGCGGTGTCCGGCAGACCAGCTCCGTGGGCGCGGCATCGATATCCACGCGCCAGAGCGTGGGCGCAAGCGAATGCTTCCAATCGAGATATGCCTGCACCTGCCCGGCAAGGCGCACGAGCATCGCCGCGAGCATCAGCGCGAGGCAGAACCGGTGGATTCTCTGGTGATTCATATAATCCCTCCCGTTTCCCAGTATATGCAAAAAACACAGGAAAAGAACGGGAAGAATCCGGAGATTTTTCAACTTCTTCGACAAAGAGGCATTGAATTTTCCGTGCAAATCATATATAATAGGTCCAACTATCGAATGGATGCGGAGGTACGCTGCATGGGGCAGGTTCTGGCGGTCATATCCGGCAAGGGCGGAACCGGCAAAACATCCGTGTGTGCGGGCGTCGCGGGCTGCCTTTGTCTGGAGGGCGCGCGCGTTCTGTGCATCGACGCGGACCTCGGGCTTCGCAATCTCGACATTTCGCTCGGCATGGCGTCGGAGGCGTCGGTTTCGTTTCTGGAAGTGATGCGGGGCGACTACACGCTCGAGCAGGCACCGCGCGCGGCAGGGCTTTCCGGGCTGCAGCTGCTGACGGCTCCGGTCTCTGTCTGCGCAGAGGATCTGGACGGGGCGCAGTTTGCCTCGCTGATTGACGAGGCGCGCCGCCGCTATGACTGGGTGCTGCTGGACGCGCCGGCTGGCATCGGGGCAGGCTTTGATCTTGCCGTGCGGCACGCAGACGAGCTGATGGTTGTGTGCCTGGCAGACCCGGCTTCCCAGCGCGACGCGGCAAGAGCCGCCGAGCTGGCGCTCACGAAGCGCGAGGTTCCGGCGAAGCTGGTGGTCAACCGGGTCAGCCCGCAGCTGTTTCGCAGAATGAACGCCACCGTCGACGATATCATGGACGGCGTGGGGCTGCCGCTGCTGGGCATTGTTCCGGACGACGCGAATGTGACGCTTGCGGCGGTCGAGGGAAAACCGCTTTGCCAGTATACCTTTCAGGGCGCGAGCCTTGCGTGCCTGCACATTGCAAAAAGGCTGCAGGGAAAGCGCGTGAAGCTGATGAAAATCCGGCGGACACTTTCCGGCATGTGAACAAAGGAGTTGAGAGTTATGAATATCACACTCATGGCGCATGATAAGAAGAAGGAACTCATGGTGCAGTTCTGCACGGCATATAAATCCATCCTCTCCAAGCACAGCCTGTCTGCCACGGCGGCAACCGGGCGGCTGGTGGCAGAGGCGACGAATCTGCCGGTCGCGCTGTTCCTGTCCAAGAATCAGGGCGGGCATCAGCAGGTCGACGCGCGCATTGCGTATAACGAGATTGACCTTGTGATCATGTTCTCCGACCCCAACGACACGGACCCCTGGGAGGATCAGCGCATCATGCGCACGCTGCGGCTGTGCGACATGCATAACGTCCCGTGCGCGACGAACCTTGCCTCGGCAGAAATGCTGATTCTCGGTCTGCAGCGCGGCGATCTTGACTGGAGAATGATGATCAAATCCAAAAAGCTGCACTGACAGATTGCGTTAGATAACCGCTGTGACGCGGAAGTAGTACCGTGCCGAAGCCCCGGACAGAGAGGAAATCACAAGCTGAAAGATTTCTGCGGGAGGGCGCGCGAAGGACATCCGCCGAGCGGGCGTATAAGGAGAGCTTCTCCGAAATCGCCGGCGCGCCGCACCGAACACGCGGCAAAGAGGAAGGGCAAGCCCTTCAAATTTGGGTGGCACCACGAAGTATCTGCGATACTCTCGTCCCAATGGAGGGATGAGAGTATCTTTTTATTGGGAAACGAAGGTTTCATTCGCCTGCGGTCGACGCCGGATCTTTTCCGCCATGGCGGCAAAACATCCGCTTGAAATACACAAAGTATTCCTGCGCGTCTGTTTTTTGCCCTGACGAAAAATCTCTCGCCGTCGGCTCTTGCCGAACAAAACCATCGTTTCCGGAATTTCATATTGTAAACAACAGAGAGGAACACAATCATGGCACAAATCAGACCGCACACGCTCTCCGGGTTTATGGAGCTGCTTCCCGCGCCGCAGGCGCAGATGGAGGAAATTATGGACATCCTGCGCAAAACGTACAGTCTGTACGGCTTCTGCGCGCTCGACACCCCGGCGATTGAAGCAGCCGACGTGCTGCTGGCAAAGGGCGGCGGCGAAACAGAAAAGCAGATCTACCGCTTCCAGAAGGGAGACAGCGATCTGGCGCTGCGCTTCGACCTCACCGTCCCGCTGGCAAAATACGTGGCGCTGCACTACAACGAGCTGTCGTTCCCGTTCCGCCGCTACCAGATCGGCAAGGTCTACCGCGGCGAGCGCGCGCAAAGAGGCAGATTCCGCGAGTTTTATCAGGCGGATATCGACATCATCGGCGACGGCAGGCTTTCGATTGTCAATGAAGCCGAAATCCCGTCGATCATCTACCGGACCTTCCGGACCATGGGTCTCAAGCGCTTCCAGATTCGCGTCAACAACCGCAAGATCTTAAATGGCTTCTATGCGATGCTGGGGCTGAGCGAAAAGTCGGGTGACATCATGCGCACCGTCGACAAGCTCGACAAGATCGGACCTGAAAAGGTTGGTGAGATTTTAATTGACGACTGCGGTCTGACGCGCGAGCTGGCGGACGAGATTCTGAAGTTTATCGCCATCCGCGGCACGAACGGCGAGGTTCTTTCCAGCCTGCACGGCTACTGCGGCAGAAACGAAACGTTCGATCAGGGTCTAAGTGAGCTGGAGACGGTCACAAAGTACCTTGCCGCTTTCGGTGTGCCGGAGGAGAATTTTGCGGTCGACCTGACGATTGCAAGAGGACTCGATTACTACACCGGCACGGTCTATGAAACCACGCTGCTGGACCACCCGGAAATCGGCTCGGTCTGCTCCGGCGGCAGATATGATAACCTCGCCGGGTATTATACCGACCGGCAGCTGCCGGGCGTCGGCATTTCGATCGGTCTGACGCGGCTTTTCTACGTGCTGTCCGAGCAGAATATGCTAAGCGAAACTTGGAACACCGCCCCTGCCGACGTGCTGGTTCTGCCGATGACCGACGATCTGACGCCTGCCATCGAGCTTGCCACCGAGCTTCGCCAGACCGGCATCCGCACCCAGCTCTACACCGAGGCAAAGAAGTTCAAGGCGAAGATTCAGTACGCCGACAAGCTTTCGATTCCCTATGTCATCTTCCTCGGAGAAGACGAGATTGCCGCCGGCACGCTTTCGGTCAAGGACCTCAAGGCGGGCGAGCAGGTGAGCGTCTCGCGCGAAAACGCCATCAACATCATTCTCGATGGAATCGCCCGGTCCCATCAGGGAACGATTTTGAAGTAACAATCATCCAGTATACAACCATTCTGATACGAAAGAAGGATACCATTATGATGCAATCCAGAACCCATACCTGCGGGGAGCTTCGTCTTTCCGACGCCGGCAAAACCGTCACGCTCTGTGGCTGGATGGAAAACGTGCGCGTCGTGGGCAGCAACTTTGCCTTCGTCGTCCTGCGCGATTTCTACGGCACGACGCAGATTGTCGTCGAAACCGAGGACATGATGAACATCGTCAAGTCCATCAACAAGGAATCGACCATCTCCGTGACCGGCACCGTGCGCGAGCGCGCCAGCAAAAACCCCAAGCAGGCGACCGGCGATGTGGAGGTCGTGCCGGAGAAGATCGATATTCTCGGCAAGTGCATCCACAACGAGCTGCCGTTTGAAATCAACCGCAGCCGCGACGCAGACGAGACCCAGCGCCTCAAATACCGCTATCTGGACCTCAGAAATCCTGCGGTCAAGCAGAACATCATCCTGCGCTGCCAGGTCATCGCCGCGCTGCGCAAGGCAATGATGGAGCACAATTTCCTGGAGATCACTACCCCGATTCTGACCGCTTCCTCCCCCGAGGGCGCGCGCGACTATCTGGTCCCTGCCAGAAAGCATCCCGGTAAGTTCTACGCCCTGCCGCAGGCGCCGCAGCAGTTCAAGCAGCTGCTCATGACCTCCGGCTTCGACCGCTACTTCCAGATCGCGCCCTGCTTCCGCGACGAAGACGCCCGCGGCGACCGCAGCCCCGGTGAGTTCTATCAGCTCGATATGGAGATGGCATTTGCCACGCAGGACGACGTGTTCGCGATTCTCGAGGATGTGCTGCCTCCGATCTTCGCAAAGTTCGGCAAGTATGACGTTGCATCGAGTGCGCCCTTCCGCCGCATCGGCTACGTCGACGCGCTGGAGACCTACGGCTCGGACAAGCCGGACCTCCGCATCGACCTGACCGCGAAGAACATCAGCGACCTGTTTACAGCGTCCGAGTTTGAGGCATTTAAGGGCAAGACGGTCAAGGCGGTTCCGGTTTCCGACTGCCACTTGACGCGCAAGCAGATTGAAAAGCTCCTGACCGACTGCGAGGTGCAGGCGGGCGTCAAGGGCTACTGGTTCAAGATGGACGAAAACGGCGAGCTTGCCGGCGGCGTTGCAAAATTCGTGCAGGGCTGCAAGGACGAGCTGACTGCGCGTTTGGGTCTTCAGCCCAATACGCTGGTGCTGGTCGCCGCGGGCGAGTCGGCAACGAAGCTTGTCGGCGTCATGATCAAGATCTTCGGCGCGAACGTGCCGGGACATATGGACAAAGAGCGCTACGAGTTCTGCTGGATTGTCGATTTCCCGATGTATGAGATCGGCGACGAATCGGGCGAGCTGGAATTCTGCCATAACCCGTTCTCGATGCCCGCAGGCGGTCTGGAGGTGCTTCTGAAGGCAGAGCGCGGCGAAATTGATCCGTTGACCATCACTGCCGACCAGTATGACCTCGTCTGCAACGGCGTGGAGCTCTCGTCCGGCGCGGTCCGGAACCACGACCCCGAGATCATGATCAAAGCCTTCGAACTGGTCCGCCTCGGCGAAGCCGACGTCAAGAAGAAGTTCCCCGCGATGTACAACGCCTTCACCTACGGCGCGCCGCCCCATGCCGGCATTGCCCCGGGCGTGGACCGCATGGTCATGCTGCTGGCCGGTGAAGAGTCCATCCGCGAGATTATCCCGTTCCCGATGAACAAGAACGCACAGGATATCCTCATGGGCGCTCCCTCCGAGGTCACGCAGAAGCAGCTCGATGAACTGCACATCGTCTGCACCGCAAAGGAAGAGGAATAACGCAAAATTCTTCGGGCGTGACCTCGCGCGCATGTGCGCGCCGCGCCGTTTGGCGCGTAAATCCCGGCGGAGCCGGGTTTGCGCAGGCGGGCTTTGCCCGCCGAGCATGATTGAATCACGGGGGACCCCGGACGGCTCCTGCCGTCTGGGGATCACGCAGAAGCAGCTCGATGAACTGCACATCGTCTGCACCGCAAAGGAAGAGGAATCATAGATGCTCTCAAGCCCCCGCCGGAAGGCGGGGGCTTTTTTATGCAACATGGTTCCTGATTTTGCGCGAGAAGCAGCAATTTGCTGTGCTGTGTGAATATTGCGTTAAAGTGTTAAGGCAAATGACGGAAAAAATATAGTGTCCTTCATGCGTGGACAGACGGACAAGAACTTGTGTACGCGAGGCAAAAACAGAATATTCCATCAAAAACCAGTCGAATCTGACCGCCTGTGGCGGACACATCTTTTCAAAACTCTCATTTTTCGGGCATTTTTCGGAATTCTGCACAAGAGTCGGTTGACAAAATGAAGAAAACTGGTATAATAAATGCATGTCCTCAAACGAGGATGTGTATTTCAAAACTGGAGGTTTGTATGAAGAAAGTAGTATGCTTGCTGCTCGCTCTTGTGATGCTGCTGGGTCTTGTCGCTTGCACCAACAGCACCGCTCCTGCAACGGAGAAGACCGAGACCACCACGACAGAGGAAACCAAGACCGAAGAAACCAAGACCGAAGAAGCGGCTCCCGCTGAGGAAACCGAGGCTTCGACCGAGGAGACCGGCAATGTCCATATCGGCATCGTCACCGGCTCCGTCTCCCAGTCCGAGGACGACCGCCGCGGCGCGGAAGCCTTCCAGGCGATGTACGGCGAAGAGATGGTCAAGCTTGCCATCTATCCCGACAACTTCACCGAAGAGCTGGAGACCACCATTCAGACCATCGTCAACCTCTCTGACGACCCCGACATGAAGGCGATCATCGTCAACCAGGGCGTCCCCGGCACGACTGAGGCATTCCGTCAGATCAAGGAGCGCCGCCCCGACATCATCTGCATCGCTGGTGAGTCCCACGAGGACCTGCCCGAGATCGGCTCCGCTGCTGACCTCGTCTGCAACAACGACTTCGTCGCCCGCGGCTACCTCATCATCCGTACCGCGCACGAGCTGGGCTGCGACACCTTCGTTCACATCTCCTTCCCGCGCCACATGGCTTATGAGACCATGAGCCGCCGTGTCGCCATCATGAAGGCTGCCTGCGAAGAGTTCGGCATGGAATTCGTTCTGGAAACCGCTCCGGACCCCACCTCTGACGTTGGCGTTGCCGGCGCACAGGCTTACATCCTTGAGAAGGTTCCCGAGTGGGTGGAAAAGTACGGCGAAAAGGCTGCTTACTTCTGCACCAACGACGCACATACCGAGCCGCTGCTGAAGCAGCTTCTCGAATACGGCGGCTACTTCATCGAGGCTGACCTGCCCTCCCCGCTCATGGGCTATCCCGGCGCGCTGGGTCTGGACCTGACTGAGGAAGCCGGCGACTTCGACAAGATCCTCAAGAAGGTTGAATCCGCAATCGTTGAAAAGGGTGGCGCAGGCCGCTTCGGCACCTGGGCATACTCCTATGGCTACACCGTTTCCGCTGGTCTTGCTCAGCACGCTCTGAACGTCATCAACGGCGAGAGCGAGCTTGCCGATATCGACGATATCGCGAAGGCATACCAGGTCTTCTCCCCGAACGCGGAGTGGAACGGCTCGAACTACACCAACGCGGACACCGGCGTCAAGCTGGACAATGTCTTCCTGGTCTATCAGGATACCTACATCATGGGCGATCCCGGCTGGTTCATGGGCTCGACCGAGGTTGAGGTTCCCGAGAAGTACTTCACCACCAAGTAAGATTCCGGTCAGACTGACCAACGAGAAAACAAACAGGCAGGGGGAGCCCCGGCTCCTCCTGCTGTTTTAAGCGAAACGGGAGAAGGAAATCGAATGGTAAATAACAACGCTCCGCTGTTGGAGATGCGAAATATCCAGAAGGACTTTTTCGGCAACCAGGTTCTGACGGACATCAACCTCACGCTTCGCGAGGGCGAGGTGCTGGGGCTTGTCGGTGAAAACGGCGCCGGTAAAAGCACCCTGATGAAAATCCTGTTCGGCATGGACGTCATCCGGGAAACCGGCGGCTACGGCGGCGACGTGCTGATTCATGGCGAGAAGGTTTCCTTCTCGACGCCTTTTGATGCGCTCAAAGCCGGTATCGGCATGGTGCATCAGGAGTTTTCTCTGATTCCCGGCTTCACGGCGACAGAAAACATTCTGCTTAACCGCGAGCCGAAGAAATCCAACGTGGTCTCCGAAATCTTCGGCGACCGCCTCAATACGCTTGACTACAAGCAGATGAACGAACGCTCGGCAGAAGCCATCAAGAAGATGGGCGTTCATATCGACCAGCATATGGTCATCAGCGACATGCCGGTCGGTCACAAGCAGTTTACGGAAATTGCGCGAGAGCTCAGCAAGGACAACCTCAAGCTGCTCATTCTCGACGAGCCGACCGCGGTTCTGACCGAGAAGGAAGCGGCGGCGCTGCTGAACTCCATCCGCTCGATGGCAGCGCGCGGCATCTCCGTGATTTTCATCACCCACCGTCTGCAGGAGATCCTGTCCGTGTGCGACAAGGTCGTCATCATGCGCGACGGCGTGGTGGTCAAAGATACCCCCGCAAGTGAAATTGATGTTCCCGAGATTACGCGCTGCATGGTCGGCAGATCGGTGGATCTGTCGTCTGAAAAGCGCGAAATCGTCGATCATTCGAATGCAAAAACCATTCTATCCATCCGCAATCTCTGGGTCGATATGCCGGGCGAGACCGTGCGCAACGTGACCCTGGATGTGAAGGAGGGCGAGATTCTCGGCATCGGCGGTCTTGCCGGTCAGGGAAAGCTCGGCATCCCCAACGGCGTAATGGGTCTTTATGAAGCAGGCGGCACCGTCGAGTTTGACGGCAAACCGATTCCGCTCAACAGCCCGAGAAAGTGCCTCGACGCATCGCTTGCCTTCGTCTCCGAGGACCGGCGCGGCGTAGGTCTGCTGCTCGATGAAACGCTGGAGTGGAATGTTGCGTTCCCCGCCATGCAGATTCAGAACAAATTCCTCAAAAAAATCGGACCGATCACCTGGCGTGATGAAAAGGCAATCCATGATATAACCCAGAAGTACATCAACGAGCTGATGATCAAGTGCACCAGTTCCCTGCAGAAGGCAAGAGAGCTTTCCGGCGGCAACCAGCAGAAGATCTGCCTGGCAAAGGCGTTCGCGCTGGAGCCCCGGTTCCTGTTCGTTTCCGAGCCGACCCGCGGCATCGACGTCGGCGCGAAGGCGCTGGTGCTCGACGCGCTGCGGCGCTTCAACCGCGAGTCCGGCGTCACCGTTGTGATGATCTCCTCGGAGCTGGAAGAACTCAGACAGACCTGCGACAGAATCGCCATCGTCTCCGGCGGTCGCATTGCCGGCATTTTGCCCGCGACCGAATCCTCCGAGGCGTTCGGCATGCTGATGGTCAGTCAGGTGAAATAAGGAGGGCGTCATGAAAAAAACACAACAAGACAATATCTGGGGCCCTGAAAAGTTCAACCGTGAGATGAAATCGCTCGGCGAGCTGACGTCCTCGTTCGGTCTGCCGCGCCTGATCATCACAGGCTTCCTGGTCCTTCTGTTCATCCTCGCGCCGGTCGCGGGCGTGGACTTCTTCACGCAGATCACGAACGTCGCCAACCGCTTCAGCTGGAACGCGGTCATGGTTCTGGCAATGGTCCCGATGATTCACTCCGGCTGCGGTCTGAACTTCGGTCTGCCGCTGGGTCTGGTGTCGGGTCTTCTGGGCGCGACGCTGTCGATCCAGTTCGGCTTCACGGGCGCCATGAGCTTCGTGATGGCAATTGTGATTGCAACGCCGTTTGCCTTCCTGTTCGGCGGCGGCTACGGGTGGCTGCTCAACAAGATCAAGGGCGGCGAGATGATGATTGCGACGTATGTCGGCTTCTCCGCCATCTCGTTCATGTGCATGATGTGGCTGCTGCTGCCGTATACCAGCCCCACGATGGTCTGGGGTATGGCAGGCAAGGGGCTTCGTACGACGATCTCCCTCGAAGGCTTCTACGATAAGGTTCTGGCAAAGTTCGCGCTGGATTTCAACAAAATCTGCGGCATCAACCTTGTCATTCCGGTCGGCACCATCGCGTTCTTCGCGCTGCTTGCCTTCGGTATGTGGGCGTTCCTGCACACCAAGACCGGTACGGCAATGACTGCCGTCGGCTCGAACCCGGTGTTCGCAAGAGCTTCCGGCATCGACGTCGACCGCATTCGCCTTTTGTCCGTCATCATGTCCACGTGGCTGGCAGCCGTCGGCATCCTGGTCTATGAGCAGGGCTTCGGCTTCATCCAGCTCTACACCGCGCCCAACAACATGACGCTCCCGGCGGTCGCGGCAATTTTGATCGGCGGCGCGTCGGTCAACAAGGCATCGATTCCCAACGTGATCATTGGCACCATCCTCTTCCAGGGTATCGTGACCATGACGCCGACGGTCCTCAACTCCCTGATCCACATGGATATGAGTGAGGTTATCCGTATGATCGTCTCCAACGGCATGATCCTGTACGCACTGACCAGAAAGACGGAGGGATCGAAATGAGCAAACAGGTAAAAGCAAAGAAAAAACGCCTGACCTTTGGTCAGTTCCTCGCCAACAACTCCGTGCCGATCATGTTCATCATCTTCTGCGCGATCTGCATCCCCATCTCGGGCTTCTCGCCGAGCTACCTGCTCAATGAGATCGTGACCCGTATGGGACGAAACACGTTCCTGATTCTGTGCCTGCTGATTCCGATCATGGCCGGCATGGGTCTGAACTTCGGTATGACGCTCGGCGCAATGGCGGGCGAAATCGCCCTGATCTTCGTCTCAGACTGGCAGATCTGGGGCATTCCCGGCGTCGTGCTGGCAATGATTCTCTCGATTCCCATCTCCATTCTGCTCGGCGCGTTCTGCGGCAGCATGCTCAACCGCGCGCGCGGTCGCGAAATGATTACGAGCTACATCATTTCCTTCTTCATCAACGGCGTGTACCAGCTGGTCGTGCTTTATATGATGGGCTCGATCATTCCGATTCAGCACAGCGAGATCAAGCTGCCCCGCGGCTACGGCATCCGAAACACCGTGAGCTTGCTCAACATGCGCCAGTGCATCGACAATTTGCTTGCCATCAACGTAAACGGCGTGAAGATCCCCGTTCTGACGTTCATCCTGATTGCGCTTCTGTGCCTGTTCATCATCTGGTTCCGCAAGACCAAGCTCGGACAGGACATGCGCGCGGTCGGTCAGGACATGGAGGTCGCGCGTGACGCCGGCATCAAGGTCGAGCGCACGAGAATCATCTCCATCGTCATGTCCACGGTCTTCGCGGGCTTCGGCATGATTCTGTACCTGCAGAACATGGGCAACCTCTCCACCTACAGCTCCCACTCGCAGATCGGTATGTTCTGCATCGCGGCGCTGCTGGTCGGCGGTGCATCGGTCGACAGAGCCTCCATCGGCAACGTCTTCCTCGGCGTGACGCTGTTCCATCTGATGTTCATCGTCGCTCCGGCGGCTGGCGCGAAGATCACCGGCGACTCCATGATCGGCGAATACTTCCGCGTGTTCATCTCCTACGGCGTTATCACGGTGGCTCTGATCATGTACGAAACCAAGAAGCGCAGAAATAAGAGCATGGCAGGGCAGGAGCTTGCTGCCGCACAGAAGGAGGAAGCAAAATGAAAAAACGCACGCTTTTCTTCCGCCTCGGCGCCATCGCCATTCTGCTTGCCATCGCAGCGGTCATGATGGTCATCGGTCGCGGTCACACCGTCTACTTCGACAACAAGAAGCTGGAAGTGAACGGCGAAACCTACGACACGCCCTACAAGGTCTGCGTCTACGTGGGTGACGAGCGCGTTGCCAAGCTCTACGACAAGGAGCGCGGCATGGCGACCTGGATCGGTCAGAACTTCGAAATGACGCTCGAGATCACCCAGGAAAAGGGCGGCGACGAGACGACCGAAACATATCAGATCAAGCTGCCTTACAACATGGACGGCATCGTCATCAACATCCCCGGCTTCCTCGCGGGGCTGGACCAGGATGCGTACATCTCGCAGTTTGTCCCCGTGGCAACCGAAGAGACGACCACAGAGGACGAGGAGCTGCCCGGCGACGAGTTCGGCATCGACATCGAAGGCGATATCTAAACACTGCACACTCTGACAAAAGAGCAAGCAGCCCCGGATTTCCGGGGCTGCTTTCTGTGTGCCGAAAAGCCTCGCAGAGTTTCGCCCCGCAGGGCGAAATAAAGTGGAAATCCATGTTATCCGGCGGCTTTGCCGACCGGAAACATACTGCTCGCTGAGCCAGTGTGAGCTTTTCGCGCTTTGCGCGAAAAGCTTGCGCGCAGTCGAGGCGCATTCCTTTTGTCGAAAAAGCATTAGCTTTTTCGACAGTCTGGAAGCCCCGGATTTCCGGGGCTGCTTTTTTGCTGCTTTTGCGGGGAAACAGGAAACACCTACCAATCAAATCGGTATGTTTGTTACAGGCGTGAAAAGCAGGCGTGCGGCGGGAATCAAATTTTGTGAACACAGACAATCGACACTGCCGGGAGAATTTATTATAATAAAGAGCATCAAAAGCAAAGAGGTGGCAAAAAATGCTTTGCAGCAACATCGGCATCAACGAAAGCGGACACCTGACGTTTGCGGGCGAGGATACGGTCCGGCTCGCGGCGCACTACAAAACGCCGCTGTATCTTATGGACGAGGACCGCATCCGCGAAAACTGCCGCGTGTATAAAGCCGCGATGGCGCGTGCGTTCGGAGAAGGGAGCTTTCCGCTCTACGCCAGCAAAGCCGCCAGCTTCAAGCGCATCTACGCCATCATGCAGGACGAGGGCATGGCGATCGACGTCGTCTCCGCGGGCGAGATTGCGACGGCAAAGCGCGCGGGCTTTCAGATGGAGCGCGCCTTCTTCCACGGCAACAACAAAACCGATGCCGACATTTCCTACGCGATGGCAGCAAACGTCGGCTATTTTGTCGCCGACCATGCGCAGGAGCTGGAAGTCATCAGCCGCGAGGCAAAAAGCCGGGGCATCCGGCAGAAGGTGCTGCTGCGTCTGACGCCGGGCATCGACCCGCACACCTATGAAGCCGTCGCCACCGGCAAGGTTGACTCCAAATTCGGCGTCGCAATCGAAACCGGGCAGGCAGAGGATTTTGTCCGCCTCGCCCTGAGTCTTCCCAACATCCGCCTGATGGGCTACCACTGCCATGTCGGCTCTCAGGTCTTTGACGAAGACGGGAGCGTCTACCATGACGCGGCGCAGATCATGCTGCGCTTTGCCGCAGATATGAAGCAGAAGCTCGGCGCGGATCTGCAGATGCTGGATCTCGGCGGCGGCTACGGCGTGCGCTATACGGACGCGGACCCCGCAGTCGACATTCCCGCAAACATCGAATCGCTTGCCGAGGCAATCCGGAGCATCTGCTGCGAGCTGGGGCTGCCGGTTCCGGCAGTTCTGCTGGAGCCGGGCAGAAGCATCGTTGCCGACGCCGGCATGACGCTCTACACCGCAGGCAGTACGAAGTCCATCCCCGGCTACAAAAACTATGTCTCCGTCGACGGCGGCATGACCGACAATCCCCGCTACGCGCTCTACGGCTCGAAATACACGGTGTTTCTTGCAAACCGGGCAGGGGAGGAAGCGAACTTCCGCTGCGATGTGGTCGGGCGCTGCTGCGAAAGCGGCGATATCATCCAGCCGGATGTGCTGCTGCCGGAGCCGAAGCGCGGCGATTTGATTGCCGTCTGCACCACGGGCGCATACAACTACTCCATGGCGTCCAACTATAACCGCATTCCGCGCCCGCCGGTCGTCATGCTCAAAGGCGGCAAGCCCACCCTTGCCGTCCGCCGCGAAACCGTCGACGATCTGACCGCGCTCGATATGTAAAACGATGTAGAAGATACAAAACGCCCCGAAGCTGCCGTGACAGACAGGTTCGGGGCGTTTTTCGTTTGTGTTACTTCTGCGTCAGCACGCGCACGATGCGAAGCGCGGAGCGCTCCAGCGTCACGCGGTCCGGCTCCTGCGTGTAGCGTTCGCCGTCCGAGAGGAACATGCCGCTGAATTTCCAGTCGATGATCAAAGACCGGATGAGGTCGCAGTCCTCACCGAGGGCTTCCCCGTTGACGATAGAGTCCGGCAGCAGCGCTGCCTTGCACGCGCGCGCGGCAATTTCAAACGGGAGCGCGTAGATATCGCGCAGCGAAGACAGGCGAATGTCCAGACTGCGCGGCAGGGTACCTGTGCGCAGAATTGCCGCGCCGTGCGTCTGCACGCCCTTGCAGAAAAACAGCGCGCACAGACCGGTCAGCACCGGGTCTTCCGACCACGACTCCTGCGACACCGCGTCAAACGGCGTGCGCTGCAAGGCGCAGCCGGGGGCAAGGCAGAACGCCACGCCGTATTCCTGCATCTCTCTGCCGATTGCCTTGCCGACCGAGAAAATAAGGTCGGGGTCAAACGAGCAGGCGAGCATGCCGGGCGCGGGGAAGCCGGTCGTGTACTGATGGCGGACCGTGCCGTCGTCCTGCTCTAAATCCTTTTTGAGCGCCAGACCGCACACGCCGGAAGCAATCGTCATGGGCCCGAGCCCATAGCGCGGAAGCTCTGCCGAAGCGCCCAGGGCACCTGGAACGTCGGACGGGCAGAAGCCGAAATCACACACGAGCTTTCGGAGGCTGGTATCGTCCATGCCGGCGACGAAGGTAAACGCGCTGCATGCACCGGATTTGACCTCATCGAGCGTGTGGCGCGCGTCGTCTCCGCGGCAGCCGGTGAACGGGCGACCCTTTTTGCGGCTGCGGCGGGGCAGATTCCGGTCCGACAGACGAATGGCGCGGCGGCGCGCGGTTTCCAGTTCTTCGGCTTCACCGGGGTAGGTGTAGAGATGGACCGGCTCTTTTCTTGCCGGAAGCTCGGCGTCCGGGAACGCGCACGGCGTCACCGCCTGCACCACGGCAGAGCGCGTCAGCCGGATGGAACCGGCAAGGCACGTTGCGCGGGAGCTGCTGCCCACGCGGATATCATAGTAGCCCTCCTCCAGAACGTAGGCGGAGGCTTTTTCGCGGAAGATGGCAAGCTCCGTCACCGGGAAGCGCAGATGCAGCGTCTGCTGTTCGCCCGGGGCAAGGACCTGCGTTTTCTGGAACGTGTCGAGGAACCAGGCAGGACCTGTTTTTCCGCTGTCCGGGCGGGAGCAGTAGACCTGCACGACCTCCTGCACGGGGTACGTTTCGCCGGTATTTTCTACGGTCGCGCTCACGGTTACGTCGCAGCCGTCGAGCCCGACGCTGACCGAGCTGAACTCCGCCTTGCCGTAGCCCAAGCCATAGCCGAACGGGAAAAGAAGCTCGCCGCCGAAGGTGTCAAAATAGCGGTAGCCGAGGAAGCTGTCCAACTGCTGCGCGGCAAGCCCGAACGATTCCAGCTTCTCGGACCAGCTGAACGACAGCTTGCCGGACGGGCAGACCCTGCCCGTCAGAACATCCGCCAGCGCATAGCCCGCCTCCTGCCCGGCAAGACCGAGCAAAACGATGGCACCGCAGCTTCTTGCCTCCTGCGTCAGCTCCATGTAGCCCGGCGCGGCAAGGACCAGCACGACGCGGGAAAAAGCGCCCGTGACCTTTTTGAGCATGTCCTGCTCAAAATTGGTGAGCTTCGGGTCATAGTGCGCCGCCGGGCGCGCCAGAACGACGACGGCAGCGTCGTTGGAGGAAGCAAACTCCTCCATGCTGAGATTTCCCAGCGGCATCTCGCTGCCCTCCGGATGCTCGAGCGCCCAGGCGCGGTATTTGTGCGCCAGCAGCGTGTCCTGTGCGACGGCGCTGTCTGCGCTCAAGCCGTCCAGAATCCCGACTCTGCGCCACGGGTCCATGCCGGAAAGCCCGGTGGGGGTAAAAATCTGACCGATGCCGAAGACGGCAACACGCACGGGCGCATCAAGGGTTCCGGCAAACGGCAGCGTATTAGCGACGTTTTTGAGCAGAACGCAGCTTCCTGCCGCAGCCGCGCGGCTGACAAGCGCATGCTCGTTCATTCTGGCTGTATATTCCATGGCAATCTCCCATCGACAGTAATGTAAATTTCGTAAAGCTATCATATCACAAAATGCGCCGTTCGGAAACCGAAAAAAACGAAATTGGCGCAGAAATCCCGAAAGCCTGCCAGCTTTTACAAAAAGTTCACGCAAACACCTGGCAATGGGATATAATAAAGTCATATTTTCATGAAACGAAGAACGAAAGAGAACAAGGAGGACGACACCATGGCAAAGACCATTCTTGTGGTGGAGGACGATCAGAATATTTCAGAGCTTCTGCGCCTGTATCTGGAAAAGGAAGGCTACACCGTCAACATCGCCGACGACGGCGGAAAGGGCGTGGAGCTCTACAGAAGGCTTAAGCCCGATCTGGTGCTGCTGGACCTGATGCTGCCGGTTTTGGACGGCTGGGGCGTGCTGCGCGCCATCCGGCAGGACGGCAAGACGCCCGTCATCATGCTCACGGCAAAGGGCGAGACCATCGACAAGGTCGCGGGGCTCAAGCAGGGCGCGGACGACTATATCACCAAGCCCTTCGAGATGAAGGAGGTGCTCGCGCGCATTGAGGCGGTCCTGCGCCGCGCCGGAGAAGGAGAAAACGGCAAGGAAAAGCCGCGCCGTCTGGTCTTCGACAAGCTGGTCATTGACCTGGATTCGTTCGAGCTGGTGGTCGACGGCAAGCGCGTCGAGACGCCGCCCAAGGAGATGGAGCTTTTGTACCATCTGGCATCCTCTCCCAACCGGGTCTATACGAGAAATCAGCTGCTCGACGAGGTCTGGGGGTTTGACTATTTTGGCGACAGCCGCACCGTCGACGTGCATATCAAGCGGCTTCGCGAGAAGCTTGAGGGCGTGTCGGACCAGTGGAGCCTCAAGACGGTCTGGGGCGTCGGGTATAAGTTCGAGGTCGTGCAGCAATGAAAACAATCTTCTCCCGGCTCTTTTCCATGATCGCGGCGTTACTCATGCTGTGCCTGCTCATTACCGGCGTGGCGTTCCGGTTTCTGATGATGAGCTGGGTGGAATCCGAAAAACGCAAAAGTCTGAGCGCGGACGCCTCGGCGCTTGCCGATCTTGCCGAGGCATATGACTCGGCGGGCGAGCTGGAGAGCAACTGGAATTTCCAGATCGGTCTGTCGCTGTTCTCCGAGGTCGGAGAGGTCAGCGCGATGATCTGCGACGAAGACGGATACGTGGTGATCTGCTCATGCGACAACCTGACCTGCGACCATGTGGGAAAGCAGGTGCCGGAGAGTTACCGGCGCGAAATGCTGCGCGAGGGTGTGTACTATGAAAAAAACGTGCGTCTTGCCGATATCTATGACGACGCGCGTTTTCTTGCCGGGCAGGCGGTTGTGAACGATCAGACCGGCAATCTGGTGGGCTTCGTCGTTGTGACCGCGCCGATGAACCAGACGACGGATTATATGCTGCGCAGCAGCACGTTCTTCATCTACACGGCAATCGGCGCGCTGGGTCTGGCGCTGGTGGCAGCGACATTTTTGTCGCGGTCTCTGGTGCGCCCCCTCGGTCAGATGGCAGATGTGGCGCGCCGCTTCGGCTACGGCGAGACCAAGCTCCGCGCCGAGCAGACAAAGAGCAACACGCGCGAGGTCAACGATCTGGCGCTGGCGTTCAACACGATGGCGGATTCTCTGGAGCAGTCCGAGCAGCGCCGGCAGGAGTTCATCGCGAACGTGTCGCATGAGCTGAAAACGCCCATGACGACCATCGGCGGCTATGTCGACGGCATCCTCGACGGCACGATTCCGAAGGAAACCGAGAAGCACTACCTGCAGATTGTTTCCAGCGAGGTCCGGCGTCTGTCGCGCCTGGTGCGCAGCATGCTGGATTTGAGCCGTATTCAGGCGCAGGGACTGGACGAGTCGCGCAAGTCGCGCTTCGATCTCGGCGAGGCAATGAGCGACGTGTTAATCACCTTTGAGCAGAAGATCAACGCCCGCGCGCTGCAGGTCAGCGTCGATCTGCCGGAAAAACCGGTCTGGACGAAGGCGGACCGCGACGCCATCACGCAGGTGATCTACAACCTGCTGGATAACGCCATCAAGTTCTGCCCCGTGGGCGGCAGCCTCGCTCTGGTGCTCGAGCAGGACGGGCAGAAGGCGCGCCTTCGCGTCCGCAATACCGGTCAGACCATACCGGCGGAGGAGCTTCCGCTGCTGTTCGACCGCTTCCACAAGGCGGACAAGGCACGTTCTGCCGACCGCGAGGGCTGGGGACTCGGACTTTACATCGCCAAAACAATTGTCGGCGCACACGGCGGCGAAATCTGGGCGACGAGCGAAAACGGCGTGACGGAGTTCTGCTTCACACTGCCTGTGGTGCGGTGAAGCTGCCGCCAGAAAATGTTCAAAAAGTGTAAGATTTGTATTTACAAACTATTCAACATTCTTCCCGCGAAACCGGATATACTGAGACTATAGAAGCAGCAAAGAAGGTGCCCGCGTATGGGATACGAGCAAAATAACGGATATTATCAGAACGATGGTTCGCACGACCAGAGCTGGCGCGATCAGACGAACGTCTACCAGACCCAGCGTGAGCAGCCGACGCCGATGGGACGCCGCAGCCCTTGCCGGAAAAGCGGCTGGTTCAAGGGCTTGCTGGCGGTTTTGCTGGTGGTTGCCATCAGCTTCGGCGCGTTTTACCTGATTCGGAACGTCGGCGTGCGGCTGGAAAAGACCGAAGACGGTTTCACCCTCTCCATGACCGACCGGACGAGAACACCTGAGCAGACGCTCAGCGCGCCGGAGGATACGCAGCAGCTGCTGCCGGAAGCTGCGGCGTCGAATTCCGACGCACCGCAGACCGGCGCGCCGGCGAGCAAACCGGAATCCGGCGCGTATGTCGGCTCCGGCGCGAAGCTCAACATCGTCTCCGCTCCGCAAAGCTCCGACACGACCTTCTCCGACGAAGAGGGCGCGCTGTGTTTGCAGGATATCTACAGCCGCGTCATTGACAGCGTCGTCTCGATTTCCTCCATGACCTCGAGCGGAACGTCCAGCGGCACGGGCATTATCATGTCCCCCGACGGTTATGTCATCACAAACCACCACGTCATCAGCGGCGCGCTGGTCATCTCCGTCCTCACGAACGACAACCGCGAGTTTGAAGCGGCGCTCGTCGGCAGCGACGAAATGAGCGACCTTGCCGTCCTCAAGATCGACGCGCGGGGGCTCCAGGCGGCAGAATTCGGAGATTCTTCGAAGCTGCGCGTGGGAGACAGCGTCGTCGCCATCGGCGACCCCTTGGGCGTGCAGCTGCGCGGCACCATGACAAACGGCATCATCTCCGCCATCAACCGCGACCTCACCGTGGGCGACCGGACCATGACGCTCATTCAGACGAACGCCGCACTCAACAACGGCAACTCCGGCGGACCGCTCATCAACTGCTACGGGCAGGTCATCGGCATCAACACGGTGAAAATGAGCTCATACTACACCGCGTCGGCAACGGTCGAGGGGCTCGGCTTCGCCATTCCGATTTCCGTTGCAAAGCCGATCATTGACGAGCTGATTGAAAACGGCTATGTCGCCGGCAGACCTGCCATCGGCATTTCGGGAGACTCTCTTCCGACCTATTACCGCGCCTATTACCGTCTGCCGGACGGCGTGTATGTCACATCCGTGAACGACGGAAGCGACGCCAAGGCGAAGGGCATCCGCGAGGGCGATATCGTAACGGCAATCAACGGCGAGGTCATCTCCTCGATTGACGACCTGAACACCATCAAAAACCAGTATGCAGCGGGCGACGAGGTGACGCTTACCATCTACCGCAGCGGCGCATACTATGAAGTCACTGTAACCCTGGTCGATCAGGCAACCGGCAAATAAACCAAAGGACCATCCCTGTCACGGGGTGGTCCTTTTTGTGCAAGTGCTTTATTCGGTGAGATAGCGATCGAGCTGCTGAGCGACGATGGGGTTGGTTTTGAATTTCGGCTGGTCAAACAACCGACCGTTTGCCATCACCAGCTCGACATGGCGCAGCGCGCGCAGATCGTCCAGGGGATTGTCCTTTGTGACGATCAGGTCGGCGCAGAGTCCCGGCGCAACCGCGCCCGTCACATCGCCGAGCCCGGCAAGCTGCGCGGCGTTCTTTGTCGCGGTGTAGAGCGCGAAGGCGTTGGAAACGCCGGTATATTTATGGAAATAGAACAGCTCCCGCCAGAAATCGTACTGCGTGATCCACGGGCAGCCGACGTCGTTTCCGAGGACGACCGGAATGCCGTTTGCCAGCGCCGCCTTCGCGCACTCGATGATGCCTTCAAAGACGACGTTGCCGTTGTACTGCTCGACCTCGGAGGCATTGGAGACGCTGCGGTCAAACAGCGCGTAGGGAAGCGCGGGCGAGAGCGTCGTGCAGAGAAACGCACCGCGGCGTTTGAACAGCTCGATCATTTCATCATCCGGCTTTGCGCCGTGCTCGATGGAGTCGACGCCGTTTTGCAGCGCAACCTTCACGCCTTCGGGTGATTCGACGTGCGCGGCGACCGTGTAGCCGTCCGCATGCGCCTTATCGCAGACGGCTTTGACCATCTCTGGCGGCATTTTCAGCGCACCTGGCACGCCCTTTTCCTTTGCGTCCAGCACGCCGCCGGTGATCATCAGCTTCACCAGGTCCACGCCTTCCGACTCCGCCTGCGCCAGCACCTGCAGCGCCTCCTCATTCGAGTGCGCTGCCACGGCGACCGAGCCTGCCATGTGCCCGCCGGGGACGGAAATGCCTTGATTGGCAGCGAGAATCCGGGGACCGACCCGGCATCCTGCGGCAATTTCGTCGCGCAGCCGCGTGTCGAAGCTGCCGAGACCGCCCACGGTGCGGATGGTCGTCACGCCGCTGAGCAGCTCCAGCTTTGCAAAGCCAGCCACCATGCGGTAGGCGACGGCGCGCGTCAGCCCGCTTGCCATGATTTTTTTGACGAGCGCTTCATTGTCGCGCTGCTTTTTCTGCGGCTTGCCGTTGCCTGCCAGATGCACGTGCATGTTAATCAGACCCGGCATCAGATACCGGTTTTGAAGATCGATCACCGTATAGCCGTTCAGGTCCGCGTCATCCTGTACGATGGCAGTAATTATTTCGCCGTCTGTCAGAACCGTTTTCCCGCGCTGCGGCTGCATGTCCTTCGAGCCGTCGAGAATCACGCCGTTTGTGAGTGCATATTTCATCGCTGTCACCTGCTTTTCAAATCTATGAGACCATTCTATCACAGCTTCGCGCGTTTTCGGCAATTTTTTGCGATGCAAAAGCATAGCAAAATAAGAAATGTGCCATTTCCTCGCCCTTGCGGGCAACCGGAAATCCTGCGACAAAAAACGGTTGCAATTTTCCGCCGCAGATGGTATGATAACAAAGCAAACTATACAGGGTTCGTTCATCGGCAGAACGCCGTATCCTCCAAGCCGCGGAAGGCGGGTTCGATCACAAGCATTTTGCCATCGTAAGATGGCGCGATGCATGGCATCGCAGCTTTTGGCAGAGCCAAAAGAAAATGCGCAGGGACACGGAGGCGGCGCAGCCGCCGGAGTATTCCCGTACCCTGCTCCAACAACTTAATATGCAGGGTTAGTTCATCGGTAGAACGGTCGCTTCCCAAGCCACAGAGGCGGGTTCGATTCCCGTACCCTGCTCCATCTAGTAGAACCAAAAAAGATATCTACGCGAAAAGCCCAGAAGTTTCAACGACTTCTGGGCTTTTTTGCGCCCAATTTTTGAAGTCGGAAAAAAAGATATCAAAAAGGGTTTTGGCAAAATCAGTGGACTTGAACCTTTACCCACGCGATTTTGGGCCGCTTTTCCGGGAATTTTTCGGGA
>JABLTQ010090424.1_pt1 | contig 32020 bp, 58 predicted proteins | sample 7160101 | NCBI WGS metagenome assembly JABLTQ01 (sample SAMN14651228, study PRJNA627086) | human gut metagenome | isolation source: feces | host: Homo sapiens
AATACGGTCTTAAAGCAGCTCGTCGTGCTCCACAATTCTCTAAACGTTAGTATTTTACTTACTAAGAGAATGCAAAAGCCTTTATATAAAGGCTTTTTTCTTTTGCCTAATTGAGATAAAATTGTATGCGTAGGCCACAAACAGGCCACAAACATTTTTAATAGAAAAACCTCAAAGAATATCACTTCGAGGTCATTTTTAAATTTTGTTGATCGCATCCAACAAGGTCTGATAATCCATATGAGTATATACTTTTTCAGTTAAACTCATTGCACCTTTATGGCCAACAATCTTCTTAATCGTCGTTGGATTTACATCTGCTTTTGTAAGTAACGATATACAAGTATGCCTTGTATCATGTAGAGTTTGCTTCATGTTTAATTGTTTCATACTCCTGCATCAGTATTGACTTACCCGATTTTCTGATACCGGTAATAACTTTTATATCAGGCGTATCCTTCAGATTCTTTATTCGATTCAGGTATTCAGTTCTTTCAATGGTTCCCATAGTATTGCCTCACTTTCAAAAAATGAAAATTTTTAAACTTTTGAAAGTGAATAGTATGCTTTTGTTAATTTTTTTCTTTATATTTTAAGAATTCTTAGATATTATTGGAATAGTTGGAGGTGTATAACATGAAATTGGAAAAAAGGATAGAACTATGTGATTCTATGACACCGCTAGAGTCAGAAATTGCATCTTATATTTTAAATAATAAAGATGCGGTTACGAAACTAAAGATTCAAGAATTGGCTGATATACTTTTTATATCAAAATCTGCGATTCATCGTTTTGTGAAAAAGATTGGGTTTAATGGATTCAATGATTTAAAAGTGAGTATCGCAAAAGAAAATGCTGATTTATTAGAAAACAATTCCTATATCAATGTGAATTATCCATTTCAGGCAAAGGATAATCCAAGACAGATAGCTTTTAAGCTTTTAGAGCTTTATGAGAAGGCTATTAAAGACACATTTGAATATGTTGATTTAGACCAAATCAAAGCAGTTTCGCAATTAATAGATTCGGCAGATGTAATTGATGTTTATACTCATGCCCATAATTCTAATATAGCAGAAAATTTTCAAGATAAAATGTTGACTATTGGAAAAAGTGTAAACTGTCCAAGTAGCTTTTATAATCAAAGATTAACTGTATTGGCTTCGGACCAAAAACACGTAGCGATTATTCTATCTTATTCGGGAAAAGCTACATTTATATTGCCGATTGTAAAAAAATTATATGAAAAAGGTGTGAAAGTTATACAAATTGGAAAAGCAGGAAGTAATTATTATTCTCAATATGTGACATATCATTTATCGATTAGTGATTCTGAAAATAATCGAGATAGAATGTCTCAGTTTTCAAGTCATATAGCTATGCAATATATTATGGATGTTTTGTATGGTTGTATTTATAATGAGAAAAGGAAACAAAATACAAAATATATTTATGATTCAATTGATTATATGGATGATCGACCAAAGGATTAAAAAGATTCAAAAAGTTTCAGATATTTTTGAATCTTTTTTATTTTGTGTAGAAAAAACTATCTTCGATGCTTGGGCATATTGAATAACAACTGGGTAAAAAGTAAATTAAAGCTATCAATAGAAAAGGAGAAAACATGATGGAAAAAGGATTGAAAATTGTTACTATTGGTGGCGGAAGCAGCTATACACCTGAATTGATGGAAGGCTTTATTAAACGTTATAATGAACTTCCTATTAAGGAAATTTGGCTTGTCGATATTGAACAAGGAAAAGAAAAAGTGAATATTGATGCCAAAATGTCACAACGTATGTGGGATGCAGCAGGTTATGATGTAAAGGTACATGTATCCTTTGATCGTAGAGAAGCATTAAAAGATGCGGATTTTGTGACAACACAATTTAGAGTAGGCTTATTGGAAGCTAGAATTAAAGATGAGAGAATTCCTTTGTCTTATGGAATGTTAGGACAAGAAACAAATGGAGCTGGTGGAATCTTTAAAGCATTTAGAACAATTCCTGTAATTCTTGATATTGTAGAGGATATGAAAGAATTATGTCCAAATGCATGGTTAATTAATTTTACAAATCCAAGTGGAATGGTAACTGAAGCAGTTATTAAATACGGAAAATGGGATCGTTGTATTGGTTTATGTAATGTTCCAACGATTGCTATGATGAAAGAGCCTATTGCATTAAATGTAGATCCAAATGAGTTGATTTATCAATTCGTAGGGTTAAATCACTTTCATTGGCACAAAGTATATGATAAAGATGGAAATGAATTAACAAGTAAAGTAATTGATGCTATGTTGGATGGAAAAGATGTTGGTCTTCCAGCAAACATCAATAACGTTCCTTTCTTTGGAGAACAAATCAGAGAAATGAATATGATTCCTTGTGGATATCATAGATATTATTATCGTCAACAAGAAATGTTAGAGCATAGTTTGATGGAATATGAAACAATTGGTACTCGTGGTCAACAAGTAAAAGAAACAGAAAATAAATTGTTTGAATTATATAAAAATCCGAATTTAGATCATAAACCAGAAGAGTTATCAAAACGTGGTGGTGCTTATTACAGCGATGCAGCGTGCGAATGTATCAATGCGATTTATAACAATAAGCAGACTCATATGGTTGTTAGCACAAAAAATAGAGGAGCAATTCCAGAATTGCCTGAAGATTCAATAGTTGAAGTAAGCTGCTATATTGGGGCAAAAGGAGCAATGCCTGTTGCTTGGGGAAAATTACCAAGTGCACAAAGAGGATGGCTTCAATGCATGAAAGCAATGGAAGAGTGTACAATCGAAGCTGCAGTTACTGGTAATTATGGATTGGCACTTGAAGCATTTACATTAAATGAATTGATTCCATCAGGAGAAAATGCAAAGCGTGTTTTAGATGAATTGTTGATTGCACATAAGAATTATTTACCACAATTTAAGTCTACAATTGAAAAATTAGAAAAAGAAAATGTAACAATCAAAGATTCAGTAGTGAACGAGATTATTGCTCATGAGCGTTAAAAAAAGAAGTATTTGGAATACATCCATCGGGTAAAGAAGTTTACAAGTTTGAAATCGTGAATAAACAAGGAATGAAAGCAGTAATCACTAATTTTGGTGCTATTCTAATATCCTTGTTTGTTAAAGATAAAAAGGGTAAAGGAATTCAAATCATTTATGGACCACAAGTGACAGTTATAAAAAGTGATTTTGAAGAATACGTAGAGAAAGTGAGTCAATAATGTTTTTTAGAAAGAAAGTAAATGAATTAGAAATCTTTAAATGCGCGCAAGGAGACATTGTGCCTATTGAAAATGTTCCTGATTCAGTTTTTGCAGACAAATTACTAGGTGATGGAATCGCAATCAACCCTAGTAATGGAGAAATTATTTCACCTGTTGACGGACAAGTTGTTATGATTCAAGATAGTCTTCATGCGATTGGGATTCAATCAGAGGATGGTATTGAAATATTGATTCATGTTGGATTGGATACAGTCGAATTAAAAGGCGAAGGATTCGTTAAGAAAGTGAATATAAATGATAGAGTGAATAAAGGTCAGCCTATTGTATGTTTCGATAAAGAAATGATTGAAGAAAAAGGCTATAATATGATTACGATGATGATAGTTGTTAATGATGAGCGTATTTCTAAATTGGAAAAAGGCGATCAATTAGACAAACTTCTAATAAAAGTTCAATATAAATAATAAAACTGTAGCGATATGTGAGCCGCTACAGTCTTTTTGTACAGTAAAAAAAACAAAATCTCACAATCCATTTCGAATACAAAAAGGATTATCGAAAGTGCAATTAAACTATGAGGCTAAGTCATTTTAAACGTGATTTTTCTTATTATTCCAAGTACCGATGACTTCATTAACTGTTGATACTGTTACAAAAGCTTCAATATCACTTTCTTGAAGATAATATAGTAATTTTTTATATTCATTGGTAGCCATGATTGTGACAAGCTCTGTATGCTCGGTCTTATCATAACCACCTTTTGCCGAATATAAAGTAACACCACGCTTTAATGTGTTCATTATATAATCTTGAATGACTTCATATTCTTTGGATAATATACAAATCTTCTTTTTCTTATTAAAACCATCAATAAAATAATCTACAGCTTGACCATTGGCTAGTGTTGCCAATGCGCCAACCACTAAAGCGCCAATATCATATACAATTAGACTTGTTGTACAAATGAGTAGTCCGACTAAAGTACAAGCTTTGCCTAGATCCATATGTGTATATTTATTGATAATTTTCGCAATAATATCCGTTCCACCACTCGATGCGTTTACACGAAATAGAATGGTTTGTCCAAATGCTAAAATCAATGTATAGGTGGCCATGTCGAAAACAGCATTTTGTGTTAAAGATACGTTATTTGGATAAATTTTTTCAAATACAGCTAGAAATAAAGGCAATAATAAAGAGGCATAAATCGTTTTTGCCCCAAACTCTTTACCAATTAGAACGATACCTAGAATCAACAATAAGACGTTGATCACAAAGGTAAGTGTAGAAATAGATAGGCTTGTGATTTTAGCTAAAACCATAGCTAAACCAGTAACACTTCCAGTGATAACTTCACTAGGAATTAAGAAGAAATATATGGCGACACTGATGATAAACATGGCGAGTGTAATAGTTAAAAAGCTTTTTAATGTATTCGTTTTCATTTGTAAAACCTCCACTTTTTATTATGCCAAAAAAAGTGTAAAAAAAGAAGAGGGTTATCTCTTCTTCGCATCGGTTTTATTAAATTTATCTCTACGCTTTGTGGATTGAATGAATAGACGTTTCATTTCTTGTGTATCTTCTTGTTCTAAAGAATCTCTAAAGTGAGAGATTGAATCGATAAACTGGTTGATTTCATCTAATAAGATATCTTTATTCATGATAAATAATTCGGTCCATAAATCTTCATTGATTTTCGCAATACGCGTTAAATCCCGAAAGCTGTCTCCCGTATATTCTACAAGATGTGCATTGTCATGTGTATTCATTAAAGATACCGCAATGACATGGGTTAATTGAGATAAAAAGCCAATCATTTTATCATGCTCTTCAATGGATAGAGTACAGATTCTACCAAATTCCATCTTATTAGCTAATTCTTTTACAGCTTCAACTGTTTCATTTTTATTCTTTTGAGTAGGAACAAGAATAAAGTTTGAACCCTTAAAAATCGTTTCATCACTAAATTCAATACCACGAGATTCTCTACCACACATGGGGTGAATGCTTAATAATTCAAGATCTTCTCGTAATACATCTTGAATGGGTTTGACAATATTTGTCTTTACACCACTAATATCCATTAATAATGAATTTTTAGGAATATCATTCTGATAGACTTCAATCCAAGGAAGAATTTTAGTTGGATATAAACAGAAGATAAATGTATCACACTTTGAAATGACATCTAAAGGATTTGTGCTACCATCTACGATAATTTTTAATTCTTTGGCTTTACCAATGGTTTGTTGAGATACATCAATACCATAGACGTTGTAGTTTAAGCGTGTTAGTTTCTTCGCAAAACTCGCTCCCATTAATCCAAGTCCTATAATCGCAATATTTGTCATAGAATCTCAACCTTTCCACCTAAGCTTTGAATGTCTTCAAAGAAAGTAGGGTAACTCTTTGTGATGGCTTGAGCATCATCAATAATACATTCGGAACCTGCACATAATCCAAATACCGTCATTGCCATAACAATACGGTGATCATTATGTCCAAAGATTTCTACTGTATTATTTGATTTATAGTGTTCTTTACCGTGAATTTGAATGGAATCAAATGTAGAAGTAATATCTACACCCCATTTTTTTAATTCTGTTTCCATAGCTAGAATACGATCACTTTCTTTCATGCGTAAACGAGCTGCATTCACAATATTGGTTTCACCATTTGTGAAGCTGGCCAAGACACATAAGATTGGACCTAAATCTGGACAATTAGATAAGTCGATAGTTTGTGGTACAGGTTGTTTTTTTGTGAATGTGATCGTATCCTTGTCACTTGTAAAACTAGGAATACAATCTAAAATGGCTTTATCTCCTTGTTTACTTGACATGTCCATGTTGGAGCATGAAAGAGTATTGTTTAAAGTGCCTAACACCGCAAAGAATGCTAGTTGAGAAAAGTCTCCTTCTACAGAAACATCTTGTGCTTTATAGTGTTGGTTTCCTTTTATTAAATATGAATTTGAACTTGTTTCCAAAATTTCAATGCCAAATTTCGCTAACATTTGAATCGTAAGATTTACATAGCTCTTTGATTCATAAGGCTCAGTAATTGTAAGTGTACTATCTTGATCTAATAATGGAAGGACAAACATGAAGCCTGTAATAAACTGACTTGAAATATCTCCTTGTACAACATAGTCTTTTGCTTGTAGATTTCCACTCACAATGATTTCTTTATCGGATTGATTAAATTCAATGTTTTGTTTTTTAAATTCATTCGCATATACATCCATAGGTCTTTGAAGCAATCTTCCTTGACCTAAAAATTTAACTTTGGCATTTGTACATGCAGCAAGTGGAATCAAGAAGCGTAAAGTAGAACCGGATTCATTCGCATTACACGTAATACTTCCTTCTTGTTTAAAAAGATTAGTGCCTGTTACTTCATATGTAGTTTCATCGATTTGTTTAATTATAGCACCCAAAGCTTTCATGCAGCCAACGGTTGCTTCAATATCCTTTGAGTTTGTGACATTAGAAACAAGACTTGTACCATCACTTAATGAGGCGCAAATCAATGCTCTATGCGCCATAGATTTGGATGCGGGTATCTTTACATTTCCATGTACTTTACTTGGTGTTACTTTTACTTTCATTCAAAATCCCCCTGAAGTGGCTTAATGGCAAGCCTAGACATATATAAATCTAATAAACCAAACGCAACTACACTATCCACAACAATTCTTGCTCGGTGCAAGATGCATGGGTCGTGTCTTCCTTGAATTTTAAGATCCACGTTTTCTTTTGAAAGATAATCCACAGATTCTTGTGTTTTAAAAATCGATGGTGTTGGCTTAATACAAGTATGGATTAAAATTGGCATACCATTTGTGATGCCGCCATTGATTCCGGCATTGTGATTTGTCTTGGTTTCAATTTTATCATTAAAACGGAAGGCATCATTGGCTTGAGAACCTTTAAGTTTCGCAAAGCCAAATCCTTCGCCAAAGGAAACGCCTTTAACGGCTGGTACAGAGAAAATTAAGTGCGATAAAATGCTTTCTACTGAATCAAAGAAAGGTTCTCCTAGTCCTGTAGGAAGACCTATAATGGCAGTTTCTAAAATACCACCTAATGAATCACCTTCAGCAGCCGCTTTTTCGATTTCTTGAATCATTTGATCTTTGACTTGATCATCTATAACCGCAAATGTTTTATCATTGACTTCTTGAATTTGTTTTTCTAAAACACGAGAGTCCTGACTAAAAGGTATATCCGATAGCGTATATAAGCTTTCAATGTGTGATCCAATTACAATGCCTTGTGATTTCAGAATTTGTCGACAAATACTTCCGGCAGCTACAATGCATGCGGTAAGTCTTCCGGAAAAGTGTCCGCCACCACGATAGTCTTGATATCCGTTGTATTTTTCAAAGGCAGTAAAATCAGCATGTCCAGGACGCAATCTTCCATGAAAAGCAGAATAGTCTTTTGACTTTGTGTTTTGGTTTTCAATTAGAATGGTAAGAGCTGTACCTGTTGTATAGCCATTATACATTCCAGAAAGAATATGCACTTCATCCGCTTCGTGTCTTTGTGTTGAAATTTTACCTGTTGCCTTACGCTTATCCATGTCAGATTTGATTTGTTCCATATCCACCTTAAAGCCAGCAGGAAGACCATCTAACGTAATACCAATGGCAGGACCATGGCTTTCACCAAATAATGTCCAAGATATATTTGTACCAAAATTATTTTTCATAAGGTCCTCTTTCTAATACTTCTTGTATTTCTTTAAAAGAAAGTTCTTTGATGATGTAAGAACCAGATTGTTCAACTAAAACGGTAGATACTGTATTATGACTGCTTTTCTTATCATGTGTTACATATTCTAATAATGTGGAAGTATCATAGTTTGGTACTTGAGGTAAATCTAGCTTTTTATATATGTTTAATACGCGTTGTTTTAATGTTTTATCTTCAATAAAGAATAACATACCCATCGCCACACATTCTCCATGAAGATATGTATTTAATCCATATGCAGATTCAATGGCGTGTCCAATGGTGTGTCCAAAGTTTAAAATTTTTCTAAGATTACTTTCTCTTTCATCTTGTTGAACTACATCTCGCTTTAATTCAATGGAACGCGTAATAATCGCATCGATATCTATTGTTTCTTGTTCAAATAGAGAGACTAAATGATCATCTAAAATGAGTCCCATTTTTAAAGCTTCACATAATCCATTGTGTTGTTGACGAAGAGAAAGTGTAGATAATACGTTTGGATCGATAATAACGGTTTTAGGTTGCCAAAATGCCCCTACAATGTTTTTGTAGGAACCCATATCAATAGCTACTTTTCCGCCTACACTTGAATCAACCTGGCTTAATACAGTTGTTGGGATGTTGTAGAAATCAATGCCGCGCATATAGCTAGCGGCGACAAAACCTGCAAGATCTCCGACAACACCACCGCCTACCGCAATAATGGCATCTTTTCTAGACATGTTGTGTGAAATCATTTCTTCTAAAAGATTTTTATATTGATCAAAACATTTGGATGGTTCACCTTGCGGAATGGTGCATATAAAAGAATCAGGACACTGTTCTTTTACGATGTTGACCCATTTTTCAGGCACACCTGTATCTGTGATAATCGCAATTTTTCTTGATACAGGAATATATTCATGTACTTTTTGAATTGCGTTTCTTTCAATATATATTGGATATGAATGATTTTCTAAATCGACATTTAACTTCATAATAAAAAACTCCTTTCATATATCATACCATGAACATAAGCTTTTTTCAGAAATTTTCTGAAAGAAATAGTATAATGAATATATGGAGTACTTAGTTAAGGTTCAAGACTATTTGAAATTGAAAATAAAGGATACATATCGTTTGGCTCATTCGTATCGTGTCGCAAATATTGGAAAGGAAATTGCTGAAAAAGAAGGGTTGAATGTAGAAGATTTAATGATTGCGTGTTTGTTGCATGATGTGAGTTATTGTACACCTTTTAAAACACAGGATGAGTGGCAAAATCATGGAAGGGTATCTGGTAAAATGGTGCGTATATTTCTTGAATCGATTGACTATCCTAAAGAGCGTATTCATGATATATGTTATGCCATTGCGATTCATGTAGATTTAAAAGCGGATTTTGATGGGGAATATAATGCGTTTACACTGAGTGTACAAGAAGCGGATAATATTGATCGTGTAGGCGCCTATCGCTTATATGAAACGTTAGAAGCTGTGCAGTTTAGTAAACAACCAATTGATGTACAAATTCAATATGTGGAGTCTATGTTACAAACATTGAATGAATATGCTTCTTATACATGTACAACAAAGACGGCACAAACATTATGGCTAGATCGTATTCAATTTCAAATGAATTATTTTGAGCGTTTAAAAGATCAATTAAAAATATCCACAGCCTTATAAGCTGTGGATAAATGTTTCTACACGATACATGATTTGTTTCAGATTCTCAATATCTGTTTGAATATTTCCTGTTTCTAAAGAATGATTCCCATCAACAATACTATGAAATTCAATAAGATGATAAATACAATAGTGTTCAATCTTATCGAAGTTAGCCCACTGATCTTTGGTTCCAGAATACACTAAATCTTTTTGTTGAAGATATTCCAAAGTAAAATCTAATGGTGTGAAATAGATATTGGCAGTTAACTTATATTCATGGGCAAGTTTAGCTGCACAGTAAGTACCTATACTTTTTGAGATAAAGAGAATGGAATCATAAGCTTTTAAATCGAATTTATGAATTTGGTCTTTGGCTTGTTTATACGCCTCATCTTTAGATTTATTTAAATCAAAGTCTAGGTTTTTAAAATGAATTTCTTTTATTTCATAATCCATTTTTTTTAATATCTTCTTTGAATAGTATAGTAATGGTTTATCTGTGTGATATCCAATTCCAGGAAATAATATAGCTAGTTTCATGTCTTTAGTATAGGATTATTCATCTAAATTATCAATCGCATATTGTGCTTCTTCAGCTGTGAATTTTTCTCCATATTCCGAAGTTAATTGATCATAGATGGCATCTTTTGACATGCTCATAGTTTCTTGATAATTTTTGGCAGATTTTAAGGCTGGCTCTAAATAGTCTCCCTTAATATTATCAATCGCATATTGTGCTTCTTCTGAAGTAAATTTCTCTCCGTTTTCAGAAGTTAATTGATCATAGATTCGAGCTTTTGACATATGCATCGTCTTTTTGTAGTTTTCTCCGCATTTTAATGCATTTTCCTTATAGTCTACATTCAGATTATCAATCGCATATTGTGCGGTTTCGACATCAAATTGATCTCCATATTCCGACGTTAATTGATCGTAGATACCTTGTTTGGACATGTGCATCATATCGCTATAAGTTTTTGCGCTACGTAGCGCATTGCGATACTCTTTTGGAACACTTGTATCTTCCTTTGTTTCTACTATTTTTTCTTTTGTTTCTTTAGTCTTAGTTTCTTTATCATTTGCTGTTGAACATGCGACTGCCGATAAGACAATAGCGGCTCCTAAAAATACTTTTAAACCCTTTTTCATATATACTCCTTATTTCTTTTTCTTTAGTATAAGAAATATATAAAGATGTTTGGTATGCCGTGAGCATACATTTAGAAGAAGGTGTCAATCCATACAAAGAATTCTACGTTTATAAATGTGAATATAAAGTAGATAATAAAGTATAAAATAAACCAAGGTATTTTTTTGAAATGTTTGTGAAACAGATTCTTGTTGTAGTAAAGGAATAAACCAAAATACATAAATGTAAAACAACTAATTTTATTGAGTGTGCTGTTTTTGATAGTTTCACCAGGTTGCATATCCACTGTTACCATAAACATAAATACAATCCAGGCAAGACTAATCATCTTGGATTTGAATGTATCATTATTAATAGCTGGAATTATAACTTGTTTTTGTTGAATGGCTAGATCCATTTCTTTAACCGAATTATAGCGATTCTTATAATCCAATTGTGTTGCCTTTAAAATAACTTGTTTTAAATCAAAGGAAATATTGTTTTGATGTTCTAGTGAACCATTTAATAGGTAGTTCATTAATTTACCCAAGGCATATATGTCTGTTTGCGGATTGGATTGTTGAAAACCAAATTGTTCAGGTGCTGCATAGCCAACACTGCCTAAGATAAGGGTATCTTTATTTTTTTTGGAATCTAGAAAACGAGCAATGCCAAAATCAAGGAGTGTCACCTTATTATTGTGATAAATAATATTTTCTGGTTTGATATCACGATGGATAATAGGTGGATTTAACTTATGTAATGAATCTAAACATTCACATAATTGATGCATGATGTCTTTAACTTGTTCTTTTGAAAAGGATTGTTGATCCAATGTTTTACCTTCTATATATTCTTCAATTAGTATTAAATGGTTGTCACTTTCTTGTATCACAAAAATTTTAGGTAAGTATGGATTCTTTATCTTTTGAAGTGTTTGATAAAGTGTTTTATCATAATAGTTTAATTCTTTCTGGATATATTTAGTGTGTGATGTTTCATGTTCTACTAATGAAATAGTTTTATCTTGATCTTGTTTAATTATTTGTAAAGTCTTCATAAATTGCTCTTTCTTGTGTATATTAAATAAAAGCCTATATATAAAGCATATATAGAAACATTGGCATATTTTTGGCATATTCTTACATGAATTATGCCTTTTTTTTATCCTTTTTCTTGTGTATGATGATAAAAAAAGAGGTGCGAGAAATGGCAGTCAAGAAAGATGAAGCAACAGGCAAATGGATGTATTATGGTTCATATAAATTAAATGGAAAGACCAAGCAATACAAGAAGCGTGGGTTTGAAAAAAAGAAGGATGCTATAAAAGCCGAGATTCTATTCAAAGAGAATTTAAAAGAACCAAACGCAACCATCACATTTAAAGAGTTATCTTATCAATATCAAGTATACTCGGAAAAGAGAATTAAAGAAAGCTCATACTTGACGCAGAAAGCGATTTTAAAATATTGGGAAGATGAACTAGGTGAATGTGAGGTTAAAAAGCTTACATCTAACAATATAGAAAAGTTCATTAATAAATTAATGCAATCAATGTCATTTAATTCAGTACTTAACTATTATACGAAATTTAGAGCAGTATTGAATTACGCAGTAAGACAAGGCTATATTCAAGTGAGTCCGTGCTATAATATTGATTTAAAGAAAGACCCAAACGAAAAGAAGAAAGACATGATGTATTGGACAGTTGAGCAATTCAACAAGTTTATAGCGAATGAAAATAAGCCTGTATATCATTTATTATTTATGAATCAATTTTATATGGGAATGAGAATAGGTGAAACATTGGCTTTACAATGGAAGGATATTGATTTAGTAAACAATACCATTAATATACAAAAGACATGGGCAGACATGCTAAGAAAAGCTACGACACCTAAAACAAATAACAGTTATAGATTAATTACAATGCCACAATTTCTATCTGATGAATATAAAGCTTTTAAAGAGAATATGAACGCAAACGATAATGATTATATATTTGGTATGACAGTACCTTTTTATCGTAGTTCGGTTAGAAGAGAACTGAATGAGACTATTAAGAAAACAAATATCAAGCTACCACGAAATGAGCAGATACCTATTATAAGAATACACGATTTAAGGCACTCATGCGCAAGCTATATGATTAATAATATGGTTACAAATGGAACAGTGAATTTCTCAGTGTACGATATTGCAAAGCGATTAGGAGATAACCTCGATACAGTGCTTTCAGTATACGCTCATTGGCTACCTCAAGCCGATAAAGGTATTGTACAATTTATGGAGAAAGACAAAATTTAGCACTAAAAGTTACCCTTGAATTATAGTTATATGTGTTATAACCTTAGAGTTATTAATAATTATAAAGAAAGGGGGAAGCCACATGACGAAGTATGAAATGTATGTATTAATTAATAGAATGTTAGAAGAATTAGAAGAAAAAGAAGTGGCAAAGGTATATGAGTATACTCAACGGATTTGGATAAATTCCACAGAAGAAAAGAGCGATTAATTTCGCTCTTTTTTAGTTTGGAAACCATTGAATTTCTTTAAAAGTTGGTGCTTCATCAGTGTTTCCTGTCCAATCACAAGTAATGACAAAGCCAAGTTTCTTATCATCTACATATGCGTATCCTTTTACTGCATAAGAATTATCTTGTTTAATCCAATCGAAATTTGAGATTTTATCTAATTCAGATATATTGAAATCTGAATGAATTGCGATTGCCATGTTTACCCAATCATATAAAGCTTCTTTTTCTGCTAGTGTCATAATAACAGTTCTAGGCATTCTAGTAACTGAACCATTTTCATAGAATACTGTTTCATCTTTTTTAACAGTGCTTACAGTATCATCTTTAATATTAAAAGTAATATCAGTGTCTATATATTTAATTGTGCAAGAATCCTCATCTAAATGAGTGATATGAAGTTTTGATTTTTTAATTCCTAGTTCTTTCGCAACGGATACAATAGATTTTACCTCTTTTTCCGGTACTGCCCAATTTTCTGCTATTTCTTCAGTGTATGTAAGCTTTTTTTGTGGTTCACTAGGAGCAATAGCAATAATTGCATAAAAAACGACAATAATAATTGCACACCATAATAATATCTTTTTCTTCTTACTTCCACCTTGTTGAATAGGTGGTGTTTTAGTTTTGTTCCGCATTGTCTAATTCCTTAATGATTCCATAAATGAAATCTAATAACCTTTCCTTTGTTTCTTCACTTGATTTTAAGTAAGCCTTTATAAGTGGCTTTTGGTTTGGGTTGATTTGGTATTCTTCTATGAGTTCGTCAATAGTGTTATCCGGCAATTCTAGAAACATATTGCCTTTACCCTCAGTTAGCCAAAAGTAATCAACATTATATTCTTTACAGATTAATTTGATTGTTTGGTCACTAGGATTGTTTACACCTTTTTCAAGGTGGTTAACACTGCTTCGAGTTATACCAATCTTCTTTCCGAATTTCTCCATGCTTAGGTTCAAGTTAGACCTAATCGCATATATTCTTTCTCCGATTGTCAAAGTACAAAACCTCCTTCATATACATGATATCACGTGAAAATAAAAAATGTATATCAAAGTTACAAAAAACACTTTATAAAGTAGAGCTAATTAACTATAATGTATATGTAAGTTACAAAACAACACAAAACAACACAAAATATTACAAAACATGGAGGACACAAGAAATGAAAAAAGAAATTGAAAAGTTGCTAGTAAGAGTGAATTGGCAAATTGAAAGCAAAGAACGCTCACTAGAACAAGAAAAAGAATGGTTAGTTAATGAAGCGCAAAGAGAAAATTTAAATTGCGTAAAGCGAAGTTGCGAAAGAATTGAACAACTTGAAAAAGAATTAGAAATTCATAGAGGATACCAATACGAATTGGAAGGAATCTTAAAAATGGAGGATGAAGAAAATGAAATCACAAGAAGAAATTAGAAAAAGACAACAAGAATATAAAGACAAAATGTTCAATAAATTCAGTAATGAATTTACAAGAAAGATTATTCTTCAAAAGCAAAATCAAATGCTTAGAGAAGAAATAGAAAGATTAAAAGCTAATCAATAAGGAGGGCGCAAGAAATGACAAACGAAGAAATTATCCAAAATGAAAAAAAGGTACTAGGAATGGGAGAGTTTGAGCCTCTCCACACTTTCCAAAAATGGAAAGAAATGGGATTCAAAGTTAAGAAAGGTGAGCATGCAGTAACTTGTACAAAGTTATGGAAGCCTAAAACCAAAAAGTATACAGATACAAACGGAGAAGAAAAAGTTGAAAACAATTTCTTCTTAGCAAAAGCTTACTTATTCAAATTGAATCAAGTTGAGCGAATCAATCAAAATGCAGAACCATTAATGAATTAGTCGAAATAAGCCGAAAGGCTTATCTGCTAGAGTTGACCCACTAGCACTGATGATGACAGGTTATGGAGGTGAAACAATAATAGATGCAAGAATTTTCGAAGCTTTAGGCTTACTTGAAAAGAAAGGCTATGAGCTATCTGAATTCGATAAAGGGTATATCGCTTGTATCCTTAACGAATCCAAAAAAGAAGAAAAGAGGTGAATGAAATGACTAGAACGTATTTTGTAACCTTCGATGTGACTGCAAATGTCACATTCGAGGTTGAAGCACATGACAGTGCAGAAGCAAAAGAAATTGCAAATCAATTGAATGTTAGAGATTTGCAAGAAGTGAATAAAATCAATACATGTGAATCTAGGATGGAGGTGAACGAATATGATAATTGATTACAAATCATATTTAAATAAAGACGATTTGGTAAAGGTGTTTGATATGAGCGAATTGTCAAAAGACCGACAAAGACACCAATCAAGCAAGATTATGAAATCAGTTAGAGAGTTCTATAAAGAAGAAACAGGTACTGCTTGGGAAGACACATTTGTATATAGAAATGTTAATCAGAATGTAATCCCAACAGAATATTTCTTGAAGTGTTGCCCTGAAGCTAGAAAGTCATTTAGAAGGAGTTAGTTATGCAAGATATAAGAATGAATGCAATACAGGATGATGAGATGGAGTTGAGCATTTATCCATTTAATCCAAAACGAATACATTTAAACAAGGAAGAAAAAGAACTTCTAAGAGAAAAAAGATATCAAAAAAGAATCACAACGTGTGTGAATATTCTGTTATTCGCAACAATTATGATTCTATTAATGACTATCGCATGTTTTGGTAAGACTTATGGAATGTTATTTCAATAAAAAAAAGAGGTGCGCACTCAACACAAAGCACGCACACACAAGAAATGACGTTCTTAAATAAGAACACATACATTATAGCAGAAAAAAAGGAGAAACGGAAGAATGGAAGAAAAGAAAATGAATGTATATGAAAAGCTATCTCATATACAAAACGAAATGAAAGTGGGGAAGAATCAATATAACAAGTTTGGTAAATATAGTTATAGGTCGGCAGAGGATATCTTAGCAGAAGCAAAAAAGATTTGTGTTAAGTATAGAGCAACTCTAATCCTTACTGATGAAATTGAAGTCATTAAAGATAGATATTATGTCGTAGCAAATGCAATTTTAAACGATTGGGATTCAAATGAATTAATTCAAGTAAAAGCAATGGCTAGAGAAGAAGAAAATAAAAAAGGTATGGACGCTTCACAAGTTACAGGTTCATGCAGTTCATATGCTAGAAAATATGCGTTAAATGGTTTATTCAATTTAGATGATACAAAAGACGCAGATACAGACGAACAACATGAAGCAATTCAAAATGCACAAACAAAACAACAGAAAGCCGAAAAAAATGACAAGTTAGATGAAATTCGTATGCGTTGTTTTAAAGCACAAAATGAATTACAGAAGCTAGGAATTGATACGCATTCAGAAGCGTTTTGTGAGCATTTAAAAGCCGAATATAAAATCAGTTCACAAGATATTCCTAATCTAAATGGAAACGGTCTAGTGTCATTAATTAAAGCATACGGAGCTATTTACAAAGAAAATGCGAAAGCATAAGGAGGAAAGAAAAATGGAATTAGTAAACGTAACAAATGGACAAATTGAAATTCAAAAGGAAGCACTGAACAAATTGAAATCATTCAATGAGTACAAAAAAGAAATGGACAAATTAGAAAAGGAAGTAAAAAAGAACATCCAAACCGCTATGGAAGAAAACGGAATCAAGCAGTTTGAAAATGATGTCGTTAAAATCACATATACTTCACCATCAACACGTACAGTGATTGATACAAAGCTAGTAGAAGAATTGGGCTTAACACATCAACTTTCTAAAGAAACGCAAGTCAAAGGAAGCGTAAGGGTGACTTGGAAATAAAACGAGATAAGTCAATTTTGCAAAAAGACATGTCTAAATGCTATGTATGTGGTTCAACTTTAGATTTGCACACGCACGAAATTTATTTCGGCACTGCAAACCGAAAAAAATCAATCAAACATGGGTGTTATGTAAGATTATGCGCTAGACACCACAACATGAGCAGTGAAGGAGTACATTTCAATCACAAATTAGACATGAAACTAAAAAAGGAATGCCAAAAGGCATTTGAAGAAGTACACACAAGAAATGAATTTATGAAGATATTTCATAAGAACTATTTATAAGGAGGTAAATATGTATTCATACAATGTTATCACGAATCAAGAAACATATCCTAGAGAAATCTATTATTCTCAAGCTAAAAGGATTGAGGATTTAGAAAATTACATCATGGATGAGAATTTTAATCCATATCAAGACTCTTGGACGGATGTTAACAGAATGAAAGAGCTAGGAATCACAGAGGAACAGAAAGAACTTTTCAGACTTCAAAAATTTGAAGAAATGGAGCGCAGTTTATTTTGAAAACAAAATTAATAGGTAACTTCATCCGAAAATCAAGAAATGAAGATGGAAACCTAGAAATAACATTTGAATTAACTGAGCCAATGTACGAAGCATACGCTCAGAACCTTATAAAAGGGGAATATAGCGTAGTTATAGATTCAATAAGGTATTTACGCACAAATGAACAAAATCGTCTTATGTGGCATTTAATTAGTGAAATATGCAAGAACGATAATGCAATGTCAAATGATACATGGGATATGTATTGCGAGTTCTTGAAAATGTCAAAAGCATGGTATACATACGTTTCTGTTGTTAAAGAAGGCTATGACGAATTGTGTCGAGCACATGGAGTTAGAGCAGTACAGGCGTTAGGCACAGAAATAAGAAATAACGGTAAAGAATTTGTGAATTGTAGAGTATTTCTAGGTTCATCACAAATGGACACGAAACAAATGGGAGTCTTAATTGATTGCATACTAGATTATGCAGAACAATTAGGAATCAACACTCAATACTATTTAGATAAAGGAATCAAGGTGGAAGAAAATAAAATTTGTAATTAAAGGAAAACTAGATGGATTGAATGAATATATTAATGCTTGCAGAACAAATCGTTACAAAGGAGCAGAAATGAAGAAAAAGAATGAGCGATTAGTTATGGCTTATATCTTACAGGCAGTAAACTTTGGCGAGGTTTATGAAGTTAAAAAATACCCAATTAAATTAAATATTAATTGGTATGAACCGAATTCAAGGCGTGATATTGATAACGTAACATTTGCAACTAAATTCATTCAAGATTCATTAGTTAGAACAGGAATACTTGAGGATGATTCAAGGAAATACATTAATCAAGTGAATCATTCAGTATTTACAGATAAACAAAATCCAAGAATAGAGGTAGAAATTCTAGGGGGTGATTAGAATAGCAGAACTAAAGAAAAGCCTACAAAGTGGGTATACACACGTTAACAATGAAATATTTCACGATAGAGAACTATCCTATAAAGCAAAAGGCTTGTTTTGCCAAATGTTAAGCCTTCCGGATAATTGGGACTTTAAGGAAAACAGTATTAAAGCATTAGCTACAGATGGAATATCAAGTGTTCGTTCCGGTTTAAAAGAATTAATGAATAAAGGATATTTAATTCGTGAACCTATTAGAGAAGGTAATTTAATTGTTGATTGGCAATATACATTAATAGACAATCCTCGGAATTTAGAAAATCTAAAAATAGAAAATCTAAAATTAGAAAATCTAAACCCTATTAAATTAAATAATAATTCAACTAAAAATGAATTAAATAAAAATAATATTAATGTATGTACGCACAAACATAAATACGGAGAATTTCAACACGTGTTACTTACAGATAAAGAACACACACACCTATTAGATTTATACGGTGATTCATTAGATGAGCATATAAAGATATTAGATGAGTACATTGAAACAAGTGGAAAGAAATACAAGAACCATTCACTAGTGATTCAGAAGTGGGTACATGATGAATGGATGAAAAGAAATAAAGATAAGCCTATCACACTTGATTCAAAGTTTTATGCAGAGAAAAGCACAAAGACAGATAAAGAAGTACAAGATGAATTTAATAGGCTTAGAGCACAACTATTTGGAGCATAGAAAGGGGATTAAATGATTAATTTGATTTGTGGAGCTATATGTGGAAGTTGTGCAACACTTCTTCTATATAGTCTAATGGTAGGAAAAAGGATTCAAGAAGAACAAGATAAAGCTACGAAATGTATCTTCAAGTATGAAGAATACAGAAGAAGAATCAGAACGCTTGAATATCAAAACAAAGAACTAGAAAAAAGAATAATAGAATTACAAACGAAGCACGGTGAAGTCGTAAGCGTTGAATATTATTCGGATTTTGATGAGGTGAAATAAATGGATTACTTAAAGCCAAAAAAAGAAGAAAAATGTAATAAATGCAAATATGAATATTTATCAGAATGTGAACATCCTTGTATCGTGTGCAGATGGAAAGTTAAAGAGAGAGGTTTAGCTTTTTTTGGAAAGTTGAGTTATTTCGAACCTAAAGAAGAAAAAAATGATGATGAAATCGACATGGTCAATCATCCTCAACATTACAACAGAGATGGAGCAATGGAGTGTATTGATGAAATGATAGCAGTATTTGGAAAAGATATTGTCGCTTGTTTCTGCTTGTGCAATGTATGGAAATATAGATACAGAGCTTCAGATAATGGACATGAAGAGGACTTATATAAATCTGACTATTATATGGCTAAGTATAAGGAATTAATTACGGGACGCAGTGTATTAGGCTTTGAAAGTGTTATGGAACTTGAAGAATTAGAAGATATTGTAAAAGAAAAATTAGATAAATTGTATTTAGAAAGAGAGATTAGAAAGCATGACAAGTAAAGAATACGGATTGATTAAAGAAATGTTATATAAGCAAGCAGAATTAGATAAATCAATTATGAGTGCATACGGATTAACTGAGATTGATGAAGAGAATTTAAGAATGGCTATCCTTGATGAAGTAGGAGAATTAACACACGAACTTAAAGGAGATTGGTGTTGGTGGAAAAAGACACAAGCTCCGGTAGATATGAGAAAGGTATTAGGAGAATTAGTTGATGTTTGGCATTTTATTCTGAGTTGGCAGAATCATTTCAAAAACGGAGAAGAAGGAATGATAAATGCTAGTGCAGTCGTAAGAAATTCAAAAAGAATCTTAAATTTGATAAAAACTAAAGAGTATAGATTATCAGAAGAGCTATCTGATTTAGTAGCATGGGAACTTTGTAAGGTGGAAAGATTAATTGCAATCTCAGAATACTTAGGTTTCACAATTGAGCAAGTTTATGAATGTTATTGTGACAAAAATAAAATCAATTATCAAAGACTAGAAAGTGGGTACTAGGCATGTGGATTAGAAGTCAATGTGGAAAAATTTTAATGGATTGCGACTTTTTCGCAATTGAAGAACACGTCGTTAAATATGCAGTGATTACATTAAGTGGCAAAAGTGGTATAAGCGTTAATTTAGGTACATATACTACTAAATATAAAGCTTTATCAGTTTTAAACGATATTCAAGAATGGTACGAATGTTCATACGGTGAAACATTCCAAATGCCACAAGATGAGGATGATTTTTAATGGAAAGTTTTGTGCAATTGTCATTGAGAGAATATGACATATTAAAATTTAATAGTGAGAACATAAAAAGAGAGCTAAAAGAGGAACAAGAATCACATATTAAAGATATTGAACAATTCAATGAAGCAATGAATGAATTGTATTCAAATATAGATTTGTATAAGCAACACATTCTAGAAAGTGAGTGTAAATGGTTAGATGTTGAGAACTATTCACTAGAGCACTATTTGAGTGCGGATTCATGGAACTATGGAATGAATCACAAAGATGAATTATTAAAACTAGGTTTCACAAAGCAAGAAATGGATGCATTTATACTCGATAAATATGAAGAATTAGTGAAAGAGAAAGAAGAAGATGAAGATGATTAAATTAAAAAATGGATACGGAATTATATCTGATGGAAAAAGCTTCACGCTAGTTCAAAATGCAATTCAAGTTAGCAAAGACGGAGTTAAAACGGAAATCAAGAAACAGATTTCCTTTCACTCTACATTATCAAGTGCGTTACAAGGCTATTCAAATTGCGTTATGGCAGATTTGGTTAGCAACTTTGATATGGATTTAAAGGATGTTAAGAAAGCTATTGACGATTTAAAGAAGGAGATAAAAGCGTATGAATTATAAATTTTATGCAAATGGAAAATGTACTTATGTTGGAACTGTAGAAGCAAGTTCTAAAGAAGAAGCATTAAGAAAAATTAAAAATTATGATTATGATGATGTCGAATTAGTGGATGACGAAATGAATTTAGATTCTATTGATAAATGCGACATAGAAGAAGATTAAGGGTGATGAAATGAATAAATACCAAGAAGCTTTAAACAAAATCAGAAACATAGTGTTAGATGAAAGTGGTGATGGATATTACACTCAGAGGTATTTGCAAGATTTTTATTCTAACGCATGTGGAACATTGCAAGAATTAGTTTACAAGGTAGATTCATTTGAATGGATTCCGTTCACTTTTGATGAAGAAGGTGTACTTAATTGTGAGTTGCCTGATGTTGATGAAGAAATACTTGTGTCTGATGGTGATAGCGTATGGCAAGAAACTTGGTGTGAAGCAGATGAAGGATATGAGCTTGAAAGTGGAATTGAAATAGAAGATTTAGCTTGGAGACAATTACCAAAGCCATATGAGGAAAATCAAAATGAAACTAACTGCTAAAGGAATGTTCAAAAGATTAGGCTATGAAAGAGAAAGAATACTAAATGAGCGTTTTATTTCGTATAGAAAGCCTTACGGAAATAGTTTTTGCTATATTCAGTTCGATTTGAAGGATAAAACTTATAACGCTCATTATTTTGGGCAAAAAGGTGGATGTTTTCAACAAATTTTAAGTCCCAAAGAGTTAGTAGCAATATATGAACAAATAGAAGAATTAGGAGGGGGATTTACTTATGAATGCAAAAGAAATGTTTGAGAAGTTAGGATATGAACTCGTGCCTAAATTTGTACATAACGATAGTACAATCCTTTATTATTCAAATTATCATAAGTATATTAATATTGAGTTTTATCTTGAAAAAAAAGAATTTTTAAAAAAAAGAACAGATTTTACTCGTTCTTCTATGAATACTAGCATGTCAGAATTACAGGCAATCAACAAACAATGTGAAGAATTGGGGTGGCTATGATGAGCACAATAGAAACATTTGAAGAACTCGGATATAAGAAGAATGTAGAAAATGGGAAAATAACTTATTCGCAAGATTTTGGAAGTGGATATTTTGAAATCATATTTGATTTATCAGAAAACGGAATTGAAATAGAAACTAATATGGAAGTTGTAATCGAGAATGATTTATTACTAGCAATTAATCAACAGTGTAAGGAATTGGGGTGGATTTAATGACAACAAAAGAAGAATATGAAAAAGCATTAAAAGAAATGAATGACGCTTTTTACGGTATTACTTTTTTAAACAGTCAAACGAGAAGATTTGACGACAATTTAAATCTTTTACGTGAACTAGTAAATGAACATTTTGAAGAAAAGCAAGAAACTAATCTTGAACATTACAAAGATGAAATTTTAGAATGTTGCCTAGATAGCTTGGCGGTAGTAAAAGGAATGCCTAAGTTATGTTATAAAACTAATTGCAATGACTGTGACTTTAAAATCATTCAAAATGGATGTCATAAAAAGGTAATGGATTGGCTAAAGCAGACATATCAAAAGCCAACATATAAGCTAACTCAATTTGAGTATGATTTGTTAAGCGTGCATAAAGATTATAAAACGTATAATAACATTGCAAATCAAATACATTTGTTTAAAATGCGTGAAAAGGGATATTTTAAAGACGTTGATACAAATATTCCAATTCGTGAAATCTTAGACAATTGCGAGGTAATTAAAAGATAGAAAAGAGGTAGAAAATGATTAATGTAGCAGTAATAGCAGGACATCTAACAAAAGATGTTGAATTATCAAAAACACAAAATGGAAATAGCGTAGCAAAGTTTACGGTAGCAGTAAATGGATACAATGACACTACAGATTTTATTAATTGTGTGGCATGGAATAAATTAGCAGATATTGTAAATATGTATTGCAAGAAAGGTGATTTAGTTACAGTTGAAGGAAGAATCAGTGTTAGAAATTATGAGAACCAACAAGGACAAAGAATTTATATCACTGAAGTTGTAGCTAGTAACGTACAATTACCACCTAAAAGCGCTTCTAATGGGCAGAATTACAATACTAATGTAAATACATATCAACAACCTAATCAAGCATATAACAACACTTACGGCGTTCAAAACACATATACGCAACCAAGCTTGACACAACAAATCGCACAACAAGAATATAATGATGGAAGCAATTTTGAAATAGCTTCAGATGATTTACCATTCTAGGAGGTGACATTAATAGAAATGAATTATGAAGAAAGGATTAAAGAGTTAATTTCAAAAAACAATAAACTAGGAAGGACGAATATTGAATTGTTACAAACTTTAAAAAAAAGAAGCGAAACAATTCATAATCAAGCTAAAGAAATTAAGAAATTAAGAAGTGAAGTTGGCGAATTAAAAGATAGATTGTATAAGGTATACAGTTCATGAGTACATATGAAGATATAAAGAGACACTTCTTGTGTGAATGCCAATCGTACACATATTATGAGCAAAAAATAGCAGAGCTACAAAGGGATGAAGCAATTTATCCTTTAAAAGCCGAGCTATTCTTGGCTCATGCAGATTATGCAAGAAGAATGAACTATGTAAAAGACAAATTAAGCCAACTTGATGATACGACTCGAGCCATGATTGAGTATAGATATATAAAGGGATTCAGTGCAGAAAAAACATCTAATATTGTAGGTTATGCACGAGAAGAGATTCCAAGAAAAATAAATAAGAACTTAAAGAAAGTGCTCACAATGTGAGCATTTTTTCATGTAATAATTGTTTTAGCAGGATAGAGCAGTAGTAGCTCACTAGTCTTATTAGCTAGAGGTCGAATGGTGCAAATCCTTCTCCTGCAACCATGTTTACAAAGCCTATCAGTAAGTCCTTCCCAAATTAGATATTAAATACCAACAATGGCATACAATTAGGCTTTGATATATTACCGAGCGTTTGTCTCGGTTCTTTTAATAATAAGGAGGAGAATATGGGTTCAAAAGAATTTCAAGAATTAGCAATGAACGCAGTATTTCAAGTAAACCCAAATATTGCAATCAGTGAAATGTTCGTTGTGTGGATGGTTAAAGTGCTTCAAAACAATAAAGCATTAATTAGTGCTCAAAGCACAGATAACTATTACGAAGTAACGTATAACGGCGATAAAAAGGAATTATACGTTGATGAATACATCAAGAATACAAATACTTGTTTAAACGTAAATGAAGCTCTATAAGTTTAAAAGGAGGGAGAATAATGAACATTGTTGAAAAAAGATTAAATGAGCTAAAACCTTATGAGAATAACCCTAGAATCAATGATGGAGCAGTGAAATTTGTTAAAAATTCTATTGATGAATTCGGTTTCAAAGTCCCTATTGTTATTGATAAAAATGGAGTGATTGTTGCAGGTCATACACGATATAAAGCTAGTCAAGAATTAGGCTTAGAAACTGTTCCTTGCGTGGTTGCAGATGATTTAACAGATGAGCAAGTAAAAGCATTTAGAATTGCAGATAATAAAACGGCAGAAAAAGCTTCATGGGATTTAGACGCATTAAAAACAGAAATGGAAGAGCTTGAAGAAATTGACGGAATCGACATGAGAGATTTCGGATTCGGTGATTTTGAAATTAGTGCATTAACTGAGGACATGGAAGCAGAAGGATATGATAACGAGCTTATGGACGCATTTAGCGAACATTCAGAAGAAATGCTAAAAAAGCAACGTGTAATCATTACATATGAAACAGAGGAAGAACAACTATTCTTAGAGAAACTCTTGCAGGTAACTGAATTGAAAGTATGCTATGACATCAAGGAATTAATGCATGAATAACGTCTATTATGCAATAGCTAGTTACCATAGACCAAAATGTAAAACGTATCACGCACTAAAAGAATGTGGGATTGAAGATGAAAGAATCGTTGTGTGTTTAAATGATTCAAATGATTATAAAGCTTACAGGAAGAATTTAGGAAGCCGAGCGAGAATCATTTTAAGAGAAGGGATGTATGTATCATTCAATAGGAATACATGCCTAAATCAATTTGAAGATGGCTCAAAAATACTATTGTTAGATGATGATATAAGGAGCTTTCAAAAATGGTATGAATGTTCAGAAACTAAATGTGGGCGTTTAATAAATTTGACAAATAACTTTGAGCGTGAAGTTAAAAAGATATTTGATTTTATGCAGAAAAACGGAATCAATTATGCCGGTGTAATATCAACCGACAATAAAATGAACATTTCAAAGCTAAATAGGACAGGTGAACAATATTCATATAACACGCTTTTACAAGGCGGATTTAATTTCATTATAAAAAATAACAAGATTGTATATGATGAAAAAATGAAAATCTTAGATGATTATGAGTTATGCCTTAGATTAATAAGACAAGGAGAAATTTTAGCAAGAAATAACACTATTATTGCAAATAAAGCAAGAATGGGAAAAGAAAAAGGTGGATATTATGAAATATATAAAACTACAAACCTACAAAAGCAATATCTAAATTTATTGAAAAGAAAATATGATGACATGGTAACAATTAGAGGAAATAACTTAATTATTAAAAGGAAATGGAGGATATAAGGTGAATAAAATCAGTGAGACATATCAATCACCAAGATGGACAGGAGAAATCGCAGATTGCTCATTACCGGTGACATTTGATACATATTCCAATTGTTCATTTGGGTGCGTTTATTGTTTTAGCCAATATCAAAGAGGTATTGGTGCAAGTAAAGAAGCATATCTTAATAAAGATGTGAAATGTATCAATGTTGAGAAATGTAAAAAAATTTTCAGTGGAGAAGATACAAAATCACAATTCTATAAATACATTAAAGATAGACGTCCTATTCAATATGGTGGTTTATCAGACCAATTCGACGGATATGAAAAGAAATATGGTAAAACCTATGAAATGCTCAAGTATTTGAAATCTATTAATTATCCTATCTGTTTTAGTACGAAATCGGCATGGGTATTTAACGACCCTAAATATCAAGAATTATTCAAAGGTGCAGACAATTGGAATGTTAAGTTTAGTATCATCACACTAGATGAAGAGGACGCAAGAAAAATCGAAGTAGGTGTGCCAAGTCCAAGAAAAAGACTTGAAGCAATGAAAAAGTATACTGAACTATCAAAAGGTGGTGCAACTTTAAGATTGCGTCCGTTTATTGTAGGTGTATCAGATAAAACCTATCTAGATTTAATTAGAGAAGCCAAAAAGGCAGGAGCAACGGCAGTTACTACAGAGTTCTTTTGTTTAGAAATGCGTTCTATTAAGCAAGCTAAGGAGCATTATGATGTGATTAGTGAATGTGCAGGATTTGATATTGTAGATTTTTATAGAAAACATTCAAATGGAAGTGGATATTTAAGACTGAATAGAAAAGTAAAGGCTAAATACATTCAAAAGATGAAAGAGCTATGTGATGAATTAGGTATGCGATTCTATGTGTCAGACGCACATTTTAAAGAATGCTCAAATAATTGTTGTTGTTGCGCATTAGACAAGAATTGGGATTACTCAAGAGGAAACTTTAGTGGAGCTTTACAAATTGCAAAGAAACATGGAAGAGTACATTGGAAAGACATTGAAAAGGATATGTACTTCTTAGACTTTGAACGTAACAAAGCGACTGGCTTCAATACAAATACATCAGAAGCTAGGGCGAAATATGCAGGAATGACAATGAAAGATTATTTGCATTATTTATGGAATTCACCAAAAGCAGGACAATCACCTTACAAGATTTTTGAAAAGGTTCTAAAGCCTGTAGGATTTGATGAAAATAATGACATCATTTATGAATACGATAATTCAGTAACATTCTTAAAAAGAACAGAGGAGATTACAGAACTTGAAACAGAAGAAGCAAGACATGTCTAGAGAAGAACATTTACGCCAAATGAAAAGCGTTGAAGAAGAATTAGAAAACACGACATCAGAATATAGAAAAAGAGATTTAAGAAAAAGATTACAAAGGCTTAAAAAGCAATTGAATCAATATGATTGTTATAGGGGGTATTAAAATAGCAGAGAAACACGTAGGAGGACGCCCAAGAATAAAGATTGATTATGAAGCGGTTGAAAAGCTTGCTTCTATTGGATGTACTCAAGAAGAAATTGCAGATTTTCTAGGATGTTCAGTAAGAACATTATTAAGAAATAGAAAGTTTTGTCAGACATATAAAAAAGGTATAAGTCACTCAAAAAGAAGTTTAAGACGTATGCAATTTGACAAAGCGTCAAAAGGAAATACGACCATGCTTATTTGGTTAGGTAAACAAATGCTTGGACAGTCCGAAAAGGTTGAACAAACAATGACACATGAGATTGAGGACTTAACACCTTTGGCAGATTTATTAAAATGATGACTAGAACGATTCCTTGGGGGAAATTTTCAGATAAACATAAGAAATATATTAAGACCGCCCTAAATTACAAACAAAGTGTAGCAGAAGGAGCGGTACGAAGTGGTAAAACGATTGACCACTGCATAATCTTTTCAATGTATTTAGAAACATGTGAAGATAAAATACATTTAGCGAGTGGGTCAAGCTTACCGAATGCAAAATTAAATATAGGTGACTGCAATGGTTTCGGCTTAGAGCATATCTTTCGTGGGCGTTGTCGTTGGGGTAAATACAAATCAAACGAAGCATTATTTGTCCAAACAAAGACAGGCGAAAAGATAGTGATATTTACAGGTGGTGGAAAGTCCGATTCATATAAGAGTATATTAGGTAACTCATATGGAGGATGGATTGCCACCGAAATAAATGAGCATTACGATTGTGATGATTCTAGAACAAGCTTTATCAAGGTAGCGATGGCAAGACAGATTGCAAGCGTACATCCATTTACATTATGGGATTTAAACCCATCAAACCCAAACGCAGACATTTATAAGAATTACATAGATAAATTCATGGGATTAGATTGGTACAGATATGAGCATTTCAATATCTTTGATAATGCTACAATGAGCCAAGAAAGAATCGAAGAAATCAAAAACAAATATGACATGAATTCAGTATGGTACAAGAGAGATATTCTAGGGGAAAGAATGGTTGCCGAAGGACTAGTCTTTCCTTATTTTGCCAATAACTGCAAGCCTTACCTATTCAAATATCAGAGTCTAAAAGAAAAGATGAAGGAAGAAGGGAAAAGGTTCAGTCATTTAATAATTGGAGTTGACTTTGGAGACAATGGCTCGAAATATTCATGGCACTTAACAGGATTCACGAACGATTGGGATTATATGTGGGCACTTGATGAAGGAGACATGGCAAAGTCAAACTCAATTGACGCAACAAAGTTCTGTAAGGCGTTTGTAAGGTTCTATAAGCGATGTATTGAATGTTACGGATATGTTGAATGGATATTTCCGGACAGTGCTTCTAATACGTTGATAAACACGCTTAGAGCTTATTTTTACGCCGAAGGATTAGACGGAAGTATAATTGCACCGGTTAAGAAGAATGAGCTTACAGACCGTCCTATAACGGTTGATAGCTTACTTGTAACAGGTAGGTTAAAGATAGAAGAACATTGTAAGAATTTAATAAACGCATTGAGCGAATTGGTATGGGATGAAAAGAAAGACATTCCAAAAGATGAGAACGTAAACAATATCAATGATGATTGGGATTCGTTCTGCTATACATTTATCACACATAGTGGATATATAGATTTAAGGAGGTAAGAAATAGAAACATCTAACACACGTAGACCGTGGTTTCAAAACTACCTTAACGAAAGAGGGTATTATGTAGATACAAACGCAATTGAGATTATTGAATTGTGCAATAAGTGGTATACAAATACCGAAACAGAATTTCATACGGCATACACCTTAAATAACGAGGAATACACGCTAGATAAAACAGACTTTGCAAAGCGTTTGTGTGAGGATGACGCAAACCTTATTGAAATCCTAGATATAAACGCTACAGAGGATAGCGCTACAAATGACATTATTTCAGATATTCTAACAAAGAATAGGTTTGATGTAATGTATAGGAAACAAGTTGAGCAAATGTCTGCAAATGGTACAGTAGGAGCTTATGTGACGGTATCAAATGCCGAGATTTATGAAGATGGTACATTCAGTGGAGGAGAAATCAGAATCAACTATTGTGATTCAATGAATATCCTTCCATTAACTGTTATCAATGATGAAATTGTGGAAGTTGCTTTCGTTGGAGTAAATTATGAGAAACTAAAAAAAGTATATGTGATGGTCATGTTCTTAAAAGGGCAAGATGCAAGATATATTGCAGAAACACATTACTTCAAAGATACAGGCGAGGAAATAAAAGAGCGTGCTCAGATTGTTCAACTAGATGTTGTTAAGCCATTTGCAATTATGAGAAATGCAAAGGTAAATAACTTACAAATGCAAGGTTACGGCTTACCGAAGATTTGGAGCGCAATCGCTCCTTTGAAAACAATTGATTTAACAATGACAATGTGGAATAGAGATTTGTTGAAGTCCGATAAGATTGTGCTTGTAAATGAAGCATTAATGCAGAAAGACAAAGATGGAAAGGTGAAACAGAATCCACAATTAAAGAATATCTTCGTTCAGTTAGGCAGAGATAAGCTACCGGAAGAAAAAGCTTTATGGCAAGAATACAATCCAACAGTTAGAACACAAGAAGTTGTGCAATCACTAGAAACGGCGTTAAGTATTCTATCAATGATGTTTGGATTTGGCACGAAGAAATACACCTTTGAGAGTGGAAGAATCGTAACGGCTACAGAATATATCGGCGAGAATCAAGACGCAATGAAAGAAGTAAATTCACAACGTAAAGAATCTACTGCATATATTCAAGATATTATTCAAGCGATAGCATACTTCTATGAATTGACACAAGGAAGAAAGCTTAATATCAATTCATTAGACATTGCTATTGATTATGATGACACGTACATTGAGGATAAACAAAGCACGGCACAAGCATTAAGGAATGACGCATTAACATTTGATATTCCAAGATTAAAGATTATGTACTTTATGAAACAATACGGTTTTACTGAAGAAGAAGCAACGGAGTTATTAAATGAAGAAATTCAAGATGATGGAGAGGGGGATGACGAAGAATAGCAACTACATATTTTCCATTCGTCTCAAGAAATGGCGATAGATTAGTATTATATGACGCTTTCAGAAGATTGTTCTCAAGCTACTTTACAAATGGCGTGTTCGTAGATGATTCTAGTTCAGACCATTTAAGAGTTGAGAAGGCTCAAGGCTTAACCTTAACAGTTAAAGCAGGACGAGCAAACATTAATGGAGCGTTCTATTGGCAGAAGGATGACGAAACCATCACACTAGAAAAGAATAGCGCAACTAAAAGCTACAACATCATTCTTAGATTGAATGATAATGACGCATATAGAAATATCACATTAGTGGCTAGTGATATCAATGATGGAATTACAAGAAGTGATTCTATTTACGATTTAGTATTAGCTACGGTAACAGTAACAGGCAATGCAAGTGAAGTTAAAGGTTCAGATATTACTGATACAAGATTAGATTCAACACGTTGTGGAGCAGTTACAAGCGCTATTCAAAGCGTACAATCGTTGGATTTATTCACTCAAGTAACTGAGCTATTCAAAGAAATTAAGGCTCAGAATGAATCTGAAATGAATGCAAATAGAACAGAATTCAATGATTGGTTTGAAACTGTAAAAGATACGTTAGACGCAAATACGGCAGGAAAGTTATCAAATAGAATTTCAAATATTGAAAAGATGATTATGGAGAACCATTTCACCACAATCTTATTAACAGAAGATGGAACACTAGTAGATGAGAATGGTCATGATATTCTAGCAGATTGGGCGTATGAAGTTGATAAAGGTGAAGTAGGCAAAGATTGGACTTACAAGGTGAAATCATGAGACAAGGAACAACGCCAACAATTCAAATAACAATAAATGAAATTGATTTAAATGAAATGCAGAATATCTATGTGGTATTTGAACAGAACGGATATATCTTGAAAAAAGAATCAAGTGATTTAGACATTGAAGGAAATGTTATTTCAGTGTTGTTAAGTCAAGAAGAAACGCTCAACTTTAAAGAAGGAACTTGTAATATTCAATTAAGAATGATTACAAAAGGAGGAGTTGCTATTGCTTCTCCTATCAAGACAACAAAGGTATATAGAGTATTGAATAAGGAAGTGATTACATGATTCTAATGCAAGATATTCAAATGAATATAGAAGATGAATCAGACAAACTTCAAATTGAAATCAATGAAGATAAAGAAACATTAACTTTAGGCTTAGATGAGAAGTTCGTTGAAGGTACAAGTGATTATAACAAGCTAAAGAACAAGCCTAAATTAAATGGTAATGAAATCATTGGAGAGGTCGAAGAAATAGACCCAACAGTTCCAACGTGGGCGAAAGCGGAAACAAGACCGGTATATACTCCGGAAGATGTTGGAGCTATGGCAGAAGGTTCTGTAACTTCTGTATCAACAACCGAACTAGATGAATTATGGAATAGTCTATAGGAGGTAAAAGAATGGATATTGAATATTTAGATAAGAGTGGATTGACGCTC
>JABLTQ010042364.1_pt1 | contig 31904 bp, 25 predicted proteins | sample 7160101 | NCBI WGS metagenome assembly JABLTQ01 (sample SAMN14651228, study PRJNA627086) | human gut metagenome | isolation source: feces | host: Homo sapiens
GATGTCTTATCGAGCATTTTGGCAACGCAGATGCCGTGCCGCAGCCGCCGAAGCGGTGCTTAAGCCGTAAGGCGGGAATTGTGCGGTGTTGCCCTAACTCCTCACTCCTACCTCCTAACTGTATCGGGTGTTTTACAATGAACAAGCTCAAACTTATGACCATTATCGGCACGCGGCCGGAGATCATTCGGCTGTCGGCTGTGATTAAAAAGTGTGATGTGTATTTTGACCAGATTCTAGTCCACACCGGCCAGAACTATGATTATAACCTGAATCAGGTATTCTTTGAGGACCTGGGCCTGCGTGCGCCGGATTTCTATCTGGATGCCGTCGGCAAGGACCTGGGTGAAACCATCGGCAACATTATTGCCAAGTCCTACTCCCTGATGGTGGAACAGAAGCCCGATGCCCTGCTGATTCTGGGCGATACCAACAGCTGCCTTTCCGCCATTGCGGCCAAGCGGCTGCACATTCCCATCTTCCACATGGAAGCCGGCAACCGCTGCTTTGACGAGTGCCTGCCTGAGGAAACCAACCGCCGCATTGTGGACCACATTTCCGATGTGAACATGTGCTATTCCGAGCATGCCCGCCGTTACCTGAATGCCGAAGGCACCGCCAAGGAGCGCACCTTTGTGACCGGTTCCCCCATGGCGGAAGTGCTGCACGCCAACCTGGCCAAGATCGAAGCCAGCGATGTGCTGGAGCGCCTGGGGCTGGAGCCGCACAAATACATGCTGCTTTCCGCCCACCGCGAGGAGAACATTGATACCGAAAAGAACTTTATCGACCTGTTCACCTCCATCAATCACCTGGCCCAGACCTATGATATGCCCATTCTGTATTCCTGCCATCCGCGCAGCAAAAAGCGGCTGGACGCCATGGGCTTCCAGCTGGACGAGCGCGTAAAGCTGCATGAGCCCCTGGGCTTCCATGATTACAACCATCTGCAGATGAACGCGTTTGCCGTGGTCAGCGATTCCGGCACCCTGCCGGAGGAATCCAGCTTCTTTACCAGCGTGGGACATCCGTTCCCGGCTGTCTGCATCCGTACCTCCACCGAGCGACCTGAAGCACTGGACAAAGGCTGCTTTGTGCTGGCCGGCATCAGCGAGGGCGGCGTGGAACAGGCGGTTGCCACCGCCGTTGCCATGAACGCCAACGGCGACAACGGCATCCCCGTCCCCTACTACACTGAAGACGTTTCCACCAAGGTCGTCAAGATCATCCAGAGCTACACCGGGGTGGTTAATAAGATGGTGTGGAGAAAAAACTGAGTTTTTTTTAGTTAGGAGGTAGGAGTGAGGCGTTAGGAGTTTTTTGAGGCTGCGACAAGCTGAATGCTTTGGAACAGTCAAGATCGTTCCCTACAGAGCATTTTATAGATTGCAAAAGACCTCAAGTCTAGCAGCCGTTCTTCAACTCCTAACTCCTACTTCCTAACTCCTAACTTTCGAAAGGTGTGTGCCCTTTGCCCTCTCAAAAAAAGATTCTTGTTGTTACGCAGCATTTCTGGCCGGAAAATTTCCGCATCAATGATATTGTGGAAGGTTTTTTGCAGGATGGCATTGCGGTGGATGTGCTTTGCGGGCTGCCCAATTACCCAAAAGGCGAATGGTTCCCCGGTTACAGCGCCGCCGGCCCTTTTGAAGAAGAATGGCACGGTGCCCGCCTGTACCGCTGCAAAGAGGTTCCGCGCAGGGGCAACACCTCGGTCAACATTTTTTTGAACTATGTCAGCTGGCCGTGGTACGCCGCCCATGCGCTGCACCGCCTGCCGGGCGGGTACGATGCGGTGTTCTGCTTTAACACCAGCCCGGTACTGATGTGCTGGCCCGCCATCCGCTATGCCAAAAAGCACCACATTCCCTTTACCAACTATGTGCTGGATATCTGGCCCGAAAACCTGTACAGCGTGCTGAATGTGAAGAACAAGGCCCTGCGCGCGATTGCCCAGGGTGTAAGCGACGCTTTATATAAGAAGGCCGACCGACTGATTGCCATGAGTGAGCCGCTGCAGCAGCGGCTGTGCCAGCGCACCGGTATGCCGCCGCAAAAAATTGCTGTGATCCCGCAGTACTGCGAGGATTTTTACGCCGTTCCTCAGCCGGATGCCGCTTTGCAGGCGCAGTTCGGCGGGCGGTTCAACCTGGTGTTTACCGGCACTTTTACCCCCGCCCAAAGCCTGGAGACCGTCATCACGGCGGTGCAGGATGCGCGCAGCCGCGGGGCAGATATGTTGCACCTGTTGCTGGTGGGCGATGGCATGAGCCGCGCCGCGCTGGAAGCCAAAGTGAAAGAGCTGCACGCCGAGGATGCCGTTACGTTTTACGGCAGTGTTCCGGCAACGGATATCCCCAAGTTCACCGCGCTGGCCGATGCTTTGATCGTCTGCCTGTCAGATTCGCCGGACTTGGGGCTGACCGTACCGGCCAAGGTTGCCAGTTATATGGCCGCCGGCAAGCCGGTCCTGGCCAGTATGGACGGTGCCGGCAATGCGGCGGTTGCCGCGGCAGGCGGGTTAAGCTCCCCTGCCTGTGATGCCGCTGCCCTGGCAGACAACCTGCTGGCACTGACCCGCATGGACGCCGCCCAGCGCGCCGCCATGGGCCAGAGCGCCAAAGAATATTATCTTGCGCATTACCGCCGCAGCGAGCTGCTGCGCAAACTGGAACATTTTATTTTGGAAGGCCGCGTTTGATGCCAAACCGGCCGTTCCCCTGATGTGAGGTGCCCTTTTGAATCACCCAGCCAAAATTCTTGTTATCATTCCCTGTTATAATGAGGAAGCCAACATCGTCAGCACCGTGGAACGCCTGCGTGCCACCTGCCCGCAGGTTGACTTTTTGATCATCAACGATTGTTCCACCGACCGCTCGGCTGAATTGCTGGCGGAGCATGGCTACCCGTTTTTGGATCTGCCGGTCAACCTTGGCATTGGCGGCGGCGTGCAGTGCGGTTATCGCTATGCCCGCGCCAATGGTTATGATGTTGCTGTACAGATGGACGGTGACGGCCAGCACGACCCCGCTTATCTGATGCAGGTCGTTCAGCCGGTATTGGACGGCAAGCTGGATATGTGCATCGGCAGCCGCTTTATCAAGTGTGAAGGCTTCCAGACAAGCTTTATGCGCCGGGTCGGCATCCGCTTTTTAAGCTGGCTCATCCATATTCTCTGTGGTCAGCGCATTCTGGATGTCACCAGTGGTTTCCGTGCCACCGGTCCCCAGCTAACCGCCTATTTTGCGGAGCATTATGCTTCGGATTATCCGGAGCCGGAAGCCATTCTGGCTGCCACGCTGGCCGGGTTCCGCGTAGGCGAAGCCCCGGTCGTCATGAAAGAACGTCAGGGCGGCGTTTCCAGCATTCGCAGTTTTAAAAGCGCGTATTATATGATCAAGGTTTCCCTGTCTTTGATCATTGACCGCCTTTCTATTAAGAAAATCCACCAGCCGAAAAGCAAATAAGGAGGCACAACGCCCATGACGGCACATTTCCAGTTTTTTATGATTTTGGGTGCGGCCATCCTGCTGCTGATTATTTTTGCGCTGCTGAAAAAGGGCCAAATGAGCGTAAAATACAGCCTTCTCTGGCTGGCACTGGCCGTGGTTCTTGTCATCTTTGCGGTATTCCCCTATGTTGTTTACGTCCTGCGTGATCTGCTGGATGTACAAATGCCGGTCAACCTGGTATTTATGCTCATGTTCTGCTTTGTGCTGCTGGTGCTGCTCAGTTTAAGCATCGGCGTCAGCCAGCTTGCGGATAAGTGCAAGCGCCTTACCCAGGAAAATGCTATCCTGGAAAAGCGCGTGCGGGATTTGGAGAAAAAACTCAGCGGCAAATAATCCCGCCAAAGGAGTTTGAGGATGGAACTGACAACACTGCTATTTCTTGGCTTTTTTGCGGCAGTAGCGCTTTTGAACTATACCCTGCCCCGTGTTCTGCGCCCTTACTGTCTGCTGGCTGCCAGCTACCTGTTTTACTGTTGGGGGGCCAACGACCGCCTGCTGGTACCGGTTTTGGTTGCGGCAACACTGGTCACATGGGGCTGCGGGCTGGTGATCGGCAAATGCCGGATAGGTCCCGTGCGGGTGATTTTCCTGCTTTTGGCGGTGTTCACCTGTGTGGGGCTTTTGTTCTATTACAAATACTGGAACCTGTTGGCGGCAGATATCCTGAGCGGCACGGTATTGCAGCCCCGCACGGATATGGTTACCCCGCTTGGCCTGGGCTACTTTACCCTTGCTGCGCTCAGCTACACCATTGATGTATACAAGCGCCGCTGCAAAGTTGAGCTGAACCCGCTGCATTATGCGCTGTTCGTCAGCTTTTTTCCCACCATGACCACCGGCCCAATTGAGCGCTACCCCCATTTTCGGCCACAGATCCACAAATCCCGCCGGTTCAGCTACACCCGGTGTGCGGGCGGTGCGTTCCGCATGCTGTGGGGCTACACCAAAAAGATGGTCCTGGCGGACAACATGAACCTGTACATCAAGATGGTGTACGATACCCCCGCTGAGATGAATGGCCCCAACCTGGTGGCCGCCACCCTGCTGTTCAGCCTGCGGCTCTACCTGGATTTTTCCGGCTGTTGCGATATCGCCATCGGTGCTGCCCGCATTTTGGGGTATGATCTGCTGGAAAACTTTCACAGCCCGTTCGAGGCTACCAGCTTTGCCGGGTTGTGGCAGCGCTGGCACATGAGCCTGACTGGCTGGCTGCGGGATTATATCTACATTCCTCTTGGCGGCAGCCGCTGCAATGTGGTGCGCCATATGCTGAACACGCTGATCGTGTTTGCCGTCAGCGGCCTATGGCACGGGGCTGACCTGCGCTATCTGGAATGGGGCATTGCCTGCGGCGTGATTTCAGTCATTGCCCAGCTGAGCAAAGCTCCACGCAAAGTGCTGTGGCGCTATAACCCGCTGTACCGCGAGCCTGCCGTGCAGACATTCCTCCAGCGCTGCATCACCTACCTGCTGTTCAGTTTTACAATGGTGTTTTTTGCTTCTGCCATTTACAACGCTGCCCCCGGCGAGGTATTCGCTGGAATACTGCAGGGCTGGCAGGGCGGCTTTGCGGCTGAATGGGAAAGCGTTACCAATCTGGTCACCAGCAGCGGCATTGACGGCCGCCTGCCGGTGGTGTTGACCTGCGGTACCGCCATTGTGCTGGTCATGGAGCACAACGGCAACAATGTTGCCCGCTGGATCCGCAAGCAGTGCTTTGTGCTGCGTTGGACGGTCTATTATGCCGCTGCGGTATCCATCTTGTTCTTTGCCGCGTTCGGGCAGTCGGCGTTCATTTACCAGCAATTTTAACGGGGGAGGGAGATCAATTATGCCAACACAGACCTCTGCTTCTGCCCCGCGCGGCACCCAAAAGGTCAGCCGCAGTGCTGTTGCCGCCCCGGCCCGCAAGCCCACCACAAAGCAAAAAAAATCCGCTTCCTCACCGCGCAGACGCCCCAAAAAGCCAAATATCTTCGTTCGCTTTTTGCATGGTTTGGTCCGCCGGCTATACTTTGGCAGCAAAACGTTGTTCAAGTTTGCCCTGTTCATTCCCATTCTGGTTTTCATGGTCTGGTTCAGCTATACGGTAGACCGCAGCGGCCTGTTCCAGGGTGAGCTTGCCCCCCGACGCATTGTGGACTTGATGCTGCAGGGCTATGATGTGAGCAACTTTGAGCAGATGAACGAAATTGAGCGCGAGGTTGTCCAGCTGTTTGCACAGGATGTTCCGGACACCCCGGAAGTGATCGGCATTGGCTCCAGCCGCGTATTACAGTTCACACGGGAACTTGTCGGAACCGACAGTTTTTTCAACATGGGCGTTACCGGCGCGGATGTGCGCGATAACATGACCAGCTATTATAAGATGGTCTGTTACGGCAAAGCGCCCAAAGTGCTGATTTGGAGCGTGGATCCCTGGGTGCTGTATGGGGACGAAGCCGCCTTTGACAAGCGTGCCGATGTGGAGCTGTACAACGAATTTTTGACTAAGGTTCTCGGTGTTGAAACCGACTATGAGGAAGAGGACCGCGTGGCGCTGTGGAAAGCGCTGGTGGAACCGGCTTATTTTCAGGGCAACGTAGACTATTACTTAAAGAACCGCGGCCAGAGCGTTGTGACGGATGACGATGGCAACCCCATTGACTTTAACCCGGTGGACGGCGACCCTTACGAGCAGCCCACCACCATCAAGCGCTCTGACGGCAGTGTGCTGTATGACCCCGAATTCCGGGATGCCAACCCCGACCAGGTGCGCGCCCTTGCCGCCGAAGCCTGCCCCACGTTCAACAGCGTACATATGGAAGGGTTCGACTCGCTTTCCCCCAAGCAGGAAGAAGCGTTTGACAAGTTCATCCAGTATGCGCGAAACCAGGGCACCACGGTGATTTTGGCCCTCTCCCCCTGGCACCCGTACCTGTATGACTTTCTGCTGACGGAAACCAACCAGCACCAGGGCTTTTTTGAAACCGAAAACTGGATCCGCCAGTATGCGCATGACTACAATATTCCGCTGTACGGCAGTTATGACCCCACCTGCATTAAGGGGTTGGATGAGACCGACTTTTTCGATGGCCTGCACTGCAAGGGCTGCGGCATCGCCAAGTTCTTCCCCGGTGTGCCGCAGGTGTTGCAGGATGTTGAAAACAACACCCTGCCCGACCCCCTCAGCGTGACCCCGCGCACCACCCTGCCGGTGGATGGTGAGGAGAATGTTGAAAACGTCGGGTAAGCGCTTTGCTTCTTTTGGCAGGTTGTTCCCTGCCTGATTTTCGCCTTTTGCTTACGACTTATAAAACCAGCCGCCTGCTTTGTGCATTTGCACGGCAGGCGGCTGGTTTTTACGTTCGTTTATTATTAAGGGCAACACCGCAATATACCCAAATTGCGGGGCCGCTTTTTTCAAAATTCTGCCTGCATTGTTTGGCTGCCGGTTCCGCGCAGCTGCATTATTTTTCCCATGGGCTGCGGATAATTTCGCCGCTGTCCACTTTCATGCAGCGCTCCACGGTTGCCCCGGCTTTGATGGTTGCACGGGGGGCGGCATGCACACCGTCTTCCAGCACGGCGTTATGGTCCACAATGGCACCGGCATTGATGATGCACCCTGCCCCCACTTTGGTTCCTGCGCCCACAAAGGCAAATGGCAGCACCACGGTCCCTGCCCCCAGGGCTGCGCTGCTGCATACTTCTGCCGCCGGGTGTTCAAAAACCGGTGTCTGGTAGCCCGCAGCCACCAGCTTTTGCAGCCATTGCAGCCGCAGCTCATTGTTGCCAAGGCCCACAAAAGCCGCGGTGCAGCGTTCCCTGATGGTGGGATCCAGGTAATCTGCCAGTTTGCCCGCAGCGTCCGGTGCCTGGTCATCCAGGTACAAAATACGGGAATAGCCACCGGCTTCCGCCAGCATTTCTCCCAGCTGTGTGCCAAAGCCCCCCTTGCCAAGCACAAGGGCTGTGTGGAACAATTTCATTGCGATACCCCTTTCCCATCCTGCCTTATGGCAGTATTTTCTGGTATGGTTATTATAGCACAAAAATCCTTATCAAAAAAGTCATACTTCACCCCGTTTTTCTCCATCAACTTTGACAAAAAGCCCTATCTTATTTTAAACACAATAGGAAGTGCGCCAAAAAAAGTTTTGGCTCTTGCTTTTTTGCGCTGCACGCTTTACACTTTAATTACAGAGATTTTCCGTACGGGTGTTTTGTGTGTTATTCTGTACACAGCCCGCCGGGGGATCCAGCCATACATTAAAGGATGGAGGGCGACTTTGTGCATTACACGAATCTTTTCGGACCATTCCCGGTCGGTTTGCGCAGCTGTGTTCTTCATGCGGTGTATTATAAGCATAATAGCCTTGTATAAGCGCAGTGTACCCGTGTACACCGCGCTCTTATTTTTTGAAGGAGGATCTGTAACATGCCGAACCGTAAAAAGGTTGCCATCATCATGGGTTCTGACAGTGACTGGCCGGTTGTAAAAAGTGCCTGCGGGGTGCTGAAAGATTTCGATGTACCGTTTGAGGCGCACATTCTTTCCGCCCACCGTACGCCGGAAGCCGCCGCTGCCTTTGCCAAATCTGCCCGCGCCAATGGTTACGGTGTTATCCTGTGCGCTGCCGGTATGGCGGCCCACCTGGCAGGTGCCTTTGCCGCCAACACCACTTTGCCGGTGGTCGGCATCCCGATGAAGGGCGGTGCCATGGACGGTCTGGATGCTCTGCTTGCTACCGTGCAGATGCCTTCCGGCTTCCCGGTTGCCACGGTTGCCCTGAACGGTGCCAAGAACGCCGCTTACCTGGCCGTTGCCATCTTGGCTGTTGCCGATGATGAGCTTGCCGCTAAGCTGGATCAGTTCCGTGCCGACACCGCCGCCGCCATTGCCAAAAAGGACGCCGCCATCGCTGCCGAAGCCGCAGCTATGTAACTTCAAATCCCGGTTTATTTGCTGTTGTTTTATCCCTTTTTATAAAAAGGATTCCATAAATCAATTCATGAAAGAATATAAAGGAGCGCATTACAATGAACGTTGAAATTAAAGAACAGATGTACGAAGGCAAAGCTAAGCAGGTATTCGCAACTTCTGACCCCGAAATCGTTATGGTTCATTACAAGGACGATGCCACCGCCGGCGACGGCGAAAAGAAGGGCACCATCCGCGATAAGGGCATTGTCAACAACAAGCTGTCCAACGCTCTGATGCAGAAGCTGGAAAAAGAAGGCATCCCCACCCATTATGTTGAGGAGCTGAACGACCGCGATACCCTGGTCAAGAAGGTTCAGATCGTTCCTCTGGAAGTCATCATCCGCAATGTTGCCGCCGGCCACTTCAGCCTGCGCATGGGCGTGCCCGAGGGCAAGGTGTTCAAGACCCCCATCCTGGAGTACAGCTACAAGAACGACGACCTGCATGACCCGTTCATCAACCATTATTACGCCTTGGCCCTTGACCTTGCCACCCAGGAAGAGCTGGACACCATTGCCAAGTACGCCTTCAAGGTCAACGAAGTGATGAAGAAGATCATGCTGGATGCCAACATCCGCCTGATTGACTTCAAACTGGAGTTTGGCCGCCTGTCTGACGGCACCATCATTCTGGCTGACGAGATCAGCCCGGATACCTGCCGCTTCTGGGATGCCACCACCGGTGCCCACCTGGATAAAGACCTGTTCCGCCGCAGCCTTGGCGGTGAGGCCGATGCCTACCAGGAAGTTATGAAGCGCCTGCTGGGCTGATTGAACCAAGCTTAGTCCAGCCAATGTTCAGGGTGTACTGGAACCGCCGTTCGCTCTTCCGGTGCACCCTGCCATCGTTTGAAACAGGAAACGGAGAACTGAATGAAGGAGCTTTGTCCAGCCGAAGCACTGCATGAAGAATGCGGCGTGTTCGGTATCTATGATTCCACCGGCAAAACCAACATGGTCAGCGCCGTGTACAGTGCGCTGTATGCCCTGCAGCACCGCGGCCAGGAAAGCTGCGGCATTGCCCTGAACGTGGACGGTGTGCTGACCGGCTACCGCGATCTTGGCCTGGTCAGCGAGGTATTTACCCCGCGCGTGCTGGCTGACCTGCCGCAGAATGCCAAGATGGCCACCGGCCATGTGCGCTATGCCACCAGCGGCCAGCGCACCCGCGCCAACGCCCAGCCCATGGTTCTGCACCACTGCAAGGGCACTATGGCCATCTGCCACAACGGCAACCTGACCAATGCCCCCCAGCTGCGCCACAAGCTGGAAATGAACGGTTCGATCTTCCACGGCACTTCGGACACCGAGGTCATCGGCTATCTGCTGACCCAGAACCGCCTGATCAGCCCGGATATTGAAACAGCTGTCTGCCGCACGATGGAGCAGATCGTGGGTGCTTACAGCCTGGTCATTATGACCCACACCAAACTGATCGCCGCGCGCGATCCTAATGGCTTCCGCCCTCTCTGCATTGGCCAACTGCCGGATGGCTCCGGCTGGGCTTTTGCTTCGGAATCCTGTGCGCTGGATGCTGTAGGCGCCCGCTTTGTGCGCGATGTACTGCCCGGCGAGATTGTGGTGGCAGACTACACCGGCCTGCGCACCATCCGCACCCACTGCGGCACCGCGCCGCACACGATGTGCGTGTTTGAGTACATTTATTTTGCCCGCCCCGATTCCATCATCGAGGGCACCTGCGTGCATGACGCCCGCCTGCAGGCCGGGCGCTTTCTGGCACAGGAGCATCCGGTGGAAGCCGATGTCGTCATCGGTGCGCCGGATTCCGGCCTGGATGCTGCCCTTGGCTATGCGCAGGAAAGCGGTATTCCCTATGGCGTGGGCTTTATTAAAAACAAATATGTGGGCCGCACCTTCATCCAGGGCTCCCAGGCCCAGCGTGAAAGCAGTGTGCGCATCAAATTGAACGCAATTTCCTCCACCGTTGCGGGCAAGCGCGTTGTGCTTGTGGATGACTCCATCGTGCGCGGCACCACCAGCGCCCGCACCATCAAGCTGCTGCGCGACGCCGGTGCCAAGGAAGTACACTACCGCATTTCGGCCCCGCCGTTTGCCCACCCCTGCTATTTCGGCACCGACATCCCGGACGAAAAAGACCTGATTGCCACCGGCCATACGGTGGAGGAGATCCGCCAGATCGTGGGGGCCGATTCCCTGGGCTACCTGAGCATTGAACATGTGACCCAGCTGGCCATCCACAGCAAGTGCGGGTTCTGCACCGGCTGCTTTACCGGCCATTACCCGGTGCCCGCCCCCAACGAGACGATGGACATTGTATACGATAAACCCCTGAGCCAGTCCCAGACCAAAAAACGCCTGTAAGCTGATAAGGAGAGAAACATAATGGAAAAAAGCTATTCTGCAAGTTACGCTGCCGCTGGTGTGGATATTACCGCCGGTTACAAGGCAGTTGACCTGATGAAGCAGCACGTTGCCCGCACCATGAACGAGCACTGCATTGGCGGCCTGGGCGGCTTTGGCGGCCTGTTTGAGCTGGACTGCACCGATATGCCCCACCCCGTGCTGATTTCCGGCACGGACGGCGTTGGTACCAAGCTGCGCATTGCCCAGTACATGAACAAACATGATACCGTTGGCATTGATTGCGTTGCCATGTGCGTGAACGATGTCATCTGCGCCGGTGCCAAGCCGCTGGTGTTCCTGGATTACATCGCCTGCGGCAAAAACGTGCCGGAGCGCATTGCCGAGCTGGTTGCCGGTGTAGCCGAAGGCTGCGTGCAGGCTGGCTGTGCCCTGGTTGGCGGTGAGACCGCCGAGATGCCCGGTTTTTACCCGGAGGACGAGTACGACCTGGCCGGCTTTACCGTTGGCGCTGTGGACAAGAGCAAGATCCTGGACAACTCCACCATGCAGCCCGGCGATGTGATCATCGCCCTGCCTTCCACCGGCGTACACTCCAACGGGTTCTCTTTGGTGCGCAAGATCTTTGACCTGGAGAACAACCCCGATGTGCTGAAAAAGACCTTTGACGGCATGGACAAGACCCTTGGCGAAGCCCTGCTGGCCCCCACCAAGATTTATGTCAAGCCTGTGCTGGCCGTGATGAAGGAAGTTACCGTCAAGGGCGTTTCCCACATTACCGGCGGCGGCTTTTACGAGAACATTCCCCGCAGCCTGAAAGCCGGCTGCTGCGCTGTGATCAAGAAGAGCGATGTGCGCACCCCCGTGCTGTTTGATGTGCTGGCTAAAGAGGGCAACATTCCGGAGCGCGATATGTTCAACACCTTCAACATGGGCGTTGGTATGATTTTGACCGTGGCTGCCGAGGATGCCGACAAGGCCATTGAGATCCTGAAAGCCAACGGCGAGGATGCTTACCGCCTTGGTGTGATTGGCGAAGGCAGCGGGGTGCAGCTGGTATGATGAAGATTGCTGTGCTGGTTTCCGGCGGTGGCACCAACCTGCAGGCCATCCTGGAAAGCGAACGCCGCGGGGAGAACCCCAACGGTAAGGTTACCCTGGTGGTTGCCAGCAAACCTGGTGTGTATGCGTTGGAACGCGCTGCAAACTTCGGCGTGGAAACCGCCGTGGTGCGCCGCAAGGATTACGCCACCAGCGAGGAGTTTGACACTGCCCTGCTGAGTGTGCTGAAAGACCATGGCATTGAGCTGGTGGTTCTGGCAGGATTTTTGAGCGTGCTGGGCCCCAGCGTGATTGCCGCTTACCCCAACCGCATCCTGAACATCCACCCCAGCCTGATTCCCAGCTTTTGCGGCCCCGGCTACTATGGCCTGAAAGTGCATGAGGAAGCGCTGAAGCGCGGCGTGAAAGTGACCGGCGCTACCGTCCACTTTGTCAACGAAGTGTGTGACGGCGGGCCCATCCTGCTGCAAAAAGCCGTGGAAGTGCAGCCCGGTGATACCCCCGAAGTGCTGCAGAAGCGCGTGATGGTGGAAGCCGAATGGAAGTTGCTGCCCCAGGCCATTGCCATGGTGTGCAATGGCGAAGCCTGACCGAACAAGGAGGATTCCCGCATGAAAAAGAATCTTTATACTTATCTGGCCGGTAACGAATATCCCGGCCGCGGCATCTGCATCGGCCGTTCGCCGGACGGCACCAAGGCCATGATTGCTTACTGGATCATGGGCCGCAGCGCCAACAGCCGCAACCGCGTGTTTGACGCCATCCCCGGTGGCATCCGCACGGTAGCCGCAGACCCCGCCAAGCTGGAAGATCCCCATCTGATCATCTATAACCCGGTTCTGACCCTGAACGATACCACCATTGTGACCAACGGTGACCAGACGGATACCATTTACCGCTACATGCGGGATAACCTGTTCCCTGGTTACGGCTTTGAAGCAGCCCTTGCCACCCGCACTTTTGAGGACGATGCCCCCAACTTTACCCCCCGCATTTCCGGCGTTGTGGATATGCGTCGCGGCGGCTACAAGCTGAGCATCCTGAAAAGCTGCGATGGCAACCCCGCCAGCGTGCAGCGCCAGACCTTTGACTATCCGCAGCCCGTTGCAGGCGAAGGCCAGCTGATTACCACCTACCAGAAAAACGGCTCCCCCATCCCCAGCTTTGCCGGTGAGCCGCTGCGCGTGACACTGGACCAGAACGATGCCGACGAATTTGCCGGAAAGTTGTGGGAAGCCCTGAACGAAGATAATAAGGTCAGCCTGTTTGTGCGTGCCATCACGCTGGAAACCGGCGATTATGAAGATGTGATCCTGAACAAATACAACACGGTGGAGGGCTGAACTTATGAACGAATTCCAGCTGAAATACGGCACCAACCCCAACCAGAAGCCTGCCCGCATTTTTATGGCAGACGGTTCTGATCTTCCCGTTACCATTTTGAATGGCAAGCCGGGCTACATCAACTTTCTGGATGCGTTCAACAGCTACCAGCTGGTGCGCGACCTGAAAAAAGCCCTGGGCCAGCCTGCTGCTGCCAGCTTTAAGCATGTTTCCCCCGCCGGTGCCGCCATTGGCCTGCCACTGGACGAAACGCTGAGAAAGATGTATCATATTAGTGCAGAGGCTGAGCTTTCTCCCCTGGCCTGCGCTTATGCCCGCGCCCGCGGTGCAGACCGCATGTCCAGCTTTGGTGACTGGATCGCCCTGTCTGATGTGTGCGACCTTGCCACCGCAAAGCTGATCCAGCACGAAGTTTCGGACGGCATCATTGCCCCCGGCTATGACGCCGACGCCCTGGAAGTGCTGAAATCCAAAAAGAAAGGCAACTACAACATCGTTGCCATTGATCCGGATTATATCCCCGCTCCGCTGGAGCGCCGCACCGTATTCGGTGTCACCTTTGAGCAGGGCCGCCAGGATCTGGAGATCAGCGTGGATACCATGCTGCAAAACTTTGTAACCGAGAACAAGACGGTGACCGATGCCCAGAAGCGCGATCTGATCATGAGCCTGATCGTGCTGAAATACACCCAGTCCAACTCCGTCTGCTATGTGCAGGACGGCCAGACCATCGGTGTGGGCGCAGGCCAGCAAAGCCGCATCCACTGCACCCGCCTGGCAGGCCAGAAAGCCGACAACTGGCAGCTGCGCCATATGCCCAAGGTTCTGGACCTGCCGTTCCGCGAGGATATCTCCAAGCCCAACCGCGATAACGCGATTGATGTCTACATCGGCGATACCCCGGAGGATGTGATTGGGGATGACGTTTGGGCCGAAACCTTTACTGTGCAGCCTGCCCCGTTGACTGCCGAGGAAAAGAAAGCCTGGCTGAGCAAGGTAACGAATGTTGCCCTGGGCAGTGATGCATTCTTCCCCTTTGGGGACAACATTGAGCGCGCCCGCCGCAGCGGTGTGACCGCCATTGTGCAGCCGGGCGGCTCCATCCGCGATGATCAGGTTATTGCCACCTGCAACAAGTACGGCATTGCCATGGCGTTCTGTGGTATCCGGCTGTTCCACCACTAAGCAAAAACGAAGTTTTTGCTAAATAATAAATAATAAAGAATAATTAAGAATGAAGGTGTGCCGCAAGCGGCACGGTTTTGGATATTAGAGTTCTAATATTTTTTAAGCGGTGCGCAGCAACGCGGTCCACCTTCATTATTCTTTATTCATTATTCTTTTTTCATTTCAAGCTAAGGAGTTTGCCATGAAAATTCTGGTTGTTGGCGGCGGCGGGCGTGAACACGCCATTATCCGCGCGCTGAAAAAAAGCCCCGACTGCGGCGATATCTGGTGTGCCCCTGGCAACGGCGGCATTGGTTACGATGCCACCTGCAAAAACATCCCTGCAACGGATGTAGACGCCATGGTCGCCTTTGCCAAGGCAGAAGCCTTTGATTATGTTGTTGTTGCTCAGGACGATCCCCTTGCCCTTGGCATGGTGGATGCTTTGGCCAAGGTGGGCATCCCTGCTTTTGGCCCGGATGCCGCTGCCGCTCGCATTGAAGCCAGCAAGGTGTTCAGCAAGGACCTGATGAAAAAATACGGCATTCCCACCGCCGGCTATGAAACCTTTGACGACCCCGCCAAGGTGATGGATTACATCCGCAGCAAGGGCAAGTACCCGGTTGTTATCAAGGCGGATGGCCTGGCGCTGGGCAAAGGCGTGCTGATCTGCCAGAATGAGCAAGAAGCCGCCGATGGCGTAAAGGAAATCATGCTGGACAAAAAGTTCGGCGCTTCCGGCAACCATGTTGTGGTGGAAGAATTTTTGACCGGGCCGGAAGTCAGCGTGCTGTCCTTCTGTGATGGCAAAACCGTCAAGCCGATGGTTTCCAGCATGGACCACAAGCGCGCTTTGGACCATGACGAGGGCCTGAACACCGGCGGCATGGGCACCGTTGCCCCCAACCCCTGCTACACCCCCGCCATTGCCGCCGAGTGCATGGAGAAGATTTTCCTGCCTACGGTTGCCGCCATGCAGGCAGAGGGTTGCCCCTTTAAGGGCTGCCTGTACTTTGGCCTGATGCTGACCCCGGACGGCCCCAAGGTGATTGAATACAACTGCCGCTTTGGCGACCCCGAAACCCAGGTAGTACTGCCCCTGCTGGAAAGCGACCTGCTGACCGTGATGCAGGCCTGCACCAACGGCACGCTGGACAAGACCGAGGTCAAGTTCAACGATGGCGCTGCCGCCTGTGTGGTGCTGGCTTCCGGCGGATACCCCGTTGCCTATGAAAAGGGCAAGGAGATCACCGGCCTGGAGAATGGCCAGGTGCCCGGTGCTGCCGATGTGACCGTGTACCATGCCGGTACCGCCATCAAGGATGGCAAGCTGGTTACCAACGGCGGCCGCGTGCTGGGTGTAACGGCAACCGCCGCCACCTTGCCCGAAGCCCTGAAAAAGGCTTACGCCGCTGCTGACTGCATCCATTTTGACAAACTGCACCGCCGCAGTGATATTGGTGCCCGTGCCCTTGCGGCAATGAAAGCACAGGAGGGTTAAACAAGAATGGTTTACCGCATTTATGTAGAAAAAAAGCCCGGCTTTGACGGCGAAGCCCAGGGCCTGAAGCATGAACTGGTTGAGCTGGTTGGCATTAAGGGCCTGAAAGCTCTGCGCCTGTTGAACCGCTATGATGTGGAAGGCATTGACCGCGACCTGTTTGAGAAAGCCATCCCCACCGTGTTCAGCGAACCGCCAGTCGATGTGACCTATACCGAGCTGCCCACCGCCAAGACGGTGTTTGCTGTGGAGTATCTGCCCGGCCAGTTTGACCAGCGTGCAGATTCTGCTTCCGAGTGTATCCAGCTGCTGAGCCAGGGCGAGCGTCCGTCTGTGCGCAGTGCCCGCATCTACCTGCTGGACGGCGAGCTGAGCGCAGAGGATCTGGAAGCCATCAAGAAGTACGTCATCAACCCGGTGGAAGCCCGCGAGGCCAGCCTGGACACCCGCGATACCCTGAAAATGGAATTTGCCGTGCCCACCGCTGTGGAAACCCTGAACGGCTTCTGCGCTTTGGATGACGCTGCGTTGGAGAATTTCCGCAATGAAAAGGGCCTGGCCATGGACCACGCCGACATTGTGTTCTGCCAGAACTACTTCAAATCTGAACAGCGCGACCCGACCATTACCGAAATCCGCCTGATCGATACCTACTGGTCTGACCACTGCCGTCACACCACCTTCGGCACCATCCTGAACGATGTCAAGATTGACGACGAAGTTGTGCAGGCTGCATTTGACCGTTACATGGCCCTGCGTGCCGAGACTGGCCGCGATAAAAAGAACCGTACCCTGATGGACCTGGCCACCATCGGCGCCAAGGCCCTGAAACAGCGCGGCATCCTACAGAACCTGGACGAGAGCGAAGAGATCAATGCCTGCACCGTCAAAATCAAGTGCGATGTGGACGGCGAATTGCAGGATTGGCTGTTCCTCTTCAAGAACGAGACCCACAACCACCCCACCGAGATTGAGCCGTTCGGCGGCGCTGCTACCTGCATCGGCGGTGCCATCCGTGACCCGCTGTCCGGCCGCAGCTATGTTTACCAGGCCATGCGCGTGACCGGCGCAGGCGACCCGCTCAAGCCGGTTTCCGAAACCATGCCCGGCAAGCTGCCCCAGCGCAAGCTGGTTACCACTGCTGCTGCCGGTTATTCCAGCTATGGCAACCAGATCGGCCTTGCCACCGGCCAAGTTGCTGAACTGTACCACCCCGGCTATGTGGCAAAGCGTATGGAGATCGGCGCTGTTGTGGGTGCTACCCCGGCCAGCCATGTCCGCCGCGAAGAGCCCCAGCCCGGCGATGTGATCATCCTGCTGGGCGGCCGCACCGGCCGTGACGGCATCGGCGGCGCCACCGGCTCCTCCAAGAGCCACAACCTGTCCTCCCTGGTCACCATGGCCGCCGAGGTGCAGAAGGGCAACGCCCCCGAAGAACGCAAGATCCAGCGGCTGTTCCGCAACGGCGACGTGACCCGCATGATCAAGCGCTGCAACGACTTCGGCGCAGGCGGCGTCTCCGTCTCCATCGGCGAGCTGGCCGACGGCATCTCCATTGACCTGAACGCTGTGCGCAAGAAGTACGAGGGTCTGGACGGCACCGAATTGGCCATCTCCGAATCTCAGGAGAGAATGTCCGTGGTGGTAGCACCGGAGGACGCAGAGGCCTTCATCGCCGCCGCCACCGCCGAGAACCTGGAAGCCTACCAGGTGGCCGTGGTCACCGAGTCCCCCCGTATGGTCATGACTTGGAACGGCAAGGTTATCGCTGACCTGTCCCGCGCCTTCCTGAACACCAACGGCACCGTCAAGCGCACCGACGTCTATGTGCCCCAGCTGCCCGGCAAGGCAGAGGTGGGGGACACCTCCGACGTGGCAGGCCGCTTTGACGCCATCGTGAAAAATCCCAACCTGGCCTCCCAGCGCGGACTGGGCGAACGCTTCGACGCTTCCATCGGCGCAGGCTCCATCCTGTTCCCCTACGGCGGCAAGAAACAGCTTACCCCAGCACAGGCTATGGTCGGTTTGATTCCGGTCGGCCCTGGCCGCAAGACCGACACCTGCTCCATCATGGCAGCGGGCTTCGACCCCTACCGCATGGAACGCAACCCCTTCACCGGCGCACGCAGCTCGGTCATCGAGTCGGTGGCCAAGGTAGTCGCCGCCGGCGGCGATGCCTCCAAGGTTTATCTCTCCCTCCAGGAATACTTTGAACGGCTCCGAGACGAACCCGCCCGTTGGGGCAAGCCCTTTGCCGCCCTGCTGGGCGCGTACCAGGCGCAGATCGGCCTGGGCGTAGCCGCCATCGGCGGCAAGGACTCCATGTCTGGCTCCTTCCTGGATCTGGACGTGCCGCCCACCCTGGTCTCTTTCGCCATCGCTCCGGGACAGACCGGCGATGTCATCTCCCCTGAATTCAAGGCCGCAGGCCACCCAGTCTACCTGTTCCAGGCACCGGACGGGGACTATGAAGCCCTGAAGGCGACCTGGGCACAGTTCCACCAGCTAGTCAAGGCCGGTAAGGTGGCTGCCGCTTGGGCGGTCACCGTAGGCGGTGTGGCAGAGGCTGTCATGAAGATGTCCTTCGGCAACGGCGTGGGCTTTGCCGGTACGCCTGACCTGTCCGGCGACCTGCTCTTTGGTGACCTGTGCGGCTGCATCGTGGCCGAGCTGACCGAGGACACCGATGCGGCGCTCAAGATCGGTACCACCACCGATGACGGCAAGCTCACCGTGGCAGGAGTTACCCTGTCCGTGGCCGACCTGGCCGAGAAGTGGGAAGCCACCTTGGAAGGGGTCTATCCCACCCACGCCAGCGAAAAGCCGGCAGAGATCCCCAACCTGGACTATGACCGCCGCCTGCTCACTGTGGTCAAGAATCGGGTGGCGCATCCCAAGGCGGTCATCCCCGTGTTCCCTGGCACCAACTGCGAGTACGACACCGCCAACGCCTGCATCCGTGCGGGCATTGACCCAGAGATTTTGGTCATCCGCAACCTGACCACCGACCTGCTCAACCAGTCTGCCCAGGCGCTGGAAGCTGCCATCAGCCAGGCGCAGATGATCGTCCTCCCCGGTGGCTTCTCCGGCGGCGACGAGCCGGAAGGCTCGGGCAAGTTAATCGCCTCCTTCTTCCGCAACCCCAGAATCAAAGACGCCGTCCACGAGATGCTCAAACAGCGGGATGGCCTGATGCTGGGCATCTGCAACGGCTTCCAGGCGCTCATCAAGCTGGGTCTGGTGCCCTATGGCGAGATTCGGGACATGGACGACAGCTGTCCCACTCTGACCTTCAACCTCATTGGCCGCCACCAGAGCCGTTACTGTGACATCCGTGTGGCTTCCGTCCTCTCTCCCTGGATGCTGAAAGCCCAGGTGGGCGACATCTACACCGTTCCCATCTCCCACGGCGAGGGCCGCTTCGTAGCGCCGCAGGCCATCCTGGACGAGATGATCCAAAACGGGCAGATCGCCACCCAGTATGTGGACGCCAACGGCGTGCCCAGTATGGACATCGCTGCCAACCCCAATGGTTCCATCTATGCCATCGAGGGCATCTTCAGTCCGGATGGCCGCATCTTCGGCAAGATGGGACATACCGAACGGTGGAATCCGGGCGTTGCCAAGAACATCCCTGGTGAGAAGCTCATGCCGCTGTTCGAGTCCGGCGCAGAATATTTCAGATAAGCCGACTGACCTCGGATACCGCTTTGGTATCCGAGGTTTTTGTAGAAATAGGCCAGTTTCGGATGGAAAGGAGCGGACATTTTACACGAAAAAACCAAAATGCGCTTTTTTTTGGGCAGGGGGTTGTAATTTCCGTTCACTTTGCTATAATACTTTTATACTTTCACTCATTGAGGTGCGATATGATTAAAGTGATCCGCACAACTGAATCCTACTCCTTTATTGGCAGCTGGAACCGCTTTATGGTCTCCGGCTATTTTGCGTGGGGAAAACAGGACAGTCAGTGAGATGAGAGCAACACCCTCGGCATCAAAAACAGGGGGAGTATCATAAGGGATGATCGCAAAGCTCATTGACCGTCAAGGCAATGGGCTTTGTTTTTTTGACAAAAAGGAGGAGCACTTATGGTCGTCATTATGAAACCGGGTACCAGTCAGAACGAGATTCGGAAGCTGGCAGCAAAATTTGAAGCGGAAAACCTGAAGGTCGGCATCACCAACGGTGTCGGCTGTAGTATCCTGGGTCTGGTGGGCGATACCGCCCACATCGACATCGACAAGATCCTGCTCAACGAGTATGTGGAACGAGTCATGCGGGTGTCCGAGCCGTATAAAAAGGCCAACCGTAAGTTCCATCCGGAAGATACCATCGTGGATGTCAACGGCGTCAAGGTGGGCGGCGGCAACTTCGCCGTCATGGCTGGCCCCTGCTCCGTGGAGAGCGAGGCGCAGATCGTAGAGGTGGCCAAAGCCGTCCAAAGCTCCGGCGCGGCTATGCTCCGAGGCGGTGCATTCAAACCCCGCACTTCTCCCTACTCCTTCCAAGGTATGGGCGTCCAAGGTCTGAAGCTGCTGCTGGAGGCCAAAGCCGAGACGGGTCTGCCCATCGTCACTGAGCTGATGAGCCCCAAATACTGCGAGCTGTTCGAGGAGAAAGTGGATCTGGTGCAGATCGGCGCCCGAAATATGCAGAACTTTGACCTGCTGAAGGAAGTGGGCAAGATGTCCAAACCCGTCCTGCTCAAGCGCGGCCTGTCCAGCACCTATGAGGAGTGGATCATGTCCGCCGAGTATATCATGAGCGAGGGCAACCAGAACGTCATCCTCTGTGAACGAGGCATCCGCACTTTTGAAAACTACACCCGCAACACCTTGGATGTCTCCGCTATCCCCGCCATCAAGCGTATGAGCCACTTGCCCATCGTGGTAGACCCCTCCCACGCCGGTGGCTACAGCTGGCTGGTGGAACCTCTGGCTCTGGCTGCCATCGCCGCCGGTGCCGACGGTCTCATCATCGAAGTCCATAACAATCCGGCCAAGGCGCTCTGTGACGGCCAGCAGTCGTTGACGCCCATTCAGTTCGATGAGCTGATGGAAAAGGCGCAGAAAATGACCGCTATGCTGGGCAAGCAGATCGTAAAATAAGCATCGGACGAGAGAAGGAGACAACGGAATGGAACAGTTGACGGTAGCTTTACCGGAACGGGCGTATGACATTGTCATTGAACGGGGTCTGCTCCAGCAGGTAGGGCAGCAGTGTAAGGAAGTGCTGAAACCAGGCTGTCGGGTGGCTGTGGTCACGGACGGAAATGTGGCCATCCAATATGGTTCCCTGGTGCAGGCGTCCCTGACCCAGGCGGGCTTTACGGCCAAGATCTTCCTGGTGCCGGCAGGGGAACGCTCCAAAAGTCCGGAGGTGCTCACCTGGCTCTGGGAGGAGCTGTTGGGCTTCGGCCTGACCCGCAGCGATGCGGTAGCCGCCCTGGGGGGCGGCATGGTGGGCGACTTGGCGGGCTTTGCAGCTGCCACGGTGCTGCGGGGAGTGGATTTCATCCAGATCCCCACCACCCTTTTGGCGCAGGTGGACTCCTCAGTAGGCGGCAAGGTGGCCGTCGACCTGAAGGCGGGCAAGAACCTGGCCGGCGCCTTCTGGCAGCCCAAGCGGGTCATCATAGATCCGGACGTGCTGGACAGCCTGCCAGAGGAAGCCTTTGCCGATGGCATGGCAGAGGTGATCAAGTACGGCTGTATTGCAGATCGGGCGTTCTTCCACCTGCTCTACCACTGTGCCGATCGGGCTGCGGTGATGGCGCAGATCGAAGAAGTCCTCCACACCTGCTGCGCCATCAAGGCTGCCATCGTGGTCAAGGACGAGCGGGACACCGGCTTGCGGATGCTCCTGAACTTCGGCCATACCCTGGGGCACGCTTACGAAAAGGCCGGCAACTACGAGACTTATACCCATGGCCAAGCTGTGGCCGCCGGTATGTGTCGGGCGGCTGAGCTGGGCGTCCGGCTGGGGATGACCCCTGGGGAACTGCCCCTGCTGCTCAAGACTGTGGTGCGGAACTTCGGCCTGCCCGACCGCATCCCCTGTACCATGGAGGATTATCAGAGCGCCATCGGCCTGGATAAGAAGGGCAGCGGCAGTAAGATCAGCGTCATCCTGCTCACCGAGCTGGGGCAGGCGCAGGCCGTCCCCATGGAAAAAGCACAACTGTTCCAGTTGATTGACGAGATCGAAAAGGAGTCCCTATGAAGGTTACCATCACGCCGAGAAAACTCAGCGGAACCATCCAGGTGCCCCCCTCCAAGAGCCAGGCTCACCGACTCATCATCGGCGCCGCCCTGGCCAACGGCACCAGCCACATCCACAACCTAGCCCACTCCCAGGATATCTGCGCCACTTTGGAGTGCATGACCCAGCTGGGCGCTATCGAGTCCCAGGGCGGCGCGGTAGTGACCGGCATCGGCCGCAGCAGACCCAGCACCGGCATCCTCCCAGTGCTGGATTGCGGCGAGTCCGGCTCCACCATCCGCTTCCTCATGCCGGTGGCGCTGGCCGTGGCCAGCGGCGGCGTGTTCCGAGGGCGGGGACGGCTGATGGAACGGCCTTACAAGCCCTATGAGGACATCTTCACCCGTCAGAACATCACTTTCACACGACAGCCAGGGCAGATCACCCTCTCCGGCACCCTGAAGCCGGGACGGTTTGAACTGCCGGGGGACGTATCCTCCCAGTTCATCACCGGACTGCTCTATGCGCTGCCGCTGTTGGAAGGGGATTCGGAACTGGTTCTGACCACCCCTCTGGAGTCCAAGGGGTATGTGGAGCTGACCTTGGAGGCGCTGGCGCAATTCGGCATCGTCGCCCACCCCACTGAGACCGGCTGGAAGGTGCCGGGCAGCCAGGTGGGGCATCCGGCGGATGTGACCGTAGAAGGGGATTACTCCCAGGCATCCAATTACCTCGTTGCCGCCAGCATGGGCAACCCGCTGACCGTCACCGGCCTGAGCACATCCTCTGCTCAGGGCGATCGGATCATCTGTGACTACGCCCGCCAGCTGGACGGCACCGGCACCGTGATCCTCAGCGTCCGCCAGTGCCCGGACTTGGTGCCGGCCTTAGCGGTGCGGGCAGCCCTGCGGGCAGGGGAGACCACCCACATTGTGGACGCCGCCCGCCTGCGCCTGAAGGAGAGCGACCGCCTGGAAGCGGTCACCGCAGAGCTGAACAAGCTGGGCGCCCAGGTGGAACAGACTCCCGACGCCCTCATCATCCACGGCGTGAGCCGCCTTCACGGCGGCACCTGTGACAGCCACGGAGACCACCGCATTGCCATGATGCTGGCCGTTGCGGCCACCTGCGCCGACGGCGTGGTGGAAGTGACCGGCGCAGAGAGCGTGGCCAAGTCCTACCCCAACTTCTGGGAGGACTACGAACAGCTGGGCGGCACCATCGCCAGAACGGAGTGAGTGACCATGAGATATAGTATTTTCGGCGAGTCCCACGGCCCTGCCATCGGCGTGGTGCTGGAGCAGGTGCCCCCTGGGCTGGTTTTGGATAGGGAGGCCATTTCCAAGGAAATGGCACGGCGAGCACCGGGGAAAAGTCCGCTGTCCACCGCCCGAAAGGAGGCGGATGTTCCAGAAATTTTATCTGGTGTCTTTGATGGGAAAACAACCGGCACTCCTCTCTGTGCCATCATCCACAACAGCGACCATCACTCCAAGGATTATGCCAAGACCCGCTTCTTAGCCCGCCCTAGCCACGGGGACTACACCGGCTTCGTCCGCTACCAGGGCTGCAACGACTACCGTGGCGGCGGACACTTCTCCGGCCGCCTGACCGCCCCGCTGGTGTTCGCCGGCGCCGTGGCAAAGCAGCTGTTGGCGCAGCGGGGCATCACTGTGGGCGCCCATATCAGCCAGATTGGCACAGTAAAGGATAAGTCCTTTGCGGATACACAGCTGACCCCGACCCTGTTCCAAATCCTGTCTGAAAAAGCCTTCCCCACCGTTGACGACCAGGCAGGAGCGGCCATGCAGGCGGAGATTTTGCAGGCGCGGGAGGAGCTGGACTCCATCGGCGGCGCCATCCAGTGCGCTGTCCTGGGACTGCCTGTGGGGGTAGGTTCCCCAGATTTGGGCTGCAATGTGGAGGGGGTGCTGGCGCAGCACCTGTTCGCCGTACCCGCTGTCAAGGGGATTTCCTTTGGTGCCGGCTTTGCCTTCGCCTCCATGCGGGGCAGTGCGGCCAACGACCCCTTCTACATGGACGGCGGCCAGGTCAAGACCCGCACCAACCACAGCGGCGGCGTCAACGGCGGCATCAGCAACGGGATGCCCGTCCTGTTCCAGGTGGCCATCCGGCCTACGCCGTCCATTGGACAGGAACAGAACACCATCAACTTCTCCACCATGGAGGACGCTAAGCTGACCATCCAAGGCCGTCACGATCCCTGTATCGTCCATCGGGCGGTGCCGGTCATTGAGGCGGCGGCAGCGTTGGCGATTTGTGAACTGTTGGGAATCTGAACATGGGGGAGAAGAATATGAGCAAATTGGAGGAACTGCGCCAGAGCATCGACCAGATCGACCAAGAGCTGGTGCGTCTGTTCGAGCGCCGCATGGCGGTGACCCATGAAGTAGGCGAATACAAACAGGCCAACGGCATCCCTGTCCTGGACACAGCGCGGGAACGGGAGGTGCTGGCGAAAAAGGTCAACCTCATCTCCAACCCAGACTTGCAAGCGGACGTGGTGCAGCTGTATGAGAACATCATGGCCATCAGCCGCCGCCAGCAGCGGAGCCTGGTGCTGGAGGGGCAGGAGAACCCGTACCTGACCAAGATCTTGGGTGACATCGCCCGGGCGGGCGATCCCATCGAGCACCCCCGTGTGGTCTACCAGGGGGAACCGGGTGCGTACAGTGAGATGGCCGCCGTGGATTTTTTTGGCGAGGACATCCACGCAGTGGGGCTGGAACAGTTCGAGGACGTGTTCCTAGCCTTGAAAGAGGGTCGTGCCGATTACGGCGTGGTGCCCATCGAGAACAGCTCCACCGGTGCCATCCGGCAAATTTACGACCTGATGACCCAGCACGACTGCTTTGTGGTGGGCGAGACCACCGTGGCCATCCAGCACTGCCTGATGGCGCTGCCTGGGGTGAAGCTGGAGGACATCCAGACGGTGTACTCTCACGAGCAGGGGCTGTTCCAGTGCGAGCAGTATTTGAACAAGCATTCGGACTGGAACCGAGTGCCCCAGGCGGACACGGCGGGCAGCGCCAACATGGTGGCCAAGAGCGGCGACCGCACCAAGGCGGCCATTTGCAGCAAGCGTTCCGCCGACATCTACGGACTGGAGATCCTGGCGGAGGCCATCAACAGCAACGCCAACAACACCACCCGCTTCGTGGTCATCTCCACCCGCTTGGAGCTGCGTCCTGACCGAGATAAGGTCAGCACCTGCTTCTGCGTGCCCCACCAGAGCGGTTCCCTGCACGAGATCTTGACTATCTTCGCCGTCCACGGCCTGAACATGGTGCGCCTGGAGTCCCGTCCCATCCAGGGACGGAGCTGGGAGTATATGTTCTTCCTGGAATTCTCTGGCGACATCACCGCCCCTGGCATGGAGGGGGTGTTCCGAGAGCTGACCCAGTCTGCCGACCACTTTCGGGTGCTGGGCAACTTCGTCTCCAACCTGCACTGACCTTGGAAAGAGAGGATACCCATGAAATTTTTGGTACTCAACGGCCCCAACCTGAACCTGTTGGGACAGCGGGAACCGGGCATCTACGGGGAGCAGACCTACGATGGCCTGTGCCGCCAGCTCACCGCCTTTGCCGAAGCCCACAGCAGCACGGTGGACTTTGTCCAGTCCAATTACGAGGGTGCGCTCATCGATGCCATCCACGGCGCACCCGGCAAGTATGACGCCATGGTTATGAACCCCGGCGCCTTCACCCACTACAGCATTGCCCTCCTGGACGCCCTCAAGGCGGTGGACGTGCCCTGTATCGAGGTGCATATCTCCAATATCCACCAGCGTGAGGAGTTCCGCCACCACTCCGTGACGGCGGCAGCCTGCGTGGGGCAGATCTGCGGGCTGGGCTTTTATGGATACCACGCCGCTATGGCCTATTTCCTAACCCAGGACGCCAACTGAAACCGGAACCAAACACGCATCTTCTTTGGAAGATGCGTGTTTATGTATCTGTGTGGCGGGGAGCGATCGGACAAGACAAAATGCCCAAAAACAAAGAGAAAAAGCGAGAGAAAAGAGACAAATGTTACAGCAAAAAATGGTTGAAGCGACTCGCAAAATAGGGTATTATTATAATGTTGTTAACACAGCGTGAACAAGATGTTACACTGTGGATGCAAATTACAAATATTGGAGGAAAAGAAAAATGCACAAGAAACTGCTTGCCATGATCCTGGCTTGTGCTATGGTCATCGGCCTGGCTTCCTGCGGTAAGTCCGTGGACAACGCCGGAAGCGCTACTTCTACGCCTGCTGCCAGCACCGCAGCAGAACCCGCTGCAGACGGCGCTATGAAGGTCGGCTTCGTCTACATCGGCGATGACAGCGAAGCATACACCGCCAACTTCATCGCTGCGGAAAATGCCATCAAGGAAGAATATGGCGATAAGGTTCAGACCATCGCCAAGTACAACGTGGCGGAAGACGCTGTGGAAGATCCCCTGGTCGAGCTGTGCGAAGCTGGCTGCAAGGTCATCTTCACCACCAGCTTTGGTTACGGCGAAAAGGCCAAGGAGCTGGCCGCAAGGTATCCCGACATCCAGTTCTGCCAGGCAACCTGCGCAAACGCTGACAAGGATACTGCCAACTATCATACCTACATGGGCGCCATCTATCAGGGTCGTTACGTTGCCGGTATCGTTGCTGGCATGAAGATGAAGGAACTGATCGACGCTGGCACCATCACCGCTGACAAGGCAAAGATCGGCTACGTTGCCGCTTATCCCTATGCCGAAGTTATTTCCGGTTATACTGCATTCCTGATGGGCGTCCGCTCCATCGTTCCCGAAGCAAAGATGGAAGTCAACTACACCAACTCCTGGGGCGACTATGACACCGAAAAGAGCATGGCTACCGCTATGATCGAGGACGGCTGCGTCATCATCTCCCAGCACTCCGATACTGAAGGCCCTGCTGAAGCTTGCGAAGACGCAACCAAGAAGGGCACCACCGTGTTCCATGTGGGCTACAACCAGAGCATGGTTGACATCGCTCCCGACAGCAGCCTGATCTCCAGCCGCCAGGACTATGCTCCCTATGAAGTGGGCGCAGTCAAGGCTGTTATGGACGGCACCGAACTGCCTGTTGACCAGTGGGCTGGCTTCGATGAAGGCTGGGTTGCTATGACCGAGCTGAACGAGAAGATCGCCGCTAAGGGCACTCAGGAAGCAATGGACGCTGCAATCAAGAACTTCAAGGATGGCAAGCTGACTGCTAAGGACATTTACAAGGGCGATTACAAGGGCACCAACCCCTTCGATAAGAACGACACCATCGATCTGACCGAAGGCTTTGCTGAAAACAGCACCCAGTCCGCACCTACCTTCGCATATGTGCTGGATGACATCATCACTGTTCTGAGCACCAACTAATTCGGCCTCAGTCAGACGCTCTGACAAAGAGAATACCATGGGCGGAGCCGGTCTATCCGGCTCCGCCTGAACTGGTTTATCCGCGGATTGCTGAAACGTACTGCCGAATCCATTGGCGGCAGGTTTCAGCAATAAAAGATACCAAAAAGTGAGCTATCACCGGCGAATAGAGAGAGAAGGTAAATAAAAAGTATGGAACGAGACATTGCGATCCGGCTAGAGGACATCACCAAGGTGTTCGGCGAGACCGTAGCAAATTCCCATGTGAGCATGGACGTGTACCGCGGCGAGATCCTCTCCCTGCTGGGCGAGAACGGCAGCGGCAAGACCACCCTCATGAACATGATCTCCGGCATCTACTTCCCCGACGGCGGAACCATCTACGTCAACGGCCAGGAGGTCATGATCCGCTCCCCCAAGGACGCCTTTGACCTGGGCATCGGCATGATCCACCAGCACTTCAAATTGGTGGACGTGCTCACCGCAGCGGAGAACGTGGCGCTGGGTCTGAAGGAGCCGGGGCGGTACGACATCAAGAAGGTGGCCGCCAAGGTCAAGGCCATCGGTGACAAGTACGGCTTCCACATCGACCCCAACAAGAAGATCTATGAAATGTCCGTGTCGGAAAAACAGACCGTAGAGATCATTAAGGTGCTCTACCGGGGCGCTGACATCCTGATCCTGGACGAGCCCACCGCCGTCCTCACCCCCCAGGAGACCGACCGACTCTTTGATGTCCTCCGCGCCATGCGCAATGACGATAAAGCTATCATCATCATCACCCACAAGCTCCAGGAGGTACTGGCCATCTCCGACCGAGTCACCGTCCTGCGCAAGGGCGAGTACATCGGCACCGTCCCCACCAGCGAAGCAACCCCTCAGTCCCTGACCGACATGATGGTGGGGCAGGCCACCAAACTGAACATCGAGCGTCCGGAGCCCAAGAACACCAAAAAGCTCCTGGAGGTCACCAATCTGTCCGTGGTGGATCGCAACGACGTGACCAAGCTCAAGGACGTGTCCTTTACCGCCTACGGCGGCGAGATCTTGGGCATCGCCGGCATCTCCGGCTGCGGCCAGAAGGAGCTGATGGAAGCCATTGCCGGCCTCCAGCCTGTCACCCAGGGCAGCGTTCTCTACTATGAAGCGGACGGCACCCCCGAAGAACTGATTGGCAAAAGCCCGATGAAGATCCAAGAGATGGGCGTCCACCTGTCCTTCGTCCCGGAGGACCGCCTAGGCATGGGTCTGGTGGCCAACATGGGCATGACCGGCAACATGATGCTCCGCTCCTTCAAAAAGGGCAAGTTCGGCTTCTCCGACCGGAAGGCTCCGGCGGAGCTGGCGGAGCGCATCAAGGAAGATCTGGAAGTGGTCACCACGGACATTATGATGCCTGTCCGGCAGATGTCCGGCGGCAACGTCCAGAAGGTGCTGGTGGGGCGCGAAATTTGCGCTGACCCCAGAGTGCTGCTCACCGCTTACGCCGTTCGTGGCCTGGACATCAACACCTCCCACACCATCTATCGCCTGCTCAACGAGCAGAAGGCCAAGGGCGTCGCCGTTATCTATGTGGGCGAGGACTTGGACGTGCTGCTGGAGCTGTGCGACCGCATTTTGGTGCTGTGCGGCGGTGAGATTTCCGGTATCGTAGACGGCAGAACCACTACCAAAGAGGAAGTAGGTCTGCTGATGACCAAAAAAGGAGAGGGGGAAGGTATCTGATGGCAAGCGGAAAGAAAACACAGGAAAAGAAAGAGCCCCTGGTGCGTCTGGCACAGCGGCAGGGGATGAGCACCCGAAAGAAGTGGATCATCCGCATCCTTTCCATCATCGTGGCGCTGATTTTAGGCGCATTCATCTTCATGACTTTGGGCTACAGTCCCTTCTCCGTCTATGGTTCCATGATCAACGGCAGTTTGGGCGGCAAGCTGGCCATCCAGCAGACCATCAAGATTGCCATCCCCCTGTTGGGCGCATCCTTGGCCATTGCGCCCGCCTTTAAGATGAAGTTCTGGAACATCGGCGTAGAAGGTCAGATCACCATGGGTGGCATCTTTGCCACCTTCTTCGCCCTGAACTTTGCAGAGACCTGGCCCTCCTGGCTGCTCATCCTGGTCATGTGCGTGGCTGGCGCCATCGGCGGCGCCCTGTGGGGTCTCATTCCCGCCGTGTTCCGTGCCAAGTGGGGCACCAACGAAACGCTGTTCACCCTGATGATGAACTACATCGCCATCGGCATCGTCAAATACCTCCAGGGCGGCCCCTGGGAAAAGCGCCCCCGGGGCACCCAGCTCATCGGCCTGTTCAAGAGCGGCGCCAGAATGCCCAACGTGTGGAATATCACCATCGGTGTATTCCTCATTATCCTGTTGGTGTTCTTCATGTTCTGTTACCTGAAATATACCAAGCACGGCTTTGAGATCGCCGTGGTGGGCGAGAGTGAACCCACCGCCCGTTATGCCGGCATCGACGTGGCCAAGGTCATCGTCCGCACCATGGCCGTCTCCGGCGCCATCGCCGGTATCGTGGGCTTCATCCTGGTCTCCGGCATCAAGTACACCCTGTCCGACTCTGTTGCCGGCGGTGTGGGCTTCACCGGCATCACGGTGGCGTGGCTGGCACAGCTCAACGCCTTCGGTATGGTGCTCATCTCCTTCTTCCTGGCCATCCTGGAGAAGGGCGCCAGCACCATCAACACCGTCACCAACAACGCCATACCGGAATCCATGTCCGATATGCTCACCGGTATCATCCTGTTCTGTATGCTGGGCAGTGAGTTTTTTATTCGTTACCGGCTGATCTTCCGCGGCAGAAGCCAAGTCAAGAAGGAGGGGAAGTAACACATGGAAATTTGGAACGCCATCGTCAACTTTATCGTTGCTTCCGTCCTTATGGGCACCACCCTCATGTACGGTACCCTGGGCGAGATCCTGACGGAAAAATCCGGCAACCTGAACCTGGGCGTAGAGGGTCTGATCTACATGGGCGGCGCAGCTGGCCTCATCGCCCCCTACCTCTATGAGCAGGCGGCAGGGGAGGGCGCCAGCCCCATCATCGGCCTCATCTTGGCCATCCTGGCCGGCTTCCTGGCGGCCGCTTTCGGCAGCCTCATCTTCTCCTTCCTCACCATCACCCTCCGCGCCAACCAGAACGTCACTGGCCTGGCGCTGACCATCTTCGGCGTGGGTTTTGGCAAGTTTTTCGGCGAATACTATCGCGTCAAGGCAGGCGGCCGCCTGGTCATCAGCGCCGACCTGGATCACCTGTTCACCGCCAAGCTCTTTCCCGATTTCCTCTCCAACATCCCCATCATCGGCAAGCTGTTCTTCTCCTACAACTTCATGATCTACCTGAGCATTATCATCGCCATTGCCATGGCTTGGATGCTCAATCGGAGCAGAGTGGGACTGAACTTGCGCTCTGTGGGCGAAGACCCTGCCACGGCGGACGCCGCCGGCATCAACGTCATCCGATACAAGTACCTGTTCACCTGCATCGGCGGCGGCATCTGCGGCCTGGGCGGCCTGTACTTCACCATGGTCTCCGGCAGCGGCAACTGGGCGGCTGACGCCATGGACGGCAAGGGCTGGCTGGCGGTGGCGCTGGTCATCTTCGCCCTGTGGCGTCCCCTGCGTGCCATCTGGGGCTCCATCCTGTTCGGCGGACTGATGATCATGTATATGCGGGTGACGGTGTTCCCCATCCCTACGGAGATCTACAAGATTTTGCCCTATGTAGTGACCCTCATCGTCCTGGTTGTTCTGAGCATCCGCCAGCGTCGGGAAAATCAGCCGCCTGCATCCCTGGGCAACGCCTACTTCCGAGAAGAACGCTGAAAGCTCCAACCCATACAACGACAAAAACGCAGGTCAAATTCGACCTGCGTTTTTTCGCAGCCAAAACCTAAGACGGGGGCAAAAGCTGCCGATTTCAACCAGCCCAAGGCTTCTTCGTTCACGAGGGAGCTGTCGCCAAAAGGCGGCGGAGGGAGGCCGCTCCCAAGAACGGTAAAAAGCGTCACGCCGAACGAATCAGCGTGACGCTTTTGTACTTTTTGAGTGAGAATTTACTTGCTGAGACCCTCGGCCACGGCAACTGCCACCGCCACGGTAGCTCCGACCATAGGATTATTGCCCATACCCAGAAAGCCCATCATCTCTACATGAGCGGGGACGGAGGAGGAGCCTGCGAACTGGGCGTCGGAGTGCATCCGCCCCATGGTGTCGGTCATGCCGTAGGAAGCGGGGCCAGCGGCCATGTTATCCGGATGCAGGGTGCGGCCAGTGCCGCCGCCGGAAGCCACGGAGAAGTACTTCTTGCCCTGTTCGATGCATTCTTTTTTGTAGGTGCCAGCCACCGGATGCTGGAAACGGGTGGGGTTGGTGGAGTTGCCGGTGATGGACA
>JABLTQ010009275.1_pt1 | contig 31508 bp, 22 predicted proteins | sample 7160101 | NCBI WGS metagenome assembly JABLTQ01 (sample SAMN14651228, study PRJNA627086) | human gut metagenome | isolation source: feces | host: Homo sapiens
CTGACAATACTTCATTATACGTCATAATTGCCTCCTTTTTTAAAAGGTACATGCAATTTATGTGCCAATTTACAACGTATTGTTAAACTAGAGCCGTGTATGCGTTGGTGTATGCGCCACTGTTCAAAAGTGTATGCGTGGTGTATGCAAGTACTGTTTATTTGACTCATTTTTTTGCGGACAAATGTACGAACCGCCTAAAAACAACTTAGGCTGTAATGTATGAAAAACAGTCCATTACAGCCTAAATCAATGATTATCTTATACTATTTATGCTTCCTCTATTGCAGCCTGCGCCGCAGCCAGTCGGGCAATAGGCACGCGGAACGGAGAGCAGCTTACATAATTCAAGCCCACTTTATGGCAGAACTTGACTGATGACGGTTCGCCTCCGTGTTCGCCGCAGATGCCGCATTTCAAGCCGGGACGTACAGAGCGTCCTTTTTCTACAGCCATCTTGATGAGCTGGCCTACGCCGTTCTGGTCGAGCACCTGGAAAGGATCCACTTTCAGAATCTTCTTTTCCAAGTATACAGGCAGGAACGAAGCGATGTCATCGCGTGAATAGCCGAAAGTCATTTGAGTCAGGTCGTTTGTTCCGAACGAGAAATACTCTGCATGTGAAGCGATACGGTTTGCTGTCAGTGCGGCACGAGGTATTTCAATCATCGTACCCACTTTGAACGGCACTTCAACTCCTTCTTGTCTGAACACGCGCTCGGCGGTAGAGCGGATTATTTTTTCCTGCGCTTCAAATTCATACAGGATACCGATGAGCGGCACCATGATTTCCGGATGCGGATCATATCCTTCCTTCTTCAGCTCGCATGCTGCACTTAGAATGGCTTCTGTCTGCATTTCAGTGATTTCCGGATAAGTGTTTCCCAAACGGCATCCGCGATGTCCGAGCATCGGGTTGTGTTCGCACAGGCTGTCTACACGCTGGCGTATGTATTCCACTGTAACGCCCATGGCTTTGGCCATTTCTTCCTGTCCTTTCAGGTCGTGCGGAACGAACTCATGCAGGGGAGGATCGAGCAGACGGATGTTTACCGGATAGCCGTCCATGGCCTTGAAAATGCCCTTGAAGTCGTTCTTCTGGTAGGGCAACAGTTTTGCGAGTGCCTTTTTGCGTCCTTCAACGTCCGGCGCCAGAATCATTTCCCTCATGGCGATAATCTTCTGGTTCTCGAAGAACATGTGTTCCGTGCGGCAGAGGCCGATACCTACAGCACCGAATTTGCGAGCCACTTCCGCATCGTGCGGCGTATCTGCATTGGTGCGGACCTGCAGGCGTGTATACTTGTTGCACAAATCCATCAGCTTCGCGAAATTGCCCGACACTTCAGCGGCCTTAGTCGGCACTTCGCCCTGATAAACTTCGCCTGTGCTTCCGTTGAGAGAGATATAGTCGCCTTCCTTCAGGACAACGCCGTCGATTTCTACAGTGCGCGACTTGTAGTCAACGTTGATAGCTCCCGCACCCGATACGCAGCATTTGCCCATGCCTCGCGCCACTACGGCAGCGTGTGAAGTCATACCTCCGCGGGCAGTCAGGATACCTTCTGCAACAGTCATTCCGGCCAAGTCTTCCGGCGAAGTTTCTATGCGTACCATGATCACGCGGCGTCCTTCGGCATGCCATTTGGCTGCGTCCTCGGCGAAGAATACGATCTGGCCGGTTGCAGCTCCCGGAGAAGCAGGAAGTCCCCGTGTAAGGACTTTTGCGTTGCGGAGCTCTTCTTTGTCGAATACCGGATGGAGCAGTTCGTCCAGCTTGTTCGGTTCGCAGCGCAGGATGGCAGTCTTTTCGTCAATCAGGCCCTGTTCCAGCATTTCCATGGCGATGCGCACCATGGCAGCTCCCGTGCGCTTTCCGTTTCGTGTCTGCAAGAACCACAGCTTTCCTTCCTGAACGGTGAACTCCATGTCCTGCATGTCACGGTAATGGTTTTCCAGTTTGGTCTGCAATGCGTCGAGTTCCTTGTAGATTTCGGGCATGGCTTCTTCCATTGACGGGTATTTGCTTGCGCGTTCTTCTTCGGATATGCCCTGGAGTTTGGCCCAGCGTTGTGAGCCGATCTTTGTAATCTGCTGCGGCGTGCGGATACCTGCCACCACGTCTTCGCCCTGTGCATTGATCAGGTATTCGCCGTTGAAGAGGTCTTCACCTGTGGCAGCATCGCGCGAGAAGCATACTCCGGTGGCCGATGTGTCGCCCATGTTTCCGAATACCATGGCCTGGACGTTGACGGCTGTTCCCCATTCAGCCGGGATGCCTTCCATCTTGCGGTACAGGATGGCGCGTTCGTTCATCCATGAGTCGAACACGGCGCAGATGGCTCCCCACAACTGTTCGTAGGCGTCGCTTGGGAAGTCTTTTCCTGTCTGTGTCTTTACCGCTTCCTTGAAGCGTCTGACCAGTTCTTTCAGGTCTTCCACTTCCAGTTCGTTGTCCAGGCGGACTCCTTTCTTTTTCTTCACGTCTTCAATGATGGCTTCGAACGGGTCGATGTCGTCCTTGTTGGCGGGCTTCATGCCTAAAACCACATCGCCGTACATCTGTACGAAGCGTCGGTATGAGTCCCATGCGAAACGTTCGTTTCCGGTCTTGCGTGCCAGTCCGGCCACAACGTCGTCATTCAGTCCCAGATTCAGAATCGTATCCATCATGCCCGGCATGGAAGCCCGTGCTCCTGAGCGTACGGAAACGAGCAGCGGATTTTCGACGTCACCGAATTTGGATTTCATCAATGTTTCGACACCTGCAATGGACCGTTCCACATCGTCTTTCAGCAGTGCTACTACATCGTCTTTTCCTTTTTCAAAATATTCGTTGCAGACTTCGGTTGTTATTGTAAAACCGGGAGGTACCGGAACGCCTATCAGATTCATTTCTGCAAGATTGGCGCCTTTGCCGCCCAACAGGTTGCGCATGTCGGCTTTGCCTTCAGCGTATCCGTTTCCGAACGTGTAAACTCTTTTTGTTTCCATTTTGTTCAGTATGATTTTAATGGTTATAAATGTTTCTTTTTCTAAGAATGGATGCAAATCTATGTAAAAAATGTAATATATCAAATGCAAAACACGTGTTGTTGGGCATGTTTTGCAATATCGAGTTGTCAAAACCGCCGCTTGCCTGCCGTTTTGCATGTTTGCCTGCGGGTGGCAGGGCGGTTTCGGGGCTGAAAAAGAGGGATGCGCTGCACCGTTCTTTATCTTTAGTCTGGAGATATATATCCTCAGTCTGGAGATCTGTGTCTTCAGGCTGAAGACGTGCATCTCCAGCGTGGAGATAGAGCTTTTGTCCCTTAGGCTGGATTTTTTATCCGACATGGACTGCAAATCCGTGTATGCGGCATACATGTTTCGTTATGTGTGGAAAAATAATTACCTTTGCCTCCCGAATTGGATTTTATTGTAAACGAACGTGGCAAGAAAGAAAAAAGAACTTCCTTTACTTGAGAAGGTGACGATAACAGATGTGGCCGCTGAAGGAAAAGCAGTGGCAAGGGTGAACGATTTGGTAGTGTTTGTGCCGTATGTGGTGCCGGGGGATGTGGTGGACTTGCAGGTGAAGCGCAAGAAAAACCATTATGCCGAGGCTGTGGCGGTGAAATTTCATGAACGCTCTGCCATGCGCGTCGAGCCGTTCTGCCAGCATTTCGGCGTTTGCGGGGGATGCAAGTGGCAGTGTCTGGCCTACAGCGAGCAGCTGAGGTACAAGCAGAAGCAGGTGTTCGACAACCTTACGCGCATAGGAAAGGTGGAGCTGCCTGAGTTCCGTCCGATTCTCGGTTCGGAAAAGACCTGCTTTTATCGCAACAAGCTTGAGTTTACTTTCTCCAACAAGCGCTGGCTGACGGAGGACGAAGTGAAGCAGGACGTGACGTACGACCAGATGAATGCGGTGGGATTCCATATCCCCGGAGCGTTTGACAAGGTGCTGGCCATTGAGAAATGCTGGCTTCAGGATGACATCTCCAACCAGATCCGCAATGCCATCCGTGACTATGCTTATGCGCACAACTTTTCTTTCTTCAATCTCCGCACGCAGGAAGGGATGCTGCGCAACATGATGGTGCGCACTTCTTCCACCGGCGAACTGATGGTGCTCCTGCAGTGCAAGATCACTTCCGACGGGGAGCTTGACCGGATGAAGGAGCTTTTGGACTACGTGGCCGGCAAATTCCCGCAGATCACCTCGCTTTTGTATGTGGTGAACAACAAGTGCAACGACACCTTCGGGGATCTTGAGGTGAATGTTTTCAAGGGAACCGACCACATCTTTGAAGTGATGGAAGGGCTGCGTTTCAAAATCGGACCGAAGTCGTTTTATCAGACCAATTCCGAGCAGGCGTATAATTTGTATAAGGTGGCGCGCGAGTTTGCCGGACTGACGGGGAATGAGCTGGTGTATGACCTGTATACCGGAACCGGAACCATCGCGAATTTCGTGTCGCGTCGGGCGCGCAAGGTTGTGGGCATCGAGTATGTGCCCGAAGCGATTGAAGATGCAAAGGTAAACTCGGCCATCAACGGCATTGAGAATACGCTTTTTTATGCGGGCGACATGAAGGATATCCTGACGCAGGAGTTTATCAGCGAACACGGGCGTCCGGATGTCATCATCACCGATCCGCCCCGCGCCGGGATGCACGGCGATGTGGTTGACGTGCTGCTGTTTGCCGAGCCGCAGCGCATTGTCTACGTAAGCTGCAATCCTGCCACACAGGCGCGCGACCTGCAGCTGCTCGACTGCAAATACCGTGTGGCTGCTGTCCAGCCGGTAGACATGTTCCCTCATACGCACCACGTTGAAAACGTTGTGCTTCTGGAAAAAAGATGATTCTTGGGTAAAAAAACAATCGATTCTGATATATGTTGAAGAAAAGCAAGGCGGGAGGACGTCCCAGGGCACGTGCCGCCGCAAAATATACGGTTTATAATGTGACCGAACCGGATGAACTGATGTCGTTTCTCATGAAGAGCATGGCCGGAATCAGTCGCACGCGCGTAAAGTCGCTGCTGACGCACCGGGTGGTGCTGGTGGACAATAACATACAGACACAGTATAACTTTCCTCTGAAACCGGGCATGAAGGTCCAGATCAGCAGGGAAAAGCATAACCGCGAATTTCGCAATCCGATGCTCAAACTGCTTTATGAGGATGCCTATCTGATTGTTGTGGAGAAAAAGGAAGGGCTGCTTTCTGTTGCCACCGACCATCAGAAGGAGCGCACGGCGCAGCATATCCTTAATGAATACGTGAAGCGTGAGAACCGGAACAACCGTGTCTTTGTGGTGCACCGGCTGGACCGGGAAACGTCGGGTATCATGATGTATGCCAAGGATGAAAAGACCCAGCATACGTTGCGCGACAACTGGCACGACATTGTGACCGACCGCAGGTATGTGGCTGTGGTGTCGGGTGAGATGGAAAAGGACCAAGGCTCTGTAGAGTCCTGGCTGACCGACCGCAAGCTGTATGTAAGTTCGTCGGACTATGACGACGGAGGAAAGTATGCGCTGACTCATTACAAGACCATCAAGCGCGCCAACGGCTATTCGCTGGTGGAGCTCCAGCTTGAAACGGGGCGCAAGAATCAGATCCGCGTGCATATGCAGTCGCTCGGGCATCCGGTTGTGGGAGATGAGCGTTACGGATGCCCGGTTGATCCGCTGGGCAGGATGGCTCTCCATGCCTTCAAGCTCTGCTTTCACCATCCGGTGACCGGAGAGCTGATGGCGTTTGAAACGCCTTATCCTTCTCCGTTCAAGAATCTGGTCATGAAGAGCAGGCAGATGTAGGCTTTTGGATTGGAATGTCAATTTTCAGCAGACTATGATTAAGAATATACTTTTTGACTTCGGGGGCGTGATCGCCCCGATCGACAGGGAGAAAGCTGTAGAAGCGTTTGTGCGTCTGGGACTGGCCGACGCTGACCAGCGTTTGGACAAGTATCACCAGACGGGGATATTTCAGGAGCTTGAAGAGGGTGCTATTGACGCCCAGACCTTTCAGGACAAGCTGGGCGTGCTTTGCGGCCGCAAGCTGGAGTGGGAAGAAACGCGGCAGGCATGGCTCGGCTTTTTTACGGGGGTGGACGAGGCGATGCTGGAATGCCTGGAAGAGCTCCGCAGGAGGTACAGGCTGTATGTGCTCAGCAACACGAATCCCTATGTGATGGACTGGGCGTGCAGCGAGGGGTTTTCTCCCCGCCGCAAGCCCTTGAACGCATATTTCGACAAGCTCTATCTGTCGTATCAGCTGGGAGTGCTCAAGCCCGACGAGCGGATTTTCAGAATGGTGGTTGAAGACAGCGGAATAGTGCCCTCAGAAACGCTTTTCGTAGACGACGGGGCATCCAACATCGCTGCCGGACATAAGGCTGGATTCGTTACGTATCAGCCGGAGAATGGCGAGGACTGGCGCGATGCGCTTCAGACACTGCTTAAAGACTGAGCGTCTGTCCGGCCTAAAGGGAAAGCCCTAACAGGTTTAGGGATTTTCCCCTTTAATCTTAGGAATTATCTTTTTCTGCTTTCATAGGGTTTCCTTACCTTTGTGCTATAGAAAAAACCAAAGGAGGAAACATTATGAAAACATCAGTTCGAAAACTCTATTATATAGCGGCTTTGGCTGCGCTTGTGATTTTGCTCCCGTCGTGTGAGGTGGACTTCTCGATCGGCAACAATACGCTTGACTACCGTGAGAATACGGAATATCTTTGCAGTTTTGTGTGGGTGGACGAATGGTCGGATTCCGACGGTTTCCACAGGCAGGAAATCACTTTCTATCCGGACAATACGGGCGAGGACTATGTCCGCATCCAATACCGTGACGGATATGTGCAGGAATCCCGTTATGTATTCACGTGGGACTGGTATGATGCTTTCTATACAAGTATCCGCATGCACTATGGGGGAGGCGACTATTCGTATATGGACAATATGCAGATGTATGACGGACGTCTGGACTGCCTGCTGGACGGTTATCCGGTTACTTTTTTCGGGTATTGATTGAACAAAACAGGAATTTGCTTTGTTTATATTTATTCAAGGCGTGTGAATAAGTGTATTTTCAATAGGTTTTATAGATAATTTTAGTTTCCGTAAGACAGCCGGTTTGTGAATTGCCGGCTGATCTTGTTTTAAATGGTGCGGGTCTTTGTCTGACAGTTCTGAAAAGATTCGCCCTTATGCAAAACACCCCGCCACTCTTTTTAAGGCAATCGGTTGCTTTAACAGGGGTGACGGGGTGCTTTTTTGTCTTTGCGGTTATTCTTTCGGTTTCAGCCAGCGGTCAAGCCAGTTGAAGAAGGTGCGCTGCCAGAGCACGCCGTTCTGCGGCTGGAGAACCCAGTGGTTTTCATCGGGGAAAATCAGCAGTTCGGCAGGTATGCCGCGCATCTTGGCTGCATCGAAGGCTGCCATCGCCTGGTTTGCAAGGATACGGTAGTCTTTTTCGCCGTGGATGCAGAGAATCGGGGTATCCCATTTGTCTACGAAGCGGTGGGGAGAGTTGGCAAAAGTGCGTTGGGCTGTGGCGTTGTTCTTGTCCCAGAATGCTCCGCCCATATCCCAGTTGGCAAACCATTTCTCTTCCGTTTCCAGATACTGCATTTCCATGTTGAAAATGCCGTCGTGGGCTATGAAAGCCTTGAAGCGTTTGTTGTGGTGTCCGGCCAGCCAGTATACGGAAAATCCACCGAAGCTGGCGCCTACGCACCCCAGATGGTCTTTGTCGACGAACGGCTCTTTCGCTACTTCATCGATGGCGGTCAGGTAGTCCCTCATGCACTGGCCTCCGTAATCTCCGCTGATGGCTTCATTCCATTCCACGCCGAATCCCGGCATACCGCGCCGGCAGGGAGCTACAATGATGTAGTCGTTCGCTGCCATAATCTGGAAATTCCAGCGGTAGCTCCAGAACTGTCCCAGCGGACTTTGCGGACCGCCCTCACAATAGAGCAGGGTGGGGTACTTCTTTTGTGGGTCGAACTGCGGCGGATAAATTACCCATGTCAGCATGTCTTTTCCGTCGGTGGTTTTTATCCAGCGTTCTTCCACACGGCCCATTTCCAGCTTGTCGTAGATATGCTTGTTTTCGTTTGTAAGCTGTGTTGCTTTTGCAAAATTGCCGTCAAACTCTACCGGAACTGAATAGATTTCGTCTGCCTGGCTCATCGAGTGGCGTGTGGCAATCAGTCTGTCGCCGCTCAAGCTGATGCTTCCATAGTCATGCAGTCCCTCCGTAATTTTGACCGGTGCCTTGCTGTCTTTCCAGTCATTCAGTCCCAGGCGGTAAATCTGCTCTGTTCCGTGCCATGTGCCGGTCAGATAGAAACCGTCTGAAGCAGGAGTCCATACATAAGTGTCAACATTGGTTTCAAATGCACTTGCAGCATTGAATTTTTCTTTCTTCTCCAAGTCAAGGACATACAGGCGGTTCAGGTCGCTTTCATAACCGTCGTGTTCCATGCTCTGCCATGCGATGAACTTTCCGTCGGGCGAGAACTGCGGATTGATGTCGTAGCCTTCGTTCTTGTCGTCTTTCTTCTGGGGATTCGCGGTATAATCTTTGCAGAGATTCTCGGTCTTGCCGGACGCCACATCATACAGATAGATGTCGCTGTCGGTAGAAACGGCGTATGCCAAGCCTGTCTTCTTGCGGCAGGTATAGGCTATCTTGTCCGAAGCCGGACTCCATGCAAGCTGTTCTACTCCCCCGAAAGGTTTCATCGGCGATTCATAAGGCTCGTCTTTCAGGATGTCGGTCGCTTCGCCCACCTTGTTTCCGTCAAACGGGGCTATAAACGGGTGGGGAATGCTTTCTACCCATTCGTCCCAATGCTTGTACATCAGGTCGTCAATTATTTTTCCGCTTGCCTTGTCAAGGTCGGGATAAATGTCAGCGGTGCGCTTCCCGTATTTCACTTGCGATACGAAAAGGACTTTTGACTCGTCCGGTGAGAACTTGAATCCGTCCACATTGCCTTCTATTTCCGACAATTGTTTGCGTTCCGTTCCGTCCGAATTCATTTCCCAGATTTGTCCTTTGCTGAGAAAAGCCAGCTTGCTTCCCTTTTTTATCCAGACAGGTTCGCTTTCGCTTGCTGCCGAAGACGTGAGGAGTTTGTTGTCTGAGCCGTCAGCGTTCATCACATAGATGACCGTATGGCTCTTGTTTTCTTTTACGCTGTAGTAAGAAACGGTGTAGGCAATCTGTTTGCCGTCGGGCGAAACGCTTGAAGAGCCGATGCGTCCCATCGCCCAAAGTATTTCCGGAGTCATCCTTCCGTTGTCTGCTGTGATTTCCTGCCTCCCGATGATCGGCCCTTCGTCCGTCGTTTTGTCGGGAGCGGTACACGATGAAGTCGCCAGTGCGATGGCGGCTGTCATGGTCATAAGATCTGTTTTTTTCATGATAGTTTGTTCTATTGTGATTTGTTTTTCGTCTTTAGTTGGCAAATTTACATAAAAACGTATGAAAGGCAGCAATCCAGGCCGGCAAATAATATGCGGTCAAATAAAAATAGCCCTGCTTTGTGGGGCAGGGCTATCGTTTTGGTACGCTTTATTGTGAAATCAGTTTTTCTTATTATGATTCTGCGTCTGCTTCATCCGTTCCATGCGTTCTTTCTGCAGGCGTTCCTGTTCTTTCTGCAGCGCTTCGAGCTTGGCCATCAAACCGCTTGGCTTTTGCTGAGAAGGCTCCCGCTTGTTGGCTTCCAGCTGTGCGAGCAGCTTCTTCTCGTCAGTCATTTTGCGCATGATCCACATGATGAGGATGCTCATCAGTCCCGAGATAAAGTAGTAGTAGCTCAATCCCGACGCATAGTCGTTGAAGATGAAGAAGAACATCAGCGGCATGATATACATCATCCATTTCATGGCAGCCATCTGCGGATTGTTGCCCATGTCCTGCTGGCGCATCATCACAATCTGGTTGATAACCGTGGTGGCACTGAAAAGCAGGCAGAACAGGCTCAAGTGATTGCCGAGCAAGGGAATGTGCATGTTCCAGCTGATCAGGTCGTCGTAGGCCGAAAGGTCGTTTGCCCAAAGGAAACTTTGCTGGCGGAATTCGATCGCGTTCGGCACGAAGAAGAACAGCGCCATGTAGACCGGAGTCTGCAGCAGCATCGGCAGACAGCCTCCCATCGGACTCACATTGTATTCGCGGTAAAGGGCCATCGTTTCCTGCTGTTTCTTCAGCGCGTCTTCCGGATTGGGGTATTTTGCACTGATTTTATCTACATAAGGCTTCAGCGCACGCATCTTTGCCGACGAGATGAACGACTTCCATGTGGTGGGAAGCACGAGGATTTTTACGATGATCGTCATGAACAGAATTACAATGCCCATGCTCAATCCCAGTCCCGACAGCCAGTCGAACAGATTGATGGTGAACCACCTGTTGATGAGGCGAATGATCGGCCATCCCAAATATACCAGGTCTTCCAGTTCCTGATCTTTGTTCGAGAAGCTCAGGTCGTTGCTTGCCAGCAGCGTCTTGAAATGATTCGGTCCGAAATAGAACTGCAGCCGTGTCGGTTTTGCACCGGTCGGATCGAAAGGAGTAGACATTTCTGCTCTGTAGTCTTTCATGTATCCGCTTCCCTGCACTTCCAGCTTTGAATCGAGCGAGGCGTTCATGAAGCACTGTTCAGCCATGAATACGCATGAAAAGTACTGGTTCTTGAACGCTACCCAGTCGAGCGCTTCGGGAATATCCTTTTTCTCGTCGCTTGTTTCGCTCAGGTAATCGAAACTTTCGCCCACAGGCTTGTAGGTGAGCGAAGTATACCGCTGTTCAAAGTTGAATCCCTTTTCCATCTGGCGTGCCCGTTGCTTCCAGTCGATGCCCATGCTGTTTGTCGTCGAGTGGAAAAAGTTCTGCATGCCTGTGGCCTGTATGGTCAGGTCTACCATATAAGAATGCGGCAGCAGTTTGTAGTTGAGATCCAGATGTCCTCCGTTTGATACGTTCAGCCTCATGGTGACCGTACTGTCAGTTTGGTTTACGGTTTCAAAATACAGGCGGCTGCTGTTCATGTTTTCAGCTTTTCCGTCGAAGCTGAAGTTCATGGCAGCGTCATTTCCGTCAAACAGAACCAGCGGCTGGTGCTCCTGGTCGTTGTATTCTTTCAGCATGGCCGAACAAACCCGTCCGCCTTTGTTCGTGAACTGCAGCTTGATGAATTCGTTTTCAAGGGTAGTTCGTTTTTCTTCGCCCTTGGTTGCTTCAAAAAACAAAGATGTTGTATCATTCAACGCTGCTTCTTCGGCCAATGCCGCCTGCTTTTGGGCCTGTATCTCCTTATCCCGGATTACTTGCTGGATAGAATCTTGATAGTGCTGAGCTTGCGCTCTTTCTTCCTGACTGGGGCGGTTGTAGATTCCAAATCCAACAATCACCACTCCGATCAGCACAAATCCCACTAACGTGTTTTTGTCCATTTTTATCTAATTGTATTCGGTTTCTTATATTTATTTGTCGATAGCCGCCTTGACGAACGACAGGAAAAGCGGATGCGGTTTCAGCACCGTGCTGCTGTATTCAGGATGGAACTGTGTGCCGATATACCATTTCAATGTGGGTATTTCGATGATTTCCACAAGGTCTGATTCCGGATTGATGCCCACGCATTTCATGCCAGCCTTTTCAAATTCAGCCTTATAGTCGTTGTTGAATTCGTAGCGGTGGCGGTGGCGTTCCTGTATGTGTTCGGTCTTGTAAGCCTGGAATGTCTTTGAGTTCTGGTCGACCACGCATTCGTATGCACCCAGACGCATGGTTCCGCCCATGTTGGTGATTGACTTCTGCTCCTCCATAATGTCAATGACGTTATGCGGAGTCTTTTCGTCCATTTCGCGGCTGTTGGCATCGGCGTATCCCAGCACATTGCGCGCAAATTCGATGGCCATGCATTGCATGCCGAGGCAGATGCCGAATGTCGGCACGTTGTGTGTGCGGCAGTATTTGGCAGCGATGAACTTTCCTTCGATTCCTCTTTGGCCGAAGCCCGGGCAGATGATGATTCCGTCCATGTCTTTAAGCTGTTCTTCCACGTTTCCTTCAGTCAGCTTCTCGCTGTTGATGAAATGGATATCAGCCTTGTGGTCATTGTAGGTTGCAGCTTGCGACAATGCTTCGAGGATGGATTTGTATGCGTCCTGCAAGTCGTATTTTCCTACCAGTCCGATTTTCACCACTTCCGTAGCGCTGTGCCGGCGGTTCAGGAATTCTCTCCACGGTCCCAGTGTAGGCGTTTCGCCTACAGGCAAGCCCATCTTTTCAAGAATCGTCACGTCCAGTTTCTGTTCCTGCATCCGCAGAGGCACTTCATAAATCGTCGGCATATCCATCGACTGTACCACTGCGTCTTCGTCTACATTGCAGAACAGCGCTACTTTTTTGCGGAGTGTGGCGCTGAGCTCATGTTCGGTGCGCAGTACAAGGATGTCGGGCTGGATGCCTACCGACTGCAGTTCTTTAACCGAATGCTGTGTAGGCTTTGTTTTCAGTTCGCCTGCTGCAGCCAGATAAGGCACGTAGGTGAGATGCACGCACAATGCGTTGCGTCCCAGTTCACGCTTTAGCTGACGGATGCTTTCAAGATAGGGAAGCGACTCGATGTCGCCTACCGTACCTCCGATTTCTGTAATTACGAAGTCGAATTTGTACTTGTTTCCCAAGAGCTTCACATTACGCTTGATTTCGTCTGTGATGTGAGGGATGATCTGGATGGTTTTTCCCAAATAGTCACCGCGGCGCTCTTTGTCGATCACACTCTTGTAGATGCGGCCTGTGGTGATGTTGTTGGCTTTTGTCGTCTGTATGCCCAGGAAGCGTTCATAGTGTCCCAAGTCAAGATCGGCCTCATGTCCGTCTACTGTCACATAGCATTCGCCGTGCTCGTAGGGATTCAGAGTTCCCGGGTCGATGTTGATGTACGGGTCGAACTTTTGGATGGTTACGCTGTAGCCTCTTGCTTGCAGCAACTTACCGATTGATGAAGAGATGATGCCTTTGCCCAATGATGAGGCAACGCCACCTGTTACGAAAATGTACTTTGTTTCTGCCACAATATGAATAGTTTAAAATTTTAATCAGCAATAAAACTGTTTTCTATAAAGATGCAAAATTAGAAAAAAAAGCCGAACCCGCAAAGGCTATTGCGTGTAAAACCTTTTTTTGTTGCATATAACGGCTGCTTTTTGTAGATTTGCCGAAATTTAATAGGCAAGTAGAAAATGAAGAAGATGGGATTGGTGGCTGTGTTTCTGGCAATGGCACTGTGTGCGCTTGCTCAGACAGCCAAGGTGTCCGGACTGGAGTCCGTGGCAGATACGGCGGTTGTCGTGATTCCTGACTCTGTGGTAGTTCAGGTTCTCGACTCTCTTTCGGCTGTTTCAGCGGCCGACAGTGCAAAGTTGTCGGTTCGCAGAGTGACAGAACAGAAAGCGCAGCCTTCGCCGCAGCTGCTGGCTTTCAACAGGACGGTGAGAGATTTTCGCAAGAGATACGATGAAATGCTTGAACGGTGGGATGACATATACCTTATTATAAGGGGGATTCCTGTGAAATCTGACTATTACAAACTTTCGATGCCTGCAACTTATTATCATGCGGCGATAGAGCAGGCCTGCAATATTGACGGATGGAAGCCTCGGATTCCTTTTCTGAAGGATGATTCTGTAGCAGTGCGGCCGTTTCCGCTGAAGGATCTCCGCCGTTCGGAGAAGATCGACCGTTACATTAACCGTCAGCTGCTTTCGTTTTATCTTGAATATCCGAATCTGGTGAAACAGAACGAGGCTAATCTGGTCGGATTGAAGCCCTTGCAGGGAGAAAAGTTTGTGAAGGACGAAACCAAGAAGTCTATCCTGCAGGTTTTGCAGATACCTGGCCGTCCGCGGGAAGTGGTTCAGAAAGACCTGCTTGTGTTCAAGCCGAACTTCTGGACATTGACGGGCAACGGCTATTTGCAGTTTTCGCAGAACTATATTTCCGACAACTGGTATAAGGGAGGCGAAAGCACGAAGTCGTTCCTTTCCGGACTGACCTTGCAGGCAAATTATGATGACCGCCAGAAAATACAGTTCGAAAACAAACTGGAATGGAAACTGGGCTTTATTACCGCTCCTTCTGATACCTTGCATAGCTATAAGCCTAACAATGATATGTTCCGCCTGAGTTCTAAACTGGGTATTAAGGCTGTCAACTCGTGGTATTATACGCTTTCGGCCGAGTTCAAGACTCAGTTTTTCTCGAACTATGAAACCAATACCGAAAATCTGGTGTCTGCTTTCTTTTCTCCGGCTGAGTTGAACGTCGGTCTTGGTATGGACTATAAATATATAAAGGATGGGGTCTGCAACTTGTCCGTACTGATCAATCCGTTAAACTATACGCTGTATAGTGTGTCAAGCGATAGGGTAGATCCGACCAAGTTCAATGTAAAGGAAGGGCACAAGCACGAGAGTGTCTGGGGTTCTCGTCTGGAATCTACATTGAAGTGGCAGATCATTTCTGTTCTGCTGTGGGAGTCCCGGCTTTCATACACTACGAACTACGAAAAAGTCCTGGCTGAATGGGAGAATACATTCACCTTTACCATCAACCAGTACTTGTCGACTAAACTGTTCATTCACGGCCGTTTCGACGATGGAGTGACGCGTGAATCGGATGACAGTTACTTCCAGTTGCAGGAACTTTTAAGTTTCGGCTTGAGCTATACGTGGTAAGAAGGCTTGTCACATGCTGCAGAAGAAGGAAATCAGCAGCGGCACGCTTATTTCCAGGATGATTCCGTGCAGGATGGCAAGCGGAACCATGTTCTTTCCTGAATAGCGGTTTACCATCGGCAGCATTACATCCATCGAGTTGATTCCTGCTGCCGAGATGGGAGCGAGTTTTCCGAACATTCGGGTGAACAGGGGTGCTCCTATGAGCGAAATCATTTCGCGGATGATGTTTGCCAGCAGGGCCAGCGTTCCCAGTTCGGTTGCTATCTGTATGCCGGCCGAAGCCTGTTTTATTTCTGTAATCAGCACTGAAGACAGTGAATAATAAGCAAATCCGCTTCCTACAGCCATGCAGTCCGCTGTTCTCCATTGGCTGATGGCAAAGCTGGCGAGGAAGGAGAAAAGCAGCGTTCCGGCAATGGTGGACAGCGGCAATATCAGCATTCGGGGAGAGAGAAAACGGATCATGTCTTTCAGGTCTTTGTTTGAACCGATGCTGATTCCCACCTGGAAAATAAGTATGTAAAGAATGATAATCGAGGTGTTTCCCTTGAACCAGTCTTCCGGAATCAGGCGGTTAAGCCCTGTCAGACCTCCGGCGATGAATACGCAAAGTATAATCAGACTATTTTTCATCTTTACCTCCTTTCCTGAAAATCAGACGGTATGCCAGGTATGAGGCGCAAAGGCTTCCGGCTGTTCCTAATATGGCCAGCAAAGCTGCCTGATATCCGAACTTGTCGAGATTGCTTATCAGTTCGTCGTTGGATCCGATGGTAACTCCGAATGTAAAAAGCATACAGAAGATTGTGAGTGAAATTGTCTTTTCCACTTTGTGAAGCAGTTCGACACGGCGGAGAATATAGCCTGTGCCGATGCCGATGAATAATAAAATCAATACGTAAAACATGGCTTTTCAGTTTAGCAAAAAGAACCCTGTCCTTTGGCCTTTTCACAGCAAAGGGCATGGCAATTTTTGCCGGTTCATAAAAAATAATCACTTTAAATACGGGGGTTGCTGCGGATTATTTTAGATGAAGCCGGTGAACCAGTGTGCGACAAACCTGCGGTGTACCGCGCACCGCTGTACACACTCGTTCAGTTTGTATGTGTTGCTAAAACTCATTGCCATTTTTCGATTTCGGGCCGCAAAGATAGATAATTTTCTCGAAACGATGAATTAATATGCGATTTTTATTTAGAAAAGGCGGTAAAAACTGTCTGGAAGGCATTTGGAACGGTTTCAGAAGCTTCCTGATATTCAAATATTCTTAAATTCGCCGGCTTCAGGTCGGTAATGTTTTGTAAGTTGTATATTTGTTGCAGGGTAAACGTAAAAAAACAGCTTTCGCAATAAAAGGCTGCGTATCCCAAAAACAGGATGGAATGGCTTTTTGGAGTTATTTATAGCATATTTTTCCTGAAGGTTAAACATCCTTGGTATCGCTTTGTTGTACATATTACATATATTATTTAATATAAATTGCTTATGAAAACTTTACATGAGGTCGGAACGTTGGGCGGATGGATGAATGATGTGCTTATATCATGGGGAATCCCATCCGAATATGCCAATATGTTTGACGAATTTGTGGTGGCCGCACTCATTATTCTGTTGGCCGTGGGTCTGAATTATTTTTTTCAAGCCATTGTGGTAGGAGGCATCAAACGATACGCACGCCGTTTTCCTTACCGGTGGAATACTTTGCTGGTGAAGCGTAAGGTTGTGCATCATTTGCTGCATGTGGTGCCCGGCGTATTGATTTATCTGCTTTTGCCTTTAGCTTTTGTCAAAGGCAAAGACATGCTGGTGTTTTCGCAGCGCATTTGTGCTGTCTATATCATTGTAGCTATCCTGCTTACGCTGAATGCCATGCTGCTGGTGATGCTTGACATTTACAATTCGAAGAAAATCCGTAAGAATCATCCTATTCGCGGACTTGTGCAGGTGTGTCAGGTGGTGCTGTTCTTTCTTGGAGGCATACTGATTGTGGCTACACTGATCAACAAGTCACCGATAACGCTCTTTGCCGGTTTGGGTGCTGCGGCGACGGTGCTGATGCTGGTCTTTAAAGACAGCATTTTAGGATTTGTGTCAGGAGTGCAGCTTTCGGCAAACGACATGCTGCGCATAGGCGACTGGGTGACATTGCCTAACGGAATGGCCGACGGAATCGTGCAGGAAATCACATTGAATACCGTAAAGATCCAGAATTGGGATAACACCATTACCACCATTCCTCCGTATACAATGGTAAACAGTACATTTCAGAACTGGCGGGGAATGCAGGAAAGCGGCGGCCGTCGGGTAGACAAGCGTATCTGGCTGGATCTGGATACGATACGTTTCTCTACACCGGAAGAACTGGAGCGTATCCGTAAAGAAGTTCCCCTGATGTCTGATTATGTTCCTGCCGAAGGAGAAATGCCGACCAATTCGCAGTTGTACCGTGAATACATCGAACGCTATCTGATGAGTTTGCCGGTAGTGAACCAGGATTTAGATCTGATCATTGCCCAGAAGGAACCTACAGAGCGCGGCCTGCCCATACGGGTGTATTTCTTTTCACGTGTCAAGGCTTGGAAACAATACGAACATATCCAGTCGGACATCTTCGATCATCTGCTGGGTATGGCACCCCGTTTCAGTCTGAAGCTTTATCAGGGAATCTGATGCGTGTTTTACATGCATCAAAATCTGCCAGCTATTGCTCTGCTTCAGTTTGCGGATTGTTTCCGAAGATGTTTTCTGTTTCTGTGAGGATTGTCATGATGAAGAGAAACAGACCGGAAACAAACGCAAAGGAAAGCAGAGCGTATAACTTGGCAGGTAGAATGAAAAAGGTCTAAAAAATAATCTGTTTGTTTTCCCCGGCTTTTAAGCGGATTGTCTTTTTATGGCCTTTGTAACTTATCGTCACTTTGCGGTCTGTCTTTGATCGGAAAGTGGCAGAACGTAAGGTCCCTTCCTTCCAGACCATATCTGTTTCAATTCCCGGCCGTGCACACAGTCCTTTCACTTCTCCGTCTTTCCATTGGGGCGGTAAGGCCGGAAGCAACTGTATTTCTTTCAGGTGGCTTTGGATCAGCATTTCTGCAATGCCGGCTGTACCTCCAAAGTTTCCGTCTATCTGGAAAGGCGGATGCAGGTTAAACAGGTTGTTCGCTGTGTTCTTCTGGAGCAGGAGGTTTACATTCTTTCCGGCTTCTTCACCGTCCAGCAGACGCGCATAGAAGTTGATCATCCAGGCACGGCTCCATCCGGTGTATGATCCGTTGCGGTTCGCTTCGTTTTCATTGTAGTATCGGCGGCGTTCAATGGTTTTCCGGGCGGCTTCGAACAACTGTTTGTTCGTTGGAGTGATTTGCGTGCCGGGATATAGTCCGAACAGGTGCGAGATGTGGCGGTGTCCGGGCTCTGCTTCTTCATAGTCCTCTATCCATTCCTGGATTGTTCCGTAACGGGTGCTTATCCGGATGGGAGGAAGTTGTTTTCTGACTGCTTCCAGCCGGCGGTTGAAGGACATGTCGCTTGGTACGATTCTTCCCGCTTCAAGGCAGGCATCAAACAGTTCATGGATGATTTCGATGTCCATTGTCGCGCCATAGGTCAGATTATAATTCTTCCCGTTCAGCCGATAATGATTCTCCGGCGAGTTGGAAGGAGCAGTCACCCAATGTCCTTTTTTGTCTTTCACCAGGAAATGGAGCAGGAACTCGGCAGCCTCAGCCATGCAGGGATAAGCCTCTTCACACAGATACTTCTTGTCTTCCGTAAAGCGGTAGTGTTCCCATAGATGCAGAGCCAGCCATGCGCCTGCTATGGGGAAAGTTCCCCAACCCACTCCGTCACTGATGGACGTGTGTCCGTAAGGGTCGGTCAGGTGGTTCAGGGTCCATCCTTTTGAGTTGAAGGTTTTTCGGGCGGTGACACGGCCTGGCTTCCTCAACGCATTGATAAAACGGGAGAACGGCAGTACCGTTTCCGGGAGATTGCATACTTCCGCCGGCCAATAATTCATCTGTATGTTGATGTTGGTATGGAAGTCCGAACTCCAGACTGGGTAAATGTCCTGGTTCCAGATGCCTTGCAGATTGGCAGGCAAGATTCCCGGACTGCGTGAAGAGTTCATCAGCAGGTAACGTCCGTATTGGAAATAGGTGACAATAAGCGGCAGATCCGTTTCACCTTTTTTTACCCGTGCCAGTCGTTGGTCGATGGGTAAGTCTGGGGCTTCTCCCAGATGGAAAGACACGCGGTTGAAAAGCGAGGCATGCTCTTCCATATGCCGTTTGCGTATGGTGTCATAACATTTTTCGTCTATAGCTTCCAGCAAATCCTTGCAGCGCTGCATCGGATCGATGGATGAGTCAAAATCCAGTTTGCTGAAGTTGTAGTCGGTAGCGGCGGTGAAATAGAACACGGTTTCATCTGCCCCTTCCACGTAAAAGGCATTTGAACGTACTGTCATTTTCCCTCCTTTGTGTTTGCCCCGAACCAGTCCGGCAAAGCGTTCGTGCAGTCCGGGAGCACACATGTCTTCTTCCGGCAGGTCAAACACTTGCCCTTCGATAGCCAGGGTGTTTTTATCCAGCGGGTATGCTGTGGCATCCTGCTGCCGGGTATATTGCAGGCGGAAAGTCAGTGCTCCCGGCTGGTCGGCCCTGATGCGCAAGGCCAGTACATCGTCCGGAGCAGAAACAAAGAGTTCGCGTGTATATGTAACGTTTCCGATGCGGTAAGACACACATGCCAATCCGTTTTCCATATCCAGTTCACGGCGATAGCTACTGCCTTTGACCGATGAAGTGTGAGGTCCCCAAAAGTCAAGAAGCAGATTGCCGAACGTCTGATAAGGCCGGATGCGCATGGGATTGCTTTTCAGGCTTCTTTCTGAAAGTTCTTTGGCCTTGTCGATCTGCCCTTCCAGCAGGAGGCGTTGGATTTCGGGCAGGGTAGAAGAAGCATCTGCATTGCTTTCTACAGGCATACCGCCCCACAGGCTTTCTTCATTCAGTTGGATATTCTCCGATTTTATTCCACCGTAAATCATAGCTCCCATCCGTCCGTTTCCTACAGGAAGAGCTTCTGTCCATTTGGAGGCCGGATGGTCATACCAAAGTACGTGGTCCGGATTTTTGGCACTTGCAACAGGCAATACAGCCAGCATTGCTCCCAGAGTCACTGCCAGTTTCAGGCGGCAGCGGCTTTTTGATGTGATGAACTGATTTTTCATGCTTATTTTTTCAGGTATATTCATTCTGTATCGTTTTATCTGCGTCAATGGGTCAGGACACGACAGAGAAAGTTCCTTTCAAACGGATATCCTGGTAAGAGCGGCCTATTTTTACCGAAAACTTTCCAGGCTCTACCACATACTTCATTTCTGCATTCCACAAGCCTAGTTGGTTGTAAGGTACGGTGAAAGTTATGTTTTTTTCTTCTCCAGGTTGCAGAGCAATCTTATCAAATCCTTTCAGCATGACTATGGGAGTGACTATGCTTGACACTTCATCGCCGATGAAGAGCATCGGCACTTCTTTGCCTTCCCTTTCTCCGGTATTTTTCACGCGGAAGGAAATCTTCACATCCTGTCCGGCGGTTACCAGCGTATCCATCTTCAGATCCGAGTATTCAAAGTTCGTATAGCTTAATCCATGTCCGAAGCAATAAGCCGGGCGGTCGTCGGCACGCGAAGAACCCAAGCCATAGCCGGTGGTATAGCGGGTGTCGTTCTGATAATAGTACATTGGAATTTGTCCGGCATGCTGAGGTATGGTGACGGGCAGCTTGCCTGACGGGTTAACCTTGCCGAACAGCACTTCGGCCACGGCCTGTCCGCCATACATGCCCGGTTCCCAGGCATCCACAATGGCCGGAACATGACGGGTAGTCCATTCGTTGTTCAGCGGTTTCCCATTGACAATGACAACCACTGTCGGGATTCCGGTACGGCTGACAGCCTGTATCAGTTCTTCCTGCCGTCCGTAGAAATCAACGGACGGTCTGTCAGCGGATTCTCCGTATGTGCGGAGTCCCCAGTCAGAGCGCAAGCCGTATCCTCCCACCGCTATGACGGCCAGGTCACAGGTGCGTGCTTTTCGGACAGCGTCAGCGATGCTGTAGTCTGAAATCTCGCCGCCTTCTTCCAGTATGCGCGCTTGTGTTACCGGGTCGGTCGTATCTGTTTTGTCCTTAGATGCTTTTCCACGGATGCGTCCGCTGTTGCTGTAAATCACTTCGGCCTTTCCTTCTGTTTCCTGGCATACTCCCTCCAAAATGGTAGTCACCATTTCTTCCGGCTGAGGGTTTGCCCAGTCACCCAAAATAGCCTGGTTGTCAGCATTGGGCCCGGTCACCAGAATCCGTCTGTATTTTTTCATGTCAAGTGGCAGGAGATTGCCTTCGTTTTTCAGCAGTACGATGTTTTCTCTTGCTCCCTCCAAAGCCAGTGTCCGATGATCTTCTGGTGCACAGACCTCTTTGGCCGGGTCTGCATAGCGGTTCTCAAAAAGCCCCAGTTCAAATTTGACACGCAATATACGGCGCACCGCATCGTCTATCCGCTGTTCGGGTATTTTTCCTTCTTTCACCAGTTCTTCCAGCCAGGGACGCATCAGTCGGGTGCTGTCCCCTCCATAATACATGTGCATGTCCAGTCCGGCATCGAAAGCTTGTCTTACGGCATCTTTCTGGTCGGCTGCTACATGGTGGATTTTCATCAGGTTTTCCACGTCGCCCATATCGCTGATATAAAATCCGTCGAATCCCAGTTCATCTTTCACTACATCCGTCAGCAGCCATTTTGAGCTGTGAGCCGGAATGCCGTCCACGTCGTTGTGCCCCGGCATGATGGTCATGCAGCCAGCTTCGACAGCGGCTTGGAAAGGAGGCAGGAAGTAGGAGCGCACCTCCCGCTCAGACAATTTGGCCGAAGCGTGGTTACATCCTCCTACGGAAGCTCCTCCGCCCAGCAGGTGTTTTACGCTGACCGCTACACGATCCTGCGGGTTTTCCCAGTCTTGCAGACCGGACACGGCACAACGCACCATCTCGCTGGCCAGATAAGGGTCTTCTCCATACGTTTCTCCGGTCCGTCCCCAGCGGGCATCATGCACGATGTCCACGCAGGGTGCGAATGTCCATTGATTTCCGGTTGAACGGATTTCAGAAGCCGATGCCGCGTACATCGCTTTCACCAAGTCGCGGTTGAAGGTTGCAGCCATACTGATTGCGGACGGAAAAACCGTTTTCCCTGACAAGACCCCGTAGCCGTGCGCGGCGTCCATGCCTATCAGATAAGGTATCTTCAGCCGCGTCTGTTCAGACAGTTGCTGTATTTCGTTCATCACGTCCGGTTTGCCTTCGCCTATCCAGGCTCCATAGTCCAACTGTCCCAGCTCCTTTATTTTCTCTTTGTCCCAGACGGGCACCATGTCCATCTGACCTATTTTCTCTTCCAAGGTCATTTGCGAAAGCAATGCTTCCACCCGTTTTTCTGTAGGTTGCGCGGCGTCCATATACACTGAGGTATCCGGTTCACCGTTGCCGGTGCAGCCGTACAGCATGCTTGCTGCAATGATAAGCAGCGGCCATTTGCTCTTTTTCATTGTTTGGTTTCTCATTATAAGGTTATTGATATGTTAATATATGTCTTTATCTTTTGCAGATTTCGTAAAGTGTTCCGGACTCTGTAGAAAACTCGATGGTCGGTTCCATGTTGCTGTCAGCAGGCCCTTGTTCCGTGCAAAGAACAGAGAGTCTTCCTCCGGTGTGCATATTCCGTATGCTTTCTCTTTTGTGCTATTTGTAGAGCAGGAGCATAATATGCTGCATGCTATGAACAGCGTGAAATTTGTTCCTGGTAGTTTCATGTCTTTAGTTGGAAAAAATCCGATAAATAAAATAAAAGTATTGTTTTCTATGCTTTAGAATTTGTTCGACAATGTGACATTCAGCGTATTCTGCGCCTTCACTTCCAGTTCTTTTGTTTCGTATCCTTTTTTATTGAAAACCAACGTGCCGGCAGAAGTCGCCCGAATAGTGTATTCTCCTTTTTCGTTGGTCGATACACTTCCTTTCTCTCCCTTCACACTAACCTGCACATTGTCCAGTGCTTTCGCCTGCACGTCCCTCACGATTCCCCTGACTGTCATGCTCTTGCCCTTTGCTGTCGGAGTCACTTCGGCCTGTGGCAGAGCTTTCTTTTCCATCTTGTCCTGCTTTTCGCCTACATGGAGCGTTTTCTTGAAGAAAATGTTGTCGGAAGCAGTTCCGATCATAAATTCAAAATCCCCGGGCTCTACCGCATACTGCATGTTTTTGTCATACAGTCCCAGCTCGTCCACCGGAACGGCGATTTCTGCTGTAGCGTTTCCGCTGGCAGGCACCGTAACTTTGGCGAAGCCTTTCAACTGTTTTGCCGGCATGACCACGCTGCTTACCAGATCCCTGACATACACCTGCACCGTTGACTTTCCCTCAATGGCACTCGTATTTTTCACATTCACCCGAATGTGTACGGTGTCGGTCAGGCTATAGGTGTTTTTGTTGAAGCGTACGTCACCGTATTCAAAATGAGAGTAGCTTAAACCGTGTCCGAATGCCCACAAAGGTTCAGGATCAGAAAATACATAGTCACGTCCCGGTCTGTTGATGCGTCCCGGCGAGCGATAAAATCCTTTGTCGGAGGGCAGGCGGTTGTAGTGTACAGGCAAGTGTCCCACGCTTTGGGGGATGGAATAGCAGAAGCTGCCCGATGGATTTACTTTGCCGAACAGGATGTCGGCAATTACTTCACCTTCTCTTTCGCCTCCGTACCATTGGAACAGGATTGCAGGAATATGCTCTTTCTCCCAAGCGATGGAGAATGGGCGTCCGGTTGCCATTATTAAAACCACAGGCTTGCCGGTTGCATAGATCTCCTTTATCAGGTCACCTTGAACGCCGGTCAGATTTAAATCTGTCAGGTCATAGCCTTCACCGCAAGTGCAATTGCTGTAGTCGCGTGCCAAAGAGGCGCTGCAGATCCCATGAACAACAGCACGACATCCGATTTTTTTGCGGCGGCCACCGCCTCTGCAAATCCCGACCTGTTGTCAGAAACCAGATCGCATCCTGCTGCATAATGAACATCCAGTCTGTTTCCTGCAAGATTGCGTATTCCTTGCAAGGGCGTAATTCCGTCTTTGTTGTCACGGCTCCAGGTATAGTCGCCGAACTGTACCTGATTGGCATTGGGACCGATGACTGCAATAGATCTCAGGCTGTTTATGTCGAGCGGCAGCAGGTTGTTGTCGTTCTTTGCCAGCACCACACTTTCTTCCGATATTCTGCGTGACAACGCGATGTGTTCTTCGGTATGCACTTTTGCATCGTATTCTTCAAGGGAAGCCCATACGGATTTTCAAATAATCCGGCCTTGAACTTCGCATAAAGAACCCTTGAACAGGCCTGGTCTACATATTTTATATCCAGTTTGCCCGAGCGTACCATCTCTGGTATGCGGGCATAACAGTCGCTGGACGCTTCCAGGTCGGTGCCGGCTTCCAATGCCATCTTGGCAGCCTCTTCAGCATCAGCCGCCACTTTGTGAAAACTGTACAGCATAGATACAGCTCCCCAGTCTGAATAAGTATATCCTTTAAACCCCCATTCGGTGCGCAGCAAATCAGTCAGCAGCCATTTCGATGCCGTGTTCGGAATCCGGTTGGTCGAATTGTAGGCCGTCATTACAGCGTTCACCCCCGTCCTTTTTACGGCCACCTCGTATGGTTTCAGGTAAAACTCTCTTAAATCTCTTTCGCCGGCCTCGGTGGAAGCCAAGTTCAGTCCGGAAGTGGGGATGCCATGAGGGCCAAGCACTTTCAGCATGGGTGAAATGCCGCCGTCGATGTATCCGTTGATTTCATGCACTCCCATCTGGGATACCAGGAACGGATCTTCTCCGAAACTCTCTTCAACGCGTCCCCAGCGCAGTTCGTGTATCACATCAATGACGGGAGATAACACTTGATTCACTCCCATAGCCTTCAGTTCTCCCGAGATGGCCTTTGTCATCTGGTAGGCCAGGCCGGGGTTGAATGTGCAGCCTAATGCCACAGCTTGCGGGAAGATGGTGGCCCCGTCCTGTACGGCTCCATGAAGCGACTCGGAAACGGTGAAGATCGGGATTCCCAGCCGGGTGTTCTCGATGCAGTATTGCTGGATCTGGCGGGTGTATCGGGCCATTTCTGTTCCGGTTAAGGTCAGCCCTTCAACGGCTCCCCATCCTAGCGTGCCGATGATGTTTTTCATTTTGTCCAGATTTAAGGTACGGTCATCGTTTCAGGATGCTTCCTTCGTGTATGTGGCGCAGTTGGGCCGTTTTTTCTTCTATGGTCATGCGGCCCAGCAGATCCTGCACTCTCGCTTCTATCGGCTGTGACGGATCTTTATATATAGGTGTGGGCTGTGCGTAAGACAGTATCGGGGCTGTCGAAATGAATGCAGCTAATGCTAATCGGAGTATGGGATACGTTTTTTTCATATTTGGTATTTTTTTCTTAGGTTGGTTGTTCTGTGCCGCCGGACCAGACTGAAATGCATGGCATGTATGCAAATTTGAATGATGCGCCGGCTTTGCAGGTGATTGCCGTTTTCTATGGGTCGGACGCAAGGGCGCAAAGCCGCAGCGGGAGATGCCGGATTTTCATCCGTATGCTCCCTGCGTCTTTGTGCTTCTGCGCCCTTGGTTTATATCAGTAGAAGAAGCATTTGGTTTCTCCCTTCAGCTTAACTGGGCTGGACAAGATGCGGGATGTGAACCGTTCGGGAGCGCTCGGGCAGACATTGCCGGCATATACGGTGACTGTTCCCGGAGCGGTATTGGTATTTCCGCAATCGTCTACGTAAGCCAGGTCGTGCGTCGAGAGTTTGAAGACTACTGTTTTCTGTTCGCCCGGCTGCAAGGCCACTTTCTGGAAGCGTACCAGCTGGCAAATCGGAGCTTCCGGAGCAATGGCTTTGTGTGACAGATAAAGTTGCACCACGTCTTCGCCCGTACGCTTGCCCGTGTTTTTCACTTCCACACTTACGGTCAGGCTGTCGCCTATCTGCATTTCCTGAGGGCATTGCAGCTTGCTGTATTTGAAAGAAGTGTAGCTTAGTCCGTAGCCGAACGGATACAGCACGTCGCCTTTGAAATAACGGTAGGTGCGGTTGGACATGGAGTAATCTTCGAATGGCGGAAGGTCGGCGTCGGAACGGTAGAAGGTCACAGGCAGTTTTCCCGACGGATTGTAGCGTCCGAACAGAATGTCAGCCAGAGCCATTCCGGCAGCCTGTCCGCCATACCATGCCTGGATGATGGCCGGTATGTTTTCCGATTCCCAGTTGCAGGCGATGGCACTGCCCGACATGCAGACAAATACCATCGGCTTGTTCAGCCGGCTCAGCCGTTTCATCACTTCAGTCTGTACGGCAGGCAGCTGGATGGTGGTCCGGTCGCCTCCAATAAACCCTTCCGCTCCTCCTGCATCTCCCTCTTCACCTTCCAGCAGGGGAGAGATTCCTCCGGCATAGATAATCAGGTCTACATCCTTGTAGCGGTCGGCAAGATGTTCAAGGTCGGCATCTTTATTCAGTCTGGTGAAGTCCGATACCGCGTCGTATACAACTTCGATGCCTTTTTCCTGCTGCAAGGCTTCCAGCAGCGTCACGTTGTTGCTGGGTATGCCATTGTAGTTTCCGAGCTGGGTTGTTTCATTGTAGGCGTTCGGCCCTATCAGCGCTATTTTTCTGTATTTGTGCGACAGGGGCAGCAGGTTTCTGTCGTTTTTCAGCAGCACCATAGACTGCCGTGCTATCTTCAGTGCCTGCTCCTGGTGCGGACGGCATTCCAGCACGCTTTGCGGAATGTTGGCGTAAGGCACTTGGCTGGGAGGGTCGAACATGCCCAGGCGAAACCGTATCTTCAGCAGTTTTTTCAGAGAGATGTCTATCTGGTCTTCGGTGATCAGTCCGGCTTCTACAGCCTTTCCCAAGGAGCGGTATACATCTCCGCATTCCAGATCCGTTCCGTGCAGTACGGCATCGGCTGAGGCCGAAATGGAATCCGGATGTGTCTTGTGCCCGTAGAGAAAGTCTGTGATTGCCCAGCAGTCTGAAGTGACATATCCGTCGAATTGCCAGTCGTGCAGCAGTACTTTCCGCAGAAACAGGTTGCTTCCGCAGCAGGGCTGTCCGTTGAAGCGGTTGTATGCGCACATTACGCCAGAAACTTTCGCTTCTTTTACCAGACGGTAGAATGCAGGCAGATACGTTTCGTACAGGTCGTGCTCGCTGGCCGTCGCATTGAACGTGTGCCGCTGCGGTTCCGGTCCGCTGTGCACGGCGAAGTGTTTGGCGCAGGCCGACACTTTCAGGTAGCGGGGGTCATCTCCCTGCAGTCCTTTAACCATGGCGATGCCCATTTCAGAGGTCAGGTAAGGGTCTTCACCGTAGGTTTCGTGTCCGCGTCCCCACCGGGGATCCCGGAAGATGTTTACGTTCGGTGTCCAGAATGTCAGTCCGGTGTACCGCTGGAGGGTATTTCCTTTCTTTACGGAAGCGTTGTAGACGGCCCTGCCTTCATCAGCAATCATTCCGGCCGACTTGAACAGCTCTTCCGGATTGAATGTGGCCGCCAGTCCGATGGGCTGGGGAAATACGGTCACCTTTTCCGTGGAGCGGGCCACTCCGTGCAGGCATTCATTCCACCAGTTGTAGTCGGGTATGCCGAGGTGCGGTATGCCTTTGGAGGTATGAGTCATTTGGGAAATCTTTTCCTCCAGCGTCATGCGCGACACCAGGTCGTCGATACGCACGTTCAGAGGCAGTCCGGTATTGAGGTAGGGCAGTGTGTCCTGTGCATGTGAGAAATGCGTTGCCGCTCCCATGAGTCCGCACAGGAGGAGCCGCATGCAAATAGTTCTGTTCATGGTATGTTTTGTTTCTTAAGGTTGAAATAATTTATGTGCCTGTCTTTTCATTTGCCGATAAAATGAAACCAGTCGAAGTCTACATATCCTCCAATACCTTCCTCTGTTGTGCTGTAATTGAATAAAGCAAAGCGGTTGCCCGTCCATCGCAGCCCGTTTTTCATATAGAGGTCATTGCCTATGAGGTGGTAAGATTCTCCATCCAGGCTATAATAGAGATTGGCTTTAAAATTCCGGTCGGTTGCTCGCGCTCTAATCCAGATCCGTTCGCCGGTAAAGTTTTCTATTTCTTCTATAATTTGCCCGTGATTGCACATCACAATACTACGTTTTCCTTTGTTCTGGTGTATTCCGACATAGGCGTATGGCATTTCCCAAATTCCGAATCCGGCGATATTGCCGTCTTTCATCCCTCGTACATCCATAACCACAGTTCCAGTAGAGGACGGTCCTTGAACCCTTTGTGTAAGTGTGTTGCGGGCATTTAGCAGCGAATCTGCACGCATCGCTTTCAATCGCATGAAACCTTTGCGTTCCGTCAGGCTCCACATGCTGTTTTCCGGGTTGTGATTCCATTGCCATTGCAGCCCAAGTGTTTTCTTGTTAAATTCATCCGATGTGGCGGGAACTTTGATCGGGCTTTTCTTGCCAGTATCCGGTTTCTTATAGGTAATTACATCCCGTCCGTTGTCGCCCAGCATGGGCCATCCGTCTGTCCAGGTTACCGGAACGAGGTTGGGCACCCGGCCTATTCCGCCCCTGTCTTGCATGATGATGAACCACCAGTCACCGTTTTTCAGCTGCACCATCCCTCCCTGATGAAACCCGTTCTGAGGGTAGGTGTGGTCGTCATTCATAATCAGTTTATGCTCGTAGGGTCCGTAAATATTGTCTGACCGCAGGCAGATTTGCCATCCGTGACTGCCGCCGGCGGGACAGGTGATGTAATATTTGCCGTTTATTTTATAGGCATGGCTACCCTCCATTCCAAATCCTCCGCCAAACTCGTGTGCATTCTTGAACCTTTTTTCCCATATTTTGACAGGCTTTCCTTTTACTGATTTGGCATCAGCATTCAGTTCGGTTACGTAAAGCGTGCCTTGTCCGTGTACTACATAAACTTTTCCGTCATCATCAAACAGCAATCCCGGATCATACATGTATTCCGGAAAGATGGTGCGTTCCCATGGACCTTCCGGTTTGTCGGCAATGCAGATGGAGAAGTTTCCCTTTTCTCTTCCCCAGCCGTTCGGTGTGCAGAAACCTACGTAAAATTTTCCGTTGTGATGTCGGATTGTTGCAGCCCATGAGCCGTTCATGTACAGTGTGCCTCCTTTCATGTCGTAACGGGGGTCTTCGTTGTAGCGTTCTACGGCATAACCTGCCATTTCCCAGTTCACAAGATCCTTTGATTTCAGTATCGGGCAGCCGGGGACATATTGCATGCTGGTAGATACCATGTAGAAAGTGTCACCAACACGCATTACATCCGGATCTGCCCAGTCGCCCCAAAGAATGGGGTTTGTGAAAGTTCCGTCGCCGTTGTCCGGTGTCCATACTGTATGCAATTGAGCTTTGATTTGAAAAACGGCAAAGAAGCAGCTGAAGATAAAATAATAGAGTTTTGTGTGATTCATGGCTTTGTACGTTAATCTGTTTTTATTATAGGTCTGTTTTGAGAATAATTTTCAAACTGAAACGGAATAATATTTAGAGAGATTGTCCAGATATACACAAAAAATACGGAGCCGCAGGAATTCATTTTTCTCTGCGCCTCCGTATCTCTGCGTGTGGAGCCTTACTTAGACTTGTCTTCTTCGGCCCATTCCTTTGCGCCCTGCTCTTTCAGCTTGGCAGTGAAAGCCTTGGCCTTTTCCATGCTTTCCTGTTCAGCTTCGGGAGATGCATAGGCATGTTTGTAGCCTTTCACCACGTTCCATTCACCGCGTGTAAAGTCGGGGAACGCTACGGGAGCGCATCCGTTGTCCATCGAGAGTTCTCCCAGTTCGGCCAGACAGCACCATTCGGCAAGGTCGTAAACGTCCATGTCGAGCGGCAAACCGTTTTGCAGGCAATATACCAGACGGCTGTCCATGATGAAGTCCATGCCTCCGTGACCGCCCACTTCCTTAGCCATTTCGCCGTATTTCTTCAGAATGGGGTGCTGGTATTTCTCTACAAGCGCCTTTGATTCGTCTGCAGGCAGGAAGCCGTGGGCGCTCAGGTCGTCCACTTTGGGCTGTACGCCCGAAGCCGAGAGCTGGCTGGCATCCAGCGCATAGCCTTCCACCGGATACTTGTTGGCGAAGCCTTTGGTACCTGTCAATTGATACAGGCGGTTGTAGGGCTGCGGAGTCATTACGTCGTGCTGTATTTCAATAACCTTGCCGTTTTCCGTGCGGATCAGGGTGGTGGTATGGTCACCGTTGCGGAAGTTGCTGCAAGTAGAGTCTGTGCGCTCTTCTACCAGCGCTTTGCCGACAACTGACTTGGTGTCCATGGCTACCAGCGTCTTCATGCGGTCGCCGCGGTGGATGTTCAGCGCCTGTGCCACAGGGCCGAGTCCGTGAGTGGCGTACACATCGCCGCGGTGGCGCATGTTATAGTCCAGACGCCAGCCCAGCTTGTCATCCTTTCCGTTCTTCCAGTAGTAGTCCCAGAACTGGTCGAGATTGTGGATGTAGGCACCCTGTGCGCGGAGAATCTCTCCGAATACGCCGTTTTGCGCCATGTTCAGCGTGTTCATTTCAAACCAGTCGTAGCAGCAGTTTTCCAGAATCATGCAGTGCTTGCGGGTGGTTTCACTCAAATTGACCAGTTCCCAGCACTGCGACAGGTTCATGGCCGAGGGTACTTCGATAGCCACGTTCTTGCCATGTTCCATGGCGTATTTCGCGATGGGGAAGTGATGCAGCCAGTCGGCGGCGATATACACGAGGTCGATGTCTTCGCGCTGGCAAAGCTCTTCGTATCCTTTCTCGCCGTAATAGATGTCAGCCTTGGGCAGAGAAGCCGCCTTCAGGTACTTCTGGCAGCGTTCGGCACGTTCTTTTTCATAGTCGCACAGAGCCATGATCTGTGTGCCGGGGATGTGGGTAAAGCGTTCCACCGCTCCCGGACCGCGCATGCCCAGTCCGACAAAACCCACACGGACCACTTCCATCTTGGGTACAGTCAGTCCGATTACACTTTTTTGTCCGGCAGGGCGTTCGGGAGTTTCTACTACAATTGTCCCTTTGTCCCAACGCCATTCGGTTCCCTGCGCGCCTGTCTGCACGGCGGAATCCTGCTGTGCCGTGCAGGCTGTCAGACCTGTCAGCAGGCACAAGCTCAACGATAAATACTTCAGCTTTTTCATTTTAAAAATACATTTTATATGAAAAATAAAAAAAGTGGTTATGCAAGTCAGCAGTCCGGCTGCCGGTGAATATCCGCCGGCTGCCGGAAGGAAACCTGATGGAGGATCCGGAAAGATTTATCTCCAGGTTAAAGATACGTATTTTTAGGTTAGAGATATGTATCTTTAGGCTGAAAATTTATATCTTCAGGTTAGAGATAAAGATTTTTTATGGAACGGGGGTTGTTTTTTCCGTCGTTCCGCAGTTCCTTTCCGGTTTCCGGCCCTTTTGTTTCCCGTTTTTCCGGCAGACGGTTGCGGATCGCCTTTGGACTGTCCTTTGCAGAACCTGGGCGGAATCTTAGAAACTGTTTTGAATTTCTCCAAAAAGTTTTTCTTGGCTTGATGTGTTCGTTTTCGTGTGTGCTTTGGACTATTTTTTGGTCTTTTCCGC
>JABLTQ010023023.1_pt1 | contig 31414 bp, 27 predicted proteins | sample 7160101 | NCBI WGS metagenome assembly JABLTQ01 (sample SAMN14651228, study PRJNA627086) | human gut metagenome | isolation source: feces | host: Homo sapiens
ACCGAGGGCAATCGAACTTGTTCGGATTGCCGAGGTGAGCAGCAGGGAAAGAGCTTGCTCTTAACCTTCAAACAAACAATTCAAAACAGCTTCTAAATTATCATAGATGTCACCACAGCGCAAAGAAATTTTTCCATGGAAAAATTTCTTGCGCCCATCATGACCACTCCGTAAAATAAAAAAGGCTGACTAAAAACATTTTCAGTCAGCCTCTAATATTCATTAGTGTAATTATTACTCCTCCGGTTTCAGCGTGCTGTAAACATTGGTGACATCGTCATCGTCCTCAAGAAGGCCGGTGAGCTTGTCAAGAGTCTCACGTTGCTCCGGAGTCACGTCCTTCAGTTCCACGTTAGGAATCCTCTCGAATCCTCCGGACACAAGCTCGTAGCCATTGTCCTCGATGTACTTCTGGATCGCTCCGTAGGACTCGTAAGCTCCGTAGATCACCACGTTCTTCGTGATGTTCTCGTCCTTGTCCTCCTGCTCCTCGATGAAAACCTCAGGATCATCATCGCACTCGCAGAGGGCGAGCTGAAGCTCGTCGATGTCCATCCCTTCCTGATACTTGATGCGGAACACGCACTTGTGGTCGAACATGAAGCTCACGCTGCCGCTGGTTCCGAGAGAGCCTCCGCACTTTGTGAAGTAGCTTCTCACATTGGCCACCGTACGGGTGTTGTTGTCAGTCGCCGTCTCGACGAGATAGGCGATTCCGTGAGGGCCGTAACCCTCGAACACAACCTCCTTGAAATCTCCCTGGTTCTTCTCAAGGGCTCTCTTGATGGCCTTCTCGACGTTGTCCTTAGGCATGTTCTCGCTTCTGGCCTCCGCCATAAGGGCTCTGAGCCTGGAGTTGCCGACCACGTCAGGTCCACCCTGCTTTACCGCGATGGTGATTTCCTTTCCGATCTTGGTGAAGGTCTTTGCCATGTGACCCCACCTCTTGAGTTTCCTTTCCTTTCTGAATTCAAACGCTCTTCCCATATTCCTTATTTGGTCTGGTTCTCGATGCGGGTGATGTACTTGTCGATGTCGTAGCCTTCAACTGACTGAGGGTACTGATCCTTGATCTTCTTGTAGAAAGTGAGGGCCTTGGCGTTGTCTCCGAGTTCCTCGCAGGTCACGCCGGCCTTCAGAAGATAACCGGCTGCGAACATGTTGTCAGCCGCGGCCGCAGCCTTCTCGAAATAACCGACAGCCTCGCTGTATTTCTCGAGACCTACGTAGGCGTCACCGATGCACGCTGTGGCGCGGGCGGAGAGAATCGCGTCCTTGCCGTTGTACTTCTTGAGATAGTCGATGGCTGCCTGATAGTTTCCGAGCTGGAGCTCGCAGACTCCGGCGTAGAAATATACATCCTTGCCTCCCTTCGCACCGAAATCGTTGATGATCTGCGCGAAACCGAGCACGTTGCCGTCACCGTTGAGGGCGAGTTCATACTCACCGTTGCGGAAGTTGGCCTCCGCCGGAATCATCTGAGCGGTGGCCTCGTCGCTCTTAGGCTGCACGTAGAATTTCTGATACGCGACAAGGGCGAGGGCGATCACCACGAGGGCGATCAGAATGCCATAGATTGTCTTTTTGTTCTCACGGAAGAACTGGTCGGTCTTGGATACGGTCTCGATGACCTTCTCCTCACGCTCCTGCTCTTTCTCCTTTAAAATTGCATCTTGCTTTGCCATTTCTATAAAGTTTTTGTTATTATCGAATAATAGTCCGCAAAATTATGAAAAAATGTTTAATCCTGCAATTATTGAAAGCCTTATCTCATTTCCCATGAAATTGATTATATTTGTTGCCATAAACATTGGCTCGGAAAACAATGCTGCTGAATCAAGGCATTGTGGAGTCGGAATGATGTTCAGATGCCGGCACTAAAGAAAATAGTCGTCCAGAATTTCAGGAACATAGCGTTTCAGGAATTGTCTTTCTCTCCCAACATCAATTGCATCTCAGGCAATAACGGGGAGGGAAAGACAAATCTTATGGATGCCGTCTGGTACCTTTCGATGACCAAAAGCGCATTCGCCTCGTCAGACAGGTTCAACTTCCGGCACGGCACCGACACATTCGCGGTCTCAGGGACATATTCAATGAATATGGGGCCGGACGCGCGGTTCTCTGTGCAGGTGGACGGCAAGGGCGAGAAGAAGGTCCGGAGGGACGACAAGGCATATTCGAAGATCTCCGAGCACATCGGGGTTCTGCCGATAGTGATGGTCTCACCGTCAGATACTTCCCTCGTCAGCGAGAGCGGTGACGACAGGCGGCGGTTCGTCAATTCGGTGCTGTCGCAGATGGACCGGGAATATCTCGCCGCGATGCAGCAGTACAACCGTTTCCTTTTCCAACGCAACAAGGTGCTCAAGGACGGCACCTTCGACGAGTCGCTTCTGGACGTGTTCGATGAAAGGATGAATGAATATGCCGGTGTGATCCACGGCAAGAGGGACGCTTTTGTCAAGGACCTTCTACCGTTGGTGGCCGAGCATTACGCAACGCTTTCAGGTGGCCGCGAGACTGTGTCGATTGACTATAGGTCGGACTTGAGGAAAGGCTCGCTGGTCGAGCTGCTGAAGGCTTCCCGGGAGAAAGACAGGATATTCAAATACACCACCGCAGGGATTCAGAGGGATGATTTCCTTTTTGAGATGAACGGCTTTCCGATCAGGCGTTGCGGCTCGCAGGGACAGCAGAAGTCGTTTCTGGTCTCCTTGAAGTTCGCCCAGTACGAGCTTATGAAGCGCAGGTACGGCTTCCCGCCGATGCTTCTGCTGGACGATGTGTTCGACAAACTGGATATGAGCAGAATCTCGAATCTGCTCGGGATGGTCGCCGGGAGCGACTTCGGCCAGATATTCATAACAGACAGCAACAAGGTCCGGATGTCGGGGATTGTGGACGGATTGACCGCGGACAGGGCTTATTTCGAGGCTGTCGGGGGAGAGTTCAGGGAGATTTGACGATGGCGGAGTTTCAGAAGATAAAAGGCACGCCCCGCAAGGAGGCTCTGGGGATGGAACAGCTTATCCCTATGTACATCAGGGCTTTGAAGCTGAGCGCCGGGCTCAATACCCAGCGGGTTTTCGCCGCCTGGGACGCAGTGTCGGGTGTCGCCGGCCAGACGCTTCGGAAATTCTATAGGGACGGGAAACTTTACGTGACGATCTCGTCCTCGATGCTGCGGAGCCATCTGGAGTTCCAGAAGCCGGCCTTGGTCCAGGCGATGAACCAGTTTCTGGAGAAGGACGAGCTGTTCGTCAAGGACTACGACAAGGTCGGGTTCGTCAAGGAGTTGATTCTTAAATGATTTTTGTATAAGGTTATGGACAGCAAGATCAGGATCATAATCGATCAGGCGATTCCGTTCATCGAAGGTGTTCTGGAACCGTATGCGGATGTCATCTATAAGGAAGGCAGGGCCATCTCGCGCGAGGATGCGATGAACGCCGACGCTCTGATCATCAGGACCAGGACCAAGTGTGACGCGTCGTTGCTCGAAGGCACTCCGGTGAAGTTCATCGCCACGGCGACAATCGGGATGGATCACATAGACCTTCCGTACTGCAACGAGAAAGGGATCGTGGCCCGGAACTCGGCCGGCTGCAATGCCGGAGGGGTGATGAACTATGTTTTCTCTGCTCTTTACGGTGTGGCCGCACGCAAGGCGATCCGTCTGGAAGGCGGCAAACTTGGAATCGTAGGTGTCGGCAATGTCGGCCGCAGGGTTGACTCGGTCGCCGGATCTTTGGGTTTCAAGGTTCTGAAGAACGACCCGCCCAGGATGGCCGAGGAAGGGATGGAAGGTTTCTGCACTCTGGACTATCTGTTGACCAACGCTGACATAGTGACCTTGCACGTGCCCCTTAACGAGACGACAAGAGGAATGGCGAACGATGAGTTCTTCTCGATGATGAGGCCCGGAGCCATATTCATCAACGCTTCCCGTGGCGAGGTCGTGGATGAGGCGGCGTTGAAGCGGGCTATCCCGAAACTGGGTCCTGTGATCATCGACACCTGGAACAACGAACCGAACATCGACCTTGAGCTTCTGAATATGGTTGACATCGCCACCCCTCACATCGCCGGCTATTCCTACCAAGGCAAGCAGAACGGCACCATGATGGCCGTCCGTGCCCTTGCGCGCTTCTTCGGCATCGAGCCGCTGTACGATTTCTTTCCCAAGACGGAAATCATCGACCTTGAGTCAATCCGCCTTGACCTGAAAGGCAAGTCCCAAGGTGAGGTCGCATCCGTACTCCAGTACAACTACCCGATCTTCACCGACGACTTCATCTTCCGTATGGCTCCCGAAACATTCGAGTCCCTCCGCTCCAACTATCAGTACCGCCGCGAGTTCTATATCTTCTGATCCCAACGCCTCCCCATGCATGCCAATGCATCCCCATGCGTCTATCATGCTTTCCCTTGCCTCCCATGCATGCCCATGCGTCTATCATGCTTTCCCTTGCCTCTCATGCATGCCCATGCATCCCCATGCATCTATCATGCTTTCCCTTGCCTCCCATGCATCCCCATGCCTCCCCATGCGTCTATCATGCTTTCCCTTGCCTCCCATGCGCCCATGCATCCCCATGCGTCTATCATGCTTTCCCTTGCCTCCCATGCATGCCCATGCGAGTGGATCTCCTTCTTTATACGTATCGCTTTTATACGAATCGCTTTCAGCCCAACCCTGAACAGAACACCATAGAATAAGGAATATGCTGAAAAACCTATGGCTTACCCGAAGAGTTTTTCAGCATATCCATTGTTTGGCGGCACTCAGTGGCCGTTTGCCCTGAAGGCGTTTCGTAAAGTTGATGTCGCGGGTGTTATTCATGACATCGGTCACTTTGGCACCGCTTATTCCGGAATATATCTTGTCTTGCTTTTTGTTCTGTTAACAGCTTATGTCTAGTGACCGGGCCTTTGTGGTCGCAGAGCCTGCCGAGGTGCTAGAGGCCGATTCTCCGGCCGTAATGTTGATGATAATTGAGCCAATACATTGTGCCAGACTTGCCTTTGTGTAAGAGACAAGCGAAACCGTAGAGTGAATAGTCATAAAAGAATTTTTTTATGTGAATAAACAAATTCTATATTGATGGTAAGAATAGCACTGTTTCTATAAAAAACAGAAAAACTTCTGCTATTTTTTTTATGATTCATTGTGAACCCGTGATTTTTGTCCTATGTTTGCCCTATGATCAACATTTGAACCTTTAATCATATTATAAATATGGATAACAATAGTAATCAATGTAATAGATCAGAAACCGAGGCGACCACCCCGATACAGTCCGGTTGGGTTGACAAACCTGTTGAGGGCTATGCACACATCTATTCCGACGGGACGAATGTCAGCATACTCTTTGAATCACGTGAGGACTATATTTGGGGAATGAATGTTATAGCCGTGACAGCGTATCAATGCGGCATCGTGATTCTGACCTTGCAAGTGATGGGCACTCATTTCCATCTTATCGCAAAGGGAAGTCTTCAAGACTGTGATAGGTTCGCGCGTTCAATCGCAATGAAACATGAGTCGTTCCTTTCACGCACAAAAAGATGTCACGCGGTAACTGGAAAGATACGAGTGAGTAACGATCCCATATTCACGGAGAATGAATTGAAGACAAAGTTTATGTATGTCTATAGGAATGCGATCGCAGCCGGCTTCCCGTTGGCACCTTGGGCATATGAATGGGGCCCCGGAGATATCTATTTCGTGGATCATAACCGTTTCGCGAAGCGAGGAAAAAGAATAAGTGAATATCCTGTCTTGACCCGCCGATCGATGTTCCACACATTGACGTCTCTGCCTGAGGACTGGCTCTGTGATGCCGAAGGAATGCTCCAACCCCATTCTTATGTCGATTGGAAATCTGTCGAGGCCTTGTTCAAAACCCCACGGGCCTTCATTGCCTTTATGAGTCAGAAGAAGGACATCGAATCAGCCATTGATCGAGAATGCACCTCGTTGAGTGCGATGCATAAGGCTTCCGAGACCGAACTCCGAAGGGAAGCGAAGACGATCTGCAATGCCCTATGGAATGTGCCAGCCGTCTCAAAAGCCAGTGTGGAACAAAGAGTCGCTGTCGCCCGGAAACTATGGGCGGACAGGCGAACCTACTCATTGTCAGTTCTGAGCCGTGTCACTATGCTTGACAAGAATATCCTTGAGTCCATCTTTGGCAAAGCCCGCTGATGATTATTCATTCCGTCCACTGATGAGCGATCGTGAAAATAAGCGGATTATAAAACATCATAGTTTTGTTTTTACTGCAGAACCCTGTCCACGCTTTTTACGAATCGCCTTCAGCCCAACCCTGAACTGAATGCCGTAGGATAAGGAATATGCTGAAAAACCTGTGGCTTACCCCAAGAGTTTTTCAGCATATTCCATGTTTGGCGGCACTCAGTGGCCGTTTGCCCTGAAGGCGTTTCGTAAAGTTGAGGTGCGGCCGAGCGGTGGGTGCTATTTATCACATAGGCCACTTCGACAGGCTCAGTGACCGGATGTTAGAACCCGGATCTTTTATGTCGGGTCTTGCCTTGCAGGTCGCTGAGCCTGCCGAAGCGACTAAACAGAACGGCCACCGGGCTCGTTGACGTGACTGAACAAGCTCAGTGGCCAGGCGTAGGAGAAATTGGTCAATTGGTTAGCGGTGGGGCTAATACCGGATGGAGCCGATGCCGGCGCGGTCGGAACGGACGTTGTCGGCTTTCAGGGATTCGGCATCGATGACACCTACTCCGTTCAGCTTGTAGGTGGCGTTGCCGGTCTTGCCGCCGAGGGTGATCTTGCCGGCCCCGCGGATGATGGCGGTGGCGGTCTTGGACTCGATTCCCTGGACTTCCACCTTGCCGGCTCCGTTCATCTCGACGCTGAGATCCTTGGCCTTGGCACCGTCCAGATTGACCTTGCCGGCTCCGGAGGTCATGATCTCAATCGAGTTCTTGGCTGAGATATCCTTGATCTCTACGCTTCCCGCTCCGGAGGATCTTATCTTGAGGGACTCGGTCTTGATGCCCTTCTCGCAGGTGAAACTGCCGGATCCCGACAACTCCACGTAGGTCAGATGCTTGGTGCGGACCTTGACCTCGATCGGAGGCAGAGTATAGCTCTTGCCGTCTTTCAGATTAAGCTTCAGAACCAGCATACCGTCATCATTCTTGACATCCAGACACTCGAACACCTTGTCCTTCGCCTTGACCGAAACATCGGTCTCACCCGATGTCTGCTCATAGACGACACTGAACAGGCCGTTTGCGTCGATGGACGAGATTGTGCCTACATCGTAGGTCTTGGTCTTGTAGTCATCGTCATCGCCACTGGTTCTTGCGTTCAGAGTACCTGTTGATGTCAGGCCGATCAGAACCACGGCCATAATGTGCAATAATGTCTTCCGCATGTTCATTGTGATTATTTGTTTATTGATTCATCGTTGACTATAAGGTCTCCGCTTCCGCTTTCCTGAGTCTTGACACTTTTGGCTTTCAGTTCGCTGGCGTCTATGTCACCGGAACCTGACTTGTGGAATGTGACCGAATCAGCCTTTCCGGAAAGTGTCGCGTCTCCCGAACCAGTTGACGTTACAGATAATGTGCCAATGTTCAGATCGCTGTACTCTCCGTCCCCGGAGCCTTTCTTGTCGATGACCATTTCCCTGGCGGTGACGTGTCTGAACTCATGGTCGCCGCTTCCGGTTCCAAGAACACTCAGCTTCCCTGTAATGTTCAGGTTGAATGCCTTGATGTTTCCTGATCCGACGGTCTCTATGCTCAGAGAGTCACCCTTGTAGTCTGAGATTAGCAGGTTGCTTGATCTTGTAGAGGTGATTCCGTTCAAAGACGGGGCATAGACACGAACTTGGATAGGTCCGAAGATTTTAGAGGTTTTGTCAGTGAGTCCAACCGTCAGGACCCCATTTTCATTTGTCACGCGGATTGAGTCGGTCATCATCTCGTAAGAGATCACTTCAACCTTGAACTCGTTCTCGGTCTGGATGGCCAACACGTCATCGATGCCACCTTTGTTGCATACCGAATGGAACTCACCTGGATTGTAGGTCACGGTGTCAACTTCTCCTTCAGCAGTGTGCATATGGTATCGCAAGTCGTACTTGAACTGTTTCTTCGCGTCATCGCTTAGCCTGAAATAACAGGATGACAGGCCCACCGCCATAATGACCAACACAGTGGCGGTCAGGATATTCTTAAATATTCTCATAATATTCATAAAATCAGCTGTTTCGTTGATTGCCTACAGATTCATTTCTTGCTAATTAATTCCTTAGGATCGAGTCCCAAAAGTTCCATCTTCTTGAGGAAGGCCGGCAGTTCGACTTCCAGAAACTCCTTTCTGTCGTTCTCCAGCACGATGTCCTTTGCCCGTTCGCTGATGAAGTAGCCGATGCCGCGCTTGTTGTAGATGATCCCTTCGTTGGTGAGCTTCTCGTAGGTACGCATCACCGTGTTGGGATTCACGCCGATCGAGGCGCCATATTCACGGACGGACGGAATCCTGTCGTCGGCGGCAAGCGCGCCGGAAAGGATTTGCTCGCAGATTATGTCGCTGATCTGTAGATAGATCGCCTTGTTTGAATTGAATTCCATAGTCAAAGATCATTAATGTTGAAGCCTTTTGATCCTGAACCAGGACCAAGTCCCGCAGATGGCCAGAATCAGCAGAAGCCATAAGTTGATGAAGGCGTTCAGCCATAAGTCAAGGTTGTCAGCATGCCGGATTGTCCAGTCATTTAACCAATTTCCCCACCATTCGAGGTCAGCGTTGGTGATGAAGGCGCTTAACAGGCCGGAAAACACCATTTGAAGCGCAAAGAGCACAAGCACGGTGCCCACAACCTTCCATTTCTTGAAGATCAAGCCTCCGAGCAGGAACACGATCGCGTTTCCCACAATGCTGGAGGCCAGAATCCAGAAGCCGTTGGCAGGGATCACAAAGTCTGATGAACCGATCTCCTTGTTGATTCTGAATGACATAAGCGAATCACCGCAGGACTTGTCGAGCAGGCAGACAAAAGCGTCGCTGATAAAATAGACAACAACGTAAACGAGAGGGATGACTACCAGTGAGATCAACATCATTGACGTGAATTTCTCCAGTCTGGAAGCCGGCAGCATCAGCCATTCGGACCCTTTCGCCTTGTTGGTGATCTCTCCGTAGGCTCTTGACGGGAAAAGCATCACGAAGATGGTCGTCATCACCGCAAAGATTCCGAACCTTACCCCTCCGGAAGGACCGTCAATCCCGGTACCTGTGAATATCTTCAACAAACCTCCGTCGAACATCGCCGCGAAGAACATATATATCATGTAGAATATGATCGGGAACAGGGCGAAGATCAGCATCAGCATCCCGATGTTCTTCCACTGTCTCTTGAGGTCGTAAACGAAATATTTTCCGAACCTGCTTATTTTAAAAGTATTGTCCATATTCATTCCTCCTTATTTGTTGCTGAACATTCCTTTGATCAGTTCCTTGTTCTTGTGCACGGCATTGAAAAGGGCCTCGACATTGATCTTGCTGTCCTCGCCGGTCGTGTTAGGGTAAACCTGGATGAATCCGCCCGGAAGCTGCTCGCTGTAAAGGGATTCCGGATGAAGCTGCGTGCCGTAGTCGAAGTACAGTTTACTTGTGATCTCCTCCACCGTTGCGTTCAGCAGAACATCTTGACGGTCAAGGATTATGATCGGGTCGATGATGTTCTCCAGATCCCTCACCTGGTGGGTAGAGATCACGATTGTGGAATCATCGGAAGTGTATTTCATAATCGCGCTGCGGAACTGCGTCTTTGAAGGAATGTCCAGACCGTTTGTCGGCTCATCCATGAATATGTACTTGCAGCCGCAGGCCAACGCTAAAGAAATATAAGTCTTCTTCAGCTGTCCGGCGGACATCTGGTTCATCTTCTTGGCCGGGTCGTTCTCGAACTCCTTCATGATCTCAAGGAACTTGGAATGGTCGTAGTCCGGCCAGAAGGCACCTCTTTCCTTTGCGAAGCACTCCGCCTTCATCGCTACAGGAAGGACCTCGTCCGGAAGGTAGAACTGGTTCTGGAGCAAGGTAGGGGTGCGGTCGAAAGGATTCTCCCCATCGGTGGTGATGCTGCCGGAGCAAACTTTCTTCAGGCCGCACAGAAGTGTAAGCAGGGTCGTCTTGCCGACTCCATTCTCGCCCAGAAGACCGTAGATACGGCCTTCCTCAAGCGTTGTCGTTATGCTTTTCAGGATGGGCGTCTTGCCGTAGCTGAAAGCCAGATCTTTGATTTCAATCATATCTTGTTAGTGTAATAGTTTATTAATACACTGCAAAGATAATGATGTTTTTTGAATATCAAAAGATTTTTTGGATGTTTTTAAGTTTCGACTCCCGCCATTCGGTAGGCGTGCATCCGACTACTTCCCTGAACTGCCGTCTGAAGTTGGATTTGTCGCTGAAACCCACGACATAGCCAATATGACGTACAGGAGCCTCAGGATGCTCCAGAAGGAGCTTTTTCGCGTCTTCGATTCTGATCTCTTTCCTCCATGTGAGGAACTTTTTATTGAGTATGCGGGAGCAATAGAACGATAGCTCTTGATTTGTCAAGTCAAGTTCATCGAGGATTTCTTCCATAGAGTCGTAGCACTCATGATGCTTGCCGTCCCTTACCCAACGGGCAAGGTGTTTTTCAACTTTCTCAAGAGTCTTTCTGGAATTGATTCTTCCTTGGATCGCGGCGAGTCTGTCGCCTCTGATTCTGCGCAGCCGCTTGGATATAGCCGCGATAAGGGGATTCCCTTTGCTGGAATTTCCTTTCATTTTGCTTTGGTCGGTTGGAAGGAACGAAAACCGTTTGCGTTCCTCTGGTTTGTGGTTACAAAAGCAATCCTTAAAGGATTAACTACAATTCTTAATGAATATAAAAAAGGTGATGACCTTGGTTAGATGGCCATCACCTTCATAAAAGTCAGCGATGGACTACCAGCCCAGCACGTAGGCGAAGATCAGCGGCGCCACGATTGTCGCGTCACTCTCCACGATGAAGCGCGGAGTGGTAGGGGACAGCTTGCCCCAGGTGATCTTCTCGTTAGGAACGGCTCCTGAATATGAACCGTAGGATGTGGTGCTGTCGGAGATCTGGCAGAAATATGACCAAAGCGGTGTGCCCTTCCATCCGAGATCCTGCTCCATCATAGGAACGACGCAGATAGGGAAGTCACCGGCGGTGCCGCCACCGATCTGGAAGAATCCGACACCGGCTCCCGTGGCGTTGGCCTTGTACCAGTCAACGAGGAACATCATCACCTCGACGCCTGTCTTCACGAGGTCGGTAGGGAACTCGCCGCGGATGCAGTGGGCTGTGAATATGTTACCGGTTGTGCAGTCCTCCCAGGCCGGGCAGATGATCGGAATATTCTTCTCGCAGGCAGCCATTACCCAGCTGTCCTTAGGGTCGATCTCATAGTACTGCTCCAGAACGCCGCTGCGGAGAAGCTGGTAGATATATTCATAAGGGAAATACCTTTTTCCTTCATTCTTCGCCTTTGTCCACACATCGACGAGCGCGCCCTCAAGACGGCGGAAAGCCTCCTCCTCAGGAATGCAGGTGTCGGTCACACGGTTGTAGTGGTTCTCAAGCAGCTCCTGCTCCTGCTGAGGAGTGAGGTCGCGGTAGCCCGGAATCCTGTAATAGTGTGAGTGGGCGACAAGGTTCATGATGTCCTCCTCGAGGTTGTTGGCTGAGCAGCAGACGAACGAGAACTTGTCCTGACGGATCATCTCCGCGAGGGAAAGTCCGATTTCAGCGGTACTCATCGCACCGGCCATAGCAAGGAACATCTTTCCACCCTTGTCGAGAAGGTCGCAGTAGGCCTTCGCGGCGTCAACCACGCACGCCGAGTTGAAGTGGCGGTAGTTGTGGGTGATGAATTGTGAAATAGGTCCTTTTTCCATTTTTTGTCCTAATGTTAAAAGTGTTTTTTTCTAATGCTATCTCGTGTCAGAAAAACCCTCTGAACGTACAATAGTATGCGAATTTAGAAATTTTAGATTACTTTTGCAATTGTTTTGGTTTTGAACAGGTTTTATTCTTCATGAATATTTGCCAGACAAGAAACTGTTTTGATGTTACTTAGTAAGCGTTAAAAAATAAGTTGGTAAAGATTTGGCGGTATTTTCGAGGATAGATGTCTTTTGGAAGGAGGAGTGTGCCGGTGGCACATGACTGATGAGGGAAGACATATAGACCGAAAAGACAATCAAAGATTACCAAGTTATTTTTTAAGGATTACTTAAGAAGTGATTTTCCGAATATGCTAAAGATAGGCGATTACGAATCATTCAGCAAGGTGGCCACACCTTTCTATTATTATGACATTGATCTTTTCCAGCGCACGGCTGACAAGGTGGCGGAGCTTTCCGCGCGCTATGGAATCCACGCCCATTATTCAGTGAAGGCCAATTCGGACAGGCGTCTGAACGATATCCTGAGTTCCAAGGGATTCGGAGCCGACTGTGTCAGCGGGGATGAGATAGAGTTCGCGGTCGGTTGCGGCTACGATCCGAAACAGATTTTCTTCGCAGGTGTCGGCAAGACCGACCGTGAGATCTTCCAGGCCTTCCAGGCCGGGATCGGGGCATTCGTGGTCGAGTCGCTGGAGGAGATCGGAATCATCAGCGCTTTGGCTCGTAGGCTGGACCGCAAGGCTTCCATCAGTCTCAGAATCAATCCGAATATAGACGCTCACACGCATCAGTACATCACCACCGGTCTCTACGAGGACAAGTTCGGGCTTTCGGACAGGAGTTTTGACGGGGCTGTGGAGATGCTGAAGTCAGATCCCGCCCTTGATTTCTTCGGGCTCCAGTTCCACATTGGCTCCCAGATTCTGGATGTCGAGAATGTCATCGGGCTTGAGTGCGCCAAGGTTAACGAGATTGTCTCAGTGTTTGAGTCAAAGGGGTTGGTTGTCAGGAATATAGATTTAGGCGGCGGCCTTGGGGTCAATTATGACGACCCCGATTCGGATCCTATGGCTGATTTCGAGACCTGGTTCAGAACCATAGACAAGAAACTTGCCCGCCGGCTTGACCAGACCGTCCACGTTGAGCCGGGACGCTCCGTTGTGGCTCAGTGCGGATCTCTTGTCACCCAAGTTGTTTTTGTCAAGAAAGGGGAGAGCAGGAATTTCCTGATGGTGGACGCTGGGATGAATGATCTTATCCGTCCAGCCCTATACGGAGCGTTCCATAAGATCGAGAATATCACCGCTCATTATCAGGACGGGGATTCTCGTTCGGCAAGCATTTATGATGTGGTAGGCCCGGTCTGCGAGTCCGCCGACACTTTCGGCAAGGAACGTTCGTTGCCCGAGAGCCGCAGGGGAGACCTTATAGCCATCCGCAGCGCCGGTGCCTACGGTCAGGTGATGGCCTCGCACTACAACATGCGTCCGTTCGCCCCGGCTGTATATTCAGACCGCTTGCTTGAAGCCCCCCGCCGGAAGGATTATTTCCTTGGTTGATGAATATGCCATTAGCCGCGAATCAATAACCATCCGGTTCCTGAGCTTGCGGTTCCTGAGCTTGTCGAAGGGTCAAAGTGCCGGAGGATTTTATTCCCTGTATGGTTTGAGGTCGCTTCGACAGGCTCAGAGACCGGACATATTCCTACCTTCTGAAACCGCGGAGCTTTTGTGCGAGGTTTCCAGTCAGCGCGGTCTTCATCATCTTGCGGGTAGTCTCGAACTGCTTCAGAAGTTTGTTCACCTCGGCCACATTCGTGCCGCTTCCGTCCGCGATCCTCTTGCGGCGGCTTCCGTTGATGATCTCAGGATTGTCCCTCTCCTCCGGAGTCATGGACATGATGATCGCCTCTATCCCCTTGAATGCCTTGTCGTTGTCGATGTCGATGTCCTTGATGGCCTTGCCCAGCCCAGGGATCATCCCGGCCAGATCCTTGATGTTGCCCATCTTCTTGACCTGCTGGATCTGGTTGTAGAAGTCCATCAGTCCGAACTTGTCCTTGGCCAGTTTCTTTCTGGTCTCCCTGGCCTGCTTCTCGTCAAACTGCTCCTGTGCCTTCTCGACGAGGGAGACAACGTCACCCATTCCGAGGATTCTGTCGGCGATACGTCCCGGGTGGAACACATCCATTGCCTCCATCTTCTCTCCCGAGGAGATGAACTTGATCGGCTTTCCGGTGACGTACTTGATGGAAAGCGCGGCGCCGCCTCTGGTGTCACCGTCCATCTTCGTGAGTACAACACCGTCAAAATCAAGCCTTTCGTTGAAGACCTTGGCTGTCTCCACGGCATCCTGACCGGTCATCGCGTCTACGACAAATAATGACTCTGTAGGGTTCACGGCCTTGTGCAGCGCGGAGATCTCGTCCATAAGCTCCTGATCCACGGCAAGGCGGCCGGCGGTGTCGATGATGACCACTGAATATCCTTCCGCCTTGGCCTTGGCTATGGCGTTCTTGGCGATCTTGATAGGATCCTTGACGCCTTCCTCGGTGTAAACGGGAACCTGAATACCCTCGCCGAGCACCTTTAACTGCTCGATGGCCGCCGGGCGGAACGTGTCGCATGCCGCAAGAAGCACCTTCATGCCCCTCTTGCTCTTGATGTTGTTCGCCAGCTTGGCCGAGAACGTGGTCTTACCGGAACCGTTCAGACCGGCCACCAGAACTATCCCGGGATTGCCCTTGATATTGATGTCCTGCGATGCGCTCCCCATGAATTCGGCCAGCTCGTCGTGGACGATCTTGACCATCATCTGCTGTGGCTTCACTGCCGTGAGGACATTCTGTCCCATGGCCTTGACCTTCACCCTGTCGCAGAAGTCCTTGGCCACGCGGAAGCTGACATCCGCGTCCAGCAGCGCCCTCCGGATGTCCTTCAGCGTCTCAGCGACATTGATCTCAGTGATTTTACCCTCGCCCTTCAGAATCTTGAAGGATCTCTCAAGCCTTTCCTGTAAGTTATCGAACATATTCAGTAGCCAATTAATAGTAACCTACAAAGATAAGCAATTCCATTGGAAGAATAAAATCACGAGCCCTAAGCGAATCTAATCTGCTTTCATGTTTCGTGATTTGTAAGACGTTATTAGTCAGTATATTCGATAATCTTGCCCGCCCGAATTGACTGTCGGTATTGTCTAATTAGTTTGAAATTAATTGATTACGTTGCGCGTTTTGACGATCGTGAGTTTTTGTTAAACGGGCACATTAACAACCATAAGTTAATACAAAACCTTTTAGTAAATGAAAAAGAATCGCACTTACAAAGTAAACGCCATTCTCATGATGCTGCTCGCCGGCACGCTGTCATTCAGCGCCACGGCAGCCGCCTCCGAGTCTGGTTTACTGCCCGAGGCAGCAGCTCAGCAGCAGCTAGTCAAGGGAACGATCGTCGATGTCAACGGCAACCCGATCCCGGGAGCCAGCGTGATGGTTCCTGGCACAACCACCGGAACCGTCACCCAGATTGACGGAACTTTCTCACTCACTGTCGCCGAAGGCACAAAGGTAGAAATCGGCTGCCTCGGCTACACCACAGTAGCCGTAGAAGCCAAAAACGGAATGAGAATCGTCTTGAAGGAAGACTCTCAGTACCTTGAAGAAGTTGTGGTGGTTGGTTATGGTACCCAAAAGAAAGCCAATCTTACCGGTGCCGTCTCTACGGTTGACGTAGGAAAGACTTTCGAGGCGCGCCCTGTAGCCGATGCGGCGAAGGCGCTCCAAGGAGCCGTTCCCGGTCTTACAGTGATGAACTCCTCAGGTGGTATCGGATCATCCCCTACCATTCAGATTCGTGGTCTCGGCACGCTCAGTAACAGCCAGACCTCAGAACCTCTCATCGTAGTGGATGGTGTTGTCATGGAAGACCTCTCATACGTCAACACTCAAGACATCGAGAGCATTTCAGTCCTCAAGGATGCTGCGTCCACATCAATCTACGGAACGCGCGCCGCTTTCGGTGTGGTTCTCATCACCACGAAGGCCGCCAAGAAGATGGACAGGGTCAGAGTGACCTACAGCAACAACTTCGGATTCAGAACACCGACCGTGCTTCCTGAATATCCGAACGCCTACGAGCAGCAAGTCGCTTTCAAACTTGCCAAAGAGAGGGCCGGTGCGACTCCGGAACTGTTCGGCATGGTCATCAATGACAACTACATCCAACAGACCAAGGCTTGGGAAGAACGCCACAACTGGAAAAAGGCCGGCTACCGTGAGGTTGTCTTTGGCGATGACATCGTGATTGCGACGAAGGACACCTATCAGACCAACCCAGACGGTTCTCTGTATCTGAACAATAAAGGCAAGCCTGTGAAGCTTCAGTCTGCCGGTCAGGCAAACTACTATGCGGACTGGGACGTCGCCGGCATTTTCTACAAGGATTGGACTCCGACACAGAATCACAATTTCGCCGTCCAAGGTTCCACCGGAAGAGTTTCCTACTATATGTCATTCGGTTATGACAAGGAAGAGGGAACCGCACGTTTTGCTCCAGAAGACCTTAAAAAGTGGAATGTGACCACAAATGTCACGTCAGATGTTTTCGATTGGATGCAGGTCGGTGTAAGATTCAACTATGACAAGAAGAATTTCTCACAGCCTTACGGTCTTGGAATAGGTCAGGGTTCCCTGCAGTACATCTGGAGATGGGGATCTTTCTTCGGTCCTTACGGAACCTACAACGGCGATGACTTCCGCACGATCGCATACCGCAAGCAATCCGGCTACGATGTGGACAAGAGCAACTTCATGAGAATCGGAGGCTTCACGAAGATCAAACTCATGGAAGGTCTGACTATCAATGCCGATTACACTTACAACGTCACTGATTCCGACAGAAAGTACAGCGAAAACAAGATATACGGAATCAACAACTGGTCAACAATCGCGACAATAGATGGAGACAACGCCACTGTCACGCCAGGCTACATCAAGACATACACGGCGGTCGGAACAAATGCGTCCAGAAATGTTTCCTATGCATTCAACGCCTATGTTGACTATGTCAAGACTTTTGGTGATGCTCATAATTTCCATGCTATGGCCGGTGTCAATGCCGAGGAAGGTGAATTTTCAAGAATCGTCTCTTACCGTCAGGGGTTGCTTGACATGAATCTTCCTGAATTCGAACTTGCTACCGGGACCCAGAACGTCTACAATCCAGACAGCTCTGTCGCCGCATGGCATCCTGCACACACACATTGGGGCACGGCAGGATATTTCGCCCGTATCAACTATGATTACAAAGGAATATACCTTCTTGAACTCAATGGCCGTTACGACGGGTCCTCAAAGTTCCCTGCCGGAAGCCATTGGGCATTCTTCCCTTCCGCATCGGCCGGCTATCGGTTCAGCGAGGAGGATTTCTTCGCTCCGGTCAAGAGGTACATGTCAAACGGTAAGCTGCGTGCCTCGTTCGGCGAGATCGGCAACCAAGCCGTAGGAAGCAATATGTTCCTGTCAACAGTAAGCAACAGGGCTTCGAGCAGATCATATTGGCTTGGCAATTCCAACACCACCCCTGTGTCACAGTTTGATTCTCCTACCCTCGTGTCCGACGAACTTTCATGGGAAAGAATCCGTACCCTTGATGTCGGACTTGATGTCGGTTTCTTCAACAATGAGCTGACAGCCACATTCGATTGGTACCAGAGAACGACTCTCGACATGCTGGCCCCTGCGACATCCATGCCAGAGACTCTGGGAGCCAGAGCGCCTTACACAAACAACGGAACCCTGAGGACAAGAGGATGGGAACTTTCCCTCAACTGGAATCATGTCTTCAACAATGACTTTCTTGTCTATGCGGAGGCTTCCATCGGCGACTTCAAATCCAAAGTCACAAAGTGGGATAACGACTCAAAACTCCTGAATTCCACCTACGAAGGAATGACTTGGGGTGACATTTGGGGATTCGAGACTGACAGGCTCTTCACGACGGCCGACTTCACCGGATTCGACGCAAACGGAAAGCCTACCGGATACGCCACAGGTATCGCCAGCCAGGTCGGGCTCGAGAACGACAACTTCCACTATGGCCCTGGAGATGTCAAGTACAAAGACCTTGATGGCAGCGGCGTGATAGATGGAGGAGCAGGCACAGCTGACGATCACGGAGACCTGAAGGTCATCGGCAACACCATGCCTCGCTACCAATACAGCTTCCGCCTGGGGGCCAGCTGGAAAGGCTTTGACATCGACGCTTTCTTCCAAGGTGTCGGCAAGCGTGACATCTGGACGCAGTCTTCAATGGTTTACCCTACCGTGCGCAGCGCTGACGCCACGATCTTCGCCAACGAGCTTGACTACTGGAAAGGAACATGGAACGGTTCAGCATGGGATGTGGAGAACGAGCAGACACAATTCGGCCGCCTCTATGCCGGAGGTAACGAAAAGGGCACGATCGCGGTTCTCAACAATGGTTCCAAGAACTTCTACCCTCAAAGCCGTTACATCTCACACATGGCTTACCTGAGGCTCAAGAACCTCACAATAGGTTATACCATTCCTCAGAAATATACCCAAAGAGCCCACATAGAGAAGATCAGGGTATATTTCAGCGGAGAGAACCTTTGCGAGCTGATCAACAGGACAAACGGTCCTTTCGACCCTGAGACCGGAGGTTATAAATGGGATACCAACGGAGGTGACGGAAGTCTGAGCAATTCTGTGTTCGGACGTATAGATCCGTTCTACCGCACTTTGTCATTCGGTGTGCAGGTCACTCTTTAACATCAAAAACACAGATTATTATGAAAAGAATCATATACACATTCACTGCTTCGCTGGCTCTTATTGCCGCCGTGCAATCCTGCGACAGCATTCTGGACAAAGCCCCGCTTGACTCGTTCGCTGACGCGAACTATTGGACAAGCGAATCAAATGTTGAGGTCTATGCGAACACATTCTTCAACAACTTTGTCGGGTACGGCAACGGAGGCGGATCCGGTTCTTACTATTTTCCTACGTTGAACGACAATCAGGCCGATGCGACATTCAGGGATTGGAATTTCATTAATAAAATAGCCGATAATACCGACTGGTCTGATCCGTATGTTGAAATCAGAAGAGCCAACATCATGATCAACCGACTTGGAAGGATGTCCCTGAATGAGACCACTACCAATCATTGGTTAGGAGTCGCACGCATGATGAGAGCGCTCCAATACTATTGGCTAGTCCGTCAATTCGGTGACGTTCCGCTCATTGATCATGAACTCCAAGTGTCCGAGAAGGATGTCATCTACGCGCCTCGGACCGATCGTGACAAGGTGATGGATTTCGTTCTCGAAGACCTCAATTTTGCGTGCGGCAACATCAAGGATGTCACCAACAAAACCGGTTGGAGCCGCGACCTTGCCAACGCCATAAAAGCAGAAGTGTGCCTGTTTGAGGGTACATACTGCAAATACAGGATGGAAAAAGACGGGCAAAAAGCTCCTGACTCAAACAGAGCCGAAACTTTCCTCAAAGAGGCGAAGACCGCAGCGGCAGCAGTAATGGCAAAAGGATACACCCTCAACAAGTCGTACCAAGGCAATTATAATTCCCTGGATCTTGCAGGAAATCCTGAGATGATCCTTTACAAGCATTATTTCAAGGATGTGTTTATGCACTCGCTGCCTGACTACACCGCGTCTTCCTCAAAAGCGTACGGCATGACAAAGGATGCGTTCAACGCATACCTTTTCACCGACGGATTGCCAAAATCAGCCACGAAACTGAACAACACCGACATCTCGGACAAGCTTACTGACAAGCATATCGACATAACCGGTCTGCTTGAGGTGCGTGACCCTAGGTTGGCGGTGGCGGTCGATACGTTTCTGATGACAGTTCCTAACCCTTTCAAAGGTAGGTTCAACCGTTCTGATGATCATGCGCAAACATCATCCACAGGGTATGGAGTCTATAAGTACGACACGAAAGAGCTCGCCATCAACTATCGTACAGAGACAGGAAAGAACTACACCGATGCCCCTTTGTACTGGCTATCAGTGATTTATCTTGAATATGCCGAAGCCTGCGCCGAATTGGGAAACTGCACACAGAACGACCTTGACATCTCAGTCAACAAACTCAGGGATCGCGTCAATATGCCGCACTTGACCATTTCTCCGGTCGCGGATCCAGCCAACAATATGGGAGTAAGTTCCCTGATCTGGGAAATCCGCCGCGAGCGTCGCGTTGAGCTCATGTACGACAATAACTTCCGTTTCTGGGACCTGAACAGGTGGCATCAGCTTGACAAACTTGACACTCAGAAATACCCGGACATCAAACTGGGAGCGAACGTCAAGAACGATCCTGAGTCTATCAACAGCACGGACATCACCGTAAACTCAGACGGTTACATTGACGCTTATCCAAATAACGAGCGTAAATATGATCCGATGTATTACTTCTGGCCTGTTCCAACCTCAGAGATCGCGATCAACAAAGATCTTACCCAAAATCCTGGATGGGACAAGAAGAACTAAAACTTGATTCATCCATTCAGCATTAACGTGGCCGGGCATCCCCCGGTCACGTTTTTATTTTGCCAACAACTTGAATTGTTTCGGAGTTATACACTTCATACTTGCACCTGACCCCATCGGTAGCACTTTCAGCCCCTTTTGCTTCCAAGGAGTGCAGGATACACTCTTAGGGAACGTTTACTCCATGTTTCGTCTCCCAAGGGTGCCGCCGAGCTCTTCCGGGCCACACCATTTCCATTTTTCGCTTATGAAAGTCCATCTGGCATCCGCGCGGAGACCTGCGCCGTACTTTTGGAAGCATATCCACCTCATTTAGTTCCCAGAGAGTGTCCTGTGGCGTTTTTGAGTAACATTTGTCCTCATTCTTGTCGCCGAAGAACTGGCCGATGAGAGGATTGTTGTGATATTTATTGATATTCGAGACCCGCACTTTAGGTTTGTCATAGTAATATAACCACTAACGTTGTTTTGTTATGGATTTCAAGCCTATAGTGCATAATTCCGAACTTTTTTCACCCCACATTTCCTGCCGAAGCGGCATAACATCAAGGGCAAAAGAAAAATATTTCTGTTTCTTTTGAATCATATAGGTTTCTTTTCATTATTTACGTTTACAATGCCGATATTGCGGACAGGTTTCCGGAAGGGATTCCGAGACCACATATTTCCAAGAATCAACTTTTAATCAACATTATTTAAACTATGAACTGTTCTGAGTCCAAAACATCCATTAACCAAGCGGGCATGTCCGAGCTGGACCTTTACCGGAAACGCTACCGTCATTGCCGGAGACTGATTGACAATGACCCAAGATTCAAGGAAATGAGTAAGGAAGAGAAGGACACCTATGCCCAGAGCCTTGCCACTCCTGAATATCTTGACTTGACATGTGATTGGGCATTCAAGTACCTGTTCCAGAACCACCCGGACATGCTCATTATGCTCCTTAATGACATACTGCGGGAGAACATCACGTCCATCGAGTTCAGGAACACCGAACTGGCCAAGGATGCCCAGCATGACAAGAGAATACTCTTTGACCTTCTCTGCAAGACCCCTTTCGGAACCATCCTTGTCGAGATGCAGAAGGCCTCACGATCCGACCAACGGGACAGGCTGTTCTTTTATGGGGCCCGATTGATCAACCGGCAGGTTAAGAAAGGCGACGACGAATATGTCCTGACTCCCGTCAAGGTGATCTGCATTATGAACTACGAGGATACCCATCCGGATTCGCCCGAGGACAAGATTCTCTACCATTACCGCATTCAAGAAGTTGACACCTCCGAGCTGTTTGGTGATCAGATTTCATTCTACCTACTTGAATTGCCGAGGATCATGCATTACACCGATGAATATGACAGCCCCGTCGCAGGATGGTGCCGAATATTCAGGAATTTCGCTATCTTTGCCAAATCGAGGTCGAAGGATGATGAGAGGTTCGGCAGGTTGGAGAAGGCGATGCGCGTCAGCGGCCTTGACGACAATGAGATTGATAACTATTTCAGTGTTATGTTGACAGAAAAAGAGATGCGCCCCTACATCGAGGGCGCGAAGCAGCAAGGCTACAGAATTGGTCATCAAGAGGGCTTCAAGGACGGTGTGGAGAAAGGCAAGGCCGAAGGTAGGGCTGAGGGTAAAGTTGAAGGCCAAGCCGAGGGTCGCGATGCAGCCATGACAGAGGTGGCCAAGTCTTTGTTGGCACTGAATATGCCATTTGATCAGATAGCCCAGATCTCAGGACTGCCACTTGAGCGGATAAAATCACTTTCGCAAGGATAGCTTTCACCCAAGCGTGCAAAACGAGATTTAACTCGTGTCATCAAAAAAAAGTAAGCCTCCACAGCATGCTTAAGATGCTGTGGAGGCTTACATATGTTTTGCCCTTGTCAAAGTGTTCCGAGTGTTGACGGTGAGTTGACGCGGATGATTTATCAGCAACTGCCTCACATCATCATCCATTTCCGAAGATGATTGGGAATCCGGGAATATTCATTATCTTTGAAGGTAGGACATAAAAAAGGTTGGCACTATGGAGGCAAAAAGGATAAGGTACCCGATCGGGGTGCAGACTTTCGACAAGATCATAGAAGGGGGCTATCTGTACATTGACAAAACGGGATATGTGCATGAATTGGCGGATACGTACAATTATGTGTTCCTGAGCAGGCCGCGGCGGTTCGGGAAATCGCTGCTTTCCTCCACGTTCCACAACTACTTCGCCGGGGAGAAAGACCTGTTCGAGGGTCTGGAGGCGGGACGGCTCAGGAAGGAGTGGACACGACACCCGGTGTTCCACTTTGACATGTCAACAGCGAAGCATCTTAATGAAGAACAACTGCAACGTATATTGGGTTACAAACTATCCGAATACGAGAAGAAGTGGGGTGCGGATTCCGGAATCGCGGAAGATGACATCAACGCGAGATTTGAGCGTCTTGTCAAAGCGGCTGTCGAAAATACCGGCGAGAAGGCGGTCATAATAATTGATGAATATGACGCACCGCTGCTGGACGTGATGAACGACAAGGAGAGGCTGGCCCCGATGCGGCAGATAATGAGGAACTTCTATAGCCCGATCAAGAGCCTTGACCCGTACCTGAGGTTCGTGTTCATCACGGGGATAAACAAGTTCGCCCAGCTCAGCATATTCAGCGAGCTGAACAACCTCCAGAACATCTCGATGATGCCGAGGTACTCCGCCATCTGCGGCATCACGCAGTCCGAACTGGAAAGAGATATGAAGGAGCCTGTTCGTGATCTCGCCGACAGTCAGGGTGTCTCCTACGACAATGCGTTGCAACTGCTTAAGCACAACTACGACGGCTACCACTTCTGCCACGGATCCGAGGACATCTATAACCCGTTCAGCCTGATCAAATGCCTTGACGCAAGGGAGTTCGGCTCATACTGGTTCGAGACCGGCACGCCCACATTCCTTTTGGAAAGGTTACGGAAGAATCCTATGGACGAGACAAAACTGGACAAGATGACTGAAATCGCCCAAAGCGACTTTGACATCTCTCCGGAACTTACGGAAGACACCCTTCCGATGCTGTACCAAACAGGCTATCTTACAATTAAAGGATACAACAAGGAAGATCATTCCTACACACTTGGCTACCCGAACAGGGAGGTTCGGGAAGGCTTCTTGAGAGGTCTTCTCGCTAACTACAAAAGTTCGGAGGGAATGAGTGCGTCATTCGTGCTGAAGTTCAACAAGGCTCTGAAGGACAACGATGTGAACGGTTCCCTTGAACTCCTCCAATCCTTCATGGCCGGCATTCCCTACGATCTGGAGAACAAGACTGAGAAACACTACCAGACAATCATCTACCTTGTCTTCTCGCTCCTCGGCTACTACACCCAGGCCGAGGTCAAGTCGGCCGTCGGACGAGCGGACGCCGTCTGCCGGACAAAGGACAGGGTCTATGTCTTTGAGTTCAAGGTGGACGGCTCGGCGGAGGAAGCCCTCAAGCAGATCGACGAAAAAGGCTACATGATTCCATACAAAAAGGAAGGCCGGTGCGTCAAGGTAGGGGTGAACATCTCATCCGCCACAAGGACACTGGAATCATGGAAGGTTGCCGAGGAGGAGCAGTGGCACAGGAATATTCATAGAGCGGATCAATGACACCGCTTCCCCGTGAGACTCTTTCCCGAAGACCCGGGCGGATCTTGCGGCGATTTTGCAAAATGCCTTCAGGTCAAATGCCCGCGGAAGGCCTTAGAGCGGAACATTGGATGAATAACTACGAGGGCAAGTCAAGACTTTTTCATGTAAGCCTGCGAATCAACCCACTCAGAGGCATTTGAGGCTGAACGTGTTTTGTAAGATGTAACCTTGCATAAGATCAATAGAATAATAAAAAAGCGTGGCCGGGGAGTACCCGGCCACGCTTTTTATCATAGAATCATTAAATTAGTGATTACCAACCAGGATTTTGGGTGATGTTACTTTCGTAACCATTGTTTTTGTAATCATTGATTACATCAGTACATATTGGTTCAAGATACTGCTTGACACCGCCTATAGAACCTCTGTCTTTTACATTTCTAGGAATAAGGTATCCATGCATTTGAGCGCTGTTGTCAGAAACGATATTGTTATCTCCGTCTAAGGTGCAGTCATAAGCAAGGATTTGCCCGTTCTCGAGTTGGACTTTCAGAAGCCCTTTGTCGGATGCTGAGAATACGAATGGCCTTTGAGGCTGTGTCTTCGCTTCATCAAGCTTAAGGAACGCGCCTAAGAGAATGTCTGGATTTGTTGAACCTTGCATAAGTTCAAGTTTTCCCCAACGTCTGATGTCACGTGTGCGGAAGTGTTCCATGTAGAATTCCATACGTCGTTCACGGCGTATCTCCCAGATGAGAGGACTCTTTACAATGCCGGCGAGAGTGTTTGCTTCAATTTGTGAAGTTCTCGCAGGATCGTCTGGAATATTGCTGATTTGAAGGTCCGCCGTTTGTTTAACACCTTTGGCGACAGCTTCCGGAGCAATAGGGCGATGTCGTATGGCATTTATGGATTTATCGATATCCTCTTGAGTTACAGCCGCGCCACCGAATTTGTCGGCAAGTTCAGCCTTGGCTTCTATCCAGTTCAGCACGGTCTCGGCATATCGTACGCAAGGGAATCCATTATTATTCGTGTTGGAACGATACTCCGGTCTGTTTGTGTTTGATGCGTCTTCCCACAGAGTAGGGCCTTCGCGATTGATGAACTTAGTGATGTAGATTCCGGTACTGTTCCCAAGATGAACGGTTGCCCCATTGAAAGTTGCTTCAAAGCGAGGGTCTCGGCTTACCACAAGATCTTTCATGTCGAATGACTCGTGAAGATTTGCCTTGGAAGAAGTATATGGCTTACCATCATTGCATATCCATGCCTTAAGGCTTGATAGATTACCTGAACGAGTCTGACCCTCACGCAGATTACAATAAGATCCGGTGCAGTGCCTTACTGATAGTGCGTCACTATATGACCGATAGAGCATGATTTCTTTACCGGTTCTTGCAGTCGATCCAAAGAGGGCGTTGAACTCAGTGTCAAAAGCATATTTACCGGAATTGATAACCATCTGTGTGTAGGTCACAGCTGCTTGTAGGAACTTCTTTGCATAGGCATCAATATCCGTGTTTGTCTTCATGGCTTCATCGTTCTTATGATAGATGTACCATGTTCCTTCAAATAACATACATCTGGAAGCCAATGTCGCGGCTACATATCTATTAAGATAATCGACACCGTCATCCTCTCTGATATTTGATACAGCAAAGTCAAAGTCTTCCATACATTTGTCCATTACAATGGAGCGTGGATCACGAGCTTTAAACTGATCGTTATAGTCATTAGAAGCTATTTCGTGATCATAATATGGCACATCACCAAAGGAAATCACTAGTTGACTGTATTCGAATGCCCTGAAGAAGCGTGCGACACCCATCCAGTGATTATAGGCTTCAGTAGTATAGCTATCCTTATTCTTTTCAAGTCTGTTAATAAGGATATTCCATTTGCGTATCCATGAGAAGTCCCATCCTGTACCACCCCTTCTTGCGAGGAAGCGTATACCTTCTGAGCGATACCAGTTATCTGCCGGCACAGCATTAAGAATATCAGCCTGTGCGCCTGCATTGGTGGCATCATCACTATATTCCGGAGAGCCATATACTCCAGTAGCCTTAGTTGCCGACCATCCTGAATTGTATCCTGTAAAGTAATTTGTATATCCACCATTTACGTACAAGCGGATATTTTCCGGGTTTTTCCAATATGTGTCATCTGTCAATGCTGTCTTTGTTGGCCTGTCAAGGAAGTCATTGCAGCCAGACATCACAAGAGCGCAGAGAGCGGGGAATAATATAAAAAACTTTTTCATATTCATCTGATTAGAAAGTAAGTTGAACTCCGAATGAGGTGCTTCTGAATGCAGGGGCACCGACACCGGCACGATTTGAGTTATAACCTGAATTGAGAAGCGATGAGTAACCAGCTACTACTTCCGGATCTACTGGTAGCCCTTTCAAATGATCGAATGTTAAAAGGTTCTCCAGAGAGACGTACACACGAAGATTGCTGATGTTGACCTTGTTGACGATGTTGCGAGGCAAGGTGTAGCCTAATGTCACATTCTTCAGTCTGAGATACGCCATGTTCAGAAGATACCTATCGCTGACCAGCATGTTGAATCCAGATGTGCCACCACCCATGTTATATGCGCGAGGATAGAACGCATCGTAGTTAGAGTCGATTACTTGTCCATTTGAGTCAAATTCCTCAAACCAGAAATCATTGGCGAAAGATGCTGCCATGGATCCGTCGGAAGAGTTGAAGCCTGGAAGAGTCAGTGATGAGCTACCCCACATATCGCGTTTGCCGATGCCCTGGAAGAAAACAGACAGATCAAATCCTTTCCAGGCTGCGTCTATTCTAAAGCTATACTCGTAGCGAGGAGTTGTGTTACCGATAATTGTGCGGTCTCCAGGGTTGTCCACAGTCTCATCACCTACATCGATGACTCCGTCACCGTTAAGGTCTTTATACTTTACATCTCCGGGACCGAACATTACGTTGCTGGAAGCATTGTACTTTCCTTGGAGAGGAGTGTTCGGATTCGCAAATTTGTAATGGGCATATTTATAACCATCTGGATTACTTCCGTCGCCTGGCGCAACCATTATCAAGTTTCCGTTGCTGTCATATTCAAAATCATCCTTTTGGAATAAACGATCTACTTTAAATCCCCATATTTCACCGTAGTGCTTTCCGACATACCAATCATTGATGCTTCTTGTGGTGCCGTATTTGGTGATTTTAGTAAGTGCGTCAGCCAATGAGGCATTGACTGAAAGACTGAGTCCATTGTCGAACACATGACCGTAGTTGACTGATAGTTCCCATCCATCCGTCCGAAGCGAGCCATAATTACCTTTAGGTGCTGTTGTTCCATAACTATGGGATACACCAGGGCCTGGGACGATCATTCCGTTAGTGTTTCTTCTATACCAGTCGAATGTGATATCGAAGGCGTGGAACAATGACAGGTCAACACCAATGTCAAAGGTTTCTATCTTCTGCCAAGTCAAATCAGTAGCCACTGCGGCCGGAGTTCCATAATAAGTGTCTTTTTGGCCATTGTGAATCCAAACTGATGTTGTGCCGTCCATTGTTGGAATATACATAGAACTTGCAACAGACTGGTCTCCGATTGTTCCCCATGAAGCACGCAACTTCAGATTGTTCATTATAGGCTTGATGTTTGCCATCCATGGCTCTTCTGTCACCCTCCATCCGGCAGACACAGAAGGGAACAGCATCCATTTTAAATCTTTAGGAAATTTCGAAGAACCATCATATCGGAGGTTTGCTTCAAGGAGGTAACGCTCTTTCAGGTTATAGTTAACTCGTCCGAAAAAACCAAGCGTTGAGTTCCACGCATAATCACCTCCGGAAGTCTGTGTGCCTGTAGCGAGGTCGAATTGAGGGTTCTCATAGTCCATAAGTGCCATCTTTTTACTCCAGTGATCGGTGTATTTGTAAGAAACACTCTGGATACCCAACATGAAGTTGAAGTTATGGCTATCAGCTATCTTAAGTGCGTAATTTGACGTTAGGTTTATAGTCTGACGCTGAGCGGAGGAAGAAGATTGATGCACATGATCTATTCCAGAGCCTGCAGTAGTATAGTAAGCTGGTATGAAGGCCCTGTCTTCGATACTTTTAGGAAGTCCGTTATAGTCTGACCAGTAATTGGTTACCATTTTGGTATTTCCGTTATCATCAGTAAGTACGCTTGGTGTGGACCACGTATCTCCAGCATAGAAGCGTGTCCCTGGCCTATAGCTCATCACTTCTTGATCAGCATACGTATAGTCAATGTTGATATCCCAATCTTTCAAAGGAGTGATTGTAGCTCCCGCATTTACGCTAGTGTAGTGTGTTTTATTTGATGCAGTGTTAGATGCTGCTGACTCAAAGGCAGGTCCGCGAAGAGAATAACCGTTTGAATCTGTCTCAATTACAGGAATTGTCGGTCCCCAGCGGTACATGTAATACCACATGTCAGCATTACCTACAGCCGTATTGTACGCCCATCGCTTGTTCGATTTAGTGAACATTATGCCAGAGTGGACAGCCAACCAATCATTGATCTTTGTGTTGATCTTGACGTTGGCGTTCCATCTGCTGTAGTCATCGTGTTTTGCAGGTTTCATCATACCCTGTTGATCAAGGTATGCCAAACTGATGTTGAAGTCGGTCTTGCCTTTGTTTCCAGCGACTGAAATATTATGTGATGTGGTAGGTGCATTTTTACGAACCATATAGTCAGTCGGATCGTATGTTCTTATACCATAAACCTTGTCACCGTCATAGTAATAGTCTCTACCATATACCATTGGGTCAAACGCACCGACGGAACCTCCGAATTGTTCCTCCCACGCTAAGGCTGCCTGCCAACTGTTTCTTGATACGAACCAAGGATAGCCGGCGCGTGTCCCTCCTGTTCGCTCAAAAGCCTGCACCGTGTAATGCATTCCATTAACTCCGGCTATGTCGTATGGCTTGGCAATATTCTGGAATGACAAGTTTCCGGAATATGTGACGTTTACTTTACCTTCCTCCTTGGAGCCTCTCTTTGACGTGATAAGAATGACTCCGAATGCGGCTTTCGCTCCATATATGGATGCTGAAGCCGCATCCTTAAGAACGGAGATCGATTCAATGTCATCGGGGTTGATAAGTTGAATGGATGGAATCTCTACATTGTCGAGAAGAATAAGAGGGGAAGCACCACCACTGATTGAGGCAAACTGTCCACGGATGCGCATGAGCGGCTCCGCTCCTACCTCGGCGGTTGTAAGTCGAACATTGAGTCCGGCTGCCGCGCCCTGAAGGCCTCGTCCCACATCAGCGAGTGGCCTGCTTTCAAGAGTCTTTCCCACATTTACCGAAGCCACGGCGCCTGTAAGATTCTCCTTCCTTTGGTTACCGAAGCCGACGACTACGACGTCGCTCAGCATCATGGCGTCCTCCTTGAGGACTACCTTCATGCCGTTGCGGGCGGTTGTGGTGACTGTGGTGTAGCCGAGGCAGCCGATTTCTACCTTTGTGCCTTCGGCGACATTGAGTGAGAAAGTTCCGTCAATCTGAGTGACGGTTCCCGTGGTTGAGCCAGGAACCATCACGCTGGCTCCCGGGATCGGGTTGCCGTTGACATCGACGATCGTTCCCTTGACTAGCTGCTGCTGAGCTGCTGCCTCGGGCTGTAAACCGGACTCACTGGCGGCTGCCGTGGCGCTGAATGACAGCGTGCCGGCGAGCAGCATCATGAGAAAGGCGTTTACTTTGTAAGTGCGATTCTTTTTCATTTACTAAAAGGTTTTGTATTAACTTATGGTTGTTAATGTGCCCGTTTAACAAATTAATAAGTAAAAAACATCTTGACTCCACGAGATTATTTTCGTGCATGAATCAATGTTGCAAATTTAACGTTTTATAGTGGAAAAGCAAAAAAAAACAGGTACTTTTTCAGGTCGGGCATGATTGCAGAACGTTTGCGGTGGTGGTTCACGAGGCGAATGCCCATGACAATGTCGGTGCGGATGGCGTTATTGACAAGATGAAGGGCTGCTTCCCCCGATTGAAAAAGATGCTGGCGGACGGCGGATACAAAGGACGGAAATTGGCCGATACCGTACGCCAAAAGCTCGGTGCGGAGTTTACCGTTGTTCTCCGTCCGGACGAGTCTCCGAAGAAATTCTCCGTGCTGCCACTCCGATGTATTGTGGAGCGCTCTTTCTCCTGGTTGGAAAACTTTCGAAGAATTGCCATTGATCACGAGTTCTATTCCGATACGGGCGAGGCGAAGGTTCAGCTCGCCTTCTGCCGACTCATGTATAACAAATTATGCGACTGAAATTTAAACAGCTTCTTACTTTGACACGCTATGTCTGTCCTTTCCTTTGCATTGAAGCTATATGCTTTATAACAGATATTCTCCCCATAAGGTGTCGTGATTTGCAATCTGTTATAAGTTAATAGATTAGGTGATTGTCTTTAGCGTGATTAGACTAAAGGTAGGTGCGATATTGCTTGATTATCAATTGTTTATCAATCACACGCCTAAACACACACACTTTGCCGCCGCAACTGTCTCCTCTTTTGAGACCACATTCCTATTCTATCCGCTTCCATTTGAAAAACATATTCCTTTTCACAAAATTACGATTATTTGACGAATACCGAGGAACTCATCATTCCCAAATTCATGGAATTGACAGAATTTACGACATGGCCGTCAGTGGCCGACGTCAAGTATAAATGATTTGGAACGGTTAGTCACGTGAGCGCCATATACATATAGCATATAGGCGTTGCAAATGAATCTGGCAGCAGGGTGAATTGCTCTGCTGTTTTGATTTTTTGGTACCCTGTACAAACCCTGTGCAAACCACAGGCACGCAAGAATGGCTCTGGCAATGCTGGGAGGCCATAGTGTGTGGCTGACCCCCATATTCCGAGGGAGGGTCAGCCACAGTGATAGCGGATTGAATACCGCTGGTGGCGTTTTAGCGTGTCCGTGGTTTGTAAATGATTGGCATTCTTTGCGGATAATGCCCTTAGAAGCTGTTTTGAATTGTTTGAGGAACATGAAAATAATAAGTTGCTTCAGATTAAGAGAAGATTTTCGAGGATGGATCTATTTTCGAAGATGGAGTGTGCCGGTGGCACATGACTGATGAGAGATATAGACCGAAAAGATTCCTTAAGAAGATGCAGCTTATTTATTTTGAAGGTTTAGTACTGATGCGTTAATAATTATCAAATAAAGTAAGTTCTGAAAAATCCTTATTTCAAATGAGTAGTTGAGGGGCTGTCATAAACCTTCAGTA
>JABLTQ010045701.1_pt1 | contig 31399 bp, 25 predicted proteins | sample 7160101 | NCBI WGS metagenome assembly JABLTQ01 (sample SAMN14651228, study PRJNA627086) | human gut metagenome | isolation source: feces | host: Homo sapiens
GCCCCCCGCCCCGGAGCAGCCGGATATCTGCCCCCAAGTGCCGGGGCTGGAGCCTGGCTACGTCCAGCTGCTGCTGGCGCTGCTCCGCGGGGAGCCCACAGCGCCCCTGGTGCAGGCCCACAAGTGGATGCCCTCTGTGGTAGCCGACGCCATCAACCAGGCCTTTTTCGATGACATTGGCGACAACATCCTGGAGTGCGACGGCGCCGCCATCACTTTGGTGGAAGACTATCAAGAGGAGATTCTAGAGATGCTGGGAGGAATGAACCCATGAACGAGGAAAACAGAAAGGTGCCCAGGCGCATTGCCCAAACGGTGCTGAATTCCCTAAAGGGCGGCGTGGTGCCCCGGGTGGGGCTGCCCTACATCACCGTGGGGCGGAAAAGCGAAATCGAGGCTTTGCTCCACGACGTGGACATTTTAGAGGAGGGCGGCGCTTCCTTCCGGTTTATTGTGGGCCGCTACGGCTCGGGCAAAAGCTTCCTCATCCAGACCATCCGCAACTACGTCATGGACAGGGGCTTCATTGTGGCCGACGCCGACCTCTCCCCCGAGAGGCGGCTCCAGGGCACCCGGGGCCAGGGCCTGGCCACCTACCGGGAGCTCATCAGCAACCTGTCCACCAAGACGAAACCCGAGGGCGGCGCCCTCACTTTGGTGCTGGACCGCTGGATTAGCGGCGTGCAGTCCCAGGCCCTGCAGGAGACTGGCTTAGAGCCCGGCAGCCCCGCTTTGACCCAGGCGGTGGACCAGAAGATTGTCGCCGTCACCTCCGCGGTCAGCGAGCTGGTCCACGGCTTCGAGTTCGCCAAGCTGCTCTCCCTGTACTACCACGCCTACGTGGAGGGGGAGGAGGAGAAAAAGCAGCAGGTGGCCCGGTGGTTCCGGGGGGAGTACGCCACCAAGCGGGAGGCCAAGGAGGAGCTGGGCGTCAATATCCTCATCACCGACGACAACTGGTACGAGTACCTCAAGCTTTTCGCCGTGTTTTTCCGCCTGGCAGGCTACGCCGGCATGATGATTTTCATCGACGAGCTGGTGAACCTCTACAAAATCCCCAACGCCATCACCCGCCAGTACAACTACGAAAAGCTCCTCACCATGTACAACGACACCCTCCAGGGCAAGGCCCGGTACCTGGGTATCGTCATGGGCGCCACGCCCCAGGCCATCGAGGACAAGCGCCGGGGCGTCTACAGCTACGAGGCCCTGCGCTCCCGCCTGGCGGAGGGGAAGTTCTCCCGCCCCGGCGCCCGGGACTTGCTGGCCCCTGTCATCCGCCTGGAGCCCCTCACCCCCGAGGAGATGCTGGTCCTCTGCGAAAAGCTCTGCGCCATGCACGCGGGGCTCTACGGCTACCAGCGCTCCCTCTCCACCCAGGAGCTGGCGGACTTTATCAAGCTGGAGTACGGCCGCATCGGCGCGGACCAGAACATCACCCCCCGGGAGGTCATCCGGGACTTTATCGAGCTTTTGGACCTGCTCTACCAGAACCCCTCCCTCACTTTGGAGGAGCTGATGGAGTCCGAGGCGTTCACCTACGCCAAAAGCCAGGCCGTCTCCGATGAAACCGACGCCAACTACGTGGAGTTTACCCTATGAATGTCTTTGAGCGCTACGCCCCCTTCATCCAGGATTACATCTACCGCAGCGGCTGGCAGGCCCTGCGGGGCGTGCAGAACGCCGCCGGCGAGGCCATTTTCGGCACTGGGGAAAACGTGCTCCTCACCGCCTCCACCGCCTCCGGCAAAACGGAGGCAGCTTTTTTCCCCATCCTCACTTTGCTGGACGAGGACCCGCCCCACAGCGTGGGCGTGCTGTACATCGCCCCCCTAAAGGCCCTTATCAACGACCAGTTCGGCAGGCTCACGGAGTTGTGCGAGGAGGCCGGCATTCCCGTCACCCGCTGGCACGGGGACGTGCCCCAAACCCAAAAGCGCCGCCTGCTGCGCAAGCCCAGGGGCATCTTGCAGATTACGCCGGAGTCCCTGGAATCCCTGCTCATCAACAAGCGCATGGAAATCCCCTCCCTCTTTGGGGATTTGCGCTTTGTGGTCATCGATGAGATACACTCCCTGCTGCGGGGGGACCGGGGCATGCAGACCTTCTGCCTCATCGAGCGCCTCAGCAAGGCGGCGGGGTGCCGTCCCAGGCGGGTGGGCCTCTCCGCCACCATCGGCGACCCCCAGGCCGCCGGGCGCTTTCTGGCGGCGGGCAGCGGCCGGGCCACCGTCATCCCCCACTGCGAGGGCGGCCGGGAGGTCTGGCGCCTCTCCATGGAGCACTTCTTCAACACCGACCCCCAGGCCGACGAGGGCAAGCCCATCGTCCAGGCGCTCCCCGCCCTGGAGGAGCCCACCGACACCGCCCCCAAGGCGGCGGACCCGGGCATTGGCTACATCTTCGAGCACACCCGGGGCAAGAAGTGCCTCATCTTCTCCAACTCCCGGGAGGAGTGCGAGGCCGTCTGCCAAAGCCTGCGCCAGTACTGCGAAGTAAACCATGAGCCCGACCGCTTCCTCATCCACCACGGGAACCTCTCCGCCTCCTACCGGGAGAGCGCCGAGGAGGAGATGAAGGACGACGGCTCGCTGCTGTCCGTCTGCGCCACCGCCACCTTGGAGCTGGGCATCGACATCGGCAGGCTGGAGCGGGCCTTCCAGCTGGACGCGCCCTTTACCGTGTCGGGCTTTTTGCAGCGCATGGGCCGCACCGGCCGCCGGGGCGAGCCCTCGGAGATGTGGTTCGTCATGCGGGAGGACCACCCCGAGCCCCGGGCCATGCTGCCGGATATGATTCCCTGGCGGCTGATACAGGGCATCGCCCTGGTGCAGCTGTACATCGAGGAGCGCTTTGTGGAGCCGCCCCGCACCGGCCGCCTGCCCTACAGCCTGCTGTACCACCAGACCATGAGCACCTTGGCCTCCTGCGGGGAGATGACCCCCGGGGAGTTGGCCAGCCGGGTGCTGCCCCTGTCCTGCTTCCACCGCGTCACCCAGGAGGACTACCGCGTCCTGCTCCGCCACCTGCTGGAAAACGACCACATCAACCGCACGGAAAACGGCGGCCTGGTGGTGGGCCTTACAGGGGAGCGCATTGTGAACAACTACAAGTTCTACGCCGTGTTCCAGGAGAACGTGGAGTACTCTGTCCGGGCCGGCTCCGAAGAGCTGGGCACCATTGTCAAGCCGCCGCCCGTGGGGGATAAAATCGCCATTGCGGGCCGTGTCTGGGTGGTGGAGGAGGTGGACCACAAGCGGCGGGAGGTCTACTGCGCCTTGGTCAAGGGGAACATCCCCGCCTATTTCGGCGACGTGCCCGGGGACATCCACACCCGCATCCTAGAGCGCATGTACACCGCCCTGCAGGAGGACAAAACCTACCCCTACCTGATGCGCCACGCCCGGTGCAGGCTGGAGGAGGCCCGGGACAGCTTTCGCAAGTCCGGCATGGAGGGCCGCCCCCTCATCCACCTGGGGGGCCACATGTGGGCCTTATTCCCCTGGCTGGGCAGCTACGCCTTTTTGGCCTTGGAGCGGTTTCTAAAGCTGCGCTGCGGCAAGCGGCTGGGCCTCAAGGGGATGAACCCCTCCCGGCCCTACTACCTGCAGTTCACCATGCAGGTGGGGGAGGAGGAGTTCTTCCAAATCCTCCAGGAGGAGGTGGAAAAGGACTTCGACCCCCTGGAGCTGGTCTACCCCAAAGAGGTGCCCGTGTTTGAAAAATACGACGAGTACGTCCCCGAGGAGCTGGTGCGCAAGGGCTTCGCCTTGGGCGTGCTGGACGTGGAGGACATGAAGCGCCGGGTGCGGGGCTGGGCGTCGGAGGGAACCCCCTGTTGACGCGGCTGGCCTTCTGGCAGGGGAGCGTTTTCTTCGGCGGCCCTTGTTTTTGCCAGCCCGTGGCTGTATAATGGAGGCGTTTGCCGCCCTGCGCGGCTGGATATTCTGGGAAATGGGGCTGTGCCTGTGAAAACGGTTTTGAAACGATGCCAATCTTTTGTCAAAGGGGAAGTGGTGCTCTGTGTTTCCCTGGTTTTGGCAGTGCTCACCGCCTTTGCCGTGCCGCCGGACTGGGCGTATCTCTCCTATCCGGATTACCGCACCCTGGCGCTGCTTTTCTGCCTGATGCTCATTGTGGCAGGTTTTCGCTCTTTGGGGGTGTTTCAGCGGCTGGGTGGCTGGCTGCTGCGCCGGGCAGGGGGGTTCCGGGGGTTGTCCTTTGCCCTAACGCTGCTGTGCTTTTTCAGCAGTATGGTCATCACCAACGATGTCACCTTAATCACCTTTGTTCCCTTCACCTTGCTGGTTACCCGCGGGGTAAGCCGGAAAGGCTCTGTCCTCTCCCTTGTGGTGTTCGAGACGATCGCCGCCAACCTGGGCAGCATGGCCACCCCCATCGGCAATCCCCAGAACCTCTATCTCTATTCCGTGGCGGATATGGGCTTTGCCCAGTTTGCGTGGGCCGTGCTGCCCTATACGGGGATTTCCCTGGTGCTGCTGGCGGTGGCTCTGCTGTTTCAAAAAGATGAGCCGGTCCGGGAGTTTGCCTCCCAGGCGCCCGGGGAGAAGCTGCCCTTACCGCCCCTGCTGGCAATGCTGTTCTGCCTGGCCTTGTGCTTGCTGGTGGTGTTCCGGGTGGTGGGCTACCTCCCGGTGCTGGTGTGTGTAGCCCTGGTGACCCTTTTGGTGGACCGGCGGCTTTATGGGGCGGTGGATTATGCCCTGCTCCTCACCTTCCTGTGTTTTTTCATCTTCGTGGGCAATATCAAGCGCCTTCCGGAGGTCAACAGCCTGCTGCAAAGCTTGGTGGGGGGACGGGAGCTGTGGGCAGGCATCCTTGCAAGCCAAGTCATCAGCAATGTGCCTGCTGCCATTCTCCTTTCCGGCTTCACCGGCAGCTATGGCGTTTTGCTTACAGCCGTGAACCTAGGCGGCTTGGGGACTCCCATCGCCTCGCTGGCCAGCCTGATTTCCTTCAAATTCTGCGCCCGGGAGTATCCCGGCCAAATGGGGCGCTTCTTCAGGATTTTCACAGTGTGGAACCTTCTCTTTCTGGCAGTGCTCACCGGCGTTGCGGTCCTCCTTACCTAACAAAGCGAGGGCCCTTTTTCCATTTTTTGCTTGACAAACCCTCCCTTCTGTGGTATTTATCTATTTTAGCAAATCTGTTATATAGGTTCCCGCCTTGGGGGAACGTTTCTACCGGCCGCCTTGGGGCCGACTATAACGCGCCGCGCAGTGCGGCCTTATAGCCGGACGGGGCGGCTTTTTTGCGCATACTACAAAGAACAGGGGGCGTGCCCCCGGAAAGGTGGATTTTCCATGCACACAGACATTCTCATCATCGGCGCCGGGCCCGCCGGCATTTTCACCGCCATGGAGCTGCTGCGCCAGGGGAGCCGCAAGCGCATCCTGCTGGTGGAGAAAGGCCGGGCCATGGAGGAGCGCCGCTGCCCCAAAGCCCAGACAGGCCGCTGCGTGGGCTGCAAGCCCTGCCACATCACCACGGGCTTTTCCGGGGCCGGGGCTTTTTCCGACGGCAAGCTGTCCCTCTCCACCGAGGTGGGCGGCGATTTGCCTCAGCTCATCGGCGATGATGCGGCCCAGTCCCTCATCCAGTACACCGATTCCATCTACCTGGAGTTCGGTGCCGATGCGCATGTGGAGGGCATCGCGGAGAAGGAGGCCGTCAAGGAGATACGCAAGCGGGCCATCCAAACCGGCCTAAAGCTGGTGGATTGCCCCATCCGCCACCTGGGCACGGAAAAGGCCCAGGAGATTTACACCGCCATCCAGCGCTACCTGCTGGCGCATGGGGTGGAAATCCGCTTTGGCTGTGCCTGCACCGATTTGCTCATCCAAGACGGCCGGTGCGTGGGCGCCCGCCTCGCCGAGGGCCAGACGGAGTATGAGGTCTACGCCGCCCACACCGTGGTGGCCGCCGGCCGCCGGGGCGCGGACTGGTTCGACAAGCTCTGCACCCGCCACGGCGTGGCCCACGCCCCCGGCACCGTGGACATCGGCGTCCGGGTGGAGGTGCGCAACGAGGTGATGGAGACGGTGAACAACGTGCTCTACGAGTCCAAGCTCATCGGGTACCCCAAGCCCTTTAAGAACAAGGTGCGCACCTTCTGCCAGAACCCCGGCGGCTTTGTCAGCCAGGAGAACTACGACAACGATTTGGCGGTGGTCAACGGCCACTCCTACAAGGACTTGAAGTCCCAGAACACCAACCTGGCCATTCTCTGCTCCCACAACTTTGCCGAGCCCTTCCACCAGCCCATCGAGTACGCCCAGAAAGTGGGGGAGCTCACCAACATGCTGGGGGACGGCCACATCTTGGTGCAGCGCTATGGGGATATTTTAGACGGCAAGCGCACTTGGCCCGAGGAGCTGTCCCGCTCCAACCTGAAGCCCACGCTGCCCGACGCCGTGGCCGGCGACATCACCGCGGCCATGCCCTACCGGGCCATGGTGAACATCCTCGCCTTCATGCAGGCGGTGGACCACGTGGTGCCCGGCTTTGCCGCCGTGGAGACGCTGCTCTACTCCCCAGAGCTGAAATTCTACAGCAACCGGGTGAAAATGGACGCCGCTTTGAATACCAGCGTGCAGAACCTCCACTGCCTGGGGGATTCCAGCGGCTGGACCCGCGGCCTGATGATGGCCTCCGCCATGGGCGTGCTCATGGGCCGCAAGCTGGCGGAGGAGGCGTAACGCTTCCTCCGCCGGGAAAAGAGACCTTGCCGGGAGCCCGCCTTTCGTGGTATCATACTCTCCGCGTGAGCCCGCGGCACCGCAGCCGCAAATACTCCCCAGCGCAGGAACGCGCCTGGGGCGTGCGTGTCACCGCGGTGGCGCTGTGCCTGGGGCTGGCCGCCTGGATGCTGGCCGGCAGCCCGCCGCCCTAGCTGCTCCACCCGCCGGTGGTCATCGGCCATCGCGGCTGTATCTACGAGACGGAAAACACGTTGGCCGCTGTGCGGGCCGCAGGGGACTACGGCGCCCAGTACGCGGAGATAGACGTGCAGCTCTCCGCCGACGGGGTGCCGGTGGTCCTCCACGACGGGAACCTCTGGCGGCTGGCGGGGGAGAACCGCAACGTGGCCGACCTCACCGCGGAGGAGCTCACCTCCCTGCCACTGCTGCCCACGGGCTACGGCCAGGCCGGGGAGCACATCCCCACCTTGGAGCAGGTGCTCCAGCTGGTGGCGGAATCCTCGGGCCAGCTGGGCCTGCTGGTGGAGCTCAAGCCCGAGGGCGGCAACGGCGCCGCCTTGACGAAGGCTGTGCAGCAGGCGGTGGAGCAGTCCGGCGTGGGGGAGTCCCTCCTGTTCATGTCCCAGGATTACCCCAGCGTGGCCGCCTTGCAGCAGGCCCATCCCGAGTGGTGGGTGGGCTACTGCGCTTACGCCTCCAGCGGCGATTTGGACGAGGGCGTGTGGCAGTATGAAATCGACTTTTTGGCCGTGGAGGAATCCATGGTCACCAACCGCCTGACCCGCCTGGCCCGCAGCCAGTGCCTGCCCCTCTATGCCTGGAGCGTCTACGATTCCGACAGGATGCTCCAATACCTGCAAATGGGCGTCACGGGCCTGATTACCGACTTCCCCGACATCGCCCGGGAGGTGGTGGACAGCTACCTTGCCGCCTCCCGCCACGCCTACCAAACCGTCGCCCCTGGTGGGAAATCTCCCGGCGCCTAACTGCCCTTCGAATTGTGAAAAGTGCCTGCCGCATGTTGGCGCGGCAGGCACTTTTGCGTCCTGTGCGATTTTTTATAGCCAGAGGAGGGCTTACAAGTTTCCCTCCAGCTCCAGCCAAGCCTGGGCGATTCCCAGCAGCTCCTCCCCGGTCTCCCGGTGGATGTCCCAGTACAGCAACCCTGTGGAGACGCACTGCAAAAAGCCCCATTGGAAGATGGCCTCTTTCCCCACGCCGGTCAGCTGGTGGAGATAGGCGCACCGTTCCTTGCCCTTTTGGACCGGGTCTGGGGCGTAGTCCTCCCGCCACTCCCGCAGGAGCACCCCCAGGTCGTAGGCCTTCTCGTACCAGAGCCCGTCCGGGTCAATGAGCTTATAGCCGTCCCCCGCCAGGGTGCGCAGGGCGTTCCCGCCGTGGGGGTCGCCGTGGACCAGCACAAAGCTGCCGGGGTCCAAGGCGGCCTCCCGGGCCCGCAGATAGCCAAAGGCCCGCTCCAGCACCTCCTGGGGACAGGGATGGCCCAAAGATTCCCACCGCTCCGCCAGGTACTCCCGGAACCAAGCGATGGATTCCTCCCCCGGCAGCAGCCCCGCGCCGCCGGTGGGGAGGGCCCAGGTCTTTTCCAAAGCGGCGCAGAGGATTTCCAGCTGCCCCTTTACAGAAAGCCCCAGCTGGTCGATGGGCTTCCCCAGGCGCTCCAGCAGGCAGGCTTTCCGCTTTGCATCGTAGGCGTACAGCTTGGCGTACCCTTGGCCGCCCGCCTTTTCCAGCGCCGTGACGCCCCGGGTGAAATCGCCTCCCAGGCTGTCGGGCAGCTCTATCTTTACGACGTACGCTTCCCCGTTTTTTCCGTCGGCCGGGGCCACGAACCCGTGGGTGCCGCCGGACAGCGCCTGGCCCACGGTGACGTCCCACTGCCCCTCTAAGGCGGCAATGGTGGACTCTAAATTGGCCAGCCAGGCCTCTCCCACAGCCCCCAGGGATTGCGCCCGGCGGAGCACCGCCTCTGGCAGGGAGCGCCGGCTTTCCCCGCTGCCCTCCCCCCGGAGGGTGGCGCTTACAATCCGGTAGAACCGCTCTCGGTCCACACTGCGGGCAATCTCCACCGTGCCCTGGGGGGAGGGGGTAAAGGCCGTGCCGCCCATGTCGCTTTCCCGCTCTGTCTCCACCTGGACGAATCCCCGCTCAAACTGGCAGATGTCCGGGTGGAACACAGAGACAGCGGCCAAAGGGTCGTGGAGCGTCAGCTTGGAGGAGCTCTCCAGCCAGGCGTTGCCAAAGGCGTACACAGCCTGGAGCAGCGGGCTGTCCGCCGGGAACAGCACCTCCGCCTGGCCGGCCTCGATGGTCAGGGTGTCCGTCACCTCCAAGGGCACGGCCCGGTGGGAAGCCGGGGCAGAGGCGAAGACGATTTTCGAGGCCATGGGGTCCGCCCAGGAGTTCCAGTTGTACAGGGGCTCCGGCAGCCGCTCTTGGCCAAAGTAGCCGTTCATCACCGAGAGGCCCTTCAGCAGCCCCACGGCGTCGGGGTGGGCGGTGAACAGCGTGGCCACGTTTGTCAGGTTGCCAATGGCAATCAGCACCACCTGGTGGGGGTTCTCCCGGATTTTCTCGTAGAGGAACTCCGGCGCGTCCCCTTTTTCATAGGTGCTGTGGGGCCACTGCTCCAGGGCGCCCGCCCCTTCCGGAGTGGGGTACAGGGGCACCGGCTGCAAGGTGGTGTCCAACCCCGCCACAATGGGCACTTGCCGCCCGGCGGCCCGGCAGATGGCGTCGGCCACCGCCGCCCGTTTTTCCGGTTCGCCGCACACGGTGGTGATGCCCAGCAGGTCACACTGGGGCTCTTTCAGCAAATAGGCCAGGCAGATGGCGTCGTCAATATCCCCGCCGATGTCCGTGTCCAGCAAAATTTTCTGCATATATATCCTCCTGTCTGTGTTGTCACCGGTGCAAGAGGTCTCTGCAAATCCCCATACTGCGCCTCCTCTCCGAAACTGCCCTCATACTACCACAGCAGCAAGGTGTTTTCTTTCGATTGTAGAAGAAAACTTGCCGCGCCGCCTTTTTTCCGCCCAAAAGGAACAGGGCCGCCCCTGCCGTTTTGGCGGGACAGCCCTGCGTGTTTCCAACTTCCTATTCGCGCTGCTTCACGGGCGGGAGGAAAACCCGCTTTCCACGTGGCGCTTAATGGCTTCAAAAGTCTCCTTGCTCAGCACGTGCTCAATGCGGCAGGCATCCTGGGCGGCGGTGGCGGCGTCCACCCCTAGGGAGACCAGCCACTGGGTGAAGAGGGTGTGGCGCTCGTACACGCTCTCCGCGATTTTCTGCCCCTTTTCCGTGAGGGAGATAAGCCCATCCTCGCCCATGGTGATGCACTCCTGCTCCCGCAGGTTCTTCATGGCCACGCTGACGCTGGGCTTGCTAAAGCCCATCTCCGCGGCAATGTCCACCGAGCGCACAGTGCCGTTGCGCTCTTTCAGCACCAGGATCGTCTCCAGATAGTTTTCGGCAGATTCCTGAATCTTTGGCAACTCCATCCCTCCTTGGGTGTTCTGGTCAGGATTACCCCTATTATAGCCTGTTTCCCCAGGGAATGCAAGGCGGAAACCGCCCCTTCCCGCCGGCAGGGGAGAAAGGCTTTTCGCCTGGCACTTGCAAAGCCGCGGGGGCCGTGCTACTATGGGGGTACATCCTTTGCGAAAGAAAGAGGTTGCCATGATACCCACTGTGCTTCTTTTCAATGTAGACGCGGACAAGGGCCGCCGCATCAAGGCCCTGTGCTTAAGCCTCAAGCTCCGGGCCCGCTCGGTGCCCGTGGAGGATTTCCCCCAAAGCTTGGACGCCCTGCTGGGCCTCGCCCCCCGGGAGGAGAACCCCCAGCCGGTGGAGCCCTTCCCCCAAGAGATGCTGGTGATGGCGGGCCTTTCCCCCCACCAGATGAACCAGCTCCTCCAGGGCTTCCGCCGGAAGAAGATCCCGCCGGTGCAGCTGAAAGCCGTCCTCACCGCCTCCAACGGCAGCTGGAACGCCGCCAAGCTCTGCCAAGAGCTTTCCCTGGAGCACCAGGCCATGCTCCGCGGGGAGCGCCTCCACCAGGAGGGCACCCCGTGAAGCTGCTCATCTCCCCGGCCAAGAAAATGCGGGCAGAGGACTTCCTCCCGCCCCGCACCCAGCCGCCTTTGCTGGAGAAGTCCGCCCAGCTGCTGGACTATGTGCGGGGGCTTTCCCTGCCTCAGCTGAAGCGCCTGCTGGCCTGCAACGAGAGCCTGGCCCAAGAGGCTTTTGAAAACTTCCGCGCCATGGAGCTGGGCCGGGGCACCACCCCGGCGCTGCTGGCCTACGACGGCATCCAGTACAAGTACATGGCCCCCGGCGTCTTCACCCAGGCGCAGCTGGAGTATGTGGGGGAGCACCTGCGCATCCTGTCGGGGTTTTACGGCGTGCTGCGCCCCTTCGACGGCGTGTCCCCCTACCGCCTGGAGATGCAGGCCAAAGTGAAGGCGCCCTTCTGCAAAAACCTCTACGACTTCTGGGGGGACTCCTTGGGGGAGTTTTTGCTCCAAGAGGATTCCGTGCTGGTCAACCTGGCCTCCGAGGAGTACGCCAAGGCCGTGCGCCCGGCGGTGGCGGGGAAGGGGCGGTTTGTCACCTGTGTCTTCGCCGAGGAGCCGGAGCCCGGCAGGCTGGTGGAAAAGGGCGTCTACGTCAAGATGGCCCGTGGGGAGATGGTGCGCTTTGCCGCGGAGCACAACGTCCAATCCCCCGAGGGCTTGCAGGGCTTTTCCCGCCTGGGCTACGCCTTCGACCCCCAGCGCTCCACCGGGGACACCTACCTCTTTTGCCGCAGCGCCCCGCCCAAGCGCCTTAAGAATTTTTAATTGAATAAAAAGATTGTCTTCAGAAATTCGCAAGAAATAGCTGGTATGATAGTGCCATGGAAAAGGAAAGCCGGGTTGCCCGGCAAGGAGGCGTACCAGTATGAAAGTCCTGCGGATGGTAAGAAACCTTGTGCTGCTGGTGCTGGGGGTCATCCTCTGCGCCATTCTCGCCCTGGCCTTTTTGGGCTGGCAGATGTACACCCAGGCCCTGGAGGCCACCCCCTTGGACCAGAAGGTCAAACAGGTGCGGGCCCAGGAGAGCTACACCACCTTTGCGGAGCTGCCCGAGACCTATGTGGACGCTGTCATCGCCGCGGAGGACCACCGCTTCTACCAGCACAACGGCATCGACGTCATCGCCATAGGCCGGGCGGTGGTCAATGACATCAAGGCCATGTCCTTTGTGGAGGGCGGCAGCACCATCACCCAGCAGCTGGCGAAAAACCTGTACTTCACCCAGGAGAAGCGCCTGACGCGTAAGGCGGCGGAGATGTTCATGGCCTTCCACATCGAGGCCAACTACACCAAGGAGGAGATTTTCGAGCTGTACGTCAACTCCATTTACTTCGGCAGCGGCTGCTACGACGTGGCCTCGGCCAGCCAGGCCTACTTTGGGGTAGAGCCCTCCCAGATGGACGCCAACCAGTGCACCTTGCTGGCGGGCATCCCCAACGCCCCCTCGGTCTATGACTTAAACGCCAACCCGGACCTGGCCACCCAGCGGCAGCGCCAGGTGCTCACCTTGATGGTGGAGCACCAGTACCTCACCGCCGACCAGGCCAGCGCCATCCAGCCCGCGGCCTGATGGGGCGCTTGTAAAACAAGGACAGTTTTATGAAAAAGAAAAGGATAGGGAAGAAGGGATAGGATGCGGGAAGATTTGATGCGGGAGCTCCGCCGCGTAACAGAGGAAGAGGAGCAGCTCCTGGCAGGGGGCCAGGTGGATAAGAGCCTGTACACCTCGGGGGGCGGGTTCCTCATAGACAGCGACAAGCTCCTGGCCAAGGGGAAGCTCATCACCGTGCGGCCCCACACCCGGTTTGCCGCCTTCCCCATGCACACCCACAACTACGTGGAGATTATGTACATGTGCTCGGGCCAGACCATCCACCAGATAGAGGGCCGGCCGCCCCTCACGCTGCGCACGGGGGAGCTGCTCTTCTTAAACCAGCACGCCTCCCACGCCGTGGAGCGAGCCGGGGAAGAGGACGTGGGCGTCAACTTCATTGTGCTGCCGCAGTTTTTCGACGTGGCCTTAAACCTCATCGGCACAGACAACGTGCTGGGCAAGTTTCTCCTCAGCGGCCTGCGCCAAAGCGGCGGGGAGATGAGCTGCCTGCACTTCCGGGTGGCGGAGGCCCCCACCGTGCAGAACCTGGTGGAAAACCTGGTGTGGAGCCTGGTGCACCCCCAGCCCAATGCCCGGCGCATCAACCAGGCCACCATGGGCTTGCTGCTGCTCCAGCTGCTGAACTACACCGAGGATTTGGAGGAGGCCTCTGGCAACGGGGCGGTGCTGGCCGCCCTGCGGGAGATCGAGGAAAACTACCGCACCGCGGATTTGACCCGCTTGGCGGCGGAGCTCCACGTTTCCTTGCCCTACCTCAGCGCCGCGGTGCACCGGGCCACCGGCCGCACCTTCAAAGAGCTGCTGCTGGAAAAGCGCCTCTCCAAGGCGGCCCAGCTGCTGCGGGAGACCCGCCTGACCACCCAGGACATCATCCTGGCGGTGGGCTACGAAAATACCAGCTATTTTTACCGGGCGTTCCGGGCCCGCTTTGGCGTCACCCCCAAGGACTACCGCAAGGAGCGCGGCGGGGATTTCCTCCCCCAGGCCACCTAAAGCCCGGGATAAATCAAAAAGTTAGGACGTATTTTCCCAAAAGTACGTCCTTCTTTTTTTGCCCGTTTGGAGGTATGCTGGAACAAACAAAAAGGGGGGGATACCATGGAAACCTATTTGGCGGTGGATATCGGCGCCTCCTCCGGCCGGCACATTTTGGGCTGGGTGGAGGAGGGCAGGCTCTGCCTGGAGGAAATCTACCGCTTCGAAAATACGCTCGTCCGGAAAAACGGCCGTCTCTGCTGGGACATGGAGCGCCTGGCCGGGGAGGTCCTGCGGGGCCTGGAGCGCTGCCGGGAGCTGGGTAAAATCCCGTCCACCATGGGCATCGACACCTGGGCGGTGGACTACGTCCTGCTGGATGCAGGGGGCCAGCCTCTGGGGGACACCGTGGCCTACCGGGACAGCCGCACCCAGGGCATGGACAAGCTGGTGGAGCAGCGCATCCCCTTCCAGGAGCTCTACCGCCGCACCGGCATCCAAAAGCAGGACTTCAACACCATCTACCAGCTGATGGCGGTGAAAACCCAGGAACCGAGGCTACTGGAAAAAGCCCAGCGCCTGCTGATGGTGCCGGAGTACCTGACCTACTGCCTCACCGGCAAGATGGAGAACGAGTACACCAACGCCACCACCACCGGCCTGGTGAACGCCCGCACCAAAACCTGGGACGGGGAGCTTTTGGACACCCTGGGCTATCCCCGCCGCCTGTTTGGTGAGCCCCGCCTGCCCGGCTACAGCGTGGGCGGCTTCACCCCAGAGGTGCGGGCCCGTGTGGGCTTTGACTGCCAGGTGCTCTTCCCGGCCACCCACGACACAGGCTCGGCCTTTTTGGCGGTGCCCGCCAAGGAGAACGGCGTGTACCTCTCCAGCGGCACCTGGAGCCTGCTGGGCACCGAGCTGCCAGAGCCCATCACCACCCCGGAGAGCTTGGCCCGCAACTTCACCAACGAGGGCGGCTACCGGTACCGCTTCCGGTATTTAAAGAACATCATGGGCCTGTGGATGCTCCAGTCCATCCGCCGGGAGGCAGGGGAGGGCGTCACCTTCAACGCCCTGGAGCAGGCCGCCCGGGAAGCGGCTTCCTTCCCCTCCCAGGTGGACGTGGGCCACAGCCGCTTCCTGGCCCCGGAGAACATGGGAGAGGCTGTCCGTGACGCCTGCCGGGAAACGGGCCAGCCCGTGCCCCAGACCTTGGGCGAGCTGGCCGCCTGCGTGTACCACAGCCTGGCCCACAGCTACGCCCAAAGCGTACAGGAGCTCTCCGCCCTCACCGGCAGGGAGTACACCGCCGTGAACATTGTGGGCGGCGGCAGCCGGGACGGCTACCTGAACCAGCTCACCGCCAACGCCACAGGCCTGCCCGTCTACGCCGGCCCCACCGAGGGCACGGCCCTGGGCAACCTGATGGTGCAGATGCTGGCCGCCGGGGAATTCCCCGACCTGGCCGTCATCCGCAAAGCCGTCCGCCACAGTTTTTCCATTCAGGAGGTATTGCCATGCTAGTTGAAACAAAAGCCCGCGTGGGCGTGTTCGCCATTGCCTTGGGGGCCTATCTGCCCCAGTTCCCCTCTTTGGTGCCGGAGTTCCAGTCCCAGTACCAAACCTTTAAGACCATGATTCCCGATTCCGTGGAGCTCATCGACGGCGGCATCGTCACCACCAAGGAGCTGGCCCAGCAGGCCGGGGACAAGTTCCGCGCCGCCGACGTGGATTTGGTCATCCTCCAGCTGCTTACCTACGCCACCTCCTACAATATGCTCCCCGCCGTCCGGGATTTGGACGTGCCCGTGGTGCTGGTGAACGTCCAGAAGCTCCGCGCCCCGGACTACGAGAACACCGACACCGCCAAGTGGCTGGGCGAGCTGTACGCCTGCGGCGCCGTGGGGGAGATGGTGGCCGACCTGGAGCGCGCCGGAAAGCGCCATGCCGTCATCACCGGCGTGGTGGAGGGCGGTGACCCTGTTGTGCAGGCCGAGATAGAGGACTGGTGCAAAGCCGCCCAGGTGCGCCGCCGCTTCCGGGACTTGAACCTGGCCCAGATTGGCCGCCCCTATCCCGGCATGATGGACTTGTACATCGACGAGACCAACCTGTACCACCGCATGTGGCTGTATACCAAGCAGTTCGATTGGGAGAAAATGTGGGCCATCGCCGACGATGTCACCGACGAGGCCGCCATCCGCCAGAAGGCCCAGGACATTTTGGACACCTTCGACATCGAGGGCGGCGGCACCGTGGAGAAGGTCTGGGACATGGCCCGCTACCTGGTGGCCTTCGAGGCCTGGGTGAAAGAGGAGAAGCTGGGCTTCATCGCCTCCCACTACGACGGCTTCGCCCAGGGCAAGGCCGGCGTGCTGGACTCCATGCTCATCCCCGCCTTCTCCATGCTCATCAAAGAGGGCGTGGCCTGCGCCGTGGAGGGCGACATCAAGGTGGCCATGGCCATGTCCATCCTCAAGACCATCTCCGGCACCGGCCAGCTCTCCGAGCTGTACTCCATCGACTTCAACGAGGACATCTGCATCATCGGCCATTCCGGCTCCGGGGACGCGGCCATCTCCGCCAAAAAGCCCACCATGAAGATCGTTCCCGTGTTCCACGGCAAGACCGGCGGCGGGTACCTCACCCAGTTCTACCCCCACCTGGGGCCTGTCACTTACCTGGGCATCACCCAGGATAAGGACGGCCATTTCAAGTTCGTGGTGGCCGAGGGCGTCAACGAGGAGGGCCCCATCTTCACCTTTGGGGATACCAACATGCGCACCCGCTTCACCTGCGGCGCCCGGGAGTTCGTCAACCGCTGGAGCGAGGCGGGCCCCACCCACCACATGGCTGCCGCCACAGGCCGCCACATCGACACCATCCTCAAGGTGGCCAAGATTTTCAACGTCCCCGTGGACGTCATCACCCGCTGAACCCCCGGACGGGGATTTGGCTTGAATTTGAGAAAGGAAGAGAGCAATGGCAATTACCGATATTGAAGTGATGCAACATTATATCCGCATGTGCGGCGACGGCTGGGACCAAGGCTGGCACGAGCGCAACGGCGGCAACCTCACCTACCGCATGCGCCCCGAGGAAGTGGAGCAGTGCCGCCCCTATTTCAAAGCCATCCCCGGCCAGTGGGTGAACATGGGCGTCCAGGCGGACAACCTGCGGGGAGAATTTTTCATTTCCACCGGCAGCGGCAAGTATTTCCGCAACGTGCCCCTGGCCCCCCAGGACAACATCTGCATTGTGGAGATTAACGAGGCCGGGGATGCCTGGCGCATTGTCTGGGGCCTGGAGAAGGGCGGCCGCCCCACCAGCGAGTTCCCCAGCCATTTCCTCAACCACAGCGTCCGCAAGGAGGCCACCGGCGGGGCGTGCCGTGTCATCTACCACGCCCATCCCGCCAACCTCATCGCCATGACCTACATTTTGCCCCTGACGGCCCGGGACTTCACCCGCGCCTTGTGGAAGAGCGCCACCGAGTGCCCGGTGGTGTTCCCCGGCGGCGTGGGCGTGGTGCCCTGGATGGTCCCCGGCGGCAGCGACATCGCCCTGGCCACCAGCCAGCTGATGAAGGAGTACGACGCGGCGGTGTGGGCCCACCACGGGCTGTTCGCCTCCGGCCCGGACTTCGACACCACCTTCGGCCTGATGCACACCATCGAGAAGGCGGCGCAGATTTACATCCTGGCCCTTTCCGCGGGCCAGGGACGCATCCTCCAGACCATAGAGGACGACGACCTGCGGGCCATCGCCAAGGACTTCGGCGTCACACTGCGGGAGGAATTTTTAGACTAAAAAGGGAGCGGGCACAGCCCGCTTTTCTTTTTGCCCTGTCCGTGCTAGAATGGAGGCAGCAGAGAAAGGAGGTCCCCCTATGATTCTCAGCGCCAGCCGCCGCACGGATTTGCCCTCCCTCTATGGCCCTTGGCTGCTGCGCCGCCTGGAGGCCGGGGAGGTGCTCATCCCCCAGCCCTACCGGGCCCGCCACGCCACCCGGCTGCTCTTTTCCCCGGAGACCGTGGACGCCATCGTCTTTTGGACGAAAAACCCCATCCCCTTTTTGCCCCTGCTGGGGGAGGTGGAAGCTCTGGGCTACCGGGACTTTCTGTTCCAGTACACCATCACCGCCCTGGATACACACTGGGAGCCCGGCCTGCCACCCTTGCAAGAACGCCTGGCCGCCTTTGAGCAGCTGGCCCAGCGCTGGGGCCCCGCCCGGGTGGACTGGCGCTTTGACCCCATCCTCCTGGACAGCCAGCGCACCCCCGCCTGGTACGCCCGGCGGTTTGAAGCCCTCTGCCGCCGGCTGGCCCCCTGCACCACCCGGTGCGTCCTGAGCTTTGTGGACCATTACGCCCACAACGGCAGCCTGTTCCAAGAGGCCGCGCCCGCCCAGCTGGAGGAGACTGCCGCCCGCCTGGGGGAGGTGGCCGCCAAGTACAGCCTGCCCCTGTACACCTGCGCCGAGGCCGGGGACTACACCGCCTACGGCATCCGGCACGGCGCCTGCATCGACGGCCAGCGGTTGGGCCGGCTGGTGGGCTGCCCCCTCCAGACAAAAAAGGACAGCGGCCAGCGCCCTGCCTGCGGCTGCGTGGAAAGCGTGGATATCGGCGCCTACAACACCTGTGTCAACGGGTGCCGCTACTGCTACGCCACCCGCAGCCCCGCCACCGCCGCCAGACAGTACGCCGCCCACCATCCCCAGTCGCCCATGCTCACCGGCTGGCCGGAAGAGGACTGGGTGCTCACCGAAAAGCGCCCGCCCTCCCTGAAAAGGGAGCAGCTGTCCCTCTTTTAGATTTTTCTCGCCCCGCTCTTGATAATCTCCCCATCCTGTGGAATAATAGAGGCAGCAACCATGCTAAAGGAGGAATTGTAATGGCAATGGACGAAAAAGCCCTGTATAAAATAACATACGGCCTGTATGTGGTGTCTGCCCAGGCGGAGGGCCAGCGCAGCGGCTGCGTGGTGAACACTTTGCAGCAAGTCACCGCCGAGCCTGTGCGGCTGGCAGTCACCGTGAACAAGGACAGCCTCACCTGCCAGCTCATTCAAAAGGCCGGGCGCTTTGCCGCCGTGGCGTTGGACCAGCGGGCGGACATGATGGCCATTGGCCGCTTTGGCTTCCGCACCGGCCGGGACATGGATAAGTTCGAGGGCATCCCCTGCAAAGAGGACGCCGCCGGCATGCCCTATCCCACCGCCACCGCCTGCGCCCACTACAGCTGCAAGGTGGAGCAGACCGTGGACTTGGGCACCCACCTGCTGTTTGTGGGCCTGGCCGAGGAATCGGAAATCCTCACCGAGGACGAGCCCCTCACCTACAGCTACTACCGCAACGTCATCAAGGGCCTCACCCCCAAGGGCGCGCCCTCTTACCAGGCCAAAAAGTAAAAAGCAAAGGCGAAGGACCCCGTGAAAGCGGGGCCCTTTTTGCTGCCTTCATAAACCTGCCCCGCCCCGCATAGACCTGGTAAAAAAGCGGGCCATAGGCCTTGCCTGCAAGGAGGGGCAAAAGAATGGAGTATTTCCAGTTCAGCCAGGAGGAAGCCCTGGAGACCCTGGGGGTGGATCCCCGCCGGGGCCTCAGCCGGGGGGAGGTCCAGCGCCGCCGGGCCAAGTACGGAAAAAACCAGCTGGAAACCGCCAAGCGCCGGGGGGTGCTGCGCCAGTTTTTGGGCCAGTTCCAAGATTTGATGGTGCTCATTTTGCTGGCGGCGGCAGCAGTTTCCTTTGGGGTGTCCTGGGCCAGGGGGGATGGGGAGTATGTGGACTCCCTCATCATTTTGGCCATTGTGGTGGTCAACGCCGTCATCGGCACCGTGCAGGAGCGCCGGGCGGACAAAGCCATCGAGGCCCTGAAAAAGCTTTCCTCCCCCCACGCCCAGGTGCTGCGGGAGGGCAAACGCCAGCGGGTGGAGAGCTGGGAGCTGGTGCCCGGGGACATTGTCATCCTCCAGGCGGGGGACTTGGTCCCGGCGGATTTGCGCCTGCTCCGCTCGGTGGAGCTGAAAACCGAGGAGTCCGCCCTCACTGGGGAATCCCTCCCCGCCGAGAAGGACGCCCAAGCCCACTGCCCGCAAAACGCCCCCCTGGGGGAGCGGAAGAATATGGTGTTCGCCTCCACAGGGGTGGCCTCTGGTGCGGGGGTAGGCGTGACCGTGGCCACAGGCATGGACACCGCCATGGGGAAAATCGCCCGGATGCTGCAAAACGAGAAAGCCCCCCAAACGCCCCTGCAGCAAAAGCTCAAGCAGACCGGCAAGGTGCTGGGGGTCGGGGTGGTGCTCATCTGCGGGGTGATTTTCCTGCTGGGGCTGTTCCAGCGCATGGAGCCCCTGGAGATGTTCATGATAGCCATCAGCCTGGGGGTAGCCGCCATCCCAGAGGGCCTCACCGCCGTGGTGACCATCGTGCTGGCCATGGGCATCAAACGCATGGCCCAAAAGCGGGCCATCGTCCGCCACCTGCCCGCCGTGGAGACCTTGGGCAGCACCCAGGTTATCTGTTCCGATAAGACCGGCACCCTCACCCAGAACAAGATGACCGTGGTGGCCTTTGCCGGCCCCCAGGGGGAGCAGCCCCTGGAAAGCCCCGCCGCCCAGTTCGCCTTGGAGCTGGCCACCTTGTGCAACAACTCCCAGTCCATTGGGGGCACCCTCACCGGCGACCCCACAGAGACAGCCTTCCTCCGGGCCTGCAAGCGGGAGAAACCCAGCCTGGAGCAGGACTTCCCCCGCATAGGGGAGATACCCTTCACTTCCGCCCGGAAGATGATGACCACCGCTCACCGCCTGCCCCAGGGCGGCTGCCGCATCGTCTCCAAGGGCGCGCCGGATGTGCTCATCGCCCGGTGCACGGGGCTGCTGCGCCAGGGGGAGCCCCAGCCCTTCACCGCCGCCATGAAGGCGAAGCTCCTCTCCGATAACGCCGCCCTAGCCGGCCGGGCCCTGCGGGTGCTGGCCGTGGCCTATAAAGATGTGGAAACCCTCCCCGCCGACGACCGCCAGACAGAAAGCGGCCTGGTGTTCTGCGGCCTCATCGCCATGGAGGACCCGCCCCGCCCCGGCGTCAAGGAGGCGGTGGCCCAGTGCAAGGGCGCGGGCATTTTGCCGGTGATGATTACCGGCGACCACGCCGCCACAGCCTTTGCCATCGCCCAGCGCCTGGGCATGGCGGAGCGCCCCTCCCAGGTGCTCACCGGCCAGGAGCTGGACCGCCTGGACGAGGCCCAACTGGCCCAGCGGGTGGCCCAGTACCGTGTCTTTGCCCGGGTCTCCCCCGAGCACAAGGTGAAGATTGTCAAAGCCTTCCAGCGCCAGGGCAAGGTGGTGGCCATGACCGGCGACGGCGTCAACGACGCCCCAGCCCTAAAAGCCGCGGACATTGGCTGCGCCATGGGCAAAAACGGCACCGAGGTGGCCCAATCCGCCGCGGATATGGTCCTCACCGACGACGACTTCTCCACCATCGTCTCCGCCGTCCGGGAGGGGAGAGGCATCTACCAGAACATCCGCAAGACCATCCACTTTTTGCTCTCCTGCAACATCGGGGAGATTCTGGTGGTGTTCGCCGCCTTTTTGCTGCGGGTGCCCACGCCGCTGCTGGCCATCCAGCTGCTGTGGGTGAACCTGGTCACCGATTCCTTCCCGGCCCTTGCCCTGGGCGTGGACCCCATCCAGCGGGACGTGATGGAGGCCCCGCCCCACAAGCGGGACGAGAGCATCTTCTCCGGCGGCATGGGCTTTTCCCTGGCGGTGGAGGGCTGCCTGGTGGGGGCGTTGGCTTTGCTGGCCTACACCCTTGGCCGCGTTTTTTTCGACGTGGACCCCGCCAACCCCACCGTGGGCCGCACCATGGCCTTCTGCGTGCTCAGCCTGTCCCAGCTGGTCCACAGCTTCAACATGCGCTCGGAGCACTCCGTCCTAAAGCTGGGTCTGTTCTCCAACCGGAAGCTGGTGGCCGCCTGCGGGCTGTGCGCCTTCCTCATGGTCAGCGTGGTGCTGTTCCCGCCCCTGGCCGCCCTCTTTAAGACTACCGCCCTCACCTTGCCCCAGTGGCTTTTGGTGGCGGCGCTGTCCCTGTGCCCCCTGCTGGTAGTGGAGGGGGAGAAGCTCCTCTGGGAGCGCCTGCCCCGCAAAAAGAAAAACCTGAGAAGGTAGCCCTCTCAGGTTGCCGGTTTCACTGTATCCGCCGGGCGAACACCTCACAGTTTACCTGGAGGCCCTCCGCCTGTTTCGTCACGTTCTGCCAGTGGAAGGTGTCCTCTGTCACCTCTACAAACCGCCATTGGTTGGAAGGCTCCTCCAGCACCGTGCAGGCGATGGCGCCCCCCTCCTTGCGGACCTCCAGCCGGGTGGTGCCCTTGGAGCAAATGTACGTCATGTCATAGCAGCGGCGCTCCCGGTTGTACATCCGTACCGCCGCGCCATACTCCCCGTCCGGCTGGGGATTTTCCTCCCGGGTGTCCCGGGAGGGGCAGATGAACAAATCCTCAATGGCCATACCGTCCAGCGCCCGGCGGAAGTACCACTCGCCTTGTAAGCGGCGGCCGCTCCTATCCTGATAGTCAAATTTCCAGTCCCCCAGCAACGGGGCGAACCAGTCGTCCTCCAACGGCAGGGCGGAGTTTGCCTGCCGGCTGAGCAGTGCCTCTGCAAATCTATCCATGTTGCTTGCTCCTCTCGCGGAATCTATGCCCATTCTACCATAGCCCATAGGGAAAAGAAATGGCTGCGCCCACCAAAAAAGGGCGCAGCCATTTGTTTATCCTTGATAGGCCTCTTTCATCATGGCAATCTCCCGGGCGTACCCCGCCAAATCGTTGGGCGTCTCCAGGTAGAAGGGCAGCTCCCGCAGTGCCGGGTGGTTGATGATGCGCTCCAGTGCCTCCAGGCCCAGGGTGCCCTCGCCCAGCTTTTGGTGGCGGTCCTTGTGGCTGCCCAAGGGGTTCATGGAGTCGTTGAGGTGGATGGCCTTTAGCCGCCCCAGCCCAATGACCTTGTCAAACTCCTCCAGCACCCCGTCCAGGTCGCCCGCAATGTCGTAGCCGCCGTCGGAGACGTGGCAGGTGTCCAGGCACACGCCCAGCTTGTCCGAAAGCTCCACCCGGTCGAGGATGGCCCGCAGTTCCTCAAAGCTGCGTCCCACCTCCGAACCCTTGCCCGCCATGGTCTCCAGCAGCACCGTGGTGGATTGCACCGGCGTCAAAATGGCGTTGAGGTGCTCCGCAATCAGCGCGATGCCCACTTCCGGCCCCTGCTTCACGTGGCTGCCGGGGTGGAAGTTGTACAGGCTGCCGGGGATGTGCTCCAGCCGGGCCAGGTCGTCGGCCATGGTCTCCCGGGCGAAGGTGCGCAGGCCCTCGTCGGCGGCGCAGGCGTTCAAGGTGTAGGGGGCGTGGGCCAAAATGGGGAAGAGCCCCTGCTCCTGGGCGAAAGCCCGGTAGGCGGCCACGTCCTCCAAATCCAGGGGCTTGGCTTTGCCGCCCCGGGGATTGCGGGTGAAGAACTGGAAGGTGTTGGCCCCAATCTTTATAGCCTCTTTCCCCATGGCCAAGTAGCCCTTGGCGCTGGAAAGATGGCATCCTATTTTCAGCATGGTTCATTCTCCTTTCGCGGTTGGCAGGGGTCGCCTGCGCCCTTCCATTGTACGGGAGAAACCCGCCGGGGTCAACTGTGTTTCCTTTCCCGCCACAAAAAAGGGGCTGCCGCTTGCCCACGGCAGTCCCCTTTTATCATGCTGGCTGGATTTATGCGGCCTCCAGGCACTCCACCAGGTTCATCAGCAGGGCCACGCCCTCCGCCCGGCTCAAGGTGTTCTTGGGGCGGATGGTGTTGTCCTCGTAGCCGTAGAGGATGCCCAAATCCTGGGCTTTGGCGATGGTCTCCACCGCGTAGCCGCTGATGTCGCCGCTGTCGGCGAAGTCCACCTCCTCCGCGTCGGAGGTGATGCCCTGGCTCTCCAAATACTGCACAACCATGGTGGCGGCCTGCTCCCGGTTGACGCTGGCGAGGGGTGCGAACTCCGTCTCCGACATGCCGTGGACCACGCCGTTTTCATAGGCCCAGTTTACCGCGCCGGCGTACCAGGCGCCGGGGGCCACGTCCTCAAAGTACCCTTCCCCTTCCGAGCCGGCGGCGCCCTCCAGCTTGTACAGCAGCGTGGCGAACATGGCCCGGTTCATGGTGCCCTTGGGCTCGAAGAACGCCTCGGACATGCCGGAGACAAGCCCCTGCTCCGAGGCCTGCATCACGTCCTCCAAATACCAGGCGTTGGCCGGGATGTCGATAAACCGGTCCCCTTCAAAGAGGGCGCACACCGTGGTGTCCCCCTCCAAGGTGAAGGTGTACACAGGCTCCTGGCTGAGAAGCGTCCCGCCGGGGGTGTACCAGCCCACCACAGGCAGCTCTCCCGCGGAGGTCAGGGTCACTTCCTCCCCCCAGGGCTGGGTGCCGCCGCCCTGCACCTGGCCGGAGCGGGAGGTGTTCACCGTCACGTTGGCCACCCGCACCCGGGGGGCGTCCACCGGCAGCATGCTGGCGTCCCGGGGGCCGTTGGCGGCGGTCTCCTGCTGGTAGCGCCAGGCGTTGTCCATGGAGATGCCGAAGTGGTCGTAGACGATCCGGCCGTAAATGCCCTTAGAGCGCCAATCTTGCTGGCCGTCGAAGATGTAGTTCTTCCCGCCCAGCCGCAGCTCGGTCCAGCCGTGGTGGCCTGTCCAGGTGCCAATGCGCAAAATGCCCGTGTGCACGTAGCTTTCCACGCCCACATAGCGGGCCATCACCGCGAAGAGGATGCCCCAGTCGTAGCACACGCCGGTGCGGGCCGTCAGCATGTGGTAGGCCCGGTAAATCATGTCGATGGGGTAGGCCTGGGGCAGGCCTGTCTCATAGGTCAGGTCGTAGGTCAGGGTGAAGCAGTCGTAGGCCGGGGCGTAATTTTGGGAGTACCCGTCCCAGCTGTAGTCGATGTTGTTCACAGTCCAGTCGTACAGACCCTTTAGGGTGGTGTAGGTGTCCTTGCCCTTGTAGGGGGCCACCAGTTCCTCCAGCATCCGGTCCAGCTCGATGTACCCCGTCTTCTGGGGATACAAGGTCTCGGCGTTCATCAGTGCTTTGACCTGGTCCAGGCTCATGGCGTCCCCCATGGCCCGGGCGCTGCCGGTGGGCAGCACCGCAACGCAGAGGAGCACCGCCAAAACCAAAGATAGCAGCCTGCCGCGTGTTTTTTTCATAGAAAGCCCTCCTTATATATGGTTGTGTCTGGCTCAAACTATACCACAAGAATACAGCACTTTTTATGGAATTGTCAATATTTTTTAAGGGTTCCTGGAAAGACTTTGTAGCGTTTTGTAAAAGCCATGCCCTTTACAGAGCCCCATCCCATGCCTTTTCCAAACCAGCTGGTCCTGGTGATAGAACACACTTTCTAATAGAAGCAACCGCAAACGAAGCGTGGGGGAGAGGCCCATGCTTTTTCGTTGTTCATTTTGCACAGGGGAAAAAGGCTGCCGCAGCCCGCGGCGGTCTTTTTCCCATTTTTTGAAAGTAGTTTCTTCTTGCTCTCGGGGAAGGCAATCATTTTTGATTGGCAAAATTATGTCTACTACTCCGGGACAGCTGGGGTCTTCTTTCCGGTTTTTCCCGGTATACGGCCCTTTTTTGGGAAAAGCGCCTTTTATGAAAGCTGCCCAAAAATTACAAACTGTAACTTTCTCATGGCAAAAGGCCTGTTTTTAGTTGCATTTGTCACTAGTTACAAAAAAAAAAAAGGAATAAAACTTTTTAATTTATATTTGACAAATTGTCTTCATCGTGCTATTATCAAACCATCACAGAATGTTCACACTTTCCAAAGGCAAACGTGAATGCTCTATGCAATTTATCCAGTTTCGAAGGAGGATGAACGAAGCCGGCTGCTGTGCTCCTGTGGGAAGCAGAGTCTCCCGGTAAAAATGACGAACAGTTCCCAGAGGAAGAATCCGCACAATCCCTATTTTTAAAGGAGGCATCGCCCTATGGCTGTCAAAGCAAAAGCCAATTCGCCAGCTGCCGCCGGTGAATTGACCGCCCGCCAAAGAAAGCGGAAAGAGAACCTAAAGCTGGTAAAGCGGAACTATCAGCTCTACTTTTTCTTGATCCCCGCTGTTGTGTTCATCGCCGTGTTTATGTACTTCCCCTTGTACGGCCTGCAAATCGCCTTTAAGAACTACCGGTCGGGCCTTGGCATTTGGGGGAGCGAATGGGTGGGGCTCAAATGGTTCGAACAGTTTTTCAACAGCCCCAACTTCAGCATGCTGCTTGCCAACACGTTGATTATCTCTATTTACAGCCTGGTGGTCAGCTTCCCGTTCCCCATTATCTTGGCGTTGATTCTCAACTACGTCAAGAACTTGCGCTTTAAGAAGTTCGCCCAGACCGTCACCTACATGCCCTACTTCATCTCCACTGTCGTTCTGGTGGCTATGATGGATTTGTTCTTCTCCCCTTCCAGCGGCTTTATCAACACCATCATCGAGATGTGCGGCGGCCAGGCCCAGTACTTTATGGGTGAGTCACGTTTCTTCCGGCATTTGTACGTGTGGTCGGGTGTTTGGCAGAGTATGGGCTACAGTTCCATCATCTACATAGCGGCCCTCTCCGGCGTCAGCCCGGAGCTCCATGAGTCCGCCACCATCGATGGCGCCAACATCCTCCAGCGCATCCTCCACATCGACATTCCCACCATCATGCCCACCATGGTCATCCTGCTCATCATGGCCCTGGGCAATGTGATGAACGTCGGCTACGAAAAGGTCTACCTGATGCAGAAGGACATGACCTTGGACGTTTCCGAAGTTATCTCCACCTATGTGTACAAAATCGGTTTGAAAAACCAGCAGTTTAGTTTCTCGTCGGCCATTGGCCTGTTTAACAATGTGATCAACTTTATCATATTGATTCTGGCCAACACCACAGCCAACAAGATTACGGGCTCCGGCTTGTGGTAAAGGAGGGGAACGATACCATGGCAAAAAATCCAAACAGAATTAAAGAACCCCTGTTCGACCGGGTTTTCTACATCGTCACCTTTATCATCCTGCTGGCGATCCTCGTCATTATCATCTATCCTTTGTGGTTCGTCCTGATGGCGTCATGTTCCGACGCCCAGTACGTGAACAACGGCGATATCCTCCTCTATCCCAAAGGCTTTACCACCCTGGGGTATGAGCGTACCATCGCCAACATGAACATCTGGATCGGCTACGGCAACACCATCCTGTACACGGTGGGCGGCACTGTCATCGGCACCTTCTGCACCGTGGTTGCCGGCTACGCCCTCTCCCGGAAGGACCTCCCGGGCCACGGCGTCATCATGAAGCTGTTCGTCTTCACCATGTACTTCCAGGGCGGCATGATCCCCTTCTACATCATCATCAACAATCTGGGCCTGATGAACACCCGCTTCCTGATGATCATCATCAGCTGCATCACCGTGTACAACATCATCTTGGTCCGTTCCTACTTCGCGAACTCTTTGCCTCACGACCTGTTTGAGGCCGCCTCCATCGATGGCTGCTCCAACGCCCGGTTTATTTTCCAGATTGCCATCCCTCTGTCCAAGGCCATCATCGCGGTTATCGCCTTGTACGTGGCGGTTAGCTACTGGAACTCCTACTTCTACCCCATGATTTTCCTCACCGACCGGTATAAGTTCCCCCTGCAGCTGTGGCTGCGCGAACTGCTCCTGGTCGCCAACATGAACGCTGCTGATTCCGGCACCGACCCCACGGCTGCCGCACAGCTGCAGACCATGGCCAGCGTCATGAAGTACTCCACCATTGTGGTATCCACCGTGCCCATCATCTGTGTGTACCCCTTCATCCAGAAGTACTTTGTGCAGGGCGTCATGATCGGCTCCATTAAGGGATAAGCCCCCAAGGGCTGCCTGATACAACGCCTCTTCCATTCTATGGAAGGCGAAAACCACATTTCTATCCAAAAGGAGGATAACAATGAAAAGATTCCTAGCTCTCCTGCTGTGCTTGACCCTCGTGGTTGGCACCCTGGCAGGCTGCAACGGCGGCGGCGGATCTTCCACCTCTTCCGGTGGCACTTCCAGCGCGGCGGAAGGCGGCGATAGCTCTGCTGCCGAAGGCGAAACCAGCACCCCGTCTGAAGGCGAGGTCGTCAACAACACCAACGTTTCCGGCCTGCCCATCGTGGTAGAGCCCATCACCATCAGCGTGGCGAAGGAACGCCACATGCTGGACACCACCACCAGCTACAACGAAAAGCCCGCGTGGAAAAACATCGCGGAGGAAACCGGCATCACCATCGAGTGGGTGGAGCTGGCTGCCGGCACCGCTGCCGAGCGTGTGCCTCTGATGTTGGCCGGCGGCGATATGCCCGACGTGTTCTGGGCCCTGCTGTCTGACGCGCAGGTGCTGCAGAACGAAGAGCAGCTGGTTGCCATCGAGGATTTGGTCGATACCTTCGCTCCCAACTGCGTGGCTACCTACGACCAGCTGGGCGTTGACTGGAAAGAAATCGCCACCACTCCCAGTGGCCACATCTATGGCCTGCTGGGCCGCTACGAGTCCCTGTATGAGAACTCCGGCGACGGCATCCAGATTATCAACCAGGCTTGGCTGGACGCGGTTGGCAAGGAACTGCCCACCACCCTGGACGAGTACACCGAAGTGCTCCGCGCTTTCAAAGAGCAGGACCCCAACGGCAACGGCCAGGCGGATGAGATTCCCTATTGCTTCTCCGAAGACATGTGGTGCGCTTACGCCACCAACACCATGGGCTGGTGGGGCATTGGCGACGGTGCTGGCGACGAGGCTCACAGCAACAAGTCCACCCGTGACGGCGTTGTCTCTGGCAGCGTGAACACCGATGAGTACCGCCAGTATCTGGAGTACCATCACATGCTCTATTCCGAGGGCTTGATGGACCAGGAAGGCTTCTCTCAGAACACTGAAATGTTCTCCACCAAGATTAAGAGCAACCAGGTTGGCACCTACTTTGCTTGGACTGCCCTGGAGTACCTCTCCAGCGAGCAGGAGAAGGATTGGGTTGTCCTGCCTCCCATCCAGGCTCTCGAGGGCGTTGACCCCATCGCCAACGGCGAAGTGCAGCGTTCCACCATCCAGAAGAACAAGTGGGTTGTCACCAACCAGTGCGAGTACCCCGAAGCCGCTATCCGCCTGTGGGACTACCAGTCCCGCGACGTTGAGAGCGCTCTGACGGTCGCTTTGAGCGAAAAGGGCAAGCTGTGGGATGAGTACGAAGACGGCTCCGGCTACTACTTCGTGGTTCCCGAGGACACCACCCCCGAGTTCACCTTCGAGCATATGAAGTATACCTACGGCGTTGTGAACGACGGTCCCCTGCTGACCATTGCTGACACCCCCAAGAACGACGGCGAGATTTCTCCCGCTGCCGCCCTGCGCGACACCATGGTTGACCAGGTTGACGAGTACTTCATCCCGAAGGAGGACCAGATGCCTCAGACTTACGTTTCCACCGAGGCTATCGACCGCCGTACCTTCATGGAAACCGACCTGTTCGCTTACATCAAGCAGTTCCGCGCCCAGGCTATCATGAACGGCTTTACCGATGCCGAGTGGGATGCTTATGTGGAGCGTCTGGACCAGCTGCAGTATCAGGAATGGCTGCAGTGGTACCAGAATATGTACGATGGCACCTTGGAGTGATCCCTCTCTTGCCATAACATATTCCATCATGTAAAATAGGAGACGCCGCCAGAGCGCACAAGCCCTTTGCCGCTCGGGCGGCGTTTCTTTGTTATGAAACATCACAGAAAGGAAGCGATTACCTTGAAAACGCCCTTCAACCGTATCCTCTACGGTGGCGACTACAACCCCAACCAGTGGCCCCGCGAGATTTGGGACGAGGACATGAGGCTCTTCAAGCAGGCGGGCATCAACTCCGCCACCATCAACGTGTTCTCCTGGGCAAAGCTCCAGCCCGATGAATCCACCTATGATTTCTCCGAGCTGGACGACATCGTGGACATGCTCTCCAAAGAGGGCTACGACATCGTCATGGCCACCTCCACCGCGGCCATGCCCGCCTGGCTGTGCAAGAAGTACCCCGAGGTCACCCGCGTGGATTACGAGGGCCGCAGGCATAAGTTTGGCCACCGCCACAACCATTGCCCCAACAGCCTGGTCTTCCAGAAGTACGCCCGCAAGCTGGTGGTAGAGCTGGCCAAGCGCTACGGCTCCAACCCCCACGTCACCTGCTGGCATATCGGCAACGAGTACGGCGGCGAGTGCTACTGCGAGAACTGCCAGAAAGAGTTCCGCGTGTGGCTGCAAAAGAAGTACGGCACCATCCAGGCCGTCAACGAGGCTTGGAACACCGAGTTCTGGGGCCACACCTTCTACGACTGGGACGAGATTGTCGCCCCCAACGCCCTGGGCGAGGGCATCGGCTATGAGAAGACCGCCTTTGCGGGTATCTCCATCGATTACCGCCGGTTCATGTCCGACAGCCTCCTGGAGAACTTTAAAATGGAGCGGGACGCCATCCGGGAGTACGACAAGGAGACCGCCATCACCACAAACCTGATGGGCACCTACAAGGGCCTGGATTACTTCAAGTGGGCCAAGGAGATGGACATCGTCTCCTGGGACAGCTATCCCGCCTACGACACCCCCTGGAGCATGGTTGCCATGCGCAACGATTTGATGCGCGGCCTGAAAGATCAGCCCTTCATGCTCATGGAGCAGACCCCCAGCCAGCAGAACTGGCAGCGGTACAACTCCTTGAAGAGGCCTGGCCAGATGCGCGCCCAAAGCTACCAGACCATCGCCCACGGCGGCGACACCATCCAGTTCTTCCAGCTGCGCCGCTCCAAGGGCGCCTGCGAGAAGTTCCACGGCGCGGTGATTGCCCACTCCGGCAGCGGCGAGACTCGCGTGTTCAAAGAGTGCTCCCAGCTGGGCGCCGAGCTGAAAGCCCTGGGCACCCAGACCTTGGGCGCGGATAACCCCGCCCAGGTGGGCATCCTCTTCGATTGGGACAACTACTGGGCCCTGGAGTACACCAGCGGCCCCACCGTGGATTTGAAGTACGTGGACCAAATCCACCAGTATTACCGCTACTTCTACGACAAGCACATTCCCGTGGACATGGTGCCCGTGGACGGCGACTTCTCCAAGTACCAGGTTATCGTGGCCCCTGTGCTGTACATGGTGAAAGAGGGCATGGCCGAGGCCCTGGAGCGGTTCGTGGAGAACGGCGGCACCTTGGTCACCGGCTTCATGAGCGGCATCGTGGACCAGTCCGACAACGTCCACCTGGGCGGCTATCCTGGCCCCCTGCGCAAGATGTGCGGCATCTGGGCCGAGGAGATTGACGCCCTGGCCCCTGAGCAGACCAACACCCTGCGGTTCACCGACGGCACCGAAGCCAAGTGCAGCCTGCTCTGCGATATCCTCCACCTGGAGGGCGCCCAGGCCCTTGCCACGTACGGCGAGGACTTCTACGAAGGCACCCCCGCTGTCACCAAGAACGCCTACGGCAAGGGCACTGTCTACTATGTGGGCACCCAGCCCGAGGCCGCTGGCCTGGACAAAATCTTGGACGGCGTAGCTGCCGCCGCTGGGGTGGAGCGCCTCATCACCGAGGACACCCCCTTGGAGATTGTCAAGCGCGTGAAGGACGGCGCTGAGTTCTGGTTCATCCTGAACCTCACCGGCAAGCCCCAGCAGGCTCCCCAGGCCTTTGTGGGGGAGACGGACATCCTCACCGGCGCTGCAATCGGCGACGAGCCCCTCAAGCCCTTCGACACCTTGTTGGTCCGCCGCTAAGGCCCGGTAGGGAAGAGGCACAAATCCCATATGAAAAACCCCTCTGCGCCCGCAAGCCAGAGGGGTTTTCCGTTTTCAGTTGAGTGCTGCGTCTGTCAGTATGCTGCCAGGGCAAGGGTGCGCAGCGGTGGAGACAGCGTTTCCC
>JABLTQ010112067.1_pt1 | contig 31188 bp, 36 predicted proteins | sample 7160101 | NCBI WGS metagenome assembly JABLTQ01 (sample SAMN14651228, study PRJNA627086) | human gut metagenome | isolation source: feces | host: Homo sapiens
AATAATTAACAAACTTAAAAATAAGTATTTAAATCACTTCTATTTTTCGAATAATCCTTTACCTTTTTATATACTTCATTATTTATTAATTCGTTTTTTATCTTGTTATAATAATTCATTATCTCCTCCTTTAATATAACAAAAAGGAAGTTACTCTTCCTTTTCTTTTGCTTTGGTTTTATGTCCAGAAGATAAAAACGTTACACGTTCACCAATTACTTCAGTAACTTGTCTTGCTTTTTCTTCTTCCTTTTCTATCATACGGGTTTGTATTCTTCCTCTTACGCCTAATAAATCACCCTTATGACAATATTCAGTAGTTGTTTCTGCAACATTACTCCATAAAGTACAATCTATAAAATCAGTATCATACTCTCCATTAGAGTTTTTATAACTTCTGGGAACTGCTAACGTTATGGTTGTTACATTTCTTCCGGTATCCGTTTTTCTAAGTTCAGGATCCTTAGTTAATCTTCCTATAACAACTAATTGATTTAACATAATAATCTCTCCTTTCGTTTTATAATTTACACGAAAGAATTATTATTATCAAAATACCATTTTTCCTAATTTTTTGTTATTTTCTTGCAAAAATGCAATTTCTGCATAAACAAAAAAAGAATTTCTGCATAACCTTTTTTACAGAAATTCTTTTTTAGTATTTTTTAATACAATTTACGACAATTTATTTAAAGCCTTTAAAAACTCATCTAAATAATTACCATAAAGTAGCGATTCATTAAATTTATTTGGTATTATTTCACCATGATAATCACTACCAGCAGTAATGATTAAATGATTTTTATGTGCTAACTTTAGTAATTCTTCAGAAAATTCATCACTTTGATTCGGATGGTACACTTCTATTCCGTCAAAGCCCATATTTATAATTTCTTTATAATCAAATTTTTTTATTAAAACTGGGTGTGCTAAAACAGTTAGTGCATTATTTTCTTTTAATAATTTTATTGCATCAGATAAAGATATAACATCATATGGAACATAAGCTTTACTATCATCGCCAATATATTTATCAAATGCTTCATCAAACGTGCAGCCTATTTTATCACAAATAGCTTCTGCAATATGAGGTCTTGCAATAAGCCCATCTGCTCTTTTCTTAACATCTTCATAATCTATTTTTATTCCGTAATATTTTTCTAAATTATCTATTATTTTTAGGCATCTATTTAATCTCTTTTCTTCATTAATTTTAAAGTAATCAATAAGTTTCTTATCAGGAATATCCTTAAAATATCCTAATATATGAATTGTTTCGCCTTTGTATTTGCAACTTACTTCTACCCCAAGTATAAATTTAACTGTCGTATCTAATTTTACTATATCATATGCCGCATTTAACGTATCATGGTCTGTTATTCCTATTACGTCTATGTTATTTTCAAGTGCTAGTTCATTTATCTCGCTTACCGTTTTTGTTCCGTCTGAATGGTTTGTATGAACATGTAAATTTGCTTTCATCTATATCACTTTCCTTATAAGTAAATTATATCATATTAAAAAAGAAATGCATTATCTTTTGCATTCCTTTATCCCCTCACCTTTAAGCAATTGGTTTAACTCAACCGCATACTCAAGAGGCAACTCTTCTCTAAAAGCATCAATAAATCCCATAATAAGAAGTTCGGTTGCTTTATTCTCATCTAGGCCTCTAGTCATTAAATAAAATAACTGATTAGGATCTATTTTGGAAACGGTAGCTTCATGTTCTAATGAGCTTGTTTTATTTTCACAAATATTTGTTGGAAACGTATCACTTTTTGATAATTCATCTAAAAGTATTGTATCACACTTAACGTTAGCTGATGAATACTTAGCATTTTTAGTAATTTTAACTAATCCTCTATATGATGCATTCCCACCATTTCTACCAATTGATTTAGATAAAATATTACTTTTAGTATGCTTTCCTAAGTGTATCATTTTAGCACCCGTGTCTTGAATTTGACCATTATCTGCAAGAGCAATTGTTGTACAATTTCCTTTTGCATAATCTCCTTTTAAAATGCAAGCCGGATACTTCATCGTAAGTTTTGAACCTATGTTTCCATCAACCCATTCCATTGTTCCGCCTTCTTCAACTAAGGCTCTTTTGGTAACTAAATTATACACGTTATTAGACCAGTTTTGAATCGTTGTATATCTACATTTAGCGTTTTTTTCAACGTATATTTCAACTACTGCAGCATGAAGAGAGTCAGATGAATAAGTTGGTGCTGTGCATCCTTCTATATAATGTAAGTCGCTTCCTTCATCTACTATTATAAGTGTTCTTTCAAATTGTCCCATATCTTTAGATTCTATTCTAAAGTAACTTTGTAGTGGTCTATCTAACTTAGTGTTTGGAGGTACATAAATAAACGTACCACCAGACCATACAGCAGAATTCAATGAAGCAAACTTATTATCATCGTTTTTAACTAACTTTCCAAAGTATTTTTTAAATAAATCAGGATACTTTTTTAACGCTGTATCAGTATCTAAAAAGATAACGTTTTTATCTTTTAATTCCTTAAGCATATTACTATATAATCCTTCTGATTCATATTGTACGTGTACTCCGCCTAAATACTCTTCTTCCGCTTTTATAAGTCCTATGTCTTCAAATGTTTCTTTAACACCTTTTTCTAAATTATCCCAGTTATCTTTTATATCATCAAATACTTTCTTATAATACGTAATATCATCTAGGTTAATATCTATATTAGGCCCCCAGGAAGGCATTTTTTTAAGCTTAAAAACATCATAAGAATCAAGTCTAAACTTAGTCATCCACTCAGGTTCATTTTTTAATTCTGATATTATTTTTACCTTATCTTTATCTATTCCTTTTGATAATGTTTTCATCTAATCAGTCCTTTACCTAATCCATACTATGTATATATATTTGTCTATTTTTTTCTATTCTTTCATCTATTTCTTTTATCTCATCTTTATCTAAAAAACTCCAATATAATGTCTTTTTATGCTTTCTTTGATAATCTTTTATAAACTCTATTTTATCTTCATTTGTTGACATATCTTTTAGGTTTGGAAATACTTCATCTACATCTTCTGCATCAAAACAAAACGCTTCATTATTAGTAAGTTTTCCTTCATCTAATGCTTTTTTAACACCGATTTTACCAATAAAAACTTTATATTGTGGCTTATCTTCTAATAACACATCTGTTGCAATACCATTTTCTATGGTGCATATTGCCTGCTTATAATTTAATACATCAAAGCACCTTTCATCTTTTTTTAATATAGAAATACTGCACGAATATTGTTTTCCTAAGTTCTTTTCTTTTTGCAACTTCATTTTTTTACTTGTTAGCAATTTCATAATTATTTATCTCCTTCTAAAATTTTTTTAACACCTTCATATGGAAGAAGTGCGCACTTTTTTCTATTTGGCTGTTTATATATTTCATCATAACAATTAGCTTCACCTAAAACGTCTTTATCATATGGTCTTTCTTCTATCATATTTTCGTAATTATTAATTATTTCTTCTGCTTCTTTAACAGTTTTTCCTTTTAATAATTCAGTCATTATGGACGCAGATGAAGTTGATATAGCACAAGCCTCACCATCAAATTTAATGTCTTTTATAATATCATCTTCTATCTTTAATGCAAAGTCCAAATTATCAATACAGGTTTTACTGTTCATATTAACAGTTTTATATCCTACGGTATCTTTAATACCTTTATTTAACGGATTTTGATAATGCTCTATCATAATACTTCTTTTTAAATGTTCGTCCATAATAACCTCCTTTATAATGATTCGTATAATATATTATCATTATCTAACTTTTCTACTAACTTATCTATATCTTCTTTTGTATTATAAAAATACATACTTGCTCTACAAGTGTTTTTAACTCCTAATACTTCTGATAATATCTTAGCACAATGATTTCCTACCCTAACGCATATACCAGATTTATTCAAGTATGCTGCAACGTCTTGTGCAAAAACACCTTCTACATTAAACGTTACTATTCCGTTTTCTATATCCTTATTATATATGGTTATGTTCTTTAGCTTAGACATTTTATCTATCATATATTTTTTTAATTCTATTTCTTTTTTATGAATGTTATCTATTCCTACTTTGTTTATGTAATTAATTGCTTCTCCAAAACCAAATATACCTGCAAGATTCTGTGTACCTGCTTCTAGTTTTTCTGGTAATTCTTTATACTCTATGTTACCTAAACTATCAAAGAAAGCATTCATTCCTCCTCCTTCTATTAGAGGTTTAACTAAATTTAAGTACTTTTCTTTACCATATAAAACACCAACTCCAGTTGGCCCTAACATTTTATGTGCTGAAAAGCTTAAGAAGTCAACGTCTAAATCTCTTACATCAACCTTTTGGTGAGGAACGCTTTGTGCTCCATCTACTATAACTATTATTCCTGTTTTATGAGCATACTCACATATTTCTTTAATTGGTCTTATGTCTCCTATTACGTTAGTTACGTGTGATAAAACAATTGCTTTGGTCTTTTTTGTTATTTTCTTTTTTACGTTTTCTAAGCTAACGGTTAAATCAGGATTTAAATCTATGTAATTAATTACTGCTCCATTTTTACTAGTTATATCAAACAAAGGAAGTATTAAAGATGCATGTTCTGACTTAGTTGTTAATACTTCATCGCCAGACTTTAAATAATCCTTTAAAAATCCCTTAATTATAAAGTTTAAACTTTCTGTTGCGCCTGATGTAAAAACTATTTCACATGCTTTTTTAGCATTAATAAACTTTTTAGTTTCTTCTCTTACATTATTTAACTTATCATCAACTATTTGACTTATGTTGTAATCTCCTCTGTGAGCGTTAGCTGAATAAGATGAATAATACTTAGAAACTTCATCTATTACGCATTTAGGTTTAAACGTAGTTGCACTATTATCTAAATAAACAATACCTTTATTTAGCATTGGAAAATCTTTTTTATAATCCATAACAATCACCTCCATTCTTTTTTTAATTTCTTTTTTAATTTTTCTTTTTCATCAAAACATATATCAAGTGTTCCAATAATTAAACCATTAATAAGTAAGTCTTCACAATCTCTTCTATTAAGCCCTCTACTTTTCAAATAAAATAACTCTTCTTCTTTAAAGTTACCAATAAAAGCTGCATGACGTGCTTCTGCATCAAATGAATCTATTAATAAAACTGGGTTTATTTCATTTTCATTTACGTCATTTAACGTAATTATCTTGCTATCTTGATTAATTTTACTTATAGAAGCATGCTTTGGTGCAAAACTTACAACATCAAATTTAATAGTACCATCTTTTTTAGTTATACCATTATTATAAATAGAACTTTCGGTATTTTTAGCATTATGATTAACCTTAACATGACACAAAACTTTATTAATTGCAATAACAGAATTACAGATTTTTACGTTTGAAAAACATTCGTTTAAATTAACTTCTATCTTTCTATCAGATGGGTTATAGCTTAACACATTTAACACTACAAATCCTTTATTAACATTTATTAAAACATTTGTTTTTTTTACGTTTTCTTCCATAAAAAGTACGTTTACATTTGCATCATTAACATTTATCTCATACGTTTCATACTTGTTATTATTAATTAAAAGATTAGTATCTTCTTTTACGTTAATTACTACTTTATCATTTAATATTTTTTCAATGTTATTACCGTTTCCTACTACTATCCTATTCACTTTCTTCACCCTTAGTGGATGCTTCTATCACTACTTTTTCGAAGTTAAATCCATTATTTTCAATTTTTTGTGCTAATTCATAGTCTCCAGTTTTAATTATTTTTCCATCTTTTACAACATGAACAAAATCCGGCTTAACATACTTTAATAAATGTGTATAATGAGTAATAATTAAGTATGATGAATTTTTGTTATTATCTTTATATCTATTAATATTTTCAGAAACTATTTTTAGAGCATCAACATCTACTCCTGAATCTATTTCATCTAACATAATAAATGATGGTTCTAACATAAGCATCTGAAGTATTTCATTTTTTTTCTTTTCTCCACCAGAAAATCCTTTATTAACACTTCTATGAACCATTTCATCAGGCATTTTTAAATCACTTTTAGCTTTATCAATTTTTTTAATGAATGAATATAAATTAATGTTTTTACCTTCTTTACTTGATAAGGCTGTTCTTAAAAAATCAGAGTTAGTAACACCATTTATCTCTATAGGATTTTGCATAGCTAGAAAAATACCTAATCTTGCTCTTTCATCGGTTGTAAGCTTAAGTATGCTTTTTCCGTTATATAATATATCTCCATTTAAAACTGTATAATTAGGATCAGCCATAATAACTTTAGTAAGGGTTGATTTACCGACACCATTAGGTCCCATAATTACATGAACTTCACCATCATTTATAGTTAAGTTAAATTTATTTAATACTATTTTATTTTCAACTTTAACAGTTAAATCTTTTATTTCTAACATAAAATCAACTCCTGTCTTTATATTTTAACACTTTTTAACTTTTTTTTATAGACATACAAATAAAAAATAGAGAATTCTCTCTATTTTATCTATTCTTAACTAAAGTAGTTGATTCTTGCTCTTTATTATTTTGTTCATTATCAACGAAATAAGTTTCTGGATTTAATTCTTCTAATGTAGCTCGATTTGTTCCAAAGAACCAATATTTGTTATCAACACTATACCCTTCTGGATCTCCTAGTTTATAAACCGTTAAGTTATTTTGCATTTTATTTATTACAGATTTATCAACAGAACCATATCCAAGGGCTCTATTAAAATCTTCTTCTGTTAACAAACTAGTAAATGGAGCATAATAAACCGAGTAATTTAATAATTGCCCCTCATATAAATTATAAGAATTATCATGCTCTACGTCATAAAACTTTATTTTTTCACCATCTTTTTGAATAAATCCATATGATTCGTCTCCCTTATAAGAACCATCATCACCTTTATCCACAAAGGCAATTACACATAAAGGATTACCACTTTCATCATATAAACTTATTGGATTATCTTGTTTTTCTAAAACAGCCTTTTTTACGGTGGTACAACCAGCAAATGATGTTACCATAATCCCAGCTAATGCTGTTGCTATTACACCTTTTACTAATTTATAACTCTTCTTTTTCATAATTATCTACCTTTTCTTTCCTTAGACTTTTTATATGCATTATATTCTGCTGCGTCTATAAATTTACTAAATATTTTTTTACTATTTTCATCATCACCCATTAGTTCTGGATGCCATTGTAATCCAATGTTAAAATCACAGTACGGATTTTCAATTGCTTCTATTACACCATCATTAGATAAAGCACTGATTGAGTGTATTCCATTATCTGGTATTTTATATGAATGTCTACTACTTACCATTATTTTATTTTTACCAACTATATCTCTTAATTTACCTGGTAATAAAATAACCTCATGAACATATTTTTCATCACTCAATTGATGATTGATTCCTAAATCTTCTATTTTTTCATTTTGAATCCAATCTTTTTTATGTGCTGCCATTATTTGCATTCCTGCACATATACCAAGATATGGAATGTTTTTTTCCAAAGTATAACCATATATAAATCTATCAAAATCAAAAAGTTTCAAAGCTCCTGGTTTTATAATAGCATCACACATTTCAATCGAATCTATTATATCTTCCTTTTCACTAATGGTTAAATCTGGAATATATCTTAAACGTTCTTTTTGAAAATTCGCTACCTGGGTAGGAAAAATTCCTACTGGTCTTCCTCCAGCTTTAGAAATACTTTCTATAACTGGCGTTAATACCTCATATATCATATCTCCATCTTTATCTTCATATGGATATTCTACAACCCCTATTATTGGTCTAGACATATCATCACCCCTTTATTGGCCATATATACTAACATATTTATTCATTTTTGTCAATTTTTACTGCATATCAAAGTTTAATGGACATAGCGATCAATTAAATCATACGGATTAACACAAACTTCTTTATTTCTTCTATATAAATACTCACAACCAACAATATATACAACATCATCTTTTTGTTTCATTTCAAGCGCTTTTTCTATTGCTTTTCCTCTATCATATATTACTTCATAATTATCACATGAAAGCGTGCCTGTCATACCTTCTAGTGCTAAAGAAATACCGCTCTTATTTCTATCAGTTGTAAAAATAACATAATCAGAGTATTTCGTGGATATCTTCCCAAACTCTTTATATTCAAAGATATCTCTTTCTTCTAATCTTCCTATTACCGAAATTATCTTTCCTTTTTTATTTTTAGATAAAAACTGCATATCCTTTCTTAACGCATCGACAGTAACAGCAAAATCAATGATTACACCTTTATAATTCTCCATTCTACCTTTCATACTAAAATTATTTATTGCAGAAATACAATCTTCTATCGTTAACCCTAACAATATACAAGTTAAAACTGATGCACAAATATTATAAACGTTGTTAATACCTATTAACTTTGTTTTAATATTATATTCATTACCTTTATAAACGATTATAAAATCTGTTTCATATAGACCTTCTTTTATATCTTTAAAATATAAATCAGCCTTATCATTTTTACCAAAAGTAAAAGCCTTTGCAGTACTTTTATCTTTAAAATAATGATGATTTATGTCATCAGCATTTAAAACCAAATAACCATTTTTCTTTATTTTATGGACTATCTCAAGTTTCGAAGAAAGATAATCTTTTATATCACTATGTTCACCAATATGAGCTTCAGAAAAATTTGTAACTAATGCTATATCAAAAGTAATGTTACCAAGACGATTTTGTTTTAGTCCGTAACTAGAACTTTCTATAACAATATTATCAACTTTGTTTTCTTTAAATTTATCAATGATTTTATATAACTTATCAATCGGTAAAGTTGTATTGGGAACATCAAATTCTTTAAAATTATACTTTTTAGAGTGAACGCCATTAGTTCCAATACATCCACAATTTAGCTTATAATTCAAAATTTCATTTATTAAATTACATACCGTAGTCTTACCAGCTGTTCCAGTAACTCCTACTACATTTTTAAACTTATTATTTGGATTACCATAATACCAGTCCATTATCTCTGGAATGCTAAAATTAACATCATTAACCATAACTACTGGCACCTTAACGTTTACGTTTCTATCACATACAAGTGCAAGAGCACCGTTTTCTATTGCCTCGTTAATAAAATCATGGGCATCGCTATTTATACCCTTACGACATATAAATAAGTCTCCTTTTTTTACTTGTTTAGAATTTAATTGTACCCCACTTATTACTACGTCTATTCCACAATTAAACAAAGTCTTTAAATTTTTCATATTATCACCTACTAAAATTATAACATATTGGATAATTATATGATACAATTTAAGTAGAGGTGAAAAAATGAAAGATTGTATATTCTGTAAAATAGTTAATGGAGATATTCCAAGTATGAAGGTGTATGAAGATGATATTTGTCTTGCTTATTTAGACATTAATCCAGATAGTGATGGTCATACATTAATAATTCCTAAAAAGCATTATAAAGATATATATGATATACCAAGTGATACTTTACTTCATATATATGAAACTGCTAAAAAATTAATGGATATGTTAAGAGAGAAATTAGGTTGTGATGGTTTTACACTACTTCAAAATAATGGTAGCATCCAAGAAGTAAAACACTATCATTTGCATATTAAGCCACATTATAAAAATAATCATCCAGTTAAATTAGTTAAAGATACTAACTTAATTAAGGATCCAAAAGAAATATATAACAAGATAAAAGAAGCATAGCATTTGCTTCTTTTTAATTTACCCCTAAATACTCTTCTAGTGTAAGACCACTTAAGTAAACATCTTTTGCCTTTTTTTCTCCTAAATATCTCACGTGCCAAGGCTCATATATATAACCTGTAACATTAGTTTTGTCTTTTGGATATCTTATTATAAAACCATATAAATAAGCGTTTTCTGCTAACCATTTAGCTTCTATAGTATTTGCAAAAGACCTATCTACACTTCCTATATCAAAAGCAAGACCTGTTTGATGTTCTGACTCACCTGGTTTTGCAGAGTACGTGTTAGCTTTATTTTCACCATCTTTTTTTACATATTTATTATAAAGCTTTTCTTGCGTTTCATATGATCTATATCCAGAAATAAGTGGTACATTAAGGCCTAATGCTTTAGCATCAGCCTGCATTTTCTTTAAGTTTTTTAAGGCTTCTTTGTTCACCTTGGGATCATAGTTTTTTGGTAAATGATAAGTTTTATTTACAAGTAAAATGCCTTCAACATACGTAATACCATTTAAAACTTTTATTTCTGGACTTTTTATAGTACTTTGTGTTTTATCTTTTACAATTACTGTTCTTGTTTTTTTGCAAGTATTCCCGCTTGAATCAGAAACTTTATACGTTAATTTATAAGTTCCAGAGCGCTTTGTATTAACTTTACCCTTTATCTTCACTTTATTTTTTATATCACCATCATAATTATCAAATGCAGTAAAGTAAGGTTCTTTATATTTTGATGAAAAATCAATTTCTTCTACCTCATCACCCACGATATTAATTACCGGTTTTTCTTTATCAACAACGCTTATTTTTCTTACTAAATAATATTTGTTTTTAAGATTGTATAATATTACGTAATCACCCGTTTTCTTAACATTTAAATTAGTACTAATCGTAATATAATTACATTTCTTGTTATTAATTTTAAAAGTCACGTATTCATCATTATAATAATCGCCATAATTTAATTCTATTTTTTCCTTGCCATTTAATTTATAAGTTACATATCCTTTTCTTTTACTCTTTTCATATTCTTTTATTTTTCTCTTACAAGATAATGTACTTTTTGTTTTCCTAACTAGTAAATTACCTTTCTTTTTAAATCCATCTTTTATAAGTTCTTCTTTAAGATACTTATTAATTAATTTATCTTTAGAAGTTATGTTATATTCCTCTTTTGTTATACATGATAAAAATTTCCTTTTATAAGTTGTTTTAGCATCAATTGAATAATTACTAGTGGTTATTTTATCTTCATAAGTAGTTTTAAACATCGGGAGTAAAAATATAAGACTTCCAATAACGTATATTATAAATATTAGAAATAATATAAATATAATCCAATTTAATAATTTTATTTTTTTATTACCAATTTTAATAGTTAACATGGAAAGCATCACCTCCACCCGTTTATACCTTTATTCTATCCTATTTTTACAAAATTAACAATAAAAGAAAAAAGAAGCTTTTAAAAGCTTCCTTTAGCATACAAACGAACCAACTATTATAGCAAGTAGAATATAAAGTACTATTACTAGTAAGAATCCACTTCCTTTTCTTGCTCCGCCACATGGGTTGCAAGTGTTAGTTGTAGTTGAATTTCCGCAACATGCCATAGTTTAAACCTCCTTTTTTTATACTAAACGTAAGCACCTATGATGATTACTAATAAGATGAATAATACTAATATAATTCCAGCTCCGGATGCATAATTGTTTCCCATATTTCATTCCTCCTTTTTGTCTTTTCAAAGTATTTTATGGTAATAGTATAAAATGTGTGATTATCTTTCTTTAAAAAAGTTGTGTTTTAGCATATAATTTGTTATGATATATAAGTACATTGATAGGAGGAAGATTAAATAATGGCAGAAAAGAAAAACGCTTCAGGCAAAAAAACTACTGTTAGTAAGAGCTCTAAAACTGCACAAAAAAGCACTCAAGTAAAAAAGAGTGAAACTAAAAAAACAGTTAAAAATGCAAAAAAAGCTACTGCTAAAAAAGAAACTGTAAAAAAAGAAGTTAAAACACCTAAAGTAGTTGATACTTACGAAGCAAAAATAAAAAAAGAAAAAAAGGATTCAAAGTTTAAAAGATGGTTTAATAACTTAACTTTAGAACAAATAATAGTTGGTGGTGTAATTATAATTGCCATACTATTAATAGTATTAATTGGTGTAAGTACAAAAAATACCAAGACTAAAAATGGTGATGATATAGTTGTTCAAATTGATGGTAAAACAGTAACAGCAAACGAACTATATAAAGAACTTAAAAATCAAAGTGGTGAGCAAGTTGCAATTAACTTAATAGATGAATACATTCTAAATAAAGAATATAAAACAACTGACGAAATGAAAGAATCTGCAAAAAGTACCATTGAAAATTATAAGAAAACATATGGTGATAAATACGACCAATTCTTACAATATAATGGTATTAGTGATGATGCACAGTTAAAGGAATTATTAATTAAAAATAGTAAATTAACTTCAGTTACCGAAGATTATATTAAAGAAACTTTAACAGAAAAAGAATTGAAAAAATACTATGATGAAAAAATAGTTGGTGATATTTCTGCTAAACATATTTTAATATCAACAAAAACTGATGATTCTGCAACTGATGAAGAAAAGAAAGCCAAAAAAGAAGAAGCCAAGAAAAAAGCAGAAGAAATTATTGCTAAGCTTAAAAAAGGTGAAGACTTTGATAAACTTGCAAAGAAATATTCTGATGATGATCAAACTAAAAGTAAAGGTGGAGATTTAGGATACTTTAACACAGGTGAAATGGAAGAAGCATTTGAAACTGCTGCTTACAAACTTAACGTTAATGAATATACTACTACTCCAGTAGAAACAAGTTATGGATATCACATTATTATGAAAACTGGTCAAAAAGATAAACCAAGTTACAAAAAATCAAAAGATAGTATTAAAGAAAAACTAGTTGATGAAAAGAAAGATAATGATAGTACAATAAGTGCTAAAGCTATGATTGCATTAAGGAAAAAATATAACATTAAAATTAAAGATAAGACAGTAAAAAATGATTATAATAGTTATATTAAAAATGCAACAACGACAACTACTACAACTACTGCATCAAGTAGTAAATAAAAAAAGGCTTTTAATTTTAAGCCTTTTTTAATTTTCTTCTTTTAATACTTCTTTTATATCAGATGCAGTATATCCTTTAGAATATAGTTTTTGTGATATAAAATATAAAAGTTCTTGTCCGTTATATTTTACTTTATACTTATTATATAATTTTGCATAATCCTTTTTAAGTTTTGATTTATCTGATGTTATTTCTTTACTCATCAATATACTTGTTACTAAATCTTTAGAATATCCCAAATTAACAAAGTGATTAATTATTTTTATTTTAATAGCATTTTGACTACCCTTTTTAATTTTTAATTCCTTATCAATTAGCTTATTTAATTTTTCTTCTACTTTTCTTTGATCTATTAGTGCTATTTCACTTTCAATTATATCTTTATTAACTCCGTACTTTATTAACTCCATCTTAATTTTTTGAGGTCCTTTATTTGTTAAATTCATACTATCATTAATGAATGACTTTGCATATTTTAAATCATTTAAATAGCCTTCTTTAATAAGTCTTTCTGATACTTTGCTTGCTACTAAATTATTAAACCCTTTTTTTATTAAATAATCATTTATTTCTTTTATGCTTCTCATTTTAACCGAGATATAACCTAATGCCAACGTGTAAGCATAAATATCGTTATTTTGTTTTTTTAAAGCCTCTAGTAATTCATCTGATATTTCTTTTGTTATTAAAAGATTATTTTTTATTATTACATCTTCATATAAAGTTATATCACTATTATTATCTAAATATAACTTATATTTATCTTTTGATTGTTTTTTGAATTTTAGTATTTTCATAAAATACCTCCGTATAAGAAAAAAAACATAATACTATTTTACTTGTATTAAGTCTTCCATCACTTCTTCTAGTGCTCTACCAATGTTCTTAGAACACTTATATTTTGATTCTGGCATTTGTAAATGTCCAGTTTCTGCTATTTCTTTAGCTCTTCTTGCTGCAACATGAACAAGTAAGTACTTAGAACCAACCTTTGTAAGTAGTTTATCTATTGATGGATAAATCACTAATATCACCTTCCCTTCATATAGTATACAACAAGTGTCATTATAATATCAAGTTGTTTTACATTTTTTTACATTGTTTTTGTCTTTTTAGTACTATATACTTTATTACTAACTACATCAATTATTTTTTTCATAACGTTTAATGACTTTTCATCAAAATCTATGTTTGACTCTTTTGCTTTTTCTTTTCCTTCTTCATACACTCTTTTTGATTTGTTAATTAAAGAATTTAACTCGTCATAAGACATTTTAGATGAATCATAATTTTCCTCATAATAACTTCTTAGTAAGTTTTTATCTCCTAATGATTCTATGCAAATATCAACCCCAAATAAGCCTTCTACTAAAGGATATAGGCCGTCAACATAGTTTATATCATCCCTATTATTTCCACAAAGTGTATCTAACGCGTGTAACCCAATTATTTGTCTTATCGTATCTTTTTCTTTTTGCCATTTTTGATATGTTTCTTCTCTTGTCATGTTAAATCTCCTAAAATTCAAACTAACTTAATTATAACATATTTTAAGTAATTATTTATATTTATTTTTATGCATAGAAAAAGAAGATATTTCCTATCTCCTTAAAATTTTTGCCCGCAGCAGCCTGGATCTATGTTAGTTACTACGTTTTCTTCAGAACAAGTATATTCTGGTCTATAAGTGTGTTCTATTATGTGATTGTTTATTATTTTAGTATGAATAGGACATACGTGTTCAACCTTATGACAAATATTTCTTTCTATACATCTTTCTACTGGTTGTTCTACTATTGGATCACACATGCATGGATCTTGACTCATGCAGCATTCTTGTTGCCATGCGTTTTGACAACATTTGTTATTATTAAAAAACATTTAAATCCCCCTTACCTACTTTATAGTATGAGTAATTTAAATGTTTGAATAGGTTATAGTTTAATTATTCGCTAAAAAGGCATTTTAAAGTTGCCGCTTTTCATCATCTTCATCATTTTCTTCATTTGATCAAACTGATTTAATAGTTTGTTAACTTCTTGCACACTAGTACCACTACCATTTGCTATTCTTTGTTTTCTAGATGACTTTATTATATCTGGATTTTTCCTTTCTTTTATAGTCATAGAAGATATAATAGCTTCTAACCTTGCAAATTGCTTAGGGTCTATACTTATGTTGTTAAGTCCCATCTTTCTAGCTCCTGGAAGTAATTTAAGTAAGTTTTCTAATGGTCCTAATTTCTTAATTTGTTTTAATTGAGATAAAAAGTCTTCCAAGTCCATTTTTCCAGCCTGCATTTTTTTAGCAGTTGAAATAGCTTCTTTTTCATCAATTACACTTTCAGCTTTTTCAATGATTGACATAATGTCACCATTACCTAAGATTCTAGAGACCATTCTTTCTGGTTCAAATTCAGTTAAACCATCTAACTTTTCAGATGTACCAATAAACTTAATTGGAACACCTGTTAAATGTCTTGCAGAAAGAGCTACACCACCTTTAGTGTCACCATCCATCTTTGTTAATATTGTTCCAGTAAGAGGAAGTTTATCGTTAAATCCATTTATAACGTTTATAGCATCTTGACCTATCATCGCATCTATTACTAAAATTATCTCACTTGGATTTACTTTTTCATTAATGCTCTTAAGTTCATCCATCAACTTTTCATCTACGTGGAGACGTCCTGCAGTATCAATTAAGACTAAGTCATAGCCATTTTCTTTAGCATAATTAACACCATTTTCTGTGATTTTAACAGCATCATTTTGTCCTTCTTCATAAACTTCTATGTTAAGTTCTCGTCCTAATTGTTTTAATTGATCTATTGCCGCTGGACGATATACATCCGCAGCAATTAAAAGAGGCTTTTTACTTTTTTTCTTTCTAAGTAAATTAGCTAGTTTTCCAATCGTTGTTGTTTTACCACTACCTTGAAGACCAACTAGCATTATTATGCTAGGATTAGAAGACAAATCAAGACTAGAATTTCCATCACCTAGTAATTCTAATAATTCATCCTTTAATATTTTTAAGAATACATCCCCTGGTTTTAAAGACTTTTTAACTTCTTCACCAAGTGCTTTTTCTTTTACTTTATTAGTAAATTCTTTTACTACTTTATAGTTAACGTCTGCTTCTAATAGTGCAAGTCTTACTTCACGCATAGCATCACTTATATTATCTTCTGTTATGGTTCCGTACCCTTTTATCTTATTTATAGCATTTTCTAATTTTTCAGTTAAACTTTCAAACATATCTATCACCTTTTTTAATTATACAAAAAAACTAGACCTAAGTCCAGTTTTGATTAACTTATATATTATTTAACTGCTAAATATAAAACTATGCATGCTACTATAAGTATTACTGCCATTAATATAAGTGCATCTGCATACTTATCAAAAACAATATTATTATTGTTTACTTTAAAGCTTTTTTTATTATCCATTAATGTTTCAGCACCATATTTCTTTTTTGGTCTTCCAACTGGATTAGAACTTTTTTTAACAGTCTTTTTTGCTGTTTCTTTTTTAGTTGCCATTTATCTTTAACTCCTTTTTATCATTTTTATTCTAGATTAATTATACCACGTTTTAATTTTATTTCAATATCTCTTCTATTAGTTTACGCATATTTTCGTCTTTTATGTCATTAACTTTTTGTTTTAACAATTTATCTTTTTTATATAAGCCTAACTTTTCTTCATAAAATAATAGTTTTTCTTCACAGCTTTTTAAGTGCTTATGAACGTTATTTCTACTTACATTATCATTTTGCGCTATTTCTGCAAGTGACAAATTATCAAAGTAATAATCCTCAAAATACCTTCTATTATCAACACTTAATAAATCACCATAATAGTCGTATAAAATAATTAAATAATCTCTTTCGTTCATATTACATCATATCCTTAAATAAACCATATATATATTTTTCTATGTCAAAGTCTTGCAAGTCTTCTTCTTTTTCTCCTAAACCAATATATCTCACTGGAACTCCTACTTCATCTTTTATTGCAAGGACAATTCCACCTTTTGCAGTTCCATCTAATTTAGTTAATACTATACCAGTTAGATTAGTTATTTCTTTAAATGATTTAGCTTGACTAATACCATTTTGACCGGTTGTTGCATCTACTACCAAGAACGTTTCATGTGGTGCACCTTCTATTATCTTATTTCCAACGTTATTTATTTTTTCTAACTCTTTCATTAAGTTAACTTTGTTTTGAAGTCTACCTGCTGTATCAATTAAAACCATATCATATTTATCTTTCACGGCTTTTTCTAATCCTTTATAAACAACGCTTGCAGGATCTTTAGTATTATCATCTTTTACAACCTCGCAGCCTATTTTTTCTCCCCATGATTCTAACTGTTCTTTTGCTCCAGCACGAAAGGTATCCGCTGCAACTAAAAGTACTTTCTTGCCATCTTTTTTAAACTTAGAAGCAAGCTTTGCAATAGTAGTTGTTTTACCAACTCCGTTTACCCCAACAAATAAAATAACCGTTGGTCCGTTTGGATTATAATTAATTTTGTTAGTTAAAATATCATCATTTACATATATTATAAATAATTCATCAACTATTATCTCAGTTAATTCTTCTGGATTTGTAATCTTTTCTTTACTAACTCTTTCTTGCAATTTATCCATAAAATCCATAACGGTATTAACACCAATATCCGCATTAATTAAAAGCTCTTCTAACTCTTCAAAATAATTATCATTAATTTCACCATATTCCTTGGATAAGTTTGCTAATTTATTAACAAAACTTTTTCTTGTCTTAGAAAGACCTTTTTCATATGTATTTACATCTTTAGATTCTTTTTTAAAAGCAGCTTTAATTTTACTAAATAGTCCCATAATATTTATCATCTTCCCTTTCTTTTAACTCAACTTCTCCACTTATTATATTATTAATTAGTTGGTTTAATAAATCAGGAGTTAAGCCTGTTATATGTAAATCAGCTAACGTTGCCTTAAATATAGGACTTAAGTCTTTAAAATGAGCCTGAGAATCAAAGTTCGTAACATCATTACTAAACAAATTCTGAATCACATCAAGACTAGTTAAGTCGTTATTTTTATTACCTAACATCTTAGCCTTAAAAAACCACCCCATAACTAATAATACGATTGATTTATCATACTTTTTAAATTGTTTATCCTTACATAGACTAACTATTATGCTTTCAGGAAGATGATCATCACTTTCTAATAAATCTAAAAACACCTCAGAGTTATATTCCTTCTCATCTGAATCAAACGTAAAATTATTAATTGTTCCATCATATAAGCCATAATAAACAATGTAAAGCAATTCATCATCCACTTCTCTACTACGTTCTAAGTATTCTATAAAATTATCAATTGTCTCATATTCCTCTTTTTCATATAACTTATCAACCATCATCTTTGCCCTTAGCATAATTGCCATTTGCATAGAGACAGAAAAGTTATTAGAAAGAGTTTTTCTTATTCCGTCTATCCTATTATAATAATCTTGTTTTTTTCCGTCAAAATGTAATTTATTAAAATTATTCACTATATACAAACTTACATATTCTATTACGCTATCTTTTTTAATTACTTCCTTATCATCATAACGTTCTTTTATTATATCAATTAATTTCTTTCTAGATTGATTTAAATGTATCGCAGCTGAAACAACTTCATCTTTATTTTCCAAAGTCATATTCCTTGTTTTTTTAGCAACAATTTCTTCTTCCCTAGAACAATTCAAAATAGCCATTGCTATAAAATCATCCTCACCTAAAAAGGTTAAAATATCATTAACAGGCTTTAATGAAATAATATTAGTCATAAATTAATCACCCATAACATTATATCAAACAATAGACAAAAATTCAAAAAAATAGTATAATCTTATAGTTAATTCTTTTTTAATTATTAAATAAATGAAAGGAGATTATAAATATAAATGAAAATTTTTGATAATAATCGTGCAGAAACATTTGTAGTAGCACTTGGGGGACTTGGCGAAGTTGGAAAAAATATGTATGCTATTATGCACGATGATGAAATTATTATTATTGATGCAGGAGTAATGTTTCCTAAAGATGAATTAATGGGAATTGATTACGTTATTCCTGACTTTACTTTTTTAAAAAAGAATGAAGATAAGATTAAAGCACTTTTTATAACCCATGGACATGAGGATCATATAGGTGCTATCGCATTCTTACTTCAAAGTGTTAATATACCAGTTATATATGCACCTAATCAGGCTTGTGGATTAATTAAAAGAAAATTATTAGATAGAAACATTAGCTACGACAATTTAAAAGTATATAACGAGGAAACAAAGGTTAAATTTAAACATTTTACGGTGGAGTTTTTTGCAACTACCCACTCTATTCCAGATTCACATGGAATTATTATTTCAACACCTAACGGTAAAATTGTTGAAACTGGAGATTTTAAGTTTGATTTAACACCAATTGGTCCTATGAGTGATATACATAAGATGTCTGATACTGGAAAAAGTGGTGTAAAACTTTTAATGAGTGAATCAACAAATGCTTTATCACCAGGATTTTCAGCTAGTGAATCTAAAGTTGAAGAAGAATTACAAGAAATATTTGAAAAGAAAAAAGGAAGAATAATTGTTGCAACGTTTGCATCTAACATATATAGATTAAAGCACATCGTTGAAACTTGTAAAAAGAATAATCGTAAAATTGCTTTATTTGGTAGAAGTATGGAAAACAATATTGAAATATCAATAGAAGGTGGATACATCAAAGATGATAAAATATTTATTACGCCAGATGTTGCAAATACTCTTCCTGCTGAAGAAGTATGCCTTTTATGTACTGGGTCACAAGGAGAACCACTTGCTGCTTTATCTAGAATAGCAAACGGAACCCATAAACATATAAAATTAAGACCTACGGATACAGTAATATTTTCTTCTAATCCAATTCCTGGTAATAATGCATCAGTTGCTAAGACAATTAACCAGTTATACCTACAAGGTGTTGAAGTCTTTGTTAACAATGCTGAAAATGAAATTCATACATCAGGACACGGAAACCAGGAAGAACTAAAATTAATGATTAGATTAATTGATCCAGAATACTTTATGCCAATACATGGTGAATATAGAATGCTTAAAGCTCACCAAGACTTAGCAATAGACTGTGATATTCCAAAAGAAAAAACTTTCTTACTTGCTAATGGTGACGTTTTAGCACTAGGAAAAGACTATGTAAAAAAAGCTGGTAACATTACCGCGGATGATATATACGTTGATGGTAACAGAATTGGTGATATTGGAAACACTGTAATACGTGATAGAAAAATAATGGCTAATGATGGTATTTTAGTTACTATTTCAAACATTAACATGGAAGAACATAAACTTTTAGGAAAAGTTAATATAACAACTAGAGGATTTGTTTTAGTAAATGAAAATGAAGAACTACTAAAAGACATAGAAGAAGTAGTTACAAACACAATAAATAAAGAATTAACTTGTAAAAACGTTAACTACGGAGAATTAAAAGGACAAATAATTGCTGAATTATTACCATTTATTTATGAAAAAACAGGTAGAAGACCAATTATTATGCCAGTTTTATTAGACGTTAAAAAATAGGAAAATTATTTTCCTATTTTTTTATTTTTATTATAAACTTAACACCATCACTTGTATTTTTAACAAAACATTCTCCGTCATGTAGGTCAACTACTACTTTTACTATTGTAAGACCAAGACCAGTACCCTTTTTATTTCTAGTACTTTTATCTTTATAATATGAATTAAATATATTTTTTAAATCACTTTCATTTATGTTATCACCACTATTATATACCTCATAATAAAAGTATTCATCTTTTACATACGTTTTAATAACTATTCTTTTATCACCCTTAGTAAATTTAATTGCATTAGTAAGTAAGTTTTCTACAACCTTAGTAAACTCTTTTTTATCTACTATTAAATTACCATCTTTACATAAATCTAATTTTATATTTAATCTTTTATTTTTAATATCAACATCTAACTTTTCTATTTCATCTTTTATTAAAGTATTTATATCTACCTTTTCTTTATTTAATTTTATGTTTCCACTTTCTAGTTTTGAAAGTTCTAAAAACTCATGAACTAAATTACTAAGACGCTCAGATTCACTAATCATAACATTTAAACTTTTTTTATTTTCTTCATCTTTAGCTTCAGATAACATAAGCTGACTATACCCAGATATTATCGTAAGAGGAGTTTTAAATTCATGAGAAATATTAGCAATTAACTTCTTTCTAGCATTTTCTTGTTTTTCTTTTTCTATTAAATCCTCTTTAAGCTTAATATTAGCCTTATTAAGCTCTTTTATATTATCTTCTAGCCTTTTACTCATTATGTTTACATTGTTAAATAAATCGCCTAATTCATCGTTTTGATTAACATTTATTTTCTTATTAAACTTAAGTGCTGCAATATCATCAGTTACTTCTTTTATCTCATTTATCTTTTTACTAAATAACTTAGATATAAAATATGAAAATGCTAAAAGAATTAAAAGAGATATCAAAGATGTTAAAAATATTACTATCATAGTTGTTTTAGCATCTTTTTTTATTGATTCAATAGATGTAGATATGATTGCATAACCACCATTTATTTTTCCAACAAGATGAAGATCATAACCATTTTTCTTATAATTATCTAGTACTATTATTTTACTTTTAGAATTCTTTAAAGAATTTAATAAAATTAAATCAAGATTAGTAAAATTATTATTTATTGTATCTGAAAATATAGTATACATTATATTTAAGTTAGAATCTATTATCTTAACTTTAATACCATTATTATTAGCATCATAAATAATATCAGTAATATTATTAGAATCATTTGTTTTTGAAATATTAGAATATACACTTTTTAGCTCTTTTTTTTCTAAAGCTAAATATATATCATTAATAGATACTTTAACTATTAATAAATTAATGATTATATTTAAAATTATGAATAAAACTGCTCCTATAAAGATCTTATATTTTATTGATACTCTTTTTTTATTTGGCAAATATGTAACCTGTTCCACTAGCTGTTTTAATGTATTTTTTATTCTCATCTATTTTCCTTCTTATTCTTTTTATATTAGTATCAACAACACGATCATCACCAAAGTAATCTATTCCCCAAACCCTATTTAATATTTGGTCACGAGTTAATATGATGTTAGGATTAGAAAAGAAATATTCTAGTATCAAATACTCTTTTTTAGTAAGCTCGATTAATCTTCCATTTTTTCTTACTGCACGCTGCTCTTTAACTAATTCTAACTCATTATCACTATCTAAATTAATTAGTTTTTTTATCCTAAGAAGTAAAACATCTAGATTAAATGGTTTTGTAATATAATCATTTGCTCCCACTTCTAATCCTTCTATTTCATCTTCATCTTCCGCTTTAGCAGTTAACATAATAATTGGAACATCACTTATTTCTCTTATCTTTTTTGTTGCAGAAACCCCATCCATCTCTGGCATCATAACATCCATTAAAATAAGGTCTATACCATCTTTATTTTGGGTAAATATCTCAAGTCCTTTTTTACCATTTTCTGCTTCAATACAAGTAATATCAAACTTACTTAAATACTTTTTAATTATTGTTCTAATACCCGTTTCATCTTCTACTATTAGTACTTTAAGCATATAAATACCTCCTAATATTTATATATTATTATAAAGGTTTGTTTAAAATGTGTCAAAATATGTAAGAAAAAAGAAGAAATTACTCTTCAGTTTTTTCTTCTTTCTTTTTTGATGGTTTTTCATCTTTAATCTTATCTTTTACTAATACTTCTTTTCTAGATAAGTTTAACTTACCATTTTTAAATCCTGTTGCTTTAACAATTATTTCATCTCCAACGTTTACAACATCAGATGTCTTAGCAACTCTCTTATCTGATAATTGAGAGATGTGAACTAGTCCTTCGCATCCTTCCCAAAGTTCTACAAAGCATCCTAATTCTTCTATTACTTTTACAACACGTCCAGTATAAATCTTACCTATTTCTACTTCCTTTATAACGTTTTTAATCATATCAGCAGTTTTATTAATTATATCACTATCAGTATGATAAATAATTACTCTTCCATCTTCTTCTATATCTACTTTAACAGCATTCATATCAGTTACAGTCTCAACGTTTGAGGCCTCTAAAATAATCTTTGTAATCATTTCTCCGCCTTTACCAATAACGTCTTTTATCTTTCCTGGATCAATTGTAAATGTAAGAGTTTTAGGAGCATACTTACTAACTTCTTTTCTTGGTTCTTTTATTTGTTTTGCTATTACCTTTAATATTTCAAGTCTTGCTTTTTTAGCTTGTGCTAATGCCTTACTTAATATTTCTTTAGTAATACCTTTTATTTTTATATCCATTTGAAGTGCACAAATACCATCTTTTGTACCTGCAACCTTAAAGTCCATATCACCTAAATGGTCTTCCATACCTTGAATATCAGTTAATATTGTATAGTCATCACCATCTGTAATAAGTCCCATTGCAATACCTGCAACTGGAGCTTTTATTGGTACACCAGCAGCCATTAAAGCCATACATCCAGCACAAATAGATGCTTGTGATGATGAACCATTCGATTCTAATATTTCTGATACAACACGTACTGTGTATGGAAATTCTTCTTCAGATGGCATAACTTGAGCAAGTGCTCTTTCTCCTAATGCACCATGTCCTATTTCACGGCGTCCTGGAGCACCATAACGTCCTGTTTCACCAACAGAAAATTGTGGGAAGTTATAATGTAACATAAATCTTTTTTGATCTTCTGGAGAAAGACCATCTATTATTTGATGTTCTCCAAGTGCACCTAATGTTACAACTGACAAGCTTTGTGTTTCACCACGAGTAAATAAAGCAGAACCATGCGTTCTTGGAAGTAAATCAATGTCTGTTGAAAGAGGTCTTATCTCAGTCATTTTTCTTCCATCTGCACGTTTTTTCTCTTTAACAACAATCTTTCTAAATACTTCGTATTCAATCTTTCCTAAACATAACTTAACCTTTGTTAAAAGTTCGTTTAAAGCGTCCTTATCTAAATCTTCATTTTCATATTCAAATTTAGCTACTACGTCTTCTTTTACTTTGTCTATTGCAGCATATTTTTCTAGTTTATCTTTAATACGCATTGCACTATCTAATGGTTCTTTTGCAAGAGATGAAATCTCATCTTTAAGTTCATCTGTTATTTCTAGAGATTCATACTCCATTTTTTCTTGACCTATTTCTTTTATTATTTTATTTTCAAACTTAACTAATTCTTTTACTGCATCATGGCCAAACATTAACGCCTCAAGCATATCATCTTCACTTACTTCTTTAGCTCCTGCTTCAACCATATTAATTGCATCCATTGTACCTGCAACAGTAAGGTCTATATCTGTTTTTTCTAATTCTTCAACAGTTGGATTAATTATAAATTCTCCATTTATTCTTCCTACTTTAACACCTGCGATTGGTCCATCAAAAGGAACCTTACTAATAGATGTTGCAATAGATGATCCAAGCATTGCAGTAAGCTCAGGTGAATTATCAGGATCTACTGATAAAACGGTATTCACAACTTGTACTTCATTTCTAAAATCTTCCGGAAATAAAGGACGCATTGGTCTATCTATCATTCTAGCTGCAAGTGTTGCATTCTCCGTTGGTCTTCCTTCTCTTTTAATAAATCCACCAGGTATTTTACCTACTGAATATAACTTTTCTTGGTATAAAACCATTAAAGGGAAAAAGTCTGATAATATATTAGCATCATGACTTACACATACAGTTGATAATACTACTGTATCACCATATCTTACTAATACTGCACCATCAGCTTGTTTAGCTAATTCTCCTACTTCAACAGTTAATTTTCTACCTTTAAATTCTGTTTCAAATATTCTTTTTTCCATTATTACATCTCCTTAATCTATATAAAAAGACACCCAAAAAAGAGTGCCTACTTTACAAAATAAATTACTTTCTTAATCCTAATGACTTAATTAATTCACGGTATCTATTAATGTCAGTCTTCTTAAGGTAATTAAGTAAATTACGTCTTTTACCAACCTTCATTAATAATCCTCTTTTTGAATGGAAATCATGAATGTTTTCCTTTAAGTGATTAGTTAATACGTTAATTTCTTTAGTTAAAACTGCAATTTGTACTTCTGGAGAACCAGTATCTCCTTCGTGAGTTGCATACTTCTTTATAATTTCTTGTTTAACTTCTTTTTTTAACATAAGTATATTCCTCCTTTTTTTATTTATTCGCCTATACCTAAGATGTGGTTAGGAGTACTTTCCAAACACCCGAGATAAGGTAACACTAATAATATACTATTTTTTTTATGTTTTTTCAAGTACTATTTTTGATTTTTTATTTGTTTTGTATTTTTGTCGACATATCTTATTTTAAAATCTATTTTACCTTTTCCTTTTTCATAAACAAGTTCTGAATTATTATTTATTTTTTGAGCAGGTTCTATCGAAACTATTTCATCATCAACAAATCTTCCTATTTCAACTATTTCTTTTCCTTTAAACATTTTATTATCCTTTCTATATAAACATTTTATATGGTTTCATCTTATTTTTATCTTTATCATAAGTTTTATATATTGCAATTACGTTATCTTTATATATAAAAGTTACCATATCAGTATTATATTTATTATTTATTATCGCACCGTTTTTAACCTTTTTAAACAATGTGCTATCTATTATAGCACAATTTTCATCTTTTAAAACATCAGTTATTGTTAAAACATTATAGTTGCCATTTTCCATATCTTCTAATGAATTTGAATCGTTTATTAAAAACTTACCTTGTCTTGTCCTTATTAAATCACTCATTACTCCAAGTATTCCAAGTTTTTTATTAATATCTTTAATTAAACTTCTTATATATGTGCCTTTAGAAACTGATACTTTAAACTTATAATAATTATTATTCAATTCTAATAATTTTATATCTTTTATTTCAACCATTCTTTTTGGAAGCGTAACTTCTTTTTTTTCTCTTGCATATTCATATAATTTTTTACCATTTATTTTAACTGCAGAATAAATTGGAACTTCCTGATTATACATACCAATAAATGATTTTAATACATTTTCTAGCTCATTTTTATCAAGACTTGCTTGTTTTTTTTCTATAATAGTTCCATCTGTATCTAATGTGTCTGTTAAAATACCTAATTTAACAGTTGCAATATACTCTTTATCATTTTTTGTTAAAACTTCCACTAACTTAGTTGCCTTACCCACACATAACACTAAAACTCCCGTTGCAATGGGATCTAAAGTTCCCGTATGACCTATTTTTTTAGTATTTAATAATTTACATGCTTTATTTACAACATCCCTGCTAGTTATTCCTTTTGGTTTATTAACTACTATTATTCCGTCCATTTATATCACCTAGCACTATTTTAACATAAAAAAAGGAAAGTTTTTACTTCTTTCCTTATTTTCTAACGTAAGAAATATCAGTTTCTATATTATTTTTATCTGCATATTTAACTGGTTCTTCATAATATTTCTTAGTTTCATTATCTAACTCAGAATATATCTCATTACCATCATCATAAACAGAAGGTACTTCATAGTAATCATCAACACTATTACGATATAAAGCAATATTATTAATTTCATCTAAATAAGCTTTATATTCCTGCTCATTTAATGAACCATTTCTATATGCACTTCTAATATATTTAAAACTATTATTAAATATATCAGTTTGATTATATACTTTTTTAACTTTACCAAATATATTAGTTACTTCAACCACTTCAGGACAAATAGATAATACCTCTAATAATTGTCCAATAACAGTTTTCACCCTTATCTTATCTTCTGCAGTCTCTTCCATAGACTTTTCAAGTTCATTAAGTATTCTAGCAGAAATTGTATTAGTAGATTTATCATAAATTACTTTTTCTTCATCATTTAAACCACTAACCCCATTAGTATGTAACTTACATTTTAACTTATTTAGCTTATTTCTTGCCATAAATAATCTAACACCATTTACTATATCAATTTGTTTAATTCCCTCTATAGCAGCTTGTTTTTCTTGTTTATTAGAACTTTTTACAAGAGCTTCTTTATATATATTTAACCTGTGATTTTTTCTTGCAGTCACAAAAGGTTTTAATTGACGCATCTTAGCCCAGAATCCAAACTGTTTAACAGGTCCTTCTTCCTTAGTTAATTTATATGTATTTTGTTGTTGCATATTATACTTATTAACAGCAGTTTCTACCCTTTGACCAAAAGATATTTTATCAAAATTTCTAGCATATTTAACTAAGAAATCAAATAAATTTACAACAGAATTTATCTTTCCAGATTCAATTTTATCTACATCATCTATAGTCTTAATATCTATTTTTTCCAAGTCTTTTAAATGATCATTTAAGCAATCAGCCAATTTATTTGTTATTGCATCTAATCTTTTTAATAACTCTTCTTTTTCTTTTCCATCTTTTAATGCATTTACTTTATTATATGCATCAACAAATTCAGCCGGATTGAAGTTATTTGCAGCAATACTTTTTTCTACTTTTTCTACTGCTTTTATTGCCTCATCTAGCTTTTTATCATTATTAGGTATAACCCTTTTTGGTGAAGGCGATAACTTTCTTAGATTTATTCTATTTGAAATTATTAAATTATAGCATGCTGTAACTAATTTCTTATCTTCTTTCGTTAAATTAGCAGTTAATTCTGTTAATTTTTTATCAGAAATAACGTTACCATTATAAGTTTTTAAACTATTTAAAGAATTCTTTAAATTTGAAAAATTAATTAATTTTTCATTTAATATATTTAACTCTTTTGTTACTTTTTTAAAATCAACCTGTCCCGATAAAGAACGAAGTTCTTCCATTTTAGAATCAATCTTAGAACTTATTTTTTTAATTTCTTTGTCAACATTTTTTATTAATTCTTCTAACATAGACGAAACAATATCAGTTTTCTTATTCTTTAAAAATTCTAATTTTCTTTCTTCTTTTTCTTGTAACGCATTTTCATATGAAGCAATAACATTGTTTAAATTAACTAATCTTTGACTAATTTTAGTTTGTTTTTCTGTATTGTTAAAATATAATGACAATTGTTCCAATAAATAATCTCTTTCTTTTTTAGCACTTGAAACAACTTCAGACACACTTCTAAAATCATTAGAATTACTACTAATTAAATTCATAGTAGTATTCACCTTTTTTAACCATTCATCATCTATCTTTTTATTTTCTTCTCTTGAAACTTTTTTAGCCTCTTTTAACATTTTTTGAGTTTCTTGAAATAAAATTTCTGATTCTTCATAAAACATTCAAATCTCCCCCTTTTGTTTGAATGCCCTATATACTAGCACAAAGAGTTTAGTTTGTCAATAGTAACTTAAAAAATAAAAAGTAGAAAAAGAAATACTTTTATCTACCAAACTTAAACACAACATACCCAATTACTGCGATTACAACTATTATTATAGAAAGTATAATAACACTTATTTTACCACTCTTAGTAATAGGAAGTCCCGTATCATCACCTTCATCATACATACTAGATAAATATCTTTCATATGAATCAGATAAGTAAAAGCGATCTCTAGTTTTAAAAATACTTTCAAAGTAGTTTTTAAAGCTTATCGGTAATTTCCCCTTATTTTTATTATATACTTTTTCAACTTCTAAATTAGATGCATTATCATCTATTTTCTCATCAGTTAATAATTCCAAACTAGTTACCGCAAACGCATATAAATCAGTTTTATCAGAAACTATTTTATAAATTCCATCTTGATACTTTAAGTCTACTTCATTATTAACAACGTTTTTCTTAATAACAAAGCTGTCACAATCTATTAGCCTTACATTGCCATTTTTATCCAAAAATATGTTATCAAGATTTAAATCACATATATATATCTTTTTCTTATGAAGTTTTTTCATAACTTCTTCTATTTTCTTAATTATTTCTATTTTTTCTTCAAAACTATATTTCTCTGTGTTTTGCGATAGAGATGTACCATCTGGTAAATATTCCATTATATAACCAACAAATACTCCATCATAATAAACCAAATGCTTTGGTTTTACTATCTCTTCTATATCAATGTCTTTTAAATATCTAAGTGTCTCTTCTCTATCTTTTATATAAGTAAACGAAGTTGATGTAAACATTTTAAGAATTCTTCCATCTTGTGTTAAATATATGTTACCTGATCTTCCTGATGCTATTTTTTTTACTAATTTTAAATCTTTATAATTAATGGAATCTTTTGGAATATCCCTAAATTTATCATTTAATCTTCTTGTTATTACCGCAGATGAAACATTTATGCTAAGTACGCTTCCTTCTTCATTAATACCAACCTCATAAAAGCCTAGAGAATGATATATGTTATACATAATGCTATCATGTTCATCAATCGCTACCGTAACGCATCTAGAACCTACTTCTCCTGCTACATAAATAACGGCTTCAATAAGAAGTCCTTCCATATTTTTATCCTTAAATTCATCTAATACATAAAGTTTATTAATTTCAACAGAAGATGAATTATTACTTGTTTTAAATTCAAACGAAGCATACCCAATTAGCATATCGTTAGTTTGAATTACTATGGTAAGTTTATTTTTAAAATATTCTGGAACAATGTAATCATCTATATCCGCTAAACAGTCTTTTTTTATATTTTCACTAGAAAAAGTATTAATAATATCTGAAAAGATATCAAAATCAGTTTCAAGTATTCCAACGTTAAGATTTTCCTTTTTAACTAAATTAATCATATATATCACCGGCCGAATTATATTTTATTAATATAATTATATATTATTTTTCTTTTAATTTCTACAAAAAACGAAAAAAAGATAGAAAAAACTATCTTTTTTAATCTTTATTCATTTTCCTTCAAAAAAATTTGCCTTTTTATATTTAAAATATCATCCTGTTTAATTTTAATGTTCTCCTTCAAACAATTAATTATTTTATGAAGAATGAGGTTCATTTCAGTTTCGGTTAAACCATCCACATTGATATTTAATGTTTTTTCAAAAACTCTTTACTATCTTTGCTGATCATAATTTGTAAAATCATTTTGTTTCATCGTCTGTGATTTCTACTTGTTTCTTTATAGCATTTAATCTTTTTTTTAATTTTTCAGTTTGACTTTCAAGTTCCAACAATTCAGAAATACATTTTTTAATTTCAGCCATTAATTTCTCGTTTTCAGATGGTTCATTTCTTGAACTTTTATCATCTGGCATCTTCTCACCCATAATGTATTTCTCTTCAAATGAATCTATTTCTTTATTTTTTCATAATTCCATCTATTTCTTCATCTATTTTTTGTGCTACTTTCTTTGAAGATTCATCAAATTCTAATGGTTCATTTTCGTTCATTTTTATCCGTCCTATCCGTTTTTAGTCAGCTTGTGCAAAGTTAACTTTAAAGCTTAAATTACTAAACTTAAGACTTCTGCTTGGTAATTCTGTTGATTCTTCAAAAGAACTGTCATCACCATTCATAAAAGCCTCATAATCTTTGATCTTAGCATAAATAAGTCCAAAACCACATCTTCCACCTGATTGTTTCTCAATTACATCACCAACCTTGTACATTGAGGAACCAGAAATTGGTTGACAGTAGCCAACAACATAAATGTTTTCGTTAACTTTATCTACGTCACTTTTAGAAACCATTCCATCATTATCCCAATCACAACTTTCTACTGGAGATGATGTCGTGCATAGTGTTGGTAATTCATAAGATACAAGTTTTGCATCTATAGTACCTTCATTTATAAATAAATCACTTATTATAGCCATATCATTAGGCTTTGTAACACTTAAACTTACGTTAGTTATGCTTGTTTTATCAATTGTAACATTTTCATTAACAGTACCATCGCCATTTGTTTCAAAATCAGGACATTTAGCTATACCAACACCTCCTTCTTCACTTGTAAGAAATCTCACACTCCAGGTTGCTGAATCAACCGTTGCATTACCATTAATTGTAAGTGTTTGCGAAAGAGCTGCAAAAGCAACCGTAAGTCCTAAGACCGCGACTAATAAAGCGCATAAACTTATTATTTTCACTTTTCTTGTCTTTTCCATTTTTTATTTTTCCTTTCTATAAATTCTATGTTTATAATATCAAATACCC
>JABLTQ010030610.1_pt1 | contig 31150 bp, 26 predicted proteins | sample 7160101 | NCBI WGS metagenome assembly JABLTQ01 (sample SAMN14651228, study PRJNA627086) | human gut metagenome | isolation source: feces | host: Homo sapiens
GACCCCGCGTATAACTCCCGCCTTGCAACCGTCATCACCAAGGCCAAGGCCGCCAACATGCCGAACGACAACATCAAGCGCGTGCTGGAAAAAGCGGCGGCGTCCGGCAGCGGCGACAACTACGAAACCATCACCTACGAGGGCCACGGTCCCTGCGGCATCGCCGTCATCGTCGAGACGATGACCGACAACCGCAACCGCACTGCGGGCAGCGTCCGCCATCATTTTGACAAATACGGCGGCAGCCTCGGCACCAGCGGCTGCGTCAGCTGGTCGTTCGACCGCAAGGGCGTCATCGTCATCGATAACGAAGACGAAGAACTGGACGAGGATACCGTCATGATGGATGCACTCGATGCAGGCGCATCGGATTTCCAGCCCGAGGACGGCTGCTTCACCGTCTACACTGACCCCGACGACATCAACACCGTCGCCAAGGCGCTCGAGGATAAGGGCTACAAGTTCGATTCGGCACAGATCGAAATGGTCCCGCAGACCTACCAGAAGCTCGACAAGCAGGAAGACCGCGACAACATGGAAAAAATGCTCGACCTGTTTGAAGAGGACGACGACGTGCAGAACGTCTGGCACAACTGGGATCAGGAAGAATAAGACACTGAAAATTACACACAAAAGGCAGAGGGGATATTACCCTCTGCCTTCTTGTTTCATGTGATTGATGTTGGAGAAAATCGATGACGAAACGCCTCGCAGGACCAGCTATGCTGTTCTGCTTTTTTTCGTTTCTCCTGTCGGCGTATTTGTCGATCTGGCATTCCCAACCGCTGTTCTTCATAAAGTTTGGACATCCGTATCAATATCCATTTTCTGTTGCGGCATAAGAAGCTTGTTCGTATGTGAAGCCTTCATATTCAAGCTGTTCGATTAGGCTTTGACGAGAGAAAGACATCGTGGCTAGGTACTGCTCAGCAGATTTCACCGCCTGTTCGTTCCAATTCGCGCCGCAATTATCTGCTGCATATTTTGCTTCAGAATCAGAATATCCTTCGTACTCAAGCTGTCCTATAAGTCCGGTGTAAGAAAAGGGCATACTATTCAAGTATTGCAGCGCAGACTGTAGCGCGTTTTGCTCGCCAACAGTTGCCGATCCAGAACTTGAAGAATTTGCAGCTGCAGCAGTGTCTGAAGCCGAGGAATAAGCTTGTTCTGCCCCATAAACAGCCTGTTCGTGCGAATAGCCTTCATACTCTAATTGTTCAATCAGTCCATCTTTTGAAAAGGACATCGTTTTTAAGTATTGCTTTGCAGATAAAACAGCCTGTTCATTCCAATCCGCGCCGCAATTCTTTGCAGCGTATTCAGCTTCTTCTGCGGTATAGCCTTCATATTCCAGTTGATCAATCAGTCCAGAATAGGAAAAAGCCATAACATTGAGATATTGTTCCGCGGATTTAAGCGCATTCTTTTTCCCGGTAGATACACTATCTGACGGTGCAGATGATGGACGCGAAGCCGAAGTGTTCTCTTGGGTTGTTACCGTGCTGCCGCTTGTGTTGGAAGTGATACGATTCGTTGAACTGACTGGGGTACTATTGGCCAAAGAGTCTGTACATCCGCAAATAGAAGCAGTAAGAACGGCGCTGGTAAAAAGAATTGCAAAAAGCTTTCTTAACATCTTATCAATTCCTTTCTATTATTTTGCTGATATTTACAATATAACACAGATACTCCAAAATATCAAATAAGCAGTAAACGCATAACTCAGTACTGTACGCCGCTAATTTGATCACTTGTAAGCGTTACATTTGTTCCGTCTGTATGCTATAGGCCAGAGAATCAGGTACTATCGGAAAACACAGGGGCTTTCCCAAGAACAGCTGGCAGAAAAAGTTGATATATCTACCACGCACATGAGTCATATTGAAACCGGAAGCACAAAACTGAGTTTACAAGTTTTTGGGGAGTTAGCCGAGGCGCTTCATAAACCTCGGTAATGCCACGCTCCTGAAGGAAAGCAGAGAACGCCTCGCTGGTCAGGGCATTGCTTTTTGACTTTGTAAAGATGTGATCGGATACGACGTTCAACTCTGGCACCAACTCTGCGCCGCGAGTTCCTGGCCTGAATGTTCTCGTTCCCGCAGACAGGCTGTTGTGCTGTATGTAAATAACCCACAGTTCCTTTTTAACAGCCCAATCAATCGCTTCATTGACGTTTTCAATGATTTCCCTGTAGTTTTTCGTGATATCATTTTGAAGGTCGATCACGACCAGTGCGCTGTTTTTCATATATTCCTCCACAGATTTCTTCTTCCGATCTCCGTCGGCTCAGCCTCGAACGCCTGCCAGCGCCAGAAACTTTTTGTCTGACTGAATACTCTGTGTCAGGAACTGTCCGTCCCGGAACAGAGCGTAGGTCGTGACCGGCGCGGGGACATTCTGCGCAGATTCTTTGTCGGTAATATGGATTGCCTTGAATGGAATGCCATGTTCTTCGGCAATCTCCTGCACCTTCGGTACCCAGTAACAGGTGAACGGGCACTGGTCGGTATAATAAAGGACAAAGCCGTCCTCGGCTGTCTTGGGATGCTTGGCGCATTGCCTGAATTTCGGCGGCTCGGCATTCGGCACAAGGGGCAAATACATCAGGCTGATTCCACAGTCAGATATGTCTGCAGTCTGGAAGCCCTTGTAAGCCAGAAACTTTGGATCAGCGAGAAATTCCCGCTTTCGTCCCTCGGCGCACAGGATGCAGACGCCCCTCCTGGCCTGCGCCCTGGCGTCCCGGATACACGCGTTCAAAAGGTCATTGGAATATCCATGCCCTTTCATTGCGCCTGCGATCCACAGGCAGTTGATATAGAGATATCCCTCTGCCTCAATGGGCACCCATGCGTTTTCTGCGGGAATGTATTCGATAAAGCACTTGCCGCGCTCCTCGCTGCGGTAAAAAACAAGCCCCTCGTCAAAGCGCTGCCGGAGCCATTCCTTTTTTACCAGGCTTTGCTTGCCGGACATTGCGCAGCAGATGTGTTCTTTGTCTATGTTTTCTTTTGTAATATGGATGTAATTCATCGGTTCCTCCTAAAACGCTCGTTCGTGCCACGAACGCAAATAAACGCAGTACAAACCGATTCCCCGATCTGCACTGCGTCTAAGCGTCTGGCATTTTGATTTCTTCCATTTTCCCGTCTCGGAAGCAGATCACACAGGTATATTTGCACTTTGGGCAAAACAGAGGAAAATCCTCTAATACCGTGCGCGGTCGTATCTGTGTCCTTGTTTTGCCGCCGCATTTCGGGCAGCAAAGCCAATCTGATTTTGATTGCAGGGTTTCTGCCATTTATACCACACCTCACCGAACCTGTCAAGATATGCCGCTTTGGGAGAAATTCACGGCAACTCCGGCTGCGCCCCTTCTCGTTTCGGCATACGCAGTAGAATACGGCTCCAGCCAGAAATGCAAGGTCAAAAAGATGAACGCCCAAAACGCGGCGACCAGCAGCAGAAACATCCAAAGCCGGACTGGTTTCGGTTTCACGCCGTTTCCTCCTGCGCTGCCAATATTGCGCCCCGATACGCCTGCTGCAGTTGGGAATTGATCGTCTCCTCGTCGTATTTCAGTGAATTGTTGGCGATGATGCTTGCATACCCGTGCGCAAACAGGAAAACAGTCAAAAAGACCTGTTTCGTCTGTTCCATGCCGATTCCCAATACCCCCTGCATCGCCGAAAGAACAGGGGTAAGTTCTTCGGCATCGATCAATTCGAGCAGGGTGCTTCCGTTAAAGTAATCCGACTGGAACAGGAACCGGAACAAATGCGGCTCTTCGATTGCAAAACGAATATAATTCATTCCAATTCCAAGCGCAGCGCCCTTCTGCGGCTTTTTGATCCTCATCAGATAGTCCGAATGGTACTGGTCAGCTTTCGCATAGACTGTCCGCTTCAGTTCTTCAATCGTTGCAAAATGATACATGACGGGCTGTGTGGAGCAATGCAGCCGCTCCGATACCGTCCTTGCGTTGATGTTTTCCGCGCCTGTTTCGCGGGCAACCGCAAAGGCCGCATCCAGGATCATTTCTTTTGTGACTTTCACTTTTGCAGGCATATTTGCGCCTCCATATATAATCTGAGTTATATATAATTTGGATTATATATCAATGAATATGAATTGTCAATCCGTCTGACACAAAATAATCAGAAGTCCCCTATCATTCGGCAATCGAGCCCCTGAACTATGCCGCGCGAAAAGGCGCGTACCGCCGGGCCTGTGAAAACCCATGGGTACGCGCCTTGTGGTTTAGTCTGTCTCCTGAAGCGCCTGGTCAAGCAGTCCCTCCCGCAGCAGAACATGCAGAAGCTGCTCAGCGAACAGACGGTGCAGCGGCCGCGAGGGGTGATTGATTTCGTTGCTGAGAAGCGCTGTAATATCTTCGCCGCCAGAAAACCGCTCCTTCCAGAGCGCGTAGCAGTCGCAGACCGGGACGCGTGCTTCTTCGCAGACATCCCTTGCCGCCTGCATATACCGGTCAACCTGCCCATTCAGCTGAAGCGCGCAGCAGTGCGCCTGCATCTCCCGCAGCGGCGGGCAGGCGGCGTAGCGCGCCGTCGTGCCTGTGCACATCATGTTCGGCGTCATAAAGACCGGCATGCTGCCCGCGCGCCGCAGTGCCCGGAAAATCTCCCGCAGACAATCCTGGTATGCGCCAAGTCCGGCATCGCCGCCGTGCACGTCATTCAGGCCGAAGCACACCACCGTGATATCCGGCCGGTAACGCAGCACGTCCGGTTCAAGCCGCGCAAGCCCTTCCCTGCTCGTATTGCCGCCTATGCCTGCGTTGATGATGCGGACACCCGCATGGCTGCCGTGCCCGCGCAGATAGTCCTGCAGCATGGGATGCAGCTGCGCGTGATAGACAGCGTCCGGATCCATGACGCACTGCCATGTGTGATCTGGGGCTTCATACGTCTCAAAGCAGCCCTCCGTGACACTGTCGCCGAGAAATGCAAGCGTCAGGGTATGGAGACTGACCAGCTGATACGACGCAAAGCTGACGACCGGCTTGCCGTCAATGTGGACGGAGCGGATTGCCGGCCCCTCAAGGCGCTGGATGCCGCCTGCGGCGAGTTTCAGGAAAACGAAGTCCTGCGCGTCGATCCGGATTTGGCGGCCTTCGACGGATAATTCCGTAAAAAGCGGGTTGCCGCTCGGCGCAGCTGCGTCCGGCGCGGTGAAGATCATGCTGCCGTCCTGCAGCACGCAGCCGCAGGGAAGCCGATACGTCCGGATATGATTGGCAGCAAGCAGCGCAGTCAGATCGGAAATCTCAGGATTGTCCGAGCACCAGAAAAGGCTGCTTCGCAGCTGCACGCCAAGCGCCGTGAGATCTTCGCCAGAAAAGCCCGTATCAAGTTCGCCGATGACAGCCGCCGGGAGTTTGCGTCCGGCAAGTTCCTGAAGAAACACCTGTTCACTCTGCGTAGCGAATTGGGGATAGGCATAGAGTACAAAGTGGAACGTCTGGCTGCCGTATTGTGCGGTTCCGTCCGGCAGAAGCCGGATTGCACCGGAGTCGATCTCGTAGCTGCCGACTAAGTCGCAGTTATACCCCGCGTCCCAGAGCCCGCGTGCAAGCGAAAAGACCCGCTTGAAGACGCTGCCATAGGTGTCCCACGTTCCGTGAACGTTCTGGTTGTATTTTGCATTGCAGGCTGCGGGAACCCCCATGATGATCAGCACATCCGACGCCGCAGGCGCGTGCTGCACATGATCCAGCGCGCGGATCCGCTGCTCGCACTGCGAGACAGCTTCTAACTCTCCAGGGCGGCACAGCTGCTGCACAACGCGCTCAAAGCGGCATTCGTAGGCAAGAGAAATGGTTCTGCCGCCGTAGCGCGCGTTGCGGTAAATTTCCTTGAAAAAACTCGTCAGGAAGCCGGCCCCCTCGCCGTACCACATGTTGTAGAAGACGTTTGCCTCTGCCTTGTGCGTCAGCGCCAGCCGTACAGGATAGAGCATGATCTCGTCCGTAAAGCCGTAATCGCGCGGGACGCCCCACCAGTCGATCCCGTTTTTCCAGACCTCCGGCGTATTGTCCGTTTCCTCAATCGCAAACCACGTCGGATGCACGCCGACAAAGGCTCCGCTGCCGAACGTCGATTTGACGTTCTGATAGAACGTCTGCTCCGCGTTTATGGTAGTCTGCCGGATAAAGGCGTGATAGCAGTTGATGCTGACCAGCTGTTCATTCGGATCGGCAGCATTTCCAATAAAGCGGTTCAGATAATCCAGGCGGAGACTTCTCCGGTACTGCGCCTGATAGCGCGCGTCCAGCGCGTGGCTGTAGTAGGGATGCTCGTCCCATTTTTGATAGCTGCCCGGTGTAAAGTCAAAAAACGGACTGGTCATGTAGGAAAGTTCGTCCACAGCCGCGCCGTCGAGCGGAATATCCGCATAGGCAGCAAAAAGTTCGCGGTTGAATGCCTCGTGCGCATCAGAAGCCAAATCGTTTGCCTGGTACCAGCTGACAACTGCCGCGAATATGTGCTCTGCTGCATCAGAGCCGCCTGGCAAGCTTACACGGACGGTGTCCGGGCCGGTGCGAGTCAGACCGCAGTCCTGCGTCAGTTCACGCAGCGTCCCGGGCTCGTAGCCCTGCTCCGTTCTGCGGTAACGGTAGACACACAGGAGCAACTCACCGGATTGCCGGTCACCGGCAAACAGATCCGCACCGCTGGCCTGCCGGATCGAAAAATCCGCGTGCTCTGCGTCGGCCGGAAGTTCTTTCCAGTATACGATACCGGTGCGTGCCTCCGGATACACCGTGCAGAAGCGCTCTTTCTCGCTGCGTGCATCGATCTCCAGGATCAGCTTTTTGCCGCGCGCGTGCAGCAGCCGGCAGGCGTCAAGGACAGCGTCATGTGTTTTTTTCGTGCTCAGCCCGTCCCGGCACCAGTGTGTGCAGATAAACACGGTATCAAAGCAGCTTCTTTCACAGATGTCGTCGATACCGGCGCGGTAGCTGCCGGAGTCAATATGGCTGTCATCCCATTTCCAGTATAGAATCCTCGGCGGGCGGTTTTCCTGTTTCATGCAAATACCTCCCGTTTATGCCTGCGCGGCCGCATCCGCCTGCCAGTGCAGCAGGAGTCTGCGGTCAAATCCGCTGCGGATGCAGACCGTCTCGCCGCCATTACAGCCGTACAGCATCCACGAGCAGCCGCTCCAGACCGGCGCAGTAAGCAGCCGCTCCAGACCGCCGCAGATGCTGAGTGCATCTGCACCTGTTCCGAAGGCGCGGACCGGCGCACCGTTTTCTTCGGTCAGACGCAGGCCGATGCGCCGCGCGTTCTCCGGCACGGTAAAGGACAAGCTTGCGCCGCTGTCGATGACCAAAAGTCCTGCCCGGGGCACGGACTCGCAGCGCCGCCATGTAATCAGTTCCACGCTGCCCGGCTGAAGCGTGCGGACAAGCGCGCGCGTCGTGCGGCCGAGCGGCTGTTCGAGAAAGGTGTGGTCGGCATAACACAGGCAGAGTTCCATCTGTTCCTGCTCTTTCCAGCACGACGGCGTCACGCAGAGCGTCTGCGCGGTCGAAGTCGGGTTTACCAGTGTCAGGAAGCCTCCCGCCTCGTCAAAGCACGAATACGCGTAGCCGCCGCCGTGCATGGGCTCACCGTGCATCTGCACCGTCCAGTTTTCGCCGAGTGTTCGCTCAAACAGCGGGACACTCTGCGCGAGAAAGTCCCAGTCCGCGTCATCCAGAAGCGAGAGTTCGCCGTAGAGGTTTTGCTTGCGGTTTCCGTGCGACAAATTCATAATCCAGCTGTCGCGGAAAGCGGACTTGCCCAGATAATAAATCGTGTTTGTGTTGCCGATCATGGTTCCGTGGTCGTCAATCGCCTCCGGCGGGACGAACGCGCGCAGGAAGCGCTGCTCCATCGCATCTGTATAGGCTAGAAGCGACTGCGGCAATCCGGCGGGAATCTGCTCTGCGGGGCGCGGATCGCCACAATAAATATAATCCAGATACAAACACCACATCGCCGAGACAACAGCGCGTGAATCCGTCTCGTCAAGCTGCGCGATCACAGCTGCGTCAACTGTGAACGTATTATACGCAAGTACGAGCAGCTGCGGATATTCCGCGCGCAGCGTCTGAAGCTGCGAAAGAAGATTCCGCACCGCTGGCTCTTTTGAGCGCACGCCGCCCGCGGCGTGCGTATGCGCACCGCTGACACAGTCGAATGCGGCAAAATCGAGTTTAATCAGGCTGGCGTTCGTGGCGGCAAGCTGCTTGCGGATGCCGTCAAACAGCATCTGTGCATTTTCCTCACAGCCGAGGCAAAGTGTTCTTTCGCCGTCGTCACGCCTGCGGTAGCTGCCGTTCAGCTTGTTTGCGGCAAGGCCGACATCGAACCAGAGGCCGAACGAAACGCCCATTTCATGCAGCCGCTCCAGAAACCGGCCCGGGCCATCCGGCCAGGCGGCCTTTTTAAAATCCGGGGCAGGGATATGTTCCTCGAACCAGTACGCATCCATCAGATAGCTGTCGAATGCCATGCCGTGCTCTGCCCCGTGTGCAAGAAGGCCCGCCAGACGCATAGCCATCGCCTCATCAAGCTGCGCTTCGCCTGCCAACTCATCATGCGCGCCCCAGTCGCAGAAAATACGGCGGCCTTCCGGCCTGCGTCGCTGGCTTCTGAGCCACGCGACAAAACTTGCTTCAATGCCGGCGCCTTCGGCGAAGCCGAAAATCACGTCATGCAGCAAAAATGTCTCTCCCGCCTGCAGCGTCTTCCATGGGCTCTGTTCGATCGACAGGCAGCTGCCGTCCAGCACGCGTGTGAGCGCGACCGGCAGCGTACTGGCGGCGAAACAGTCGTTGGCTGCGAATACAGGCTGGCCCTCACCACCGCCGCGCAGCGGTTCGTCAAAGCGGCTGTATTCGGTCTGCATGTACAGAAGCGTCAGCGGCTGCTTCGCGGTCACGGAGAGTTTCTTTGCAATGGCGCTGCCGCGCGGTGCATAGCGGAGCTGCACCTGCAGGATGCTGTTTTCATACCGTGCGCCGTCGGGCATCGGCGTTTTTGAAAATTGTTCCGGGGTCAGCGCATATTGCTGCTCGCCGCTTTGAATCTGCATAGAAAATTCGCAGATAGACGCCGCTGCGCAGCAGCGCCCGTCACGGCTCCGGATGATCCGTTTTCCGCGATCATCAACAAAAAACTGGTGTTGATTCACCGTTATATTCATAAATTCATTCCTCAATGATGATAAAAATCCCGCGTACAGCCGGGACTGTCCAGTCCCGGTTCAGACGTTCCTGCGTGATTGTGCCGGTAAACGGGTCAAGCGCCGTGCATCTGCGCGCGTCTGCACCCGGCAGGCGCACAACAGATTCCGTGCGGCCGGGATTGAGCAGGAAGAACATGCTTTTACTGTCCCTTGTGCGATATCTTGCCTGCCGGACGATCGGGCCGGACAGCGTTTTGAACTGCGGCTCCTGCGCATCCGGAATCTGCACTGCCTCCTGGACAGACACAGCCTCAAATTCCCCGGCCAGCTGCAGCTGCTGGCCGCTCAGTGCGTCGATATGCGGAAGTTTTTCCGCAAACAGGACACAGACACCGGCTTTTTTCAGCTGCCGCAGCGCGGCGAGCGCCTCCGGTCGGATGACATCGAGCCCCGGCAGGAGAATCCTGCGGATTTCCTCGCCGCCAAGTCTGCCAGTCCGGGCAATCTCGGTCAAATCCTCCGCGTCGGCAAACAGGAAGTCCCGCCCCTCGTCCAGCATGGCCCGCAGCAGCCGCAGCGTTGCCAGATCGCAGCCGATGGCCTGCGCGCCGACCTCACAGTCATGCTTGGGTGTGTATTTTGCCTGTACATCCTCAATGCCGAAGTAGAGGACGGTTGTACACTGGTTCTGCAATCCGTCCAAAAGCAGGCCCATTCTGCCGACATAGGCGTTGAGCTGCCGCATCTGCGCGCGGTCAAAGTATTTGCGCACCTGCCCGAACATGTCCTGGTTCCTCGGCAGAAAATCCCGGAAACGGCCGTCGCCGAAAGCGCTGAAATCCGCCTCCGCGTAACTCTGCGTGGTACGGACACCGGAGATATAGTTCAGGCCCATCGTTGCCAGCAGATTGTCAAACGGTGCCTTGCCGAATTCCTCCGGGTTGTCAAACGGGCAGGCCTCGGCCATGAATCCATTGGAGCCGCATTTGCGCGCGGCCATCTGGACATATTTTGCGTCCTGCGGGAAATAGCCCTCCGGCCAGCAGGCGAGAATGTCCATGCCCGGATAATCGCTCTGCCGCTGCACGGAAAGCATGTTTCCATAGCTGCGGACATGGTCAACGAGCATTTCCTCGCCGAAATAGTGCCCGGAGAAGCGTCCCCCGTGCGCGCGGCACCAGTTCCGCAGCTGCGCGGTGTAACTCTGACCGATGACATGGCCGATCATCTCATAGAATTTGACGCGTGCGGGCCAGCAGACCTCTGTTCCCTCAAACAGCATGGGAAGCAGCGGATAGAGGTCCTCGCCATACATCTGACGGAAGATCCCCGGCAGACGCGCTTCCCACGGCAAAAGCGCATAGGGCCACTGCTCATACGGACGCACATAGAACGTCTGCAGTGCCGGTTCATCTGTAAAAACGGCCTGCGCGTGCGCATAAACGCCGGGAACGGCCGCCTCGACCGGCTCGTAGCACAAGTCGATAAATCTGCGGACAGCGTCCGGGTTCAGGACGTTGATATAGCGGTCGTAGGAACAAATATTGTGCGTGCAGTGCGAACCCTCGTACGCGGGCTTCTGGCAGAAGATATACAGGACCTCACAGGCCTGCAGTTCACAGCGGATGGAGTCGTCTGAAAACGGGACAGGCTGCATGGTTTCGTAGCGGACGATGCTGTCCTGTGGGATGGAAACGTCCACCTGATATTTTGCCGCCCAGACAATCCGGTCAGATTCGCAGTCCAGCCGGTAGCGCACCTCGCGGGGCGTATAGGTGATGATGCGGTGCATGTACAGCCCCTTGGCCTCAAGTTCCGGATGCTCCCGGAGCACCAGACCGCCGCCGGAGCCGCTTGGATAGCCGCTCTCGTCATAGACCCAGTAAGGAAGCCCGCTCTGCTCCAGTTCCTGCACAATGGCGCTGAACCGGTGCAGATTTTTCGGGTTGGAGGTAAAGCCGTCCTCCTGATATACGTTTGTGACAACGCCGCCAAAGCCATAGTCCTTCAATGCCTCCATGAACAGCCGGCTGTCATGCTCCGGCCAGATATGGATCATGGGGTTCATGCGGTATTGCGCAGGCGGGTCCATGAATAACGCTTTATCGATGCTCAATTTGATACTCCTTCCAGCTGAAGTTCCAGCCCGGGTGCGGATTCATCGTCGCAGCGGCAGAGCCGATCAATCAGATCGCCCGGAATGACAAGCTGCCTCCCCTTCCGCACAGTCTGCCGGGTAACGTCTGTCCACGCGCCGTCCGCCAAATCCCGCGCGCGGACGGACGAGAAGCCCTCCGGCGGGATGGCGATGCGGACACAGTCCCATTCGCCGAACAAGCCTGCGTGCCGCGCCTCCGGCAGACTGATCTGCGCGCGCGGAATACGCCATGCCGCGCCGTCCCGTCTGGGAAGAGACGCTGCCGCGACGCTCTGGCCGCGCCGGGAAGCGATGATCAGCGGCTGCAGCGCGTCGGCACAGACGATTTCAGGCAGATGCTCCATGCCGCGCATGATCACTGCCGGGCACGCCTGCGTGATGGTCTGATGCTCATATTCCTTCATCCAGGTCTGCCCCGGCGCAAAGCAGAAACGCTCCTGTACGGTGGCCTCGCTGCATCGCAGCGCGCTGCCGCAGATAGGAAGTTCCGGATACTGCGCCTGCCATTTGACCGCGCGGGTAATCTCGTGCAGCTTCTGTGCGTTATGCTGCGGGTCAAAGTCAAAAACGGGGATGGGACGGTACAGGCCGCTGCGCATTACGCCGATTGAGCAGCCGAGAACCGCACCGATATAGGCCTCGTCCTCGCAGTTGATTATGGTATGTGCCGACGGGCAGGCCCGCATCAGTGCCGCGATCCGGTCTAGCGTAGAGACCTGAGAAAACTGCCAAAGTACGTCATAGGAGCGAAAAATCTCCGCGTTCCGCAGAATTTCCGCCCATCTGTCCGGCCACGGCGACCAGCTGGCAAACCGGCCGTCGCTGATCTGCCTGCCGTTTTCCAGAACGACATTGTTGACCGGAGCCGCCGCCGGGTGGCACTGTTCCATGTGCAGCTGCGGGTATTCCTGCTGCTTCAGTTCCTCCAGCAGCTGCCGCCACTGCGGGTCAAACTGCCGGCAGCCCCAGTCGATCTTCCAATAGCCGATCCCGGCCTCGCGGCTCCAGCGCAGGCGGGTACGCCAGTATTCGGCGCTCTTCTCGCGGCTCCAGAAGCCGCTGACGAATCCTTCGCCGCACGCCTGCGCGCTGACCCAAAGACCGGCGCCGCGCCAGCCGCGCGCCTTAAGTGCCTCGTTGACGCCGCGCAGACGCTGCGCGGGCGTGCCCGGAAACGACGGAAAGCGGTCGCGTGCCAGTTCAAGCGAGCCGAAGGACTCGATGGCAGCGTCGTTGACCGGATGTGTCCCGCGCGGAACGTCCCATCCGTCGTCGAGCAGGAAATACAGCTGATCGCGGACCGGCGCAAATTGCCCGGCCAGATCGCCAGAGCCGAAAATACTGTCCTCATCGAGATAGTCCCGCGCCTTTTTCGCGCCGTCCGCGCCGAGGAAGACCTCGGCTGACGGCTCCAGAACCGCATCCGGTCGAGCACAGTTCTGTGCGTTCCATGTACAATAATAATTCAGCATACCGCGCTCCTTATCCCTTCACACTGCCGATAACAAGACCCTTGGTGAAGTATTTCTGAATAAACGGATATACACACAGGATCGACAGCATGCCGATAAACAGCTGCGCAGATTTAAGACTCTCGTTCGTGACTGTCAGCAGCTGCTCAATCACGGAGATATCCGTCGTCTCCATAATGACATTCAGCGTCGTACGGGAGACCATATTGTGCAGCAGCGTCGCCAACGGCTGCAGCGTATCATCGCGCAGATAGATCATACCGTCAAACCAGGAGTTCCAGTGGCCGACCATGGAGAACAGCGTTACCGTCGCAATGCTGGGCTTTGACAGCGGCACATAGACCCGCAGCAGCACGGACAGATGTCCTGCGCCGTCGAGCAGCGCGGCCTCCTCCAGTTCCTTTGGGAGTCCGCGGAAGAAATTCAGCATCAGAATGACATTGCCGATCGGTACGGCGCACGGAATGATCATCGCCCAGAAGGAATTGAGCAGATGCACATTCTTGACGACCAGATACGTCGGAATCAGACCGCCGCTGAACAAAGAGGCAATCAAAAAGAACCAGACATACGCCGTCCGCCCGTTGAACCGGTCAGAGGATTTGGAAAGCGGATATGCGCACATGATCGTCATCAAAACCTGAATGCCTGCGCCGATGACAGTGCGCAGGACGCTGATAACGAAGGCCCGGACAAAGGCCGAGTCCTTCAGGATATACCGGTAGGATTCCAGATTGAAGTTGACCGGCCAGAACGTGACCATGCCTGCGGTGTTCGCAACGCGGTCACTCAGCGAGACGGCCAGAATGTGGATCATTGGCAGCAGGCAGATCAGAGCCAGAAGCGCCACCATAAAATAGTCGAAGACCAGAAAAGTCTTATAGCCCTTTGAATTTTCAATCATAGCTGCACGCCTCCTCAGAACAGCTGATAGTCGCCGTATTTGATTGCCATGGAATACGCCAAGGCCATCAGCCCAGCAGATACGACTGATTTGAACAGCGCTGCCGCCGTGGAAAGGCTGTACTGTGCCTGCTCCAGACCGATTCTGTAAATATAGGTGTCAAGGATATCGCCGGACATATAGACCTGCGGGCTGTACATGTTCATGACCTGGTCCATACCCGCGTTCAGGATATTTCCAAGCGACAGAACGGCCATGACGAAGATGATCGGCGCGATGCCGGGCAGTGTAACGTGAATCAGCTGCCGGAATTTTCCCGCACCGTCAATCGCAGCCGCTTCATAAAGCCCGGGATCGATGCCCGTGAGCGCAGCCAGATAGATAATGGATGCGTAGCCGAAGTTTTTCCAGATATCTGTGACGATCAGCACACCAGGGAAAAGTGAGTTGTCGCCCATAAAATAATAATTTCCAAGCCCGAGCATCTCAAGAATATGGTTGATCAGGCCGCCCGGTGACAAAAGCGTTGCAAAAATACCGCCCAGAATAACCCATGACAGGAAATTCGGCAGATAGACCAGCGTCTGCGTAATCTTGACAAAGCGCTTGCTTTTCAGTTCGTTGAGCAGAAGCGCAAACACGACCGGGACGATCAGGCCCAGAATCAGCTTCGCGCAGGCGATCACAAGCGTGTTTTTCATGATGTTCCAGAAATCCGGATAGGACATCAGGAAGCGGAAATTGTCCAGTCCGACCCATTCGGATTTGAACAGTCCCTTCGTGACCCGGTAGTCCTGGAACGCCATGACAATGCCGCCCATGGGAACGTAGTTGAAAATCAGAAGCAGAATCACCGCCGGCAGCAGCATCAGGTGAAGGGGGAGATTCTTGCGGAAATTGGAGACCGGTTTTTTCTTTGTTGTCGGAAGCGATGCCATGCTTTCCTCTCTTTCCCGTCCGGACCGCGCGGCGCGCGGCCCGGACGATTATGATCTGCGATGTACAAAATATCAGGGGGGCAAAAGCCCTGCATGCTGCGATGCGGAAGCGCGTGTCAGACAGGCGCTTCCGCATCCGGTTACGAAACGGGGCTGATCAGCTTATCGGTTCTGATACCATTCGTTGATTTCAGCAGTGATTGCGTCGCCGCCGCTGGATTTCCACAGGTTGACAAATTCATCAAAATAGTCAACGGGCTGTGCACCGGTGATAATATTGGTGATCATCTGGTTTGCCAGCGTGTTCAGATTGCCGCCGTTCTTGGTGAAGGCCTCTCCGGGCGTGCCGGTAAAGGCGCTGATGAGATAGGCGCCGCCGTTAATCTCGGCGTCCAGCGCGCCCTGCGTGCTGTCCGGGCCAAAGATCGTGTACAGAATCCGTCCGCTCTCGTCGTTTTCAAGGCGCCATTTTTCACACGTCTCGACCGTGCCGGCATAGTTCGAGATAAATTCTGCCGGTTCCTCATTGGTGTCGATGAAATGCGTGTAGGCGATGTAGATTTCATGGTTCACGCCGGTTGCAGTGATGATGGCGGGATAGGAAAGATTGTTGATGCCGCTTTCGGAGTAGGTCTGGCTCTCCTCGTTCGTATACTTGATGAACATATTGAACAGCTTGACGACAGCTTCTGGATTTTTGCAGTCCTTGCTGACAACAACAACGGAGCCGATGCTCGTGCTGACCTCAACCGGTGCGAAGCCGCCGTCTTCGTTATACAGCGGGTAATAACCCCACTCCTGGCCGAGGGAAATACCGTTGTCGAGATAGAACGGAGCAGTCATGTTGCAGATGACAACGCCGCTCTTGCCGGAGACAGCATCCTCAAAGAGCTGCTGCTCAGACTTCGTGCCGTATTCCTGGTCGAGAAGACCGGACGCATACTTGTCATGCAGTGCGGAAAGTGCCGTCTTCATTTCCGGCTGAATGAGGCTGTAGACCAGTTCTCCGTCCTGCTCCAGCCATGTGGAGACAAGGCCGCCCTCGGCGTTGATGAGATACTTCATGGCCAGCATGTCGCTGATTTCCTTCGTGGCGCCGAGGCCGATTGTGCAGGTGCCGCCCATGTTATTCTCCTTGAACGCTGCAGCAATGTCCCAGACATCTGCCATGCTCTTCGGCTCAGAAAGGCCGAGTTCCTGCAGCCAGTCCGTCCGGATGGCAACCACGCCGCCCTTGTCCAGATAATCCGCCGGCTGCACAAGGCCGTACAGACGGCCGTCCTTCGTCACATTGGATGCCATAACGCCGCCGTCGGCGTACATCAGCTTTTTGAGGTCGTCAGAGGCGTACTGCTCAAAGATGTCCGTCATATCCGTGAGCATGTCGGCCTCAAGCAGTTCCTTATAGGTTGCGTAGCTGACGCTGGCAAAGTCGGGGAACTCGCCTGCGGTGATAGCAAGGTTGATTTTAGTTGGCATGTCCTCAAAATCGGCCGCAACGCTCGTGTACTGTACGTCGATGCCCTTGCTGTTCCAGAGCGTTTTCCACGGGTTATCGTCCAGCGTGACCCCCTCCGGGCAGGAGGTCGTCAGCGTCTGGGCGACGATTGTCGTCAGCGTGATCGGCGTGTCATACCCGCCGAAGGGATCGACGGTTTCGTCCTGTACAGAAGTCTCGGGGGTCTGGGCGTCAGCAGAAGGGGTCTGTTCTGTCTGCGTGGGTTTCGTCTGTGCCGCAGGATCTTCCGTCGCCGGCTTTGCCACGCAGCCGTAAACACCCAGCAGGATACATACGCACAGAAGCGCTGTAATCAGTTTTTTCATAAGCTGTGTTTCTCCTTTTCATTTTTCCGTTATCACTTACATCTGCCGTTCAAGCGGGCCCTTGCCTAAAACGCACATCTGTTATGTGAAAAATATATCATTTTTGTGCATTATAATGAATGGAGTTTCTTCGTTAATTTCTAAACAATATCACTCCCATTATTTGAGCATCTATAAAATAAGCGCTGTAAAATAAGGCTTTCCTGACTCCCCGCGCAAACGAAAAGAACGATTTTATGCTAAAAAAAGTTATAACGTGCATTTACAGAGGCGCGGCTTTTCTTTATAGTAAAGGGAAAGACAGGGGGTGCTGTCATGCCGCAGCAAAATCACGGGTTGCAGACGTTTGAATATCATTTCAAGTTCTTCCAACTCTATCATAACTATTTTTCGTTTATCTCCCTTGGCTGGGAGAATTGGAAATATCCGCAGAAATATTCAATCGACAACTTCGGCTCCTCAGAGAACCAGTTTATCTTTCAGTATACCGTCTCCGGTGAGGGAGCAATTACAATCAACTCTCACACGCATGTGCTGCGTCCCGGGCAGGCATTTCTGATCGAACGGCCCGGCGCAACGCATTATTTCAGGCCCAAAAACAGCGCACACTGGGAACTGCAGTTTTTGTCCATGAACGCCGTATGCGGCAGCATTCTCCGGAATATCATCAACGAATACGGAAATATCTACACGCTTCCGCCTGCCTGCCCGGTTCTGAACTGCTGGGAAAAACTCTACGGACTGGCTGTGAATAAGCAGATCGACAATTTCTTTACCGCCTCATCCTACACCTATGAGTTCATCATGGCGCTTCACGATACGCTGCGTGCCCTTCCGGGCCTGCGGCACTTCAATAACCGCTTGCAAAACTGCGTCGAAGCAATTCAGGCAAACTATCAGAGCAATCTGACGCTGACCCAGATGGCGCAGATCTGCAATCTTTCGCCGTCCTATCTCACGAAGATTTTCAAGGAAAACTTCAAAACGACACCGGTGCAGTACCTGATCAAATATCGAATTGAGATGGCCTGCCGCTTGCTGCAGCGAAGCGATATGCGCATCGAGGATATTGCGCTGCAGACCGGCTTCGGCAGCGGGAATTATTTCTCAAGAATCTTTAAATCCGTCGTCGGCGTCTCCCCAAAGGACTATCGGAAGGAGCAAAATCTCGAACTTCTGACCGCACAGGAAACGCAGGAGTTGATCGTGCGCTATGAGATGCTGAAATAGCATTCTGTCAGGTGTAAACGGCAGGCATCCCTGCGCCGCTCGGTTTGACTAAATAAAACTGCCATCCCGACGGGATGGCAGTTTTATTTGGCAAAGAACCATAATTTTTATAAAATCCTTTCAGGCGGCACATCCGATTTACAATGGAAGCTGTCAATCCCATAAAGGTGAAAAATGAAGGGAGTAAAATTTCGCCATTTCCTCTCCTTCATCTGTAAGATGGTCTCTGATATAATTTGCGTAATTCTTCTGTTTTGCCGGGTCCACCTCAGAATATCTGTGGATGACCAGATTGCCCAGAGATTCTTCGCGCAGAATTTCACTGTATACATCGGCAATGCTCTCACATTGTGATACGGGAACATCATATTCACTCTCCCATGAGTGTCCTTTCCCGCGCGTCATGCCATCCGTCGAGTCAAGAACATAAATATATCCCGGTCTGCCCTTATAAAGCGTTTCCAGCTGATTGGGAAAATACTCAATATAGTGCTGCCTGCCGTCCGCTCCAACGCCCATCGTAACATAATTTTCGGCCCTGCTTCTGCAGCAAACCAGAGCATAGCATCTGTCCTCGCTGAAATAGGCAACCATTTTTCCGGTAGAATGAGATTTTGAATTTGCCTTGATTGTGTGCAGCCCAGAAATACACGAACCGTGGTAAATCATACTATTCCTCCCCAAAAATTACTTTCTCTAACGCTCATTATACCATCCACGAAAATGCCGTGCAACAAAGAAGCCGCCGTAGTTTTATCAAAATTATAATGGATTTCTGATGAAACTGAAGAGAATACTCCTCGAGTTGCGTTTCGCGCAGCGGCCGTGTAAACGCGGCAGACTGCATGCGGTCGAACCCGCAGGACTTCTCGCGCCACTCCGTTTCAGCATGCGAAAAGCCACCCACAAGGGGTGGCTTTTCGCATGGTGGAGCGTCTGCAACCAACGATGAACTCAAATTGTGGTTGGCCAGGTCCTCGTCCAGCCCCTCCTCAATCTCATCCAGCAGGATGTTATCAATGGAAATCGGCTTGTCACTGCCGTTCAGGATCAGGTTGAATGTCCCGTCGTACAGATAGACCGCCCGGAGGAAAACATTGATGATGCCCCGCTTGACATTCTCATCGTTCTTGTCGCCATGCTTGAGGGCATAGAGATACGCCCTGACATCAGGTGCGCTGAGCATGACCTGTTTGCCCATCTCAATGGCCAGCTGCGCTTGCAGCTCCTCTTTATCTTTCTGGCGTTTCTCGATTCGCTGGGTAATCATGTCAGCCGCCTGTCCTGCCTCCAGTGCTTTCCAGAGGTTTTCGATGGCCGTATCCGCTTCCCGGATGGCGGTCTTGATGCGCTTGATGGCGGCGGTGTCCCGGTCGGCTTCGCAGGCTTCCGATACCGAAGCGGCAATCCGCTCAATGTTGCTGTCAGTCAGCAGCTTCCGGCACTCCAGCACAACCCGGTCCTCGATCTTTTCTTTGCTGACCACTTTCTTCTTGCACTTGCGGCGCTTGAAATTATTGCAGGCATAGTAGTGATATACCTTGCCGGACTTCCCGGTGCCGCCGTAGCCGGTCATCATCTCCCGGCAGTAGCCGCAGAACAGCTTGGTGGTGAGCAGATATTCGTCCCGCCCTCTGGTGCGGGCAGGCGCTTTCTTGTTGCGGTCCAGGATATGCTGTACCCGCTCAAACAGCTCGTCCTCCAAAATCCGGGGCATCCCGTTGGGGGTCTCCACCCCTTTGTAGATATAGTAACCGATATAGCGCCGGTTCCGCAGCAGGCGGTGCAGACTGTTCTTGTTGAACGCTTTTCCCTGAGAGGTTTTGATTTGTCTGGCGTTGAGGGACTGGATGATTTCTGTCACAGTCTTTCCGCTGGCATATTGTTCAAAAATCTCCCGGACGACCGCAGCCCCCTCGGGGTCAACATGGAACCGCCGCTCCTCATCCACCCGGTAGCCCAATCCCGGATTGCTGCCGTTGCTCAGGCACTTCTCGGCATTGATGTCCATACCCCGGCGGATCTTTTGGGACAGTTCCGCCGAGTAGTATTCGGCCATGCTCTCCAGCACACCTTCCACCAGAATACCGCTGGCGTCATCGCTGATATTCTCCCGAGCGGAGATGACCCGGACACCGTTCTTTTTCAGCTTCGCCTTGTTGATGGCGCTGTCATAGCGGTTGCGGGCAAAGCGGTCAAGCTGATAAACCAGAACACCCTCAAAGGTGTGCTTGTCACTGTCGGAGATCATCCGCTGGAACTCAAGGCGGCTGTCGCTGATGCCGCTCTGGGCGCGGTCGATGTATTCCCCAATGACGATGTAGCCGTTGTTTCTGGCGTACTCATAGCAGGTCTGGAGCTGCCCCTCGATGGACTGCTCCGTCTGGCTGTGGCTGGAGTAACGGGCGTAGATGACAACATTCATTTTTTCACCTCCCCGAGCATTTGCAGCAGGGTCTCCTTGAGCCGCGCGTTCATGGGGGATGCGGGGTCAAAGCACATATCCACGAACTTCTTCATCTGGGGATCGCTCTGCTCGATTTTGGGCTTGTACTCGTACAGCTTTCCCTGGGGATGGTCGGTGCGCCCAAAGATATAGTCCATGGAGACATCGAAGTAATCCGCATACCGGGTAAGCGTCTCGAATGTGGGCGAAGCCTGGTTCAGCTCATAGCGGTTCAGACTGGACTGTTTGACGCCGACAATCTCAGCCATCTTTACCTGGGACAGCTTGACGCTTTCCCGCAGATACCGCAATCTTTCAGCTACTTCTTTCAAGAGATACACCCCCTATCTGTCAATCTCATTATATCAGATAAAAGGATAACATTCAACCCTATATAAACATAATATCATGGGGTCAGACCAGAAAGAAACGCAGGTCTATGCGATACTGTCCCAGAAGTCAAACATATAGGCGCAAGCAATGCGTGTGGATAGCCACACACAAGACGGGCAAGCAATGCGAGTGTTAATACACACTCACATTTCCTGCCGTCTGCTTGTTGGGGGCAGCGCCCCCAAGCCCCTTTGAACGCAGAATTTTCATTCTGCGGCTGCGCGTTCTGCGAACGCTTTTTGTGCCCTTGCGCTCTGTCTGAGATCATGTGGGAACCATCAGTTACCAAGCGACTTTTTCTTTATTTTCTTCGTAAAACCGTCCCGGCAACTTACGCAAGTAGGCGTTCAATGCACCAATGGCTCTTTCCATGTAGACTTGAGAAATTAAGTCATATTCGACCGAGCAATAACCACACGCATCCAGCACTTTCTGTGCCTCTGCCATTTGCTCAGTATGCTCTTTCCGTATCTGTGCTGAGATGCTGTCCTGAGACAAGCGATACATATAATAGGTGAACATACTCTGCTTGATTTTCTCCATCACAATTTCAAACTCCATGCTGGTGAGAAAGTCGTTCAACACAGCAGTATCTTTCGTAAAATACATCTGCGGTTCTTGCTCATTACTGGAGTTCTCCTTACACTGGATCAACTCTTTAATTGCTCCGTCGCATAGGCCCAACTGCTCAGAAATGTCATGGTATTCCCGCTTGCGGGAGTCGGACAAGCCCAGCAGATACTCCACTGACACATCATAAAAATCTGCAAAAGCCACCAGATATTCGATGCTCATGCTCCGGGTACGGCCATACAGGGGGTGTAGTGGATCGTTGATCTCATAATTCTTCAAGTTGGTGTGGCTGATGCTGACGCCGCGCTCCGCAAGCTGTTTGGAAAGCTGTTCAAAGGACAGCTTTTTTTCTTTGCGCAAATCTTCCAGCCGCTCTTTGGTCAGCGTCATCCTGCTTTCGTCATATAGCATGAGAAAATCCCTCCGCCGAGGTTAAACTATAATTTATATATATCAAATATTATAAACTAAAATAATTTCTGGTTGATATACCGTTTACAGTCAGTATCTGCGGTATAATTCAATTAGAGTTTATGACACAAGATAATTATAAACTAAAAGACCTGGAAAAGCAATTCAAAGATAAAACAGGGGGAGGCCATGGAGGAAAGATTGTCCCAACCACCGATGTAACCGTGAGAGGAGGTGCAGCTTGTATCTATCACCCCGACAAAGAAGAAAGGTCAACGCGCTGATCCGAACCAGCTGCTGCAATTATGACCGTGGCAACTGCATCGCGCTGGATGACGGCGAGCCTTGCGTGTGCGTTCAGAGCATCTCCTACACACTCTGCTGCACCTGGTTCCGGGATTGGGTGCTGCCGGGAACCCCAATTCTATATTCAGAAATCATGGAGGTGAAGGGAGTCAAGCGGTGTGTGGAATGCGGCGCTCTATTTCAGGCCAAGTCCAATCGAGCCAAATATTGCGCAGAATGTGCCTGTCAGGTTCACCGCCGACAGAAAACAGCAAGTGACAGGAAACGGAGGTCGAGAAACGACAAATAGAGTGCTCCCATGCGGATATATACCCCATTTGAAAACTGGCACCTATGGAGGTGAATACGCGGTATCCTTGACCCCTCAAAATCAGGTTCTAATTGTCCGCAAGGAGGTAAATACACCATGCCAACAAAACCCTTTTACATTCGCCAGAAGCCACCAGCCCAGAGCTTTATCCAGCTGCCCAGCTTTCTGTTCGAGGCTCCAAGTTTTTGCGCTCTGTCCAACGAAGCGAAAATTTTGTATGCGATGATCCTGCGCCGGACAGAGTTATCCCGGAAAAGTGGATGGGCAGATGATTATGGGAAAATTTATCTGTACTACCCCATCAATGAGGTGTGCGGGCTGCTGCACTGTGGCCGCCAGAAGGCGGTAGATACCCTGCGGGAGCTGCAATATGCCGATCTGGTGTCCATCAAAAAACAGGGGTGTGGAAAACCCAACCGGATATACCCAAAACGCTACGAGGCGGTTTCACACACCGACTTCAAGGAATCCGGTTGAAGCACGCCAGAGGTGCGGAAAGTAGGCCCTGTAAGTACGGAAACCAATCCTCTTGAAGTACGGAAATCGGACGGTAGATAAAAAGAAGAAGATAAAATTATTCAGGTAAATTCGATTCATTCCATTCCTATCCGAGATATTTTGTGCGGGATTTTCCGGTGAAACTCCCGGATGGGAAGGGATGGGAAAGGAGTTCTATGAGAAAGTCTGTAAATCCACGAATGGTTTGTCTCCCTGCTGAGCAGCAGGCTGGAGGTCTGTATCTGTGCATGGCTGGAAAGGAGTGTGGACAGAGCTGAGTTGAGCCAGGAAGGTCTTGCCGTGGGAGTAAGTCACCATGGTCGGCCAGAAAAAGCACCGGGAGCAGTATGACATCGAGCTACCACAGTCCATCATTGATTCTTTTGCCCGATTCCTCGTACCCGAGATCCGAAAGCTATATACGAGTGAAGAGGGACAAAAGGAGTTGGAGGAATGGAAAAAGAAGTATCCGGATAAAAGCGAGGAGTGAAGTGAACTTCAAAGATAATATGCAAAGGGATGCCCTGTTTCGGGGCATCCCTTTGTTTGGTGCAGTAATGGGGGAGGAATGGTTTGCTCCATGGGGGTACGTCGCATTTCGCGACATACCAGTTGGGATTGAGGGTGCAGTTATCCTGACGAAGTAAAGGGGTGCGAAATTTGAGCACCCCTTTGGACCCCCTTTTTGGGGAAATTATATCGCCGGATGGGGTGGTATATTGCCACCCCATCTTCCAAGATGAGTCCTTTTCAATGCGCACCACACATGCATAGCCTTCATGATGTAAAATAGGCAAGAGATGCTAATTATACTACTATTTCTATGCTTGGTACAAGCTAACTTGAATATTGAGATATTCAATTATAAATTGAAATTCTTCTTATGTTGTGATAAAATGGTAGATAACAAAATGGTAAAACAAGGAGGAAGATTATGCCTGTTTGTTACAATAAGCTATGGAAAATTCTCATCGACGAAGGGATGAGCAAGACAGATTTAATCAGAGCCTCAAAAATCACTACCAATGCTATGGCAAAGTTGGGAAAAAACGAAGATGTGCGCGTAGAAGTACTGGTTAAAATCTGCCAGGCACTGAACTGTACATTGGATGATATTGTAGATATTTTACCAGATGATTCCGCAAAGTGAAGGGAGGAATGAACTTGAGTCCGATTTTACCCAAGCATCAGATGAGCGAAGAAGATATTAAACTTCAATATATTACCCCGTCCATCACTTCCAAGTGGAGCCGGGAGAAAATCACCATGGAAACCCGGATTACAGACGGAAAGATCAACCTGAAAGGCAATTTTGTATTCCGTGAAAAGCCAAAACGGGCGGACTATATCCTCTACCTCAGCGTAAATAATCCCATTGCCGTTGTGGAAGCCAAAGATAACACCCACAGCGTTTCTCACGGCTTGCAGCAGGCCATGACCTATGCCAAAATGCTGGATGTGCCGTTTGCGTACAGCTCCAACGGGGATGGGTTTGTGGAACATGATTTTTTGACCGGACAGGAGCGGGAATTTGGTCTGGATGAGTTCCCCACAGAGCAGGAACTGGTCGCCCGGTATAAGCAGGAATCCGGCCTGACGCCTCAGCAAGAGACCGTACTGGAGCAGCCCTACTATACCAGCCAGAACACCTACCCGCCCCGATATTATCAGCGTAATGCCATCAACCGTACCGTGGACGCCATTGCACGGGGACAGCAGCGGATTCTGCTGGTTATGGCCACCGGCACCGGCAAGACCTATACTGCCTTCCAGATCGTCTATCGGATGCTGCAAAGCGGTATGAAACGAAAAATCCTTTATCTTGCTGACCGTAATATTCTGGTGGATCAGTCTATCCAGCAGGATTTTGCCCCGCTGGAAAAAGTGACTCATAAAATCAATGTGGCGAAAGACGATAAAAGCACCATTACCTCTCATGAGGTGTACTTCTCCTTGTATCAGCAGTTGGTGGGTGACGATGACCAGGAGCATTTCAGCGAACTGTTTTCCCCCGACTTCTTCGACCTGATTATCGTAGACGAGTGCCATAGAGGTTCTGCGAAAGAAGAAAGCCGCTGGCGCAGAATTCTGGAATATTTCCAGTCTGCCACCCAGATCGGCATGACGGCCACGCCGAAGGAAACCAAGTATATTTCCAACCTCAGTTACTTTGGGGAACCGATTTATACATACAGCCTGAAAGAAGGCATCGAGGATGGCTTCCTGGCCCCCTTCAAGGTCATCAATATTATGACGGATATTGGGGAAGGCTGGCGTCCTCGCAAAGGCCAAAAAGACATCAACGGCATAGAAATCCCGGACCGGATTTACACCAACAGTGATTACGACTACAACATCATCATAGAAGATCGTATCCAGCAGGTAGCCGAGGAAATCACCAAATACCTGAAAAGCACCGACCGCATGGCAAAGACTATCGTGTTCTGTGCCACGGAGGATGCCGCTCTGCGGATGCGGGACGCCTTGGCAAAACTCAACGCCGATATGATGAAGGAAAATCCCGACTATGTGGTGCGCATCACCGGTGGGGATGACTACGGCAAAGGAAAGCTGAAATATTTTATCTCGGTTTCATCGCCCTATCCGGTCATCGCCACGACTTCCAAACTTCTTTCCACCGGTGCAGACTGCAAAATGACCAAGTTGATCGTGCTGGATGAGATGATCGGCTCCATGACCGAGTTCAAGCAGATCATTGGCCGTGGAACCCGTCTGCGGGAAAAAGAGGGCAAGACCCATTTTGTGGTTATGGATTTCCGCAATGTCACCCGCCTGTTTGCTGACCCGGATTGGGATGGCCCCATTGAAATGGATGAGGGCTTTACGCCGGGCGGAAAGCAGGCTGATCCCAAAGACACGCCGGACGGTGATGGAAAAGAAGACCGGGAAACTCCGCCAGAACCGAAACAAAAGCCCATTGTGGACAAGCACGGCTGCAAGGTGCAGATCATTCACAAAACCGTGTCAGTATATGATGCAAACGGCAAGCTGCTGCGCCAGGAGAGTATCGTGGACTACACCAAGGAAAACATCCGGGGCGAATACGCTTCTCTGGACAATTTCATCCGCCAGTGGTCAGCCCAAGAGAAGAAAGAGCAGATCCGCGACCTGCTCCATGACCGTGGGATTGACCTGGAGCTGCTGAAAGCAGACCAGAAGATGACCGATGTGGATGATTTTGATTTCATCTGTCATGTGGCCTTTGATAAAAAGCCGCTGACCCGGAAAGAGCGGGCCAACAATGTGAAAAAGCGAGACTTTTTCAGCAAATACAGCGGCGTTGCCCGGGAAGTGCTGGAGGCTTTGCTGGACAAGTACATGAACACGGGCATTTACGAAATCGAGAAAACCGAGATTTTGAAGCTCGACCCGTTCCTGAAGCTGGGAAAACCAGCTAAAATCGCCGGATATTTCGGCGGAAAAGCCGGGTATCTGAAAGCGGTGCAGGAACTGGAACAGGCGATTTATATGGACGAGGTAATTTAATATGAGCAACTTAACAGGATTTGTAAAACGGCTGCGGGACATCATGCGCAATGACGCTGGCATCAACGGCGACGCCCAGCGCATCGAGCAGATCGCCTGGATGCTGTTTTTGAAAGTATATGACGCCAAGGAGCAGGACTGGGAATGGGATGACGAGGACTATACCTCCATCATTCCGGAAGAATGCCGCTGGCAGAATTGGGCGCACGATGATAAATCCGGCATTGCCATGACCGGCGACAAGCTGCTGGATTTTGTCAACAATACGCTGTTTCCAACCTTGAAAAATCTGCCGGTAGACGCTTCTACCCCCATCAAAAAGGCCATTGTGCAGACCACCTTCGCCGATGCCAACAACTACATGAAAGACGGCGTTCTGCTCCGTCAGGTCATCAACGTCATTGACGAGCTGGATTTCAGCGATTATGAGGAAAGTCACGCCTTTGGCGAAATCTACGAAACGATTTTGAAAGAGCTGCAAAGCGCTGGTTCTGCTGGTGAGTTTTACACGCCCCGGGCTGTCACTGACTTTATGGCGCAGGTCATTCAGCCCCAAATCGGCGAAACCATGGCGGACTTTGCCTGCGGTACCGGCGGCTTTATCGTCAGCTGGCTGAAAGAGCTGAAAAAGCTGGTGAACACCACCGAGGATGAAGAAGCGTACAGCAATTCCATCTACGGCATTGAGAAAAAGCAGTTCCCCTATATGCTCTGCGTGACCAACCTTTTGCTGCATGGGCTGGATGTGCCGCAGGTGTACCACGCCAACACCCTGCTTCACGATGTGCTGGACTATACCGAGGGCGACAAGGTGGACGTGATTCTGATGAATCCCCCCTACGGCGGCAGCGAAAAGGCCGATGTGAAAAATCACTTTCCCACCGATTTGGCCAGCAGCGAAACCGCCGACCTGTTCATGTCGGTGATTATGTACCGACTCAAAAAGAATGGCCGGGCGGCGGTGATTCTGCCCGATGGCTTTCTGTTTGGCACCGACAACGCCAAGGTGAACATTAAAAAGAAGCTGCTGCGGGAGTTCAACCTGCATACCATCGTCCGCCTACCAGGCAGCGTGTTCTCCCCCTATACCTCCATCACCACCAATATCCTGTTCTTTGACAACACCCACCCCACCGAGGAAACCTGGTTTTACCGTCTGGATATGCCGGAGGGCTACAAGCACTTCTCAAAAACCAAGCCCATGAAGCCGGAGCATTTCCAGCCGGTGCTGGACTGGTGGAACGACCGGCAGGAGATTACCGAGGACGGCTTTGATAAGTCCAAAACGTTCACCGTCCAGCAGCTTACCGAGGAGCTGGGCTACAATCTGGACCAGTGCGGCTATCCTCATGAGGAAGAAGAAATCCTGGCCCCCATGGACTTGATTCAGCGATACGAGGAACAGCGGGCCTCCCTCAATGCGGAGATTGACCGGGTGCTGGAACAGATCACCAACTTGCTGGGAGGGAATGCCGAATGACCCCACAGGAACTGAAAAACAGCATTTTGCAGCTGGCCATTCAGGGCAAGCTGGTGGAACAGCGGCCGGAGGAAGGCACAGCCGAGGAACTTTTCCAAAAAATTCAGGAGGAAAAACAGCGGCTGATTGCTGAAAAGAAAATCAAAAAAGAAAAGCCGCTGCCCGAAATTACCGAGGACGAAAAGCCGTTTGATATTCCGGAGAGTTGGAAGTGGGTGAGGCTTGGAAATTGTGGTTCTTGGGGATCAGGTGCAACACCATCCAGAACAAATTCGGAATATTATGGTGGAACAATTCCTTGGTTAAAAACTGGTGATTTGAACGACGGTACTATAACCGAAATTCCAGAGTATATCACGGAACTGGCGCTTGAGAAAACTTCGGTACGATTAAACCCTATAGGTTCTGTGTTAATGGCAATGTATGGAGCAACCATTGGAAAACTTGGAATTTTGGGCATAGAAGCTACCACAAATCAGGCTTGTTGTGCCTGTATCCCCTATGAAGGCATTTATAACAAATTTTTATTTTATTTTTTGATGGCTTCTCGAACAGCTTTTATTAAACTGGGTGAAGGCGGTGCACAGCCTAATATTTCAAAAGAAAAAATTGTAAACGCTTTAATCTCTCTCCCACCTCTTGCCGAGCAAAAGCGGATTGTTGCCAAAATCGAGGAGCTGCTGCCCTATATTGACCGCTACGAACAGGCGTGGAGCAAACTGGAGCAGTTCAACAGCCGATTCCCGGAGGATATGAAAAAATCTCTCTTGCAGTACGCCATCCAGGGCAAACTGGTGGAACAGCGCCCGGAAGAAGGTACCGCAGAGGAACTCTTCCAAAAAATTCAGGCGGAAAAACAGCGGCTGATTGCCGAGAAGAAGATCAAGAAAGAAAAAGGTGAGTATGGAGAATTCAAAGAGGATGAGATTCTCTTTGATATTCCAACGACTTGGAAATGGGTTCGCTTTGGAAGCATTATGATCAACAGAGATTCCGAAAGAATTCCTTTGTCTGTTGCAGAGAGAAGTAAACTCGAAAAAAATTTTGATTACTATGGCGCATCAGGGGTCATTGATAAAGTAGATCGGTATCTGTTTGATAAAACACTTCTGCTTATTGGTGAAGATGGAGCTAATTTATTAACCAGAAGTACGCCTATTGCATTCTTGGCTCAAGGGCAGTATTGGGTAAATAATCACGCACATGTTTTGGACTGTGTTGAAGGTACATTGTCATTAGAGTATATGATGTATTTTGTAAATGCTATCAGTTTGGCAAAATATGTAACAGGGACAGCGCAGCCTAAAATGAACCAAGAAAAAATGAATTCTATTCCAGTTCCCCTCCCACCCCTTGCCGAACAAAAACGCATCGTCGAAAAACTGGAAGAGCTGCTGCCGCTGTGTGAGCAGTTGAAGTGAGGTGAAAATCTTGAGAGGCAAAAAATACTCTTGCCCGAATCAATGTAATCTTCCGCCAAGACGCAAAGAACTTAAAGAGTTTGAAAATGGAACTTACGGATTTGGCTATAGGGATTTCAAATTTTGCCCGTGTTGTGGAAGTTTAATGCCAGAATCTTTGGATAAACTAAAAGGTTTTTTTGACATTTACGATACGCATCCTGCACTTGAGAAAGCAATAAACCTTATGTACAAATCTGAGTTTGAAGCATCCGCACGAGAAGCCTTCGTAGTTTTAGAAAACTATCTTAAGAAAAAATCTGGTTTAGATTCACACGGATTTGATTTGGCAACAAGAGCATTGTCATTTGAGGTAGATAAGAAAACGGGAGAAACAAAAAAAGTTCCTTTAATTGCAATAAATGAACTAAAAACAGAGTCAGATCGAAATGAACAAGATGGCATCAGGTATATGCTTATGGGCCTTTTTCAAGGCCCAAGAAATCTTTATCAACACAATCACATTGGGTCAGGGGTTAGCAATACTATTTCCATAATTATTGAAGTTTCTTTCTTCCTAAATTTATTGGATGGTCATAGTATTACAAAAAATGGGCGGTGGATTCAGTCAAAAGTTGATTATCAAAAAATATACAATAATATGCCCAAACGAATCGATCGCTGGAAACTAATCTGTTTTCTCAAGAAGAACATACGATATTCCAAAAAACAAAAGAAAAGAGATGGTGAAAGTATATGTGGGAAAAAATAGGAGAATTTGTTGGCTCTAATTGGCTTAATATTTTACTTGTTTTAGTAGGTGCATCTGCATTCTTTATCTACTGGGCGCAGGAACGTCGGAAGGTTTCAGAAGCAGCTTCATTGATCATTCTGCAAATTGAGGATTTACAGAAACGCATTAGAGAAATAGGTTCCTATATTACCGAAGGAGTTCTGAATGACTCTGCCTTTTATGAGTCACAAATTCTTTTTAAGACAGACTACTGGGATCAATACAAACACTATTTTATCCGCAAGCTGGATTCATTTAGCTTCAATACCTTTGATGAATTTTATAATTGTGCTACAGAGATTCTTGAACAGCAGGAATTGATGAAAAATTTGCAGAAGAACTTTTTCTTTTATACGCAGCAAACACTTATGCAAATGGAAGGAAATGCTGTCTTGCAATCCTTAAATTTGTGCAGCCAAAATCCGGTCGATGTTAATGAGGCAGTTAAGGGATTAGTTGCAACCATTCCAGATGGTATGAATGGCGAACAAAAGCGGTCGGTAGAAAATATGCTGAAACACTTCAGCACTACAAATCAAAACAGAAATTATGATCAGTTCTGGAGTATTTACAATAAAGAAAAGCAAGATATAATTATGGCGGTCAACCGGGGCGCTCTTGATAGATATACTCCCATGCAAATTAGAATCAGCATAGAAAATGCATTGAAAAAACTAAATTCCATTTCTGTTATTGGATGTGAAGGGTACACAAAGATGAAAAAAATCGCAGGAAGAAAAATTTGATTGATAAATATTCTGCTGCTTATCTTCTGCTCAATAACCACTGTAGAGATACAAAAAACCGAGGGTCAAGGCACATCCGTACCTTGACCCTCAGTTTCTGTTTCGACATCACAGCCACACCCTGACGGCAAAGCCGCCTTTGAAAAAGTAGGTGTTCATGTAATGTCCATTTGGTGGAGCTGAGGGGAATCGAACCCCTGTCCGAAAGCAACTTGACTGGACTTTCTCCGGGCGCAGTCTGTTATTTACATTCCCTCGGCGCGGCGGGAGCAGACACTCTCCGCGCCTTAGTAGCTTCATGATGCGTGACGCAGGCAAAGCTAACTGCGTTCACGGACGCCACTAAATCACGCCCAAGCCCGGCTCGTGGCCCTTCCGGGGAGGACGGGTTGCCTAATTAGGCAGCCTGAGCAACGTAAGTGTTGTCAGTTAATTTAGAAAAATTGCCCGTTTTATGGAGGCCAGGCGCCTCCGCCCGCTTATCCAGCCTCACTGCCCCCGTCGAAACCAGTGCAGCCCCATATGGCAGCGGAAAACCGCTGCGGATCGCTGGAAAACTCTAA
>JABLTQ010130071.1_pt1 | contig 30536 bp, 35 predicted proteins | sample 7160101 | NCBI WGS metagenome assembly JABLTQ01 (sample SAMN14651228, study PRJNA627086) | human gut metagenome | isolation source: feces | host: Homo sapiens
CCGCCATATAGGCGACGGGTAACTTGGGTGGGTTACTTTGGGGTTCCTACTATATATATATTTTTTCTTGCCAATTTTCCTTGAAAACGTATGGAAGAGAGTGGATGGTTAACCAAGTCACCCGATATGCTACAACGCCTTACATACGTAGGTCTGACCTTGGGTGACTTGGTGGGTAACATTGATGTTCGGGGTGACTTCACATGTCACCCGATTATGTGATGGAATTGTAAAGGGTGACTTGAAGTCACCCGAAGGTGACATCACCCCGCTATCATGGGACATGTCACCCAACCAGAAAGGAACTCACATGAGCACCGAAATCACCACCACCGGCACCAAAGAGGCCTCCGTGGAAGACAAGGACACGTCACGCAAGCCGAAAAAACTCACCGACAGCCAGCTTCTCGACTGGTACGAGGATACGTTTTCGGGGCTTGTGGACGATACGACCGGCGCATTGCTCGCAGTCGCAAAGGACCGTTGGATCGCAAGCCCGGTCTCCGATGACGCCGCGGGCCTCCTGTATTCACAGGCAGTCAAACTCGGACGCGCCGAAACCGGATACCTGCCCACGCCGAACGCTATCAAGTCTGCCATTGCCGGTTTCAAGGCCGGAAGCGGAGATTGGCCGGTACACCCCATCCCCTACCGCATGACCCGCGTTGGAGACGAAATCTGGGTGGACGGAGGACAGCCGCGCGAACACGACCGCACGGTGTGGCATATCACCCCCGACATCATCGAGGAACTGGAACGGCCCGCGCAAGGCGTCGTGTTCCGTCGATCACGTCGCACCGCGCCCATGCCCCGCCCCGACCTCGATGTGGACTGGGAGCGTAGCATGGCGGATTACGTGAAGCTGTTCCCCGGCTTCAACGAAACGCAGGTCAAGCTGTCATGGCTGTGGGACGCCTACTGCTACGCGCATCCCAGCGAGAAAATCCCCATCAAGAACTTGTCCGGCCCGGCCGGCTACGGCAAGTCATCCGTAATGGACACCGATATCCTTCTCGTTGACAACGCGCTCGCCGTCAAGGGCGGCAACCGTGGCGTCCGTCTCCGTGAGAAATGCGACGATGACGATTTGGCCTCGGTGGCGGCGCAAAGCTATCTCGCCGCGTTCGACAACCTCAGCAACGTGACCGAACACAGCGATCTGCTCACCAGCTTCAGCACGGGCGGCACGCTCGCCAAGAGGCAGCTGTACACGGATACGGAGATGGCAAGCGTAACTATGCTCAAACCAACGATTCTGACCGCCATCACGTTGCGCGGCGTCGGTGCCGATTTGGCCAGCCGGTTCATTGAGATCACCGCCGAGCACAAGCCGCCGTACAACGCGAACTGGGAGTCGTGGCGGGACGGTCTCATCCACGGCATCCTCGGGGGCATGTTGCGGTACGTGCAGATCATGCTCACGTTCGAGAAGACAGTGCCAAACCCGTCCGTGTCCACCCGTGTCGCCGCATTCAGCCACTGGGTGTACGCCTACGACAAGCTCACCGGCGAAGACCTGCTCACCCAGTACGTCGCCAGCACCAAGGACAGCCAGCTCGACAACGCCGACGCCTCCACCGCCGTGCTCGTCATGGTGGACATGGCCCAGGAAGGCGTGTTTACGGAAAACGACACGTGGACCATGGGGGACTTGTTGACCGCCATGAAGCAACGTCAGCTGGGCAACATCGACAAGTACGGCGGTAGCTTGCCGAACAGTCCGAAGGGACTTGGGGACTCCCTTACCCGCAACATGGACGCCCTGCTGTTGTACGGCATCCAGATCGAGAAGACCGGCCGTAAGCTCCACGGCCGTCCGACCCGTCGCATCGTCTACACGGAACCGGTGGACGTTGCCGAACCCGCCATGGACACTGTGCCGGTCACGACCGCCTCACAGTCTGGCTGGGACATCTAAGGTGTTACACTAGGGGTGTGGTCAATCACCCGGCCACACCCCATTCACATAAGGAGAATCACAATGCTGTTCACATGCGCCGCGCCCGAATACATGGCCGAAGGCTGGAGGGTCATACCGCTACCACCTAAAGACAAGTTTCCGCCACGTAAAGGCTACACCGGCTACGACGGCAAAGACCCCGACCGCGAGACCGTGCTTCACTGGTTCGAATCAGACATGAAGTGGCGCGGAAATGCGGGCTTCAACCTGGCCGTCGTACTGCCTGAAGACATCATCGCCCTAGACCTTGACGCGCCGGACGGACACCGGGTCAAGGAAGACGGCGTTAAGACCATCAAGGCTTTGGAAAGCGAACTAGGGGCACTGCCTCCGACCGTCACCAGTTGCCACGGCAACCAGGACAATCCGTACCGGCACCGCCTGTACCGGGTGCCTACCGGACTGCACTTCGACGCCGTTGGAGGCGGCGTTGACACGATACAGCACTCTCACCGTTACCTGTGCGCATGGCCTTCCGTCCATCCTTCCGGCGAACGCTACGAATGGTATGCGGCTGACGGTTCGCGCCTCGGTCGCGTTCCCACACGCGCCGACATCGCACCGTTACCGCAAGCGTGGCTGGAGCGCATGAAGACAAAGCCTACGAGGCCGCGTGAAACGCCGGCCGGGCCCATGCCGCTCCTATCGTCGGATACCGACCGGAACGGCCGTTGCAAGGCCGTACAGACGGTGATGGACAAGTATATTGCCGACCCGACCTATGGGAAGTCCAGCCGTCATGACGGGTTCTGCAAGCTCGCCATGGTGTTGGCCGGAATGGAGGCGGAAGGCCATCACGGCGCATGGGATACGGCGCTCAAACTTGGGGACGGGTTCGTGTCCATGGTCGCGCCGGAACGCAAGAGCGAATCGGTGGCCGCGTCCGAACGTGACGGGATTCTGAAGTCTGCGTGGGACAAGTTCGGCGGCGCTGGAGGCGGTGAGGATCCGTGCGTGACGTACCGGCGTGAGAAGCCGCGTCGCCGGTTCAAGCCCGTCCATACCGGCTCGTTCTAAAAATGTGTGGATAATGTGCCGAAGCCCCGGACTTTGTGTCGGGGCTTTCCCATACCAGCTATATTGGAAACCGTCAACAGGAAGTTGACACCACCCACAGAAAGGAACCCACAATGCACATCGCAAGCGGAATCTGGTATGCGGTCGCAGGCCCCACCCAGTACCTTCTTGGAAGCGACGAAGTGAAAACCTACGCGAAGGCTGACACCATGTACAAGGTGGCCGGCGAACGGTTCCAGGGCGAAGTCATCCTCCCCGGCGCGGTACTGCTGTCCGACCCGAAACCATACGCCGGTAACGCCTACCGTATTGAAATCACGCCGTTGAAACCGTTCACACCGGACCTTTGTTCGGACGGAGAACGCCATACGGTCGTACACATGCCATACGGGACGTTCAAGGCCGAAACCGGTGTAGTCATGTCAAGCCCCATCGTTGTCATGGGAGACGGCCTGACCATGGACGCCGCACAGCTCGCCTCTTACTTCAATGCTGACGGAAGCCATAACGACAAGTGGAACGATGAGGTCGGCGAAGACAACATCGACTGGAAGATCTAGCATCCACGTCAAGAAACACTGAAGCCCGACCGGGGAACCCAATAAAACCGGTCGGGCTTCAGCATTCATCACCCAATGCGAGGGAGGCGTAAGGAGACCGCCTGCAACCTCACGTTCACCGATTATAGCAGAAACGCCGGAAAATATCCGCACAAGGTGTTACACTGGTAAGTGCCAACCCAATAAACATCAAGGAGCAACCCATGCTAACAGACATCATCCAAACCATCACCTACACACTCGACACCAAGGTGCTGTCACCATACAACGCCTACACCGACTGTACCAAGGCGGAGGCATACCGGTACAGTAACATCGATATAATCGACCACGGGTATATCCAAGGCGACGTGTTCCACGGCGCCTATTTCGGAGACGCACCGGCAAACGAGGCCATCCGCACAGGACGCACCTATTACGCTCTCTCCGGACACGAAACATACCTCCGCCACGACAGCCTATGGAACTACGACGAAAACGTGGCGCTCATCGGATACAGGGGCGGCGGCATTGAGGTTGATCATCTGGTATTCATAGACAGCGGCCTGTACCTCACCGAGCATGAAACAGAAACAGGTATCCTCGACAGGTTCTGCGATCATGAGGGCAAAGTCAACGCCTGCATCGACTGGTACCGGCTATTCAAAGACGATGTCGACTTCCAGCGTTTCATGAAAGGATTCGAACATTGAGCAAGACACGCAAGACGCCGCTGCGACTGGTGTTCGACAAATGCCCGACATGTGACCCGGCTTCCAAGGCGTATCTGAACGCCGGCCGCGATTGGGCCATGAAGCACGGCACGTTCGCCATGATCGTACCGCCCGGCTCCAGTCTGAGAAGCGAACTCACCCGTCAGCACAGACTCCAACCGCCGTTCGCCGAATACGACGGCCACGCCGCAAAGGATATGAACCAGCTATGAACCATACGATAAGAAACAGCATCATAGCCGGGCTTATCGCCGGATATGCCATCACCGTCATACAGGTGTCTGACGGTCCGGCGCACGTCTTCGAGAACGCCCGCGCATGGTGGCGGGAACACATGACAGTCGGACACTTGGACACGCTAGCCGATTGCGGTTGGTGCGCCGCCCCCTACGTCACATTGCCCGTGTTTCTTGCCGTAAACGCCAGTCTAAGAGGCGAACGGCGCAAGGCGGTACAAGCAGTAGGATACGCCACCGCAACAGCCATAGCGGCGTTCCTACGGCATGAAGCCGACCGGTATTAAAGCTAACCGGAAAAAACAGTGAAGCCCCGATCACCACGACCGGGGCTTCATCATATCCGATGGAAGACTATTTGCCTTCCAAAGCATCCTTAGACAGTTGACCGCCAAGCGCCTGATTCACGACCGTGTACACGGTCTGTGAGACGCCCACGACTGCGGCGAGCACGACACCCCAGCCGTTGCCGGAGAATCCACCGGTGGCGGCGATGGCGACGGTGCCGAACACGAGGGACACGGCCAGGGACACAAGACCCGTGTATTCGGCCGGAATGTACTTCTTGAACGCCTGCACGAACGCGGGGGTGACAAGAGCCACCAGAGAACCGGCCAGCGTAGTTGCGGCTGTAATATCCATCATGGTTCCTTTCCAAGAACAGTAGAGGCGCACCCCTGTTACGGGATACGCCTCATATTCTACACGCCGATGCTACCAGTACAGAACCTCACCCGGATAGATCAGAGCGGGGTTGCCGGAACGGTACCCATGGATCAGCGTGTAGCTGATGCCATACCGGGCGGCGATCAAACGCTCGATATTGACCTTATCGAAGCCGCAGCTCCAGTGCCATTATCCGTCATCAGAAAAAGCCGTGGATTTTGATTGATGTAAGTTTTGGCACGCCAAAACTTACATCAATCAATGAAAAACGTCAAAAACGCCCTATTTTTAGATGTCCATGTAAGTTTCAGATGACATCAACGTCATCTTCCCCTCATAAAGTGTCAGGAAAAGTTGAGGGTGAGTCGGTGCTTGGCACGTCCCATGATGGGGTGATGCCGTCACCCGGTCAAGCGGGTGGCGGCATCTGTTGAGTCTCAGCGGCAGGTCACCACATCGCCCACGTAGTAGACGTTGATGTTGCCGGATGGTACGGTGCAGCGGCTGACGCTGTAGCCGTGGGACGTGGCGAAATCCCACACGGTGTCACCCCATTGGAGGACCTTGGAGACCCCGGTGGACGGTGCGGGGATGGCAGTAGAGCCGCCGCCGTAGGTGACGACATCGCCCACGTAGTAGCGGTTGATATCACCGGATGGCGTGTGCCACATGGACAACGGCCACGCGTTATACGCTACGGCAAGTCCCCAGACGGTCTCGCCCCACTGCATGGTGTGGCTGATGCCACCCGTGCTGGGAGTGGGCTGGGGGTTGTTCGGCTGTGTGGGCGCGGCCGGTGTGGCCGGGGGCGTGGAGCCGCCGGTCGGGTTGGCGTACAAATCCCACTGCCATGCCTCGCCGCGGAACAAATTGAGATCGACGGGACTCCACGTGTTGACCACGCCAGTGCCGGAGTACTGGCGCATGGCCTCACCGTATGCGCCGATCATCCACGGGTTGGCCTGGTAGCCGGTCGGGCTCATGTTCGCGTACTGCGCGATCCACAAACCGTACCGGTCGCGGATGTCCTGCGGGATGGTACCAGCCACAGGGCCGGTGTACAGCAATGGGCGCACACCGCCGCTCAGCCGTTCGCATTCCGCCATGAAGCGGCGTACCCAATCCCAGTTGCCCCATGCTGGGTTATCGTCCATCTCCCAGTCGAGCGCCACGATGCCGTGACGCCAATAGTTGCTGGTGTTGCGGTAGAAGAATTGGGCCTCACCCTCGGGCGAACCGCCCATGGCGTAATGGTAGAGGCCGAACCGTTTGCCGGACGCCTGCGCCTGGGCGATCATGCGGTTGGCGTCAGTGTTGACGCCGGAGACCAGGCAGTTGTTGTTGACCTGTCCGGTGCCCCATGTGGTGCCGACCACCACAAAGTCAGCCTGCGTGGCGGCAATATCGATGCCGCACTGCCAGTTGGACACGTCGATGCCCTGCATGTCCGCGAACGCCATGGGAGTGAACGTGAACATTGCCAGCACCGCCGCTAGAAACGCCATGAAACGTTTACGAAAACGGGTCATAGTAGAACCTCCAATCGGTAGATTGATAATCCAACTATGACCCTAGCAAACTTCCGGCCGATACCCTAAGACAGTGGCTTACTGTTCGGTTTGTCACACAGTTCTCCGAACTCGCCACGAATTTCGTCAGGTAAATGCGGTTTCGGGTTCTCTTCAAGAATCGACGTGTCGATACGGTCCGTGATCTGTGCCAACCAGTGAAACAGTTTGCGCAGGTATTCGACCGCAAGCATGTAGTGATCCCGGTAGCCTTCCAGTTCACCCACCTGTTGTTCGAGCGTGCTGATACGTTCCTCCAACGGTTTGATAAGGTGTTCCGTCTGCGCGGAAACGATGTCGCGCCATTGGTCGGATGTACTGTGCCTCCATGTGACCACGGCTGAGACGATTCCCGCCAGACCGCCCCCGCCGAGTAGGAGCGTTGACCATTGGAACCATTCAGGCATCAGTGCTGCACCTCGAACCAGTGCGGGCCGGCATTGACGGTAAGGGTATTCAGGAGGGTTATATCAATTCGCTCCCCATTGGCTATGGCGCTTGGGATCCAAGTAGTTGTAAGGTCGAGCACAATGTCCGCGAGGTTGAGGAACGAGGCCAGCTTAGTGACGGCGTATGAACTGAAAGGCTTACCGTTCACCATGCGAAACTCCAATGAGATTTCATCGAAGCTGATTGCTTGTTCTCTCACATAGAAACCGAACCAGACCCCCGATTGATTAACGTTATTAAAGCCGCCAACGCAGATCGGCTTCGGTGCGATGTTGGAATACGAAGTGTCAAGGACGCGTACTTTGGACACGTAACCGATTGCCGCGAACAGTTGGAAATCGTCACCCATTTGGATGGTTAGGTTATCATATGCTACACCACCGAGACTTGTCTCCGACGCCGGTTGCAAGGCAAGCTGATAGTCGTGCGACGTCAAACCTTTGGTTCTGTCGAACATGACGCCAACGCCGTCGGATGTATGCGCAAGCGGAACGGCAGAATACGGTGGCCCAGCGGCAAAATGCGCTGACGGAGGGTCAACCATCCGCACTTCCAGTTCGTTGTCACCAGTGAACATCAAACCGCCCTTACCGGAGGGCAGCTTCACCCTGACGGAGTTTTTACCTCCGGCTTGATCCACTGTGAGTCCCTGTGCCGTTTCAAGCGAGACTACACCGTTGTCAACGTTGAGCCCATCACCCACCTGCAAGATGCCCTTGCTTGTATGAGAACCGTCACCAATCGTCTGCGCGGTCGCCTTCAAACCGCCCGCCGCATCGAACTCAAGGCCAGGGTTATCTGCGCTCAGGTTGACGGCCACGCCCGCATCCGAGGAAACAAGCCCCTTGGTGCGGTCGATAAGCACGCCAGCTCCGGTGGCATCGTTGCCGTGGATTTTCGCCACAACGGAATCACCACCTTCCGGGGGTGCCACGGCGGTGATGCCGAGCGTGCCGGCAGAGTCCACCTCAAGACCAAAACCGGGCTTCACGACACCGACCTTATCGGCGGTAGCCACCTCGCCCGTGTCGCCTGCCGGACCTTTGAGACTCAATAGTCTTTGCGAACCGTTGACATGCAGTCCTTCCTTGTCATCTCGGAAGACAAGAAACACGCTACCATCCGCGTCCATGATGAATGCTTTGTCCGCATAGTTCGTATCAATGTCCGGCCTTGGCGAGATGTTCCCTGAATTTTTCGCAATCGAATAGTCGCTGAACGTTGAACTGATGGCGGCGGCGAAGACGAACACAGGGAAACCGTCAACGCCCTGCGGGCCGGTAGGCAAACCCACCTCGACATTGTAATCACCGTCAGCGTTCTTGTTGGAAGTGACGGTGGCCTGTTGCCCAGCCTGAAGCGTGGTTGCCGTAATGGAGGAGATGGAAGCTCCGCGCGGCAAACCGAGATTCATGGTCTTGTCCCACTTGTCGCCCGTCAACTCGAACGTTGGAGCCTCGTTCGGCTTCCGCTCGGTCACGGTTCCGGCCGCGATGTTCGCGCCGTCAACGAGGGACTGCATGTCGTTCTTCACCGTGTTCACGCCGTCGATGCCGGCTTGCGAATCGGTGTCGAACTTATCGAGTTTCGCTTTCGAACTGGTATCGAAATCAGCCACAGCCTTATCCGACTTCGTGTTGAAGTCAACGATGGATTGGGCGCTGTTCACCTCGAACGTGTGGACGGCGTTATCGCCCTTGGTCTTGAAGGCGTCAACGGCCGCATTGCCTTTCGTGTTGAAGCCGTCGATAGCGTGCTGCCCGTTCGTGTTGAATGTGGCGATAGCGGCGTTACCGCGATCCACCATATCCTGAATCTGACCGTCACCATGATTGATGAGATTATGCCATTCCTCCAACGGATCCGGGTCAGTACCGTCACCCGCTTTCAGCACGCTTTCGTCAACGATGGCGTTGAAAGTCCGCGAGCACACGATTTCATCCTTCGCGGCACTGCCGGTGCCGGTGGTCTTCTGCACTTCGATAGCCATGGCGGTATGCGAGCCGGTGAGGTTCGTGAAGGCTGCACGCGGGACTGTGACTTCGAAACCCCACGTGTCTTCACCGGTCATGCTTGCTGACACGAATCTGCTCATGGTCTTGTAGCCGCCCGGATAAGCGGTACCGACCTTCGGGTTGAACAGTAGACGCGCGGTTAAGGTGACCGAACCGGATTCGGTCGGGTCATCAATGACCTTGCCATCCTTCAACAGGCGAACCGTGATGGTACGGCCCTCAACGTCGCCGCCGCTCAGCCGGACTTCGGGGATCCAGTCGTTCGCACCGTCGATATCAATGTCGATGTTGCGGTAATCGTCAAAAGTAGGCATTCCAGCTACCTCCTGAGTCCTTCGAGGAACTTCGTTTTTTCTTCATCAATACTAGCAGTCAGCCAATCCGGTACGCTTGACCGTTCCTCCGCCGAACGCACCGACATGAAGGCCGTGTAGCCGACTGTGTGCAGCTTCGGAAGTCCAAGCTGTTCACGTGCCTTGTTCTGTGCCTTCACAAGAGATTTTTTGGGGTATTCCACGGCCGCAAAAAACGAAACCCTAGACTTATTCGTATCCCTAGACTTATTCGTATCCCTAGACTTATCCGTATCCCTAGACTTATCCGTATCCGCTGTAAGAGTGTCTTCCAGAGCCTCATAGAGAGGCGTGAACACGTTATCACCGGTCGCTTCGTCGTATATGTTCGGCGCGTTCTCAACGATGGTCGGCATCGCCTTAACGCATTCCTCCACATCCGTGTATCCGAGAAGCAACATATAGGAGGCGATAATGGCCGGGGACGTGAGAACGAACCTGCCTCCACAGGTCGCGCCTGAAGCGTTCTTTTCGTTCGGATCGTAGTCAAGCGTGACAAGCACCTGACCGTGGTTCTGTTCATACTTCATAGCCGTTCCTTTCATCAGAGAAGCACGCCAAGCGTATTGAGATAGAAATTCACATTGCCATCAGAGAACAGCCTGGTGAAATCCCCGTACTTGACGTTCAGGTCAGACACGACCTTTGGAACGCCGTTAAGAGTGCCTTCCTTCCATTGTGCAGTAGTCGGGCTTGTCTGCACAGTCCTAGGTGCACTGTTCACCCACACCTTCCAGCCACCGGCACTCGCATTGGAAACCGTAGTATCAAAGAACAGGTTGCCGTCCGAGGCGATGTGATCGAGCGTAGCCAAAGGTTTGTAACGTCCGCTCTTCGCCGGTTGTGCCGTGACATCAAACTCCATCCACTTGGAGGCTGCTATAGAAACGCCCTCCCAATAGAAGAACTGGAATGTACCAAGGTTCGTCCAAAAACCGAGCTTGCCGCCGATGTACACGTGTTGCGTGTCGGAGTTAAGCTCGATGCCGAAACTGTTCGGCTTCTTCGTCGTGTCGGATACCCACATGGTAGCCACGTTCGGGGTGCCGTCCTGGGAGGAAAGCGAACCGGAACCAAACCCCACTCCGGCGCTCTTGTTCTGGAAGGCGTTGGTTCCAAGCCGCATGGCATTCAAGGGCTTGTTGTTATTCTTGTCCCAGCCGATATAGGACACGTAGCCGCTATGGTCAGCGACACTGCCACGGTCACGGTCGAAGAACTGGATACCTGACCCATCTGCGGCATCACCGGTGCTGGAAGTCCAATCTAAATCCGGGTAGAAGGCCGCTTCCGAATGTCCATCCGTCGAAACGGTCTTGAACTGACCAATCATGTGAAGCATGTTGTTCGACAAATCCCAGTAACTATTCCCATCGGAGGACTGGAGCTTGCCGGCCACGATAAGATCCGCGAGGAACCCGTCACCCGTGCCAAACGTCTTCCAATCCCACGACCCATCCGCCTTCTTACTGTTGGCGATACGAAAATACCCGCCGCCAAGCTGAATCGCCTTATCGGGGTTCTGATCAATGGGCTTGTTGTATACGATGATGCCTTCGCCTGGCGTCATATACGTCCAGCCACCGGTCGCGTTCAACACCTGATTCAACCCGTCAACGACCTGCTGCATGTAGCCCGGCTTCGCGTTCACCACATCGTTCACCGCACCACTGGAAGACCACAATTGACTGACCGTACTGTTCAGTTCGTTGTTGCGTTGCGTGTACGACTGGACGATGTTGCCAAGCGTTATCTTCATACTGGTAATATCGCCGGTCGGGTCATCCTCGATGGCGAGCACACGGCCGCTGAGTCGAAGAGTCGGGTTGAACGTGGTATCCACGATCTGCACGCCGTCACCCAAATGAAGCTGTTGGATGTCGAAGTTAGCCAACTGGAGCGCGGCCACGTCCGCCGTATAGGAGACCTTAGGCACAACCGACTCTTTGAGCGCGGCTTTCGTCAACGCCAACAGTTCGGACGGATCCTCACAATCAGGGAACTCCACCGTCCCCTCGGCGTGAACCTTCGTACCATCCGGCCCGACCACGCCCCACTGTTGGAGCGCCGTGGAATCCTCCACGTACTTCTTCCCGTTGTTGACGGACGCGAAGTCGATTTTACGACCGTAACCACCGGTCGCATTGCCTTCGTCATCGGTCGTGGCAAGCCCTTTGCCGTATCCGTAAAGCCGCGTATACACGTTGTCCGCGCTCACCGTCCGTTTGATGGACTGAAGGTCGGAACCGTACTCGAACCGTTTGCCGGAATCACTGCCAAGCCGACCAACATTGATAAGACGATGCTCGATATGGGTCATGTCAACGGACGGCTTCACCTCGGTATCGAATTCCACGCCGGCCGCTTTCAGAAACGTCTGCAAGGCGTTCAACGCTGACACGTGATAATAATTCGTCTGCACGGTGCCGGACGCGATGGTACCCAACTCCCAGCGAGTTCCCTCGATGGCCTTCGTGACCGCCTCGGTGAACGTGCCGTTATTGATACGCTTGTCATCCACATACTTCAGGTCAAGTTCCTTGATGGAATCGACGGCGTTGAACGAGGAAACAGGAATGGTGCCCGCGCGCTCGACGGAAGGCTGTGTGACGATATACTCACGGTACTTGCCTTCCGGGTCTTTGAACACGATACGGTCATCCTTATCTACCGTGTTCAGGCACGTGATTGAGAGCGTGTTCGTCCCATCCGTCTTGCGTGTGCGCTTGCACTGTACGACGTTAACCAGATCATGCTTGTAATTGCCGAAACGGTCATAGACTGCGAAACGGGTCAAGACGTGCCTCCCTAGAACATCCAACGCGGCGTGTACTCCATGATGCACGTCGCTCTCGGTTTCGGTCCCTCAACCGATATTAGCAGTCGGGATGTATCGCCTGGACGAAGCGGGAAGAACACGCTGTTCAACGTCGGGGCGAGGAACCCACCGGAACCTTTGACCGTATGGTTAAGCATGTCGAACGAGAGCGTGACACCCGTATAGTATGCTGCGGAAGTCGTGCTCAGTTCCACCACCGCCTGTTCCTCTGGAAGGCCGTCAGCGCCCATATAGTAGATGCGTACCCGTTGCGCCGTATCCACGGCGACATCCAATCTGGACGGGTAGAACTCCCTGTTACCGTAGAACAACGGCGCCTTTACTTCATAGTTCGCATACAAGTCGGAAGCGCCACCGCCAGCCGTTAGACGAAAACCAACCGATTCCTTGTTGTCCGCATACATGAACGGGTCATCACAGTAGACCGAGCATTTCACCGAAGCGATGGTTAAGCCGCTACCCTCCCACACGTCCTTCCATGCTCCGACCGCGAGAGTACCACGAAACCACCCTTTCTGCACCCTCCACGAGACTTTCAGGCTACGCCCGTGCAAGCCTCCGAGATAACGTTTCGACTCCCTGATTTCATCCAACGCGCCCACCGTGAACAACGTGAACGATATGGTGCGGGAACCGAGATACGCGCGCCCCAGCGTATCCCTCAGCGTCGTGTCATACGACCCGTTGAAACCGGGCGCTGTCGTATGTGACAGTGAGGGCGATGCCTCCCCGATTTCAAGACTGGAGCGTTCCAACCATAGACCGTGTTCGTCTATCGGGTCGCCGTCAACGGTCAGCACGAAATCACGTTCCACAGGCATGAGCGTTCGTGCGATGGGCGGGCATACACGTTTCATAATCAAGCCTCCCTATCGGCCTTCAAGGCCAGCTCTTCGTCAATGTCATCGATCATTGCGATTGCGAGGTCACGGCCTGTCGTGGTCAGCACCCACTTTTTGCCGCTCAAAGCGTTCGCCATGACAAGGCTCAATGCCTCCATGTCAACCGTACCCGAACTTCCAATACCGTTCGTACCAGTATCGTAGGAGCGTGTGGCCGTGCTGACCGTAGGCGCGGGTGTGACGCTCGATGCCATGCTGTTGACCGCACTCACGTTCGCCTGCGCATCCACGTCATTGATCGGGTCGAACAGGCCGGTGATATCAGACACCGTGTCCTTCACGTCGCCAAAACTATCCTGCAAGCCTTCGTTCAAACCACTCATGATGGCGTTACCGGCCGGAACCAGCAGCTTCCTATCGTAGCTGATAGGACCCTTGTGTTCCTTAATCCAGTCGCCGATGCCACCGATGAACGAGGTAACGTTCTTCCAAGCGTTCTTCAAACCGGACAGAAGACCATCGAGAATCGACTTACCAGCATTCAACAGCCACGAACCCGCGTCCGAGAAGAAGCTCTTCACTCTGTCTGGCAGTACCTTCACAAACCCAATGACGCCGTTCACGCCGTTCTGCGCGGCTCTCTTCATACCTTCCCAGATGTTGCCGAAGAACGATTTGATACCATTCCACGCACCGTTCCAGAAGCTTTTGATGCCGTTCACCACGTTGGAGATGACACCGGACACGGCGTTGATGGCCGCGCTCACAACTCCCTTAATGGCATCCCAGACGCCACCGAAAATCTGCTTGATGCCATCCCACGCCTTACCCCAATTGCCGGTGAACACGCCCGTGATGAACGTGATGATACCGGTCAGCACTTCGATAACGCCCTTGATGGCGTTCGTAATACCTTCGATGACCGGCTGCACGTTGTTGATGATGGTCTGCGCGAGATTCACGAAAATGGGAATCACCTTCTGGATTCCGTCAAGCAACGGCGGGATTACGGAGCTCAGGAAATTGCTGATGGCGTCGAACAACGGTTGGATTGCGGGCATGAGCGTATCCACCACGGTCGTGATGATCTGCTGGATGACCGGCACCAATTGGTTGATTGCCGCACCGATTTGGTCGATGATGGCTTGAATCGTTGGCATGTTGGCCTGTACGATGCCTACGATCTGATTGATGAACTGCATGAGCGGCGGTCCTACCGTGTTCACGATGTTGGCTATCATGCCGCCTATCTTGTCGAACAATCCACCGATGATGGTGCCCAACTGTGTGATGATGGGTGACACAGCCGCCTGAAGACTTGTCCATATCTCCATGAATTGAGCGATATAAGGGGCCACGGCTCCAATAACCTTGGAAACACCCTCGATAAGCCCTCCAAAAGCGTTGCTGAAGCCTTGAGTCACGTTACCCATGTAAGTACCCACGTTGCCCGCGATAGGGGCCAGCATAGGCTCTATGCGCGTCCAAGCATTACTCAATGGTTTGAGAGCGTTATCGAACGCCGACTGAATCGAGGCCGGGTCGAACGCCGCCGTGAACGTTGACATGAACGACGAACCGATTTCGGACGCCGTAGCCTGAATCTTCCCACCGTTAGATTGGAAGAACGAAACCACGTTCGTGATACTGTCAGCGACAGTGCTCATAGCACCCGTCACGGCCGGTTTGAAAACATCAAGTAAAGCGGATCCTGCCTTCACGACAGAGGCCTGAAGATTGCCCAACGCACCATCGAACGTCTGCGTGCTCTTAGCCGCCTCTTCCGCCGTATCTGACAAACCTAGATCGAGAAGCGCCTGATTGAACTCGTTCGCCGTGATTTCACCTTTAGCCATGGCTTCACGGAAATCACCCGTATACGCGCCGTTCTTCAGCATTGCCTCCTGGAGCTTGCCGGAAGCACCAGGAATTGCATCTGAAAGCTGATTCCAGTTCTCGGTCGTCAGTTTTCCGGCACCCGCCGTCTGGGTCAACGCCATGGACACGCTCTTGAACTCGTTCGCGCCACCACCGGCTACGGCCGTAAGATTACCGGCCGCTTCTGCAAGCTTGTCATAGTTCTGCACTCCGTTCGCCGCCAACTGTGCGGTAGCGTTACGGATATCACCAAGGTTGAACACGGTTTGGTCAGCATACTTTTGGGTGCTGTCCGTCAACGCCTTGATCTTGCTGTCATCCACGCCAGCGAACTTCAACGTTGAGCTGAACTTGTTCGCGGAATCGGAAGCGTCCACCATCTCGCTGACAAGACCGCCGACATAATCAATGACCTTGCCGGTCACACTGGAGGCGATACCGGCGACGGCACCCCAACCGGCGCTGAACGCCTTGCTAAAACCACCGCTCTTCTTCGAAGCCTCGTCCTGCGAGTCGCCGACGCTTTTCGTACTCGACTTGATACGCTCGTTCGTCTTCTCGACGGTGGCCGCACCGGCCTCGTACTGCGACGTATCGATCTTGGCGTCAAGCTCGATGCTGCCGATATCCGCCATAACCGCCTCCTACAATATCAACGTCTCAAACGCTTGTTCATATCGCTCTCGAAACGCTTATCCGCTTTCTTGCCTGCGACGGCCGCATTCACCGACTGTCGCATGTCTATACACGATTTTACCCGTTGCACTTCCATGACTTTTCGGCCCGCATGAAGCATACGCCGGTAAAAGTCCGGGGTCATCCGGTTCATCATGTACGCTTCGACCGCACCCCAACCATACATGATGCCGAACTCAGCCAACTCCAAGTCCACGTCATCGTAGCCACGCCGATTGTCCTGTGTATGAGAAGAGCGGAAACGCTGTAGACGCTCCCGCTCTTCAGGGGTAATCATTTCACCCCAATCAGCCATTCTTCACCTCGACGCCCTGCATGGCGAGCTTGATCAATTGGTCCATGACCTGCCGGTACACGTATTCGCTCTTCGACTTCGTGACCCGCGCCCACGCCTTGAAATCATCGTTCGGGCTGATGAGCGGGACAACCATGTCATCCATCATCTTCGACGCCTGAATGAGGCTCTTCGGGTCGGATCCCAGCATGTCGTTGAGATACTGGATACGATTGCGCTGTTTGATGATATTGTAGTAATCCTTCGTGCCGACCGGACGAATCGTGTACACGGTGCCGTCGATTTCGACCCGCTTGCGACGCAACGCCTTCGACGTGTCGAACACCGGCATGTCTTCGAGAACAATATCATCGTCCGTGGTGTCGTAGTCTTCGAAATCCGTGGTCTCGTAGTCTTCGAAATCAGTGGTTTCGGGTTCTTCAGCCATGATGCCTCCAAATATGAGTGAACCGCCCAACCAAGGCGATTGGACGGTTCATATTATACCGGTGGCTTAGGACGCGACTACTTACCAGCAGATGTCACGGTGATGGGCAGCTTCTTCTCGATGTCGCCGACCGTGACGGTGGCTGTCGCTGTACCGGCCTTAGTGCCGGAGACACGCACCTTGCCGTCATTGGTGACGGACACGGCCGCAATGTCGGAATGGTCAACCGTGACGGACGGCGTACGCTCGGTCGCGTTCTCCGGAACCACGCTAATCGCCACGTCAACGTTCGAGCCGGTAGCGACGGACACGGTGGCGGGGGTGAGCGTGAAATCGGTGGGACGAACCGGAATCGGCTCATACCGTCCAGTTTTCGGATTGTAGAGCGTCGGTTCGTCCAGAGAGCCTTCACCGAAGATAACGGCGGGCACATCACCCGGAATCATGCTGATCTGAAGCTCCACCTTGAACGGATCCGTGAGGTTCACGGCGAACTCACCGCCGTTGGCGATAAGCGCATTCGGAATACGAATATCCTGTGAGGAATCCGTGTCGCACGCATTATGGATTACCACAGTGACCGGTTCGGTGGTACGGCACTCGTTCGCGCCGAAGGAAACCTGACCCGGCGTGTAATCATCATCGTTCTCATGGCCCGCATACTTGAACTTGCCGGCCTTCCACAGGTTCGGGAAGATACGGCCAAGGAAGCGTACGGACGGGATGATAACCGTGATGGTGGCTGACAGTTCGTCATATGCGCCGTTCGGCACGTTGAACGTACCCGCCTGCGAACTGATTTCGGTCGTGGACGGTGTGACGGTAATGGTACCGATTTCATCCGAAATGCACTCGGACGGAATGCGTTCGGAATCGATATACACCTCTTTCTTGCCGACCAGTCTGTATTGAGTCATAATGACCTCCTACGTAGGTTGTTTGCACTTGCAAGCGAACGACACAAAGGAAGTGCCGTCTGCCCATTACTTTACTCGATGGCCTCGTAATCCTCCAATGAAGGCAGTCCGCCAGACAACTGGTATGACACCTGAAGCGTGATGGTCTTCACCCACCGTCCTTCCGAATCAACCGCCTCCAACGTTTCCGCCTGGGACGCTGACACGCTGATCAGCCTGTACGACAGTTCGATAATCGGATGACACGACAGCTCGCACATGGCCGGAAGCACGTTGTCGCACCAGTCGTGGATATGAGCGTCAAGAAGACCCTGATACACCACGTCATCAGCGCGGGTGCTTATGGTGATGGTCGCCGTCTTCACGGCATGGTTGGCCGCGCCAGCCGTCATGTTCACCCATACGCCGGTATCCGCCGAAACGGAACCATCCGACAATACGGGCGACGTGCCGAACCAGATCGTGTCACCATACTTGCCAAGCCCCGCATTCTCCAATGCGAGAGCGAAAGCCAAATCCAACATGCGAGCCTCCTACATCTTGTCCGTGAAATACGAATCCGCCTTGGACTGCACGCTCTGCCCGGCACGCTTCAGATAGAAGCGTGTGGACGGGTGAAGCTTGTTCTCATACTCACGACGTTTGGCATACGGCACGTCACCTCCGCCGAACGTCACCTTACCCTTCAAACCGGACTCCATCTTGAACCTGCCTGAGTTGATTAGGGCGCGGCTCTTCTTCGGCGCGTTCAACACCGCCTGTTGGTGAATGTCCGACAACATGCGTGCCAGACCTTTCCGCATGATCTGGGTGCCCTTGCTTTTCCAACCCGGATTATAAGTGAAACGGTATCCCATCACGCACTCTTCCTTCCAGCCGGAACAGCCATCACGGACACGAACGGAAGATCGCCCAGGTCGAAATCATCACCCCGGCTCACCTGATTGATACGATATTTGCGTTCATCAAGCACAAGATTCATACCCAACAGCATGTCCGGGTCTGACACGTACTCAGCAGGAAGCGTACATGTTTCAATATGGAAGCGGCGTTGAAAATTCCGACTGTTGTAGTCGGTGAAATCGTCGGAAGCGGTCTGGGTCTTCACCATGACGTTCAGCACGGCCACGACCTCGCTTTTCAACCCCGGTGCGGCCGGTTTCGATAAGTCGCACGTGCGGGGCATCGCCGGAAACAATTCGAACGGATTGCATTCACTCACAGGTACTCAGCCTCCCCCAGCCAGTACGGACGCTTCAGACACTGGTGCGGCGTATCAATCATGCCGAGCACGCTCCACTCGTCGCACAGCCGCCAATCGTCAAGCAACGACTGGAAGCCCTGCAACGCGCGGCCGAAAGGCGTCAACGCGGCGGAACCGTCCGTATACGTGACGTTCACATCCTCGATGGCCTTGCTTTTCACACGATTGTCGCCGTTGTCCGCCTTCGACAGTTCCACGATAAGCCGGGCGATGAACGCCTTCACGGCATACGGGTAATCCTCGAAACCATGCGTGCCATCCACGTACACCATCGTGCCGGCCGCAACCGGATTACCCTCTAGGCTGATAGTACGTCCAAAACGGCCCATAACGGCCCCATCCTCGGCATAAACCTCATGGTCGGGTGTAAAAGTATAGTCCACGTCCTTCGAACCGATACGGGCCTTTTTCACGTTCGTGAACCAGTAGGGGAGTCGGACTGTCAAACCGTCATACTCCACATAGCCGACCACGTTCACGCCTTCCGATTCAGGTTCGAACGCATCACACGTGTACTTGGCGAGCGACTTCAATGCTGACGGAAGGAACACAGCGAACAGGCCGGTGAACTTCGGCTGGAACGTATCCATGTCATCCTTGGTGAAAACCATCTGGTACCTCCCTGAAAAAAAACGATTGTGCCCGCCTCCCATAATACAAGGAGGCGGGCACAAGACGGTCCTGTGAATCACGCCTTCAACGCGGCGATGATCTCGTTCACCTTAGCCACGGTGGTCGCAAGATCCGCAGAGGACTCAAGGGCGGTGAGCGCCGCGATTTGAGACTTGGCTTTTACAGCGGCGACGGCTTTCGCGTCCGTATAGGCGATGTCAACCGGTTTTCCTTTTTTATCGAGGAAAACAATGTCCTTGACGATATTCCCCTCGGAGCCTGATGGCTTCACGTCAACTAGACGCGCAAGCATCGTCGCTTTGTTCGGTTCACTCATGTTGAACCCCTTTCAAAAGTTCAATTCCAATGGTTCAAAGTTCAAAGGCCGGACAGTGTTTTGAACCATCCGGCCTTTGAACTATCACCGTCAGCCCTTCTTCACGATGACGGCGGCGCTGTTTTCCTTGGCGAGACCGCCACCGGCGTACAGTTCCTGCAAGTACTCGTTGGTGTTGGTCTGAAGCGCGAAGTTGGTGAACGCCTCGATGGACGTGTCACCTACCACAGGGTAGTTGGACGGCGTGAAGATGACGCCCAGAGCGGTAGCATCATCCGTGTCATACCACCATTCCGGCGTGATGATCTGGGAGACGCCCAGCACGCCGGCCAGACCCGCGTTACCCAACGGCAGAAGGCTACGGCCGTTGGCGTCGAGGGACAGCAGCAGTTCAGCCACGGTCTCGGACTTGGTGACAAGCACCTTCGCGCCGGAAGCCTTCACCTTGGCGGCGCCACGAACGAAGTCGTACAACAGTACGCCGTCAGCCGCATGCTCCTGGGTCTTAGCGAACTTGTTGCCCGCCCACTCAGAACTCGAATCCTTCGAGTCTGTGATAATGGAACGGAAGTGGCTCATGTCCGTATCGAAGGAACCAAGCACGACCTGCTTCTCGATGGTCTGGATGATACGGTTCGGAAGCTCGGACAGCACGTACTTCACCAGAGCGCCCGGACGCTGGGTCTTACGCACATCACCCTTGTTCAGGCGAATGTACTTGTACGTGTATTCCGCGTTCAGGGCACGCTTGACAAGCGTGATGGTCTCTTCCTTCTTGGCGGTACCGTACGCTGACGGAGCGTAACCGTGGGCGCGGCCCGCATCGGTGCTCAGATCGGTGCTGTTCGCGCCGATTGTCAGCGTGTCAAGACCGGTCTTGTTGAACAGAGGCCACAGGCCGGACCCGCGGGTGTTCAGAGCATCCTCGATGATGGAGATGGCTTCGGTCGGAATCAGCTTGGCCACATCATCCTGCTCAATGCCGAACGAGGCGGTCTCACCCATCTTGGAGGCGACGGTCTTCGCCCAACGGTCGTTGAACGCCTTCACTCCGAGGTTGTCGGTGTCGCGAAGGTCGCGTTCGAAGGCCACGAGGGCGTCTTTGGAATCGAGCCACGTCTTACGGTCGTGACCGAAGGTGGCGACATTGCCGGCCGGCTGGGAGCCTGGCGGGACGATACGGTTGAAGCTCATACCGTTTCCTTTCTTGCTGTTGGAAGACGTGACCGGATCCTGGTTATCGGAAGCGGGCGGAACATCCGTGCCGCTGGGATCATCCCCGGACTTCTCGGTGTACTTGGCGATGGCCTGTTCCACCGCATCGGAAATGACGCCTTCAAGTTCGTCCGCCTGATCAGAGGTGAGGTCGAACTTGGAGGAAATCTTGTCGCTGATATTGGTCATGGCATTGTCTCCCTCATGTGAGTTGACGCTTCGGAGCGCGGCCCTTTGGTCGGCCCCCTTGTATACTACGCTGATTTCGACAAGCTGCGCACCCGAGATGATGCCTTCCTTGCCGGGATCGTGGAAGTAATCGATACTGATGCTGAACGAGTTGGTGAGAGCCCCATCCTTCGCCAACTGGTAGACAAGTTCGCCGGTCTGCACGGTAGCCAGCTTGGCTACGGCCTCCAGACCGTCTTCGTCCACGGTGAGCTTCGTGATGGTACCGGCCTGCTGTTCGATGCTCCACGAATGGTCGATGAGCAACGGCAATGCCAGCTTATCGTCATCCGTGAGCTGCGATACGAGCTTCTTCGAACCGTCGATGAGCGGCGCTTCGAGGGTGCTCAGGTCAACGGTCAACCCGTTGTCCATCTGCTTGCCGGAATTAGCCAGGAACACCAGCTCCCTTTCACCGGACAGTTTCGCACTGCTTCCGGCATCAAGGTTCAAGCTGCCCATAGCAACCCCTTTACTGTCGTGCGCGGTCTTGAATGGCCTTATGCGCGTTATCACGCCCATGATAGCAAGCCAAACCGACGATTTCATAATCACACAGCGCCTTGCAGTTCGGGCATTTGAACTGCGCGTGCGAACCGGTCTCCAGTTTTCCGAGGAAACGTCCGCATTGCTTGCATGGAATGGGAATCATCATCATTCATCCACCACCTTGAACGTTGCGACGCAACGGCACCTCGGATGCCCAGAAGGCGTCTGCATGTCCACGAAATCGTTAGCGTAGATCTTGCCGTCGATTACCTGCACGCCGCCCACCGGCATGAACGACTCCTCCAATGGAATCGCCTTTCCGTTCTGCGCTGCGCAGAAGGGGCACGGGTCCGAGGCGGTCGTGTTCCACACCTTCATCATCTTCACGCTTAGGTTCGTGGACAACGCCTCAGCCGAAAACAGGGAGCCTATGCGCTGCGCGTTCACCAATTCGTTAACGGCTAGGAGCTTCGCACGGTCACCGTCAACGAAACGGTTCAACGCCTTCTCGATATCGTTCTCGGTCCACTCGTTCGCGTTGGCTTCGGCCAACAGCTCCTGAATGGCGTTGCGGCCGTTCGCCGTGAAATCGTCGGCCACATGGGTGACACGATCCTGATAGGCGGCATGATAGTCGGCGGGCAGTTCGTCCCACACGTACAGTTTCGACACGTCAACGCCGTATGAGTCGAGTATGGCCTGCACGTCCGGGTGGTTGGCCGCATACTCTTTGACAGCCTCCATGAGCGGCTTTCCGGTCTTCTCCGCATACGCCTTCACCTGCGGTATAAGCGCCTCAAGCAGGGCGTCGGACAGTTCCGTGGAAATAACGCCGTACGGGTCCTCGTACCCGCCTGACGCGAACGAATCGGAACGCACCTGGGAGATGATTTTCCTCAAGGCTTTCTTTGCCCCTCCAATGGCCATATAGTATGCAACCCTCTCACTAGGTCGGATACGGTATGAAAACCCGTCAGAGAGGCGTACAGACCCCGTTTTGGACGTACTGAGAAGACTTCCAATCTCAGCAAGGTCGTTTTCGTCATCGTCGGACGGGTCATCATCTTTTGGGAGCGCGTTCACCACCGAACCGGGATTGATGTTCAACGCCGGCGTCGTATCCTTCATCGTCACGCCAAGACGGCCCCACGAATCATCCAAACCAAGCGCCTTCGCCACTGCAACCGGGTCGCCGCCATTGTTAACCAAAGCGAGGAACGTCGTGGCCTTCACGTTCTCCGTGTCCGCCTTCGCCTTCTCCTCGTCCGTGCGGGTCGGCACGTCCAGGTCGAATGTGATGTCGTATCCGAGTCCACCGGTAAGACGGTCCAGTTCGAACTTGAACTTGTCCCACACCGACAGAAGAAGCGGGTGAAGCGTGTTGTCCACAAACGTGCGTTCCGCCTGTTCCGCGTTCGCATACGTCTGACCCGAATCGATGCCGCGCACGATATCAGGCACGGCCAGAGCGTTCGCCATGCGACGGTTCACGATATCGTCGAGGCTAGCCAGATCAAGACTGTCGTTCGCCTGCTGGAACGGAGTCCACGAAATCTTCGACACGTCCGAAGGCTTGTTCGTGGACGGGTCCACCGGAACCATGTTGTACAGAACCCCGTTTGCGTTGTCCGCACCCCTGAAGCTGTCTTCGATACGCTGCTTGTTGCGCTGGAAGTCCTGCGGGTCGTTGGACACGATGCTCAGCATTCCGGCCGGCACCGCCCCGTTGCAGAAGTACCCGCGTTCGTAGTCGGCGATGAAATCGTCAACGCTAGCCCACTTGGATACGGTCATGCCGGGGGACACGGTTCGAGTCGGGTCTACCGGATGGCGGCTGTAAGCAAGGCTGATGATCTCGTTCTGGGTGAACGTGCGTGTCTCCACATCCCCGTCCGGCAACGCCACGTCCGCCTGTACCGTGTACGTGGAACGGTTCGAGGAATACTCACGGGAACCTTGTGGGAGGAACGTGTAGCCGGCGATGTTGTCCGGCTTGATGTCGCCGCCCGGCATGATGGTGTCGCCGGAGCGGGTCCATACGAGAATGTCCAGATACGGTTGCGTGAGGATGCTTTGTGCGATGAAGTGCGCGAACTCACGGTAGCTGAACATGCTGTTCGGCGTGTAGAGCGCCTGCAATGCCGCCGGTTGCGGATCCATGCGCTCTCCGTCCGCGTCGATGGCGTATGGCACGACCGAGCTGAAACGGTTGGCTATCGCCGTCGTGTACGGAAACAGGTTGTCGAACGTGTCATGGAACGGGATGGCGTTGAAGCCCATGCTCTTCCACCCGTACCCCAACGGTGTCATCTCTCGGCTGGGAGCATCCGCCCTAGCCAGTCTGCTTGTGGATACGCCGGCACCGAGCCAACGTAGGAAACTTTCTCGAATGGACATTGCCGACCTCCAAGGTCTTCGTGGCTGATGGTTCACCTCCCGATTTTAGCAACCGCCCGACACATCTGAGAGGCGATGTTAGATGTTAAGTGTCACAAAAGGGCTGGGTGACTTGGGTGGGTTACTTTGGGGTTTATCTTTTATATACTCTTTTTTTTCTCTTTTTTTTCTTAAGAATTTTGGACAGAGTAGGCGGTCACCCAAGTTACCCACATTGACTTAGCCCTACTCTCGTATGGCTTTAGACCGGGTGACTTGGTGGGTGACTTTGGGTGACTTTGCTTCAAGTCCCCTAATGTTTCCTGAACGTTACCTGAAATTCGGGGTCAAAATGGGTAACTTGGGTGATATAAAAAACCACCTCACCCAATGTCACCCAAAGTCACCTCACCTAGAAACGAACATAAAAAATGTTCATTTCGTGTTACACAACCACGTTCCATGAAGGCATCTTCGGAGGTCTGTACGCGGATAGGAGCACCGCGTCCGCAAGGTCGGGGGACGCGCCGGCCACGGCTTTGAAGTCCGACTTCGACTCGACCGCACGCCTGCCCTGCGCATCCAGCTTCCAGCCACGCCCCGTCAGCTCGGCACACAAATCCTCAAGCTGAGGCATCGACGCATTCAAGTTCAATTCATGTCTGGAAATCGAACCGGCGAAATTGAACCACATCTCACTGTTCGCATTCGGATACTTGCGCGGTTCAACGGCCTTCTGCGCGAAGTTCACACCCACCACAGGAACGCCCCACTCACGCAACATGTCGGTTACGCCGCCACCCACGCCGGTATCGTCCACATGCACGGCGGTCGCGTTCACCTCCACCGCATACGCCTTCACGCGCCGCGCCGTCTCCGGTATCGACGCATGACGCCACGAGTCCACACGCCACACGACATTCCCCCAACAATCGGCCATTGCGGTACGGTCGTTACCATACCGGGCGATATCCACTCCAAGCACATGCGAGGCATTGGAAGGCGGAGTGTCCGTCAACGCGGCGTCCAGCTCGGTACGGCTTATGATCTGGTTGTTCGTCGTGTTGTACGGACGGCCAAGCCATGTGTGTGCGAACTCTGGGGAGCCTTCCGCCGCCTCGACCTGAAGGCGAATCGTGTCGTTCAGCAAGCCGACAGCCTCCATGTCCTTGTACGTCGTATGACAGTAGTAGGTCATCGCCTTGTCGCCCGGAGTGGGGCTGGACACGAACCGGCGCATCACCGGGTCATCCTCGGTCAGCGGGTTCCATGTGAAGATAAGATACGAACCTTCCTTGCGGATGGTCGGTATAAGCGTCTCCAATGATGGTTTCGTGATGGTCTGCGCTTCCTCCACCCAACAAATGTCAACGCCTTCCGTACTCTTGATGGTCTGCTCGTTGTTGTGCAGACCCTTGAACATGATTACGCTACCGTTATCATGCCGAATCTCGTCACGGGTCACGGTGAACCCGGCCAGCCCGTACCCGTCGATAAGGTCAACGAGAAGCCGTTGCACTGATTCAGTGATGCTGTTCTGGAACTCACGGGTGCATAGGACACGTGTGCATGTCATCGAGCAACGTAGCAGAATGCTTATCGCGGCCGTCGTAGACTTGCCGGACGAACGACCACCGCTCAACGCATAATACCGGTACGGCGATGTTTCCTCGCCTTGCAGATACCAGAACAAAGGACGAAACGGTTTCGGCACTTTCAGGCGCTTCTCCATATTGACCTCCAGAGAATGTTGAAGCCCGCCGTCCAGCGGCCTGAAGCCAAGGCTGGAAGGCGGGCTTTCCTACTATCGATTCTAGTCGAGCAACAGCCGAACCAGATCATCCAACGTCATGCATACGAGCTGTTCGCCCATGCGCTCCGGGGTCATGCCGATTCCACGGCGTTTGACCACGGCCACGCCGCACAGTGCTCCGTAATGCCCGGCCTCCGTCCTGGCTTCGCGTAGGTATTGCGGTATGCGTAGCGTGGACTCGTTCTTGCATTCCACGGCGACAAGGCTACCGGCCCTCGTATGGACGTTTCCCACGTCGCCCCTATCCTTGGAGCCACCCATAGGTATACGTTCCACAGCGGGCTGATTAAGGGCCTTTTTGAGGTAATCCACGGTCGCCTGTTCGAAACTACTCCCCGCACGCTTCGCGGATGTACGGTTTCTGGACATTCCTATGCTCCGTTTCCTTCACATGATCCAGCATGTTGAAATAGCCATAATACGTGTTGCCGCATGAGCACGTGTATGCGATGGTGTCTCCGAACACCTGTTCATGGTCGATGTGATGTCCCATTGTCCTACTCCTGTTCGAATATCCGCAGGCCACATGTGCGGCCATCCTTCACCCTCAAGGTTAGGACACCGGGATTGCTGTACTCGCCGTTCGAACGGGTCAACCAGTCAGAACCGCATTCCAATGCGGGACACCCGTATATGACGCGCCCACGGCTTTCCTGCACGGTCAGATGATGGAAGTGGCCGTGTATGACGGTCGTGGCGTCACGATAAATCGTGTCACGGATGCCACCCGCCTGTTGCGCCACCCAATCCCCCAGCTTCGTGACCTTCTTCGCATAATGACCGTGAAGCATGGCGATATGAACGCCCTCCACCTCCACGGCAAGACCGTGCACCAACGGCTGTTCGGTCAACACCGTGACACGCTCCCTGAAACCACCATCCAACAGCTCGATGGCGTCACCGATGGTCTTGATCAGAGCCACACCCCAATCGCCTACACCGTTCACCTGACCGTTCGCCAAACGTTCCTCGCCATGATTGGAACGGACGCCTGCCAACGTGAGATGAGCGCATAATGGTGCGAGCGTGGTCACGTATTCCATGAGGATACGCCCTGCCACGCGCAATTGTTCGGATTGCGGCAAATCGTTCGTGCTCGCCTGGGACGTGGACGTGTGATTGTTCGTGCCCTCGCAGATGTCCCCGAGATCAGCCACCACGATTTCACGCGGATGCTCACGCTCGCACAACGACTTCAATTGTCCAAGAATGTTCTCGCACCGTTCGATAAGCTCCATCGTCCCACCGTGCGCCTCACCCGCCTTGCCGGTCTGCATGTCGGCCAGACAGACGATAAGCGGCAGACCCTCGCACGGTGCGTCATGCACCGGCTCCACGCCCTTGAACGGCGCGGCCAGCCATTCGGCCACCGTATCATCCTTGTTCCGCTTATGAAAACCGAAGTAGATGCTGCGCTTGTCATCATCGCCTGTATGGCACCAGATTTTCTTCGACCCGGCATCCAGACACCATTCGGCCGGGTCCAATCCAGCCATGCGCAACAGGTCGTCATCGTTCCCGATAAGCGACGTGGACACGAGACCCGTCGCGGCGGTGCCGTTGGTTGTGCCCAATTCCACGTGCGGCCGGTATTCCGGCTTCAGACGATTGTTCGCCTCACGGGTCGCATCCTTCTTCAACTGCGACTGGATATCCTCAAGACTCATGGACGGCCTCTTCCAAACGACGCCTGAGACTACGCAACGACCCGTCCGTCGTGTCAAGTCCGTTCGCCTTCAGCACGCGCAACAGGCTGGACACCGAATATGACGGGTCGATAATCAGCGACGTGAAATCATCCCACGCGATATCGTTCGACTCACACCACCGACGATACCTGAAGTCGGCGTCCGTGCGGGCCATGTCATCCTCCACTTGGGTTTTCAATGTTTTGAAGTCAATCATTTCTCAATCTCCCTACTGTCATCCGGGAACTCGACCGTGATCTGAGGTGGGGCGGCAACCGATACGGACTGTTCCACCGCCTGCAGCGGTCTCCCGTCGATACGGTCGGACAGTTTCTCGATGGCGTCGATACGCGCCTTGCCTTCCAACATCATCGCATCCTTGATGGCGGTCAGAGCCATCATCTGCGCCGTGGTCAACCCGTCTTTCCTGGACTCTTCGTCCAACTGCGCGGCGGTCATACGAAAATATCTGCGCAACTGTTCCGGGTATGAGTCGGCCGGGTTCCAACGACCGGTGCGGTTGATCGTCCATGGCCTGTCGCCAAACCCGCCCTTGCCGGTGGGATTGGCGTTGTATTTCTGCTGATGCTTGCTTTTGACCGGCATATTCGCCTCCAATCAGATAAGCCGTCCATTCTCTAGGATACTTGGAGAATGGACGGCCTGAACGTTACTCTTCGGCGGCGAGACGCTGCCAGTCAACACCGGACAGTCTCAGCGTCCGCAACGCCTCCAATCCGGCTTCCAACGCTTTGATTTTGTCGGACGGCAAGTCTGCCAGCGGGTTCGTTGATGCTATCAGCGGGAACCCGTCAAGCTCCAGCTTCACATCATCCCAATCCCATGTCGTACCTTCGGCCGGGAATGGTATCGGGATCCACTCGTGCGGGCGTATCTGAATGAACCGGTGGCCTGTGACCGTGTAGTATTCACCGAGACCGGTCGGCTCGTTCTCGCACGCGGTGTCCACGATGCTGAGGGCGTGCGCGGCCGTGGTGTTCAGTGCGGCCCGCAGTGCGTCAATGGCCATCGTGTAAGTGACCTTGCCTGAGTCGTGGTTGCCTTCCGAGCACGGCTTCCAATCGGAAACGTCCACGGCGTCACCCAATCCTTCCCATTCGATTTCGCATAGTGCGGGTAGAGGAGAGCCGGGGAACGGCGCATGCGAGTAGTCGCCGGTCAGATGGATACTCTCACGGTCGAAGCGGTTCGGGATGATAACCGCGAAGACATTCTGCCCCTGACCGCTTTTCACGCCGTCGTGCATAATCTTCACGGTGCGGATGCCGGTTGGCGAGTCGGTGTCGTAGCACCATGCTGACAGGGTATCACCCTCAAGGTCGAGTCTGTAGCATCCAACGTAACCGTCCGGTTCGGCCATGATGCAGATGGCACGGTCCAGGTCGCGGGCATCCTGCTTGTGCTCCCAGTCGAGCGTGTTGTATGGCTGGTGGAACGTGACGCCGCGATACCGGTCATCACGTCCTTTGATGGTGAGCGTTCCATCCTGGTCGATTGTCCAGTTTCCAGCAAATGCGTTCAGATGGAGCGCGTGGTTTGTGTGTGTCATGATGTGGGTTCCTTTCCTATGCTTGACGGGTGTTCGTCGTGGGATGAGGTTCCACGACGTAGCAGTAATAGCTTGCGTCGCACGAGTATGTGATGTTCTGTTGGGGTGGCTTGAAATCGATGAACGCCATGCCGACGTAGAACAGGATCAGTGACGCGAACAGTAGCATGATTGCCAACAGTATGGAAAGCAGCTTCCAAAGTTTCGGGGCCATTGTGTCTTCCTTAGATTACGACGCTGATCAGCGTCTTCCAGAATGTTAAGACTGCGAGGATGAGCAACACCGGAATCGTGATGGCGGTGATGGCCGCAGCCGCGAGGAAGAGATGGCTGATTATGGTTCCGACGAAGCGGGCTATCGGGTGTTCTTGTTTCATTTCCTTGGTTTCCTTTTCTGTCCGGGGTGCCGGTGTTTCCATACGCGGCAGGCGTTGGAGCACGTGTCGCGGTGCTGTGCGGTGTCCGGTAGTGGTTTGCCGCATACGCTGCACACGCCGCGGTCTCCCATGGGGAACGCGGCCATGATGGTTTCGAGTTTCACTTGGTTCACCTCCCTTGCTTACTCCAGTGTAACACCTTGTAACGACTTATCCCTGTTTTCTCAACAGTTTCCGGCATTGTCTCAAGTCCATCGTGCCTAACCCCATCGGATAGTAGTAGACGCCGCCCCACACGCCGGTCGCATGGGTACGACGCTTCTTGTCCGGGTTCCCCACGCCATCCCACTCTCCGAACCGGGCGCATTCCGGTTTCACCGGGCACGTCTCGCACGTGGATAACGCCACTTCGAGTCCGGCTAGGCCCATCGAGTCGGGCACGAACAGATCGGGGTCGAGGTTACGGCATGCGGCGGAGCGTTGCCAGTCGGTTCTCATAGGTTTCCTCCTAGATACGAGAATATCCCGCCATCCAGTGTACGGGTGACGGGATACATGCCTCTGTAGGCGATTCTTTGGAGCCTCTAACGGGCGTTCCGGTTGAAGCCGGACAATGTGTAGTACTTGGTCGCCATAAGGGTGCTAAGAGCGTCTTTTGTTGGTTTCTCTCCTGTTATCACAGATTCCACTTGTCGGGGACGGCCTGCAACACCCAATCAGGGGTGAAGCCCTCACCGTCCTGGCTGTGGGACATGTAGTGGGTTTCCATGTATCGTTCACGGACGGGCGCGCCGGTGGTCGGGTAGGTGATTTTCTCCACCACGTCCCTGACGCCTTCGCCATCCGCATCCTTCACCCATCGCCGGTCGAGAAGCTGCCTGAGTTGGATGGACCCGTTCGGCAGCGTGCTTCGGCGTGGGTAGTCCGGCATGGTGTTCATGAACTGTTTCATGTCCTGTGTCATCGTGGGTTTCCTTTCCTTGGGTTGACGGTTACGAGTGTAACACCTTCACCGTCGTATGCAAACCGCCTTCACGAAGCCGCCATATAGGCGACGGGTAACTTGGGTGGGTTACTTTGGGGTTCCTACTATATATATATTTTTTCTTGCCAATTTTCCTTGAAAACGTATGGA
>JABLTQ010107624.1_pt1 | contig 30494 bp, 17 predicted proteins | sample 7160101 | NCBI WGS metagenome assembly JABLTQ01 (sample SAMN14651228, study PRJNA627086) | human gut metagenome | isolation source: feces | host: Homo sapiens
CTAAGTGATTGCTTCACTAACCATGACAAAATCATGATTAAGAAGTCACTTAGAGCATATATCACCGGGCGGAGATGAAAACTTTTTCTTGCATTTTCCCTGAATCTGTACTATACTATAGAGGCACCTGCCGGTGTGATGGAATGGTAGACGTAGTGGACTCAAAATGTGTTGCGCCTGATTTCCCCAGCTCCGGAAAAGGTGTTGCAAATTCATTACTTTTCTGATATAGTGGTTCAAGTTTCATCAACATCCCTCCTGCATATCCCTCTTGTTTCTTCGGGAGCGTGCGTAGCAGGGTGTTCATAAAGGTATGCCGGTGTGTTGGAACTGGTAGACGAGGAGGACTCAAAATCCTTTGGGCTAATCCCCCGTGCGGGTTCGATTCCCGCCACCGGCACCAAAATTGCTTCGATGCGTTATGCTTCGGAGCAATTTTTTTATTGCCAGATAGGCTCTGCCCGAAGAGTTTGAGGGTAGCAAGGCAGAATGGCATTTGCAGACGAGACCTTACTGGAAAAATCCAAATGTGTGTAATACTATTTCCTGATTAAAATCTTTGATTTTAATCAGGAAATAGTATAAGATTGCTGCGTAAAGCCTTCTAACTTTTCCTTGCATAAAACGAATGCTTGTGCTACAATAACAAGAGTCTGTCCGCCGCTCCCGGAACGTGCGTAAGGGAAGCGGCAAGAGAAACCGGGGAAAATCGACCGGTTTCATTGGAGCTTTTATTGAGAGAGGAGAAGGAATTTTCTTGATTTTCGGCAAGCATATCAACGTCTATTACCGCAAGTACGCGCTGGCTCTGCTGACGGGGCTGCTGGCGTTGTTTACCGTGGACTACTTGCAGCTGAAGGTGCCTGAAATTTATCAGTTGGTTATCAATGGACTGAATCAAGGATACATTGTGGAAAACGGCGTACAGGTGCCCTTTGATATGGCGTTCCTGCTGGACAGGATCTGCATGCCCATGGTCGGCATCATCCTTGCCATCGTCTTCGGCCGTTTCCTGTGGCGGGTAACGATCTTCGGCGCGGCTACTAAGGTGGAGACGGACCTGCGGGATAAGATGTTCCGCCACGCAGAAGACCTGAGCCGGGAGTATTATCAGGTGAACAAGGTGGGCAATCTGATGAGCCTGTTCACCAACGATCTGGACACTGTTCAGGAGTGCTACGGCTGGGGCTTCATGCAGTTCTTTGACCCCATCATTCTGTGTTCTCTGGCCATTACCAGAATGTGGCGCATGGATCACCTGCTCACCGTCCTGTCCCTGATCCCCATGGGGCTGCTGTTCGCCAGCGCCGCGGTGGTGGGCAAGAACATGACCCGGAAGTGGGACTACCGGCAGAAGTGCTTCTCCGATCTGTCCGACTTCGCTCAGGAGAGCTTTTCCGGAATTGCCGTCATCAAGGCCTTTGTGAAGGAGGCCAAGGAGCTGATGGCCTTTGAAAAGCTGAACCGGGACAGCGAGGATTCCAATATCGCTTTTACAAAAACCTCCGTACTGATGCGGATTCTGGTGACCACCTTCGTGGAGAGCGTCATCTGCGTGATTCTGGGCTACGGCGGCTATCTGGTCTACAAGGGTCAGTTCAACGCCGGTCAGCTTATGGAGTTCATCGGCTATTTCAACGCCGTGGTCTGGCCCATTATGGCTGTGGCCGATCTGATCGACATGACCTCCCGGGGCAAGGCATCCCTGAAGCGGATCAGTGAGCTGCTGGACGCGCCCAAAAACGTTTTTGACCGCCCCGGCGTTCAGGAGCTGACGGACCCCAGGGGCGAGATTGAATTCCGCGACCTGAGCTTTACCTACCCCGACGGGGATATCCCCGCGTTGGAGCATGTGTCCTTTACCATCCGCCCCGGCGAGAGCATCGGTCTGGTGGGCAAGACCGGCTCCGGCAAGACCACTCTGGTAGACCTGATCCTGCGCACTTACAATGTAAACGACGGGCAGCTGTTCCTTGACGGCAAGGATGTGAACGACCTCTCCATCCGCTCCGTCCGTGACGCCTGCGCCTATGTGCCTCAGGACAACTTCCTGTTCTCGGACACCATTGAGAACAACATCGCCTTCGGCAAGTCCGAAACCGTCTCCGAGGAGATCCGCCGGGCAGCCAAGCTGGCGGATATTGACGGCAATATCTCCGAATTCCAGATGGGCTATCAGACGGTACTGGGCGAACGGGGCGTTACCGTCTCCGGCGGCCAGAAGCAGCGTATCTCCATCGCCCGGGCGCTGATGAAGGATGCGCCCATTCTGATTCTGGACGATTCCGTGTCCGCCGTGGATACCAAAACGGAAAAGGCTATTCTGGACAATCTGCGCGCCACCCGGGCGGGCAAGACCACCATTCTCATTGCCCACCGTATTTCCACCATCGAGCAGATGGACAAGATCCTGTTCATCGAGGACGGCCGTCTTGCGGGTTTTGACACCCATGACAAGCTGTACACGGAAAACCCCGCCTACCGCAAAATGGTAGACTTGCAGCGGCTGGAGGAAGAAGGAGGTGCGGTCAATGCGTGAGTATCTTCCCCTTCTGATCGTCTGCGCCGTCATCGGTGTGTTTACGATCCTGTTCCTTGCGGCCTATGCTGTGCTGAAGCGAAAAACCAAAGAGGAGACCAGCGAACGGCATATGTCCGACAGCGAGATCATCAAAAGATTGCTGGGCTATGCCAGACCCTATAAAAAGGATTTCGTTCTGGTGTTCCTCATTATGCTGGTGTCCATCGCCTATGATGTGGTGTCCCCCCTGCTGGTGGCAGACATTCAGGGTACCATCAAGCAGAGCTTTGAGCTGTCCCGGCTCTATTCGCTGGTTGCCGTGTACGCGGGCATTCTGGCGGTGTCCATGGTCTGCACCTATTTTCAGGCCATGATCCTGCAGAAGACCGGCCAGAAAATTCTGTCCCAGATCCGTCTGGACACCTTCACCCACATTGAGCAGCTGTCCCACGCCCAGCTGAACCAGATCCCCGTGGGCAAGCTGGTGACGAGAGTCACCAACGACCCCAACTCCATCAGCTACCTGTTCACCAACATTCTGGTGACGCTGGCGAAGAACTCTCTGGTGATCATCGGTGTGCTGGCGGCCATGCTGATTCTGAACTACGCCCTGACGCTGATGGTGCTGTGCTTTGTGCCGTTCCTGGTGATCTTTACCATCATCTTCCAGAAGTTCTCCCGCCATGTCCACCGCACGGTCAACAACGCCCGGACGGATGTGAACACCTACCTGTCCGAAAACCTATCCGGTATGAAGGTCACCCAGATATTCAACCAGGAGCAGCGGAAAATGGACGAATTTCTGGCTCGCAGCAAGCGCCTTGAGAAGACCAAGATGAACCGGATGTTCGTCTTCGGCATCTTCCGGCCCATGGTGTACATGCTGTTCGTCACATCCAACCTGTTCCTCTTCTATATCGGCTGCAAGGGTTATATCAAGGACACGACCTTTCTGGGGCAAACCATTACCAGCGAGACGGTGGTCGCTTTCTATATGTATATCTCCCGGTTCTTCAACCCCATTCAGGCGCTGGCCGAGCAGTTTGATATGCTGGAGCAGTCCTTCGCCGCGGCGGAGAAGATATTCACCATTCTGGATATGGTTCCCGAGGTGGTGGACGAGCCGGACGCCATCGAGCTGAAGGAAATGAAGGGCGAGATCGAGTTCAGGGACGTGTGGTTTGCCTATAATCCCGGCGAGTGGGTGCTGAAGGGCGTTTCCTTCCATGTGTATCCCAAGCAGACCGTGGCCTTTGTTGGGGCTACCGGCTCCGGAAAGTCCACCATTCTGAACCTGATCTGCCGGAACTATGACATCCAGAAGGGGAAAATTCTGATCGATGGCATTGATATCCGGCACATTAAGATCGCTTCTCTGCGCAGCCGCTTCGGACAGATGCTCCAGGATGTATTCCTGTTTGCGGGGGACATCCGCAGCAACATTGTCCTGCGCTCCGACAACGTGACGGATGAGGACGTCTGGCAGGCCTGCCGGTATGTCAACGCCGACGGCTTCATCAGGAAGCTGGATGGCGGTCTGGACGAGACCGTCCGGGAGCAGGGCAACAACTTCTCCGCGGGTCAGCGGCAGCTGCTGAGCTTCGCCCGAACCATTCTGCACAAGCCCTCCGTCATGATCCTGGACGAAGCAACCGCCAACATCGACACGGAGACGGAGGTACTCATTCAGGATTCTCTGGAGAAGATGAAGAACATCGGCACCATGCTGATCGTAGCCCATCGCCTGAGCACCATCCAGCATGCGGACAACATTATCCTGCTGTCCCAAGGTGAGATCATGGAGCAGGGCACCCATCAGGAGCTTCTCCACCTGAAGGGGCGCTACTACCAGCTCTATACCCTCCAGTTCCGCAAGCAGCAGCTTCAGGAGAGCTGACGGGCAAATCGGATAAAAAGACATAAGCCCGGGCACAAGCGATACGACCGCTCTGTGTCCGGGCTTGCATTTTGGAAGAAGGCGCTGCCTCGATACGTCAATGTTCGCGGTCTGTGTCCGTCAATTCAGCCGTCAGGCGATGCCTTCCTGATTAAAATTAAGATTTTAATCAGGAAATAGTATCAGGTTTCCGGAAACAGCGCTTTCTGTTATCCTTGCCATTCGCTCTGCGGGTAACAGTCCGGAAGCAGCACATCTACGGTATGACCTGACCACAGGCGCTTGACAGCGATATCAGCCGCAGGCTACTTCCTGATTCAATGGAAGCTCCAGCAGTTCAGGGTGTGTGAGCAGATGCTGTATGATCTTGAGCGAACGGGCAAAGTAGAAGCCGTCCGCAATTCGTTCGTCCAGTGTGAAACCGATATCCACCACATCCCGCACATCGCGGCTGCCGTCCCCGGCGATCTTCTCACTCTTGCGGATGGTGCCGATGGCCGCCATAATGGAGCTTGAGCCGTAATTGTTGAGATGATGGTAGACGCTCGGGCATTTGATGCTGCCAAGATTGGTGAGGAAGACGGTGGCAAAGTTCGGGTCATCCTGCCGCAGGAAGTCGGGCACCTTGCCAAAGAAGTCCAGTGTCTTGATGATCCAGATGACAAATGCCAGAACCGGACGCGGCAGCTTTTTGAGCACGTCCATCGCGCCATTCACACCGTCGTTCTTTTCCGTGCGGGCCTTGTGAACCTTGCCGACGACCCGGTGCGTCACCTCGGTGAGCGTCCAGTCTTCCGGCGCGGAGATGACCACGAGGGACTCCTCGCTGTGATCCTCGAAGCGTTTCTTGGCTACGAAGCCAAGGGTAATTTCGTCGCGCTGGTAAAAACGCCGGCCGGAGATGAAGCTGTTGAGCTGCGGGCGAAGATATATCGTTTTTGCGACAGCCATAAGAATGCAGTGAAAAAGCGTGGCACGGTATTCTTCCTCGCCCTCGTTCTTCCGTGCGATGTAGCGAAGCGCCTCTGTTACGTCGAATTCCATATTGACGTAGACCTCGGCATCCGTGCGGTGGTTCATCAGATGCGGCAGAATGACATGGAGCGAATCCATATCGCGGATCCAGCGGGCGTCTTTCCGGTCGCCCCAGCGTTTCTTTGTCGTGCTGCTCATAGTGTGTCCTCTTTTCTTTCTTTTTTCGGGCCGAAGCCCTTGAAGATGTCCTGCGCACCCTCATACGCAGAAATCTTCAGATAACCTATGCAATCATTACTTCCTTAAGTAATGGAAAGCCCCATGCCGGTTTTGCGGGTCAGTCCCCGCCTTTCGGGCGGTGTGCTTTTTCAACCTCTTCCTTCAGCGCGGCAGCAGATTTTGTTCCATAATCCCCCTTCCCTGAAAAGTTCCGAAATCGTGATCCATGATACTACGATTTTGGAAAGGATGCAAGAGGTTTCCTCGCGCATTCCGGAAAATGGAAAATGCGGCATATTGAGAGCAGGTGCCGATAAAAACACATGGCCTTTCCTTTTCTCGAAAAAATGGTATCATAGATGTGACTTTCCTGACAGAAAACCCTACTACTAAGGTGAGGAACAAAAGAAAGGAAGCGACCTAAAGTGGAAGATGCGGAAATCGTGGAATTGTTCTGGGCACGAAACGAGGATGCCATAAAAGAAACGGACGCCGTTTATGGCAGAAGACTGAACGCTTTGGCGAAAAACATCTTACAGAGCCGTGAAGACGCGGAGGAAAGCGTGAATGATACGTACATGGAGACATGGAAGGCGATTCCTCCCCAGCGGCCCAGATATTTCTTCGCTTTTCTTGCTGCCATCTGCCGCCATCTGTCCCTGACGAGACTGGACTGGAACATGGCGGCAAAGCGAAAGGCGGAGGTCGTCTCGCTGACGGAAGATATGGAGAAGTGCATTCCAGACGCCAGTCACGAGCGTACCATGCGGGGAAAAGAGCTGGGGCGTATTCTGGATGCGTTTCTGGAAAGCCTTCCTAAGGACAGCCGGGTGATTTTTCTGCGGCGGTATTGGTATGTGGATACCATCGCGGAAATTGCCCGGCAATACGGCATGACGGAAAGCAAGGTAAAAATGCAGCTCAGCAGAACCAAAGAAAAGCTGCGCATCTATCTGGAAAAGGAGGGAATCCGCGTATGAACGGCAAAGAATTGCTGCTTGGATTGTCTTATATCAGCCCAAAGTACATCGAGGAAGCGAGAAATTACAGTGCCAGTCAGAAGCGCATTCGTTTTCGCAAACCCCTGCTGATCGCCGCAGTAATTGCCCTGACGCTGCTGCTGGTGGGGTGCGCGGTGGCGGCCTATGCCCGGATTCATATGAGGCTCGTGCAGCACAATGTGCCAACGACTGCTCAAACGGATGAAGATGTGTCGGACACAACGCCTGCCAGAAGTGTGATCGCAGGCTGCTATCCCCAGCAGCTGCCGGAGGGCTACCGTCTGGCAGAGGGTTCGCCCCTGAATCACACAACCCGGAATCTTTGCTACCGCAATGACGCGGGGGAGATGATCTCCTTCACCATTTCCACCAGTCAGGCCATTGAAGGTGTGCTGGCACCGCCGAGGGAGGAAACCAGCTTCACGGTGTCCGGCTGGGATGCCGTTTTGCAGACTTCAGAAAAAGGCGCGCAGACACTGTCGTGGCACAACGAGGCCGAGGGCTACTATGCCGGCCTGTTTACGCAGGATATGGCAGTCGATTTGAAGGCTGTGGCGGAAAGCGTGGATTTTGGCGAAGAACTGCCCATGTCCTTCCTGTGCAGACAGGGGAAAATCTGGAGCATATGGTATCCCCGACAGATTCCAGAGGGCTACGCCTGTACGGATGTGGCACCCTGCGGCAATGGCGGACAGGAGATCCGCTACACCTGTGATGCAAGCGGCAGCGTGATTTCCTATCATGTGTCCCTGACCACGGATCTCAGCGCGATTTCCGACCCGCCCCGGGACTCCTGCGTCTGGGAAGAGCTGGCCGTGGCGGGGCAGCCTGCCAGAATGATGACCACCGGCTCCGGTCTGCGCCTGCTGTTCTGGAAAAATGAGCAGGAGGGCTTCAACGCCATGCTCTCCGTGGAGGACGATGCCGTGGATATCCTCGCCATGGCGGAAAGCGCGGCTCCCGGCGAGCCGCTGGAAGTGACTTCCAACTATCTGGGGCCGGATTACACCATCGAGCTGGAGCAGGACGCTTCTTCCTATGTAGGCTGGGAGCCTGTGTATCCCCAGAGCGTGCCGGAGGGATATGAGATTACCTTTGTCGCTGAACCGGCCTACGGCGAGCAGTCCATCGACTACGAAAACGATGCGGGGGATACCTTGACATATACCCTCTACTTTCGCCTGAGCCAGTGGGGCAGGCAGTTTGACGGCATGGGTCAGCCGGAGCAGGTCAAAATCAATGGAAATGTGGGCTACAAAAGCCCCGGCAAGCTGGTCTGGACGGACGCGGCCAGGGGCTTTGGATTCTCCCTGCGCGCCAGCGGGGACGTCGATCTGATCGCGGTCGCCGAAAGCGTGGGCATCGGCCCGGAACTGAGGCCGACCCGCTGGGACGATATCCGGAAAGCGCTGGAACAGCTGGGGGATTATCAGATCACCGCCCTGCCTGACGGCATGGTGGAGGATGGGCTGACAGGCGCGCCGTTGGAAAACGCCGACGACTGGTATTCCTACGTCCGCCGCTGGTACTTCAACCCGAAGACCAATCGGGACATTTATCTGGAATATGAAAGCTATGTTACGGACTGCACCGATATGGAAGATGTGCTTCAAATGCTTATCGGCACCGGAGGAAACCCGGTAACCGTCCACGGCTGCACGGGAGCGGCATTACAGAATGGCGAAAGCGCCGCAGTAGTATGGCTGATCGGCACCCCTGAGAAAGGAATCTCGTTCCGGTTGTCCAGCAGCAGTTTCACCGCAGAGGCGCTTCTGCCGATTGCGGAAAGTGTGCAGCTGCAATAGCGATTTCGGAAACCGCATTCACCGGGGCTTAAGACATAGCCTCAGCACCCCCATCCATTCCGCGGGAAGCGGAATGGATGGGGCTGTTTGTCTACGTGAGACTGCTTTTTTGTTTCATCACAGCATATGCGCCGGAAAAAGTCGATGTCGGCGTTTTTTGGACCTCGTTTCTGGAAAAATTTTTCCGATTCGACGAGAAAAACAGTTGCGCTTATCCCAGCTGTATGTTATACTGGTGGTGCATATACCATCCCGGAATGACGCTGACCACGCGTTCCCGCGGAGTACGGGAAACGCACAGAACTGAAAGGAACGGAACAGCTATGAAGAAACGACTGCTCAGCATCCTGCTCGTGTTTGTCATAGTGCTCTCCACGCTGCCCATCCCGGCCTTTGCCGAGGACGGCGGGGAAGCAGCCCCCGTGTGCATCTGCGAAACGGCTTGCACGGCAGAAGCCATGAACGAAGACTGCCCAGTGTGCGGCGCGGAAGGTGCGCACCTGCACGACTGCGCCAAGTACGTCGAGGGCGCGGAGAATCCGGCGGAGACCACCACTCCCACCGCCGAACCGGTGAATGTCGGGGAAACCGAAGCCACCACTGCGCCCGTCGTTCCCGAGACTGAAAAGGACGAGACTCAGCCGGAGAGCGAAAATGATGCCAAAAGCATTGAGGGCGGCGAAGAGACTCTTCCCGAAGATGCGCCGGATACGCTCGCGTTGGACGCGGAAAATCTCATCAGCGTGCAAAGCGGCGAAACCATGTCGGACGAATTGTATGATTCGCTGTCCTATGCCACATTCACGCTGTCCGCAAGCGAGTACCAGTGCGGCGAGGCGGGGCATACCGGCTCCATAACGGATATATGCCTGAACAGCGTTGACCTGTCGGACTGGGATGCAAACCGGAAAATCAAGGTGAATTTTGATATTTCCTTCCAATGTGATACGCCGGGCTGCCCGCGCGGGAAGGAGATGAACCGGTATAACAAGACAAGAACCTTTACCGACTCGGATTCCTGCCACACGCCGGTCTCCGCCACTGCCAATTACAGGAAGGCATGCAGCAGCAATAACAATGATCTAATCGTGCTGACCCTGACCTCCAACAAGAGCATCGCCTACAAGGAATACTTTCCGAAAAAGGAAGCCACCTGCACCGAGGCGGGCTATGAATCCTACTGGATGTGCGGCAGCGATGCGGACAGCAACAAGTGCCGGAAGATATTCTCGGATGAGGACTGCACAAAGGAGCTTGCCGCGCCCATCGCGATTCCCGCGAAGGGACACTATTTCCCTGCAAGTGCCTATCACGCGGAACTGCCTGGCACCTGTACCGATATCGGTCATGTGGAATACTGGCATTGCGGCCAGTGCTACAAGTATTTTACCGATAACACCGGCACAACGGGGATCTCGAACATAATGCTCCCCAAGGATAAGGATAACCATGCCCAGGCACCGCAATATATCGCTGACGACGTACATCATACGGCAAAATACAATTGCTGCAACACGACGCTCCCCATGGAAGCACACAGCTTTGACTATGGCGTGTGTGACGTATGCGGCTACGTAGCCACTTTCCTGGTACAGAGCAGCAGGGAGGCTGCGTACTTTGGCTCGTACAACGATGCAATGGCCGCGCTAGCGCGGGAAGACGCGACGTTTCTAATGGTGCTGAGAGACTATGACGGTACGATCGATATCAATATAGACGGGAAACGTACCGTCCTGATCGGCGACGCCAGAACAAATGTCCGCGTGAGTGGCATCAACATAAACGGCGGAAGCGTTACCATATCGAATTACGGAACGGTTGGCTCTCTTACGAACAATGCCGTCACGATCCTCGGCAAAGGCGGCGGCAGATATGACGCGATCCGGAATAACATGGGCGACGTCGGGGCGCTTCTCGGCAGTTGCATTGTGTATAAAACAGAGGACGGCGTGTTCCTGCGTTCCAAAGATGAAGCTTGCAAGGCCGACAGCATTCAGAATGTCCGTGTCATTGGCGCTCCGATTTCGTACATCGAGATCACCGGCGCGGGCAAAGGCACCGGTGAAGAGTATGACGTCAGGTATGCCCATACGGTAAAAGCGGGAGAAACGGTGACGTTCCAATCGGATGTGTACCAGATCAGCGGTGCTACCGCCGCTGGTGCTGTCATCACATCCTGGGACTGCGGAACCATACCCGCGGAAAATGTCGATGTGCAGACATCCAATGGGAGCTGGAGATCGACGCTTACTCTGACGAACATTACACCTGGCGTATATCCTCTGGTCTGCACGGTGAATTCTGACAACAACGGCGAAATCTATTCCGTTCGCGCAACCGTCACACTCACCGTGGAGGCGGGCGAGACAGAGTATACCCTCACCTTCGACGCCAACGGCGGCACCGGCGCTCCGGCTGCCATGACTGGCGAGACAGACACCTTCGTGATTCCCGACACCATCCCGACACGGGACAATGCCCACTTCGGCGGCTGGGCGCTCACTGCCGGAGCCGACAGCCCGCAGTACCAGCCCGGCGATACTGTCACCGTCGACGGTGGGATGAAAATGACCCTCTACGCTTACTGGAGGGCGCACGGCGACGGTAACGGCGACGGCTTCTGCGACGGCGGCGAGGAATGCCTCCACGGAAAGGACGCCGATGGCTACTGCACCGTAAGCGGCTGCACCCACAACGCGGACGGACACGACTGCTGCCCGAAGCGCGGGCCTTCGGAAACCGTCATCACGACCTTGCCAACCCTGCCCGCCGAAACATATGTCGGCACCCAGTTTCTGGATGAAGCGCTTGAGGGCGGAGTGGCGCAGGTTAAGGGAACGGATACCGTCGTCCCCGGTAAGTTTGCATTCGAGGGAGAGTATGGCGGGAGCGTAAGTTTTGTGGGGGAAAACCGCCTGCATGTTATCTTCACTCCCGATGACACGGAAGCATATACAACAGCGGAATGTGAAGTGATTGTGACCGGCATTCGGCATACGATCACGGAGGTTCTTACGAAGTTTGCCATCACGGACAAACCGCTGGGCACGCCCCTTGCGGAGCTGGGAATCCCTACGGAGGGCGTCACGGTAAAAACCGACTCCGGCGCAATGTTCGCCCCTATTCCGGTCATTTGGGACACATCTGCCTATGATCCCAATTCTCTGGAACCCCAGACTATCTACGGAACGCTGGATGTTGCCAACAGCTATTTTCATGATAAAATCGTTACGGAAACCGATGTAAAAGCGACCATTGAGGTATCTCTTATGGATACTCGGGTCTTCCAGACTACCATTGTCACACCGCCTACGGTTGAAGGAACCTTCTATGCGCTGGATCGTTACGAGACGCTGACAAGCGGTCTCGAGGGCGGAAAGGCGATGGCAAACGGTCAGGAGATCGAAGGCACGTTCGAGTTTGATGAGGACGAATTGCTGTACGGAGACACCGCCTATCCCGGCATCGGGCTGAAATACGGCCAGCTTACGCGCACGGTCGTTTTCAAGCCGACAAACTCCAGGAACTACACAACTGCAGCCTGCACGGTAACCGTGAACGTTCTCCCGCTCACGATCGTCAGAATCAATCCCAATTTCGAAGACATCACCGACAAGCCCATTGGTACGGCGTTTGAACAACTTGGATTGGCGGAAGCGGGTTCGATGGACGTGATGCGCGGTGACCCCCAAAAAACGACGATCATGAGCGACACGGTGGTCTGGGATAAAAACCAGTACGACCCGAATACGCCATATGAGCAGCGCATTACGGGCAGATTGGTGCTGTCCACATGGAAGGATTATATTGCGCCCCCCGAAGGGGCGTCCACCGTCAGCGTCAAGGTGAAGCTGAAGTACGACCCGGTTGTACCTGTGATTGTGACCGCGCCGACGTTCCGCTGGACAAAGGGAGACTTCCGGCTTGGCGACAATCAGATTTTTGTCAGCGAAACCTTCCAGATCGGAACGGAAACACCCCCGGAGGAAGCTGACGAGATCGGTGCGCTTATTGGCGGTGAGGCGCGGGTTGGCGGCAAGAAGATCGACGGCACATTCTCTTTCAAGGCCGGTACGCCTAAGTGGTTTAGCGCAGCGGGAACATACAACGTGACTGTGGCCTTCACGCCGAGTGATACCGTTCGTTATGCGCCTGCCGAATGTACCATCCCGATTGAAGTGGTCAAACGCACCCTCCTGAGCATCGAACCCTCGACGGATATCACGAACAAAGAGGTCGGCACGAAGTTTGATGCGCTCTGGCTGCCTCCATTCGTGAACTGCCGGACAGAGGACGGGTCGTTCTACTCAGGCATTGGCGTAACGTGGGATAAGACGTCGTATGACCTGAATTCTACTGCTGAGCAGGCCATTACCGGCACGCTCAATCTCGGCGATATTCCGACTATTCAGCAGCCCGTCCCGGAGTTAAAGGCCACGGTCAAGGTCAGGCTTATTCCCCACGACTGGAGCGACTGGACGCCCGACAGCAACGGTACCCACAGCCGCGTCTGCGCCAGAAACAGCAGTCATAAAGAAACCGTCAGCTGCTCCGGCGGTACGGCGACCTGTCAGGCAAAGGCGGTCTGCTCCGTCTGCGGTCAGGCATACGGCCAGTTTGCCGCGCATGACTTTACGGCAGAAGTGGTTGAAGAAAAATACCTGAAATCCGCCGCAACCTGCACGGAGAAGGCAGTTTACTACAAGTCCTGCACCGTCTGCGGCGAAAAAGGAACGGAAACCTTCGAGGTTGGCAATATTCTCGGCCACGACTGGGGTGAATGGCAGCCCAACGGCAACGGCACCCACACCCGCGTCTGCAAGCGCAACGCAACCCATAAGGAAACCGTCAGCTGTTCCGGCGGCACGGCGACCTGTCAGGCAAAGGCGGTCTGCTCTGTTTGCGGTCAGAAGTATGGTCAGCTTGCCGCGCACGACTTTACGGCGGAAGTGGCGGAAGAAAAGTATCTGAAATCCGCTGCGACCTGCACGGAAAAGGCGACTTACTACAAGTCCTGCACAGTCTGCGGCGAAAAGGGAACGGAAACCTTTGAGGTCGGCAACATTCTCGGCCACGACTGGGGCGAATGGCAGTCCAACGGAAACGATACCCATAGCCGCATCTGCACCAGAAACAGCGGCCATAAGGAGACCGTCAACTGTTCCGGTGGTACGGCGACCTGTCAGGCAAAGGCAGTCTGCGCTGTGTGCAGGCACGAATACGGCCAGCTTGGCACACACAGCTTCACGGCGGAAACCGTGAAGGAACAGTACCTGAAATCCGCCGCGACCTGCACAGAAAAGGCAGTCTATTACAGGTCCTGCGCCACCTGCGGCCTGAGCGCCAAGGACACCGCCGAGGAAGCGGTCTTTGAAACCAGGGCGCTCGGCCATGACTGGGGCAAGTGGCAGTCCAATGGCGACGGCACCCACACCCATGTCTGCACCAGAGACGATACCCACAAGGAGACGGTCAGCTGCTCCGGCGGCACCGCGACCTGCGTGGAGCAGGCGACCTGTAAGGACTGCGGCGGGGAGTACGGCGAAAAGGATGCCGCGAACCACACCGGTGCGAAGAAATGGACGACCACAAAGACCACCCACGAACAGAAATGGTCCTGCTGCGGCGGGATCACCGTCGCCAAAGAAGCCCACACCTTCGGCAAATGGGTCGTCACCGAAAAGGCAACATCCAGAAAAGACGGGGAAAAGACCCGCACCTGTGAAGTCTGCGATTACATCGAGACTGCGAAGATCCCTGCCACCGGCACTTCGCCGAAGACCGGCGACGACAGCCACATCGGCATGTGGGCCGGCATCCTCTGCGTATCCCTCGCCGGTATCGTGGCGCTGGTGGTATGGTATAAACGGAAGAACAGGAAGTAAACCAAGCCATATTGCAGTCATAACCACCGGCCAGCGGTTATGACTGGGTATTGGAATCTTCGCCCACTGCTCAGTTTCCCGAACACCGTCCTCAAAATTTGCTGGTTGTTCCAGACAGAAAAAATCCGGACTTATTCCCGCGTGGGGAGTAAGTTCGGGTTTTTCGCTTTATCCAGGAAGTGCTGCACAGAAAAGATTGCCATGTGCAGCCGGATGTAGTATGCTGTCAGAAAGAAAAATCTTCCATTCCGCGTTTTTCTGCGTGTAAAAGGGTGAAGCTACTAAAAAAGGAGGCGGCGACATGGATGACAATGAAATTCTCGATTTGTATTTCGCCCGGTCGGAACAGGCGATCGTTCAGACTGACCAGAAATACGGATTTTATTGTTACAGTATTGCCAAACGTATTTTATCCGACCCCCTGGACGCTGAGGAAAGCGTCAACGATACCTATTACTCCGCCTGGAAGCTGATCCCACCCCGCAGACCCCAGCGATTTTCCACCTTCCTGGGAAAGATCACCCGGAATCTGGCTATCGACCGCTGGCGGAAGAATACCGCCGAAAAGCGGGGGAAGGGGGAGACGCAGGTGCTGCTGGACGAGCTGGCGGAGTGCGTCGCCGGAAGCGAAAGCCCGGAGACGGAGCTGCTTCGCAAGGAGCTGACCGCCTCGCTGAACCGCTTTCTGCGGAAGCTCCCGGAAAAAGACCGCACCGTCTTTCTGCTCCGGTACTACTATGCCGGCACGAAGGAAGACATTGCCCGGAAGACGGGACTGTCCTCCAATCAGGTGAAGTACATTCTGCAAAAAGTTAGAAAGCAGTTGGCCGACACACTTAAAAAGGAGGGTTTACAATGACGGCTTATCAGCTTTTCAGAGGACTGACCGGCGTGGACGGGGAGCTGCTGGCGGCGGTGGAGCCGGTGGATTCCCGGAAGGAGCCCGCCACAAAGAAGCTGCCCGCAAGAAAAATCTGGCTGATCGCCGCGGTCATTGCGCTGGCGCTGCTGCTGGCGGGCTGCGGAATCGCCTATGTGCTCAGTCTGAGACAGCTTGAGCTGGGAACCCAGACGATCCCCCTGCCCACTGATGCGTCGCAGGACGGCACGGCTCCCACCGAAACCGAAATGCAGCTGACGGTATTCTCCCTTCAGGGAATTGAGGGGACGCCCAACTATCAGGCAAATCAGGAGTGGCTGGCGTTCACCCAGAGCTATACCCCCTCCGGCGGCGAATATTGGGACAGCGACCCGGCTTACTGGGCGTACAGCGTTCAGGACCAGACGATGGTGGACAAGCTGGATGAAATCTGCGCCAAATACGGACTGAAGGTGATCGGAAAGGCGTGGCACGAGCAGGTTGACTGCAATAAATTTCTCCCCCTGCTCGGCATTGACAGCCTGCTGAAAGCCGGTACCGACGCAACGCTTTCCATTCCGGCGGGACGCTATTTCCCGGGCGGCTCCTTTACCATTTACGGTACGCTGAATCTTGGAGACGCGGCGGAGATGTTTACCTACCAATGCGTCAAAAAGGATGTTTTCTACGACGTGTTCGGCTACACGAACCCGGATAGCGTTACCGAGAGAAACTATACCACATCGGACGGCGTACCCCTCCTGTTTCTGGAATCGGAGCAGAGCGGCATGATTCTGGCAGACCGGGAGGACTGCTTCCTGAGCCTGAGCATCATGCTGGACGGGAACGTCAGTCTCGAGGAAATCGCCGAATGCTTCGACTTTACGATTCAGCCTCAAGCACCCGACGCTGCCGCGGCGGATGCACGGGAGCAGGCTTCCAATGCGGAAATCATCAGCACACAGGACGACCCGAATATTGGCAGGCGTGCCACGTATGCCGAGTATGTAGAAGACTTAATCCGGGGCGACGAGTTCCATACCTCTACCGATCCGGAGTACACACCCCCTGTCAAAACCTATGCGTTTTATGACGCGGACGGTAACGGGACAGACGAGCTGCTCATTTTCTATGGTGACCGCATTGGCAGCATTGTCGGCATGAAGGACGGCGTCACGGATGAAGGAAAGAGCTACACTCTGATACCGTGCGAAGATCATGTTTTCATTGACTGGCCGAGAGGCCCGTATGTCGATGGGGAATACTGGTATCACATCTTCCGTTTCGCCAACAATGACGACCCGGTCTTCTCCAACCCGAAGGAACGAAGCATCGTCCGGCTGAAAAAGGACGCGGAGGGGAACTGGTGGCGGACATCCTCCACAGACCATTACGCGGATTTTGACACCAGAATCACAGAGGAGGAAGCGAAGGCCATCCTAGATTCCTATGCCCCCATTCATCTGGAAACTTATCCGCTTTCCGAATTCAAAGAGCCTTAAAACAGCGCCCCGTTTTCCCACCAAACGGAAAACGGGGCGCATTTTGCTGTTGACGTCCGGGAATGCGCGTGGCATAATAGTTGTACATACAACGATGTATCTACAACGAGCCAGGAGGCTGCCATGGACATTACGGAACGGAAAATCACCAAAATCGCCCGGGAGGCGGAAAAGCTGGTTCTGCGCACCATGCGGGAAACCGGCGTCGGCACGGCGGAGATCGACCTGATCCACGCCCTGCGCCACAATCCCGGCTGTACGCAGGCGGCGCTGGCGGAGCTGCTGCACGCGGACAAAGCCGCCATCGCCCGCAGAACGAAAAATCTGGAAGCGAAGGGCTACCTTGTCCGCAGGGACGCCCCCAACGACCGGCGCAGTCACCTGCTGTACCCCACGGAAAAGGCGGAGAGTCTGAAATCCTCCAAAGCGGAGATCGAAGCGGCCTTTTATGAGTATCTGGCGGACACGCTGACGAAAGAGGAAGCCGCCGCCTTTGCCGCCGCGCTGAACAAGCTCTACGCGGCATCCAAGGCGGAAAGCCGGGCGGGCTTCCCGCACTTTATTCAGGCGGCAAAGGGGGACGACAGCGATGAAGCGTGAAAAAGCCTTCCGCCCGGACAGGATCGGTTCGTATTTCCGCGTCGAATGGCTGCCGCTGGCACTTGTGACCCTTTCCGGCCTGATCTACAACATCGGTCTTCTTGCCACGCCATGGTTTGAAGGGCGGATGGCGCAGTGCCTTGCGGACATTCTGGGCAGGAATGCCGCTGCCGGGAAAATGGCGGTTCTGGTGCTCGCCTATATTCTCGTCACGCTGGGGGTGCAGGCCGCGCGGTTTATCAAGCGGTTCTATGTCCGCCGCTTCGCCAACAACATCAACCGCCGGATGAAGGGCATCCTGTACGCCAATCTGGTGCGCAGAAGCCGGGCGTCGCTGGAGCAGGAGGGCGCGGGCGAGCTGATGACCAAGGCCATCTCCGACGTGGACGACTGCGTGGAGGGAATGCGGAAATTCACCACCGAGGTCTTCGACACCTTCGTGGCGCTGGTGGGCTACGCCGTCATGCTTCTGGTATACGACTGGCGTCTGGCGATCCTGAGTTTGCTGTTTACGCCGGTGTCCTACGTCTGCGCGGCGTGGATGAAGCGGAACGTCCAGCGTGCGGGCGCCGCCTACAAAAAAGCGGCGGGCGCACTCAGCACGGCCACGCTGGATCGGGCGCAGAACGCCGTGACCTACCGCATTTACGGCTGTGAAAGCACCCGGGAGGGGCAGTACGAGCATACGCTGGACACCTACGAGAAGACCGCCGTCCGCAGCAACGTGTGGCAGTCGGCCCTGCCGCCGCTGTATCTGGCCGTGTCGGAGGCGGGGGTACTGTTCATTCTGTGGTTCGGGGCGAAAAACGTCCTCGGTTCCGGGTGGTGCGCATGGGATATTGCGGCGTTCACTACGTTTCTTTCCTGCTTTACCAAGCTGACGGTGAAATCCTCCAAGGTGGCGAAGCTGTTCAACTCGGTGCAGAAGGCGGAGGTCTCATGGAAGCGCATTCAGCCGCTGATGAAGTCCCCGGAGACGCTGGAGCCTCTCGCCGTTCCGTCAGCGGTGGACGTGACCCTTGAGAATCTTTTCTTTGCCTACGGCGACCAGCCGGTTTTCTCCGGACTGAGCCTGACGGCCCATCCGGGGGATATCATCGGCGTTACCGGGCCGGTGGCCTGCGGCAAGTCTACCTTCGGGCGGGTGTTCCTCTGCGAAGCGCCCTACGGCGGCTCGGCGAAATTCGGGAAGACCGAGTTTTCCGCCCTCACCCCCCGTCAAATCGCGGCGACCGTGGGATATTTGGGGCACGACCCGGAGCTGAGCGCCGACACCATCCAGAATAACGTCCTCTGCGGAAGCAATCAGGACGCGAAGCCGTATCTTGCCGCGGCGGCGCTGGATCATGAAGTGCTTGCCATGGAAGCGGGGCTGGACACCGTCGTCGGCAGCAGCGGCACGCGGCTTTCCGGCGGTCAGGCGCAGCGGCTGGCGCTGGCAAGAACCCTTGCCCACCCAAGACCGGTTCTGGTTCTGGACGACCCATTCTCTGCGCTGGACAGAAATACCGAGGATGCCGTGTTCGCAAATTTACAGGAATACGCAAAGGATAAGGTTGTGTTCCTGATCTCTCACCGCCTGTATCACTTCCCGCAGATGCGCAGTGTGATCTTTATGGAGGACGGCAAGGCCACCGTCGGCACCCACGGGGAACTGATGGCATCCGTCCCGGTGTACCGGCAGCTCTATGAAAGCCAGACAGGAGGGCAGACTCATGAATAAAAACGGTGTGTTTGCCGCGATACGGACGGCGGCAGCGACCCACCAGCTTCTCACGGTGGGGACGGTTCTCTGCGTGGCGGCGTCGGTGGGTGCGTCCCTGCTCCCACCGCTGCTGCTGGCACGGGTTGTCGATCGCCTGACCGTGGGCAGCGGACTGACGTTTCTCGCGGTACAGGGCTACTTTTGCAGTCTTGCGCTGGAGGGACTGCTTTCTTCCGCGCAGGAAAGCCTGCTCGTGCTGTTCGGCCAGAAAATGACCCACGCCCTGCGTTCGGAAATGTCCCGGAAGCTGACCCAGCTGCCCGCAAGCACCCTTGTTGACCAGAATCCCGGCGAGGTCGCCGCCCGGTTTTCCGGGGATGTGGATACGGTGGAGGCGCTGTTTACCTCCGGCATCATCAGCATGGTGGCGGACGCGTGCCGCATTCTGTCCATCATGGCGGTCATCGCGGTGAAAAATACCGGTCTTGCCCTGATTCTGCTGCTGGTTCTGCCCCTGTTCGCCCTGTTCACCCGCCACGTGCAGAAGCGGATGCTGGCCGCCCAGCTGGACAACCGCCGCGCCGTCGCCGCCGTGTCCGGTCAGGTGCCGGAGACGCTGCACAGTATCCGCACCATCCGGGCGCTGGGGCTGGAAGATTACATGGAGCGCCGCTACGATCGGCGTATTTCGGACGGCTACGCCGCCATGGAGCGGACCAATTTTTACGACGCCATCTATTCGCCGGTAGTCCTGCTGCTGAACGCCGTGGTGGTGGGCATCGTCATGCTGCTGTCCGCCTCCGGAAATGCGGAAATCCTGCGCCTTTTCGGCATGTCTGTCGGCACGTCGGTGGCCGTTATCAGCTACATATCCCGCATTTTTGCCCCCATTGAGAGCCTTGGCATGGAGATTCAGACCATTCAGTCGGCCATGGCCGGGGTCAAGCGTATCGACGCATTTTTAAGCCAGCCGGAGCGCGTCATCCCGGAGCGGCGGGAAGCCGCCGCCCGGGGGGACGTGGTACTGTCCCACGTGACCTTCGGCTACGGAGAAAAGCCTGTTTTGCAGGACTTTTCCATGACCGTAAGGCAGGGCGAGCAGGTCACGCTGGTAGGCCGGACGGGCGCAGGAAAAAGCACTGTGTTCAAGCTTCTGCTGGGGCTTTATCGTCCGGAAGCCGGTACGATCACCATTGGCGGCGTGGACGTTTCGGCCATTTCGGATCAGGAGCGCCGAACCTGCATCAGCTGTGTGGAGCAGCACTTTTCCCGCGTGCCGGGGACGGTGCTGGATCAGATCACCCTTGGTGACCCGCAGATAACGGAAGCCATGGCGAAGAACGCGGCGCACCTTGCCAGGATCGACGCGGCTATTCAGGCATTGCCAGAGGGCTACGCCACGGTATGCACCGAGGGCATGTTCTCACAGGGCGAATGGCAGCTTCTGTCCATCGCCCGCGCCGCGGCGGCGGACCCGGCGGTGCTTCTGCTGGACGAGATCACAGCAAATCTGGACGCCGAGACGGAGGAGCGCGTTCTGGAAGCTCTGCGCCGCGCCTCTGAGGGGCGGACAGTTTTGTCCGTTTCCCACCGCGTCTATGAAAATCTGGGTGGGAGGACGGTCGAGATCAAGCCGCAGGGGCAATGAAATGGAATTTCAGGGAGAAACGGCGCAGGCAATGACCGGCGGGAGCCACCAGTCTCTCCCCGTCACAGAGAAAAACCGCCCTCCTGACAGTTACTGATGGCAAATGCGAAAAATGTCTCCTTTGCGATAGCCGCAAAATAGCCGGTCTGCTCGTACTCATGCGCATAGTGCTTGGCAATGTGTCCCAGCGTCTCCTTAAGCTGAAGCATTGCGGCAAATTCATGCTTGCAGGGATAGCTGCAAAAGCAGTCGCACAGTAAATTCCGGATTTCCCCGTCGTGATAGCGGAATTCAACGGCGTATGCTTTTGTCCCTTCCACGACTGCATACCCCTTTGTCCCATCCAGACAGAGATAACGGACGCGGTTCTCCATGTAGTAGTCGTGTCCCCGCTCCGCAATGGCATTGGCGACTTTCATTTCTTCCAAATGCTCGAGAGAGAAGGAGAAATCGTCGTTTCCGCTGGCAAATTCCTCGTCTTCGCCGACGGGTGCACGGAACCAGCTTGTTACTTGGGCGGCGGGGAGAGCAGTGGAGTCGAAGGTGATAAAATGGGAAGCGGACATGTAAAATCTGCCGTGCACCCGGGTATTTACCTGGAAAATGACCTTCTGATATTCGGACAGCCGAATCCTGAAATTGTAATTCACGCTGGTCACGATGCCGAGAACCCCTTCCAGCTTGCCGCTCACATAGACCCGGTCGCCGGCCTTCAGGTCGAACCGGTCGTTGTAATAGGCGAGCGACCTTCCGGTCTCCGGAAAACAAACCTGCACCACAGACTTCCGGGGCGCGGCGCTGACCGGTTCTGCCTCCCGCACTGCCGAAGTTTCCTGTCCCTCTTGGGACGCTCTGCCAAAACCGCTGATCGTAAAACGCATAGCTTTTCCTCCATCCATAATCTTTTTTGGGTTTCTGAGAGGATTATACAATGCGATGTGTCCAATAAATCGGACCAATTCAAGTAAAACACACGATAATGCAAAAATTTTCAAAAAACAGCGGGAGGCCGACCGGCTTCCCGCTGTTCCCATAGTTACGTATCCAGACTTCTCAGCCGCTCGACGATGCTCTGCTTCACCGCCTGACGGTACATGACCGCCGGGATGGCACAGCCAAGCACGATAAATGCGGGCAGCATGGCCAGTACCGGGGTGATGGTGTAGTGATAGCTGTAGAACCAGTAGGCGCTTTCCAGAAGCCGCCCCGCCAGCGGGTTCACCGCGGCGGACAGAAGCCCCGCGATCAGGCCGGAACCAAGGGTGTACAGCAGCCCCTCCCAGAGAAGCATGGTTTCCAGCTGACGGCCGGTCATGCCCACCGACTGCAAAACCGCGAATTCCCGGCTCCGCGCCAGAATGGCGGTCATCATGGCGTTGAAGAAATTCAGAATACCCACAATGCCGATGATGGCGCACAGCAGCCCGCCCAGAATCACAAAGGTCATCCGGAACTCCTGAAAATATGCCCGGTGGGTCGCCTTGCTTTCGTACATCAGGGGACTGTCGGGGTCGGAAGTGAGCTGGGCAAGGTAGCTTTCCGCGGCGGCCTCCGCCTCGGGACTGGGGGTGTCGAAGAGGTAGACCATGGGGAACACGTTGTCCTCCCCGGCGTCCCGGTACAGGGCGTCCGCGCTGAGGATTGCCTCATAGCCCATGGTATAGAACCGGCTGCTCATGTTGTAGGGAACGTCCACCAGTGCGCAGACGGTGTAGTTTACGTCGTGCGCAGTATCGCCGTTTCCATAGGTGACTTTGATTTTCTCGCCCACGGCGGGATAAATCCCGGGGTCAGGCAGCTTCCCGGAATCATTCAGATTCACGGCAATGGCGATGGCATGGCTGTCCGGTTCCCAGAGGGAATCCAAGCTGCCGTCGATCACCGTGAGCTTTTCTCCAAGCGTCGGGTCAAGCCCCTCTATCTGGGACGCCGCCTGCACCTTGTCGCCGTCTCTTGGCGTCTGGGCGAGAAGCGTGTCGATGTCCATATCCGTATTCCGGCTGTAGAAGGCGGCTTCATCCCGCCAGACGCTTTCCGGCAGATACATACCCACCCCGCCGGTCTGATAGGCAAAGCCCTCCAGAGAGTGCGCTGTGTTTGCCCGCACCGGTTCCACAGCCTCTTTGGTCAGGGAAAAACCCCGAGAGTTAAAGTAGTCCGGTGTGCTGATGAGGAAGTCCGCGCAGCTTCGCCGGCTCAGATATTTGTCCATGTCAAAGCCGCCGATAAACGTGACCAGCAGATTCAGCAGAACGACGGTCAGGGACAGCGACACCATCACGAGCGCCGTCTTCTTTTTATCTCTGCCCAAGTTGGCGGCGGCCATCTGGACGGGGGTAACCTTGCCGCCCTTCCGGTGCGTTTTCCCCGCCGACTGACGCTCGGTGTAGCGCGCCGCCTCCACAGGAGAGACCCTCCCGGCAATTCGCCCCGGCCGGGCGCAGGAAAGCAGCACCGTCAGCAGGGCGAACACTGAGGAAAACAGGAATATCCATGGGGAAACGCTGACTGTGGTGTACCGCCCTCCCATCGTGGAGATGGACATGGTGATGGGAACCGCCGCGGCACCAACGCCGTAGCCCAGCAGCAAGCCTGCCGGAATGCCCAGCGCGCTCAGCAGCAGCGCCTGCTGGCGGATCAGCCGCCGCAGCTGCTTCGGCGTGACGCCGATGGTTTTGAGCAGTCCGTAGTAGCGGATGTCCCCCGCCACGGAGATCTGGAAAATGTTGTAGATCACCAGATATCCCGTAAACGCCACCAGAATCAGCACGGCGAGCATGGCGAGGATTCCCCCAACGCCCAGCGTGTCCCAAACTTGGGTAGCGGTATAGCCCCAGTTGACGCCGATGCGAAGCTGCCCCGCCTCCTCGCCGATGCTGTAGCCGCAGTCCTCGCCGATTCTGGTCAGGTCGTTTTCAATGTTCAGGGAGCTTCTCAGCATGACGCTCAAATCCGTGCGGAAGGGCTTTAAGCCTCCCGCCACGGCTTTTCTTTCGATCTTCTGGGCGTATTCCTTGGAAACGTTGAGGAAGTGAACGCTCAGCAGCTCGTCGTAGTCCCACCAGCCTACCAGCGTAAAGGTGTCGGTGATGTCCCAGCCCATCTGTTCTTTGTCCGCCAGCGTGTAAGTGACCTTCACCTGTGCCCCCAGCTCCGGCTTTACGCCGAGAAGCTCCAGAGCTTTGGTGTCCATGGTAATTTCATTCCCGCTTTTCGGGGTGCGTCCCACCGTGGGCTGGGAAAAGCTCCACTTGGCGTTGTTGTCGTCCATGTAGCTGACTTCGGCGTAGTCCTTTTCAAAAGCGCCCTGGGTGGCAAGACCCAACACCGTCCGCACGCCCACGGCTTTGACGTCGGGATGTGCCGAAAGCACCGCGATCTGGTCTTCGTCCACGTCCTTGAATGCACCGTGGGCATACCCGCCGACAGAGCGGAACTGGTAGTTTTGGTTCGTCTCGTTGATGGACATTACGATGGTAAAGAGGGACGTGAACAGCAGGGCGGTCAGGGCGATGGCAAGCACCGCGATGATGTTCCGCTTTTTCGCGGACATCAGGGTCTTGAAGCTTAGATGGCGAATGCAGCTTCCGTTTTTCACCTTCATGCCGCTCACCTCACGATCCGTCCGTCCTCAATGCGGATGATCCGATCCGCCGTCTGGGCGATTTCCTCGTTGTGGGTAATCATGACGATGGTCTGGGCAAATTTCTGGCTGGTGACTTTCAGCAGGCTCAGCACGTCCTGACTGGTTCTGGAATCCAGATTGCCCGTAGGCTCATCCGCCAGAATGATGGCGGGGGCGGCGGCAAGGGCGCGGGCGATGGCTACCCGCTGCTGCTGACCGCCGGACAGCTGACTGGGAAGGCTCCCCAGCTTCTTTTCAAGGCCCAGCGTGTTTACAATTTTGTCGAGGAAATCCTCGTCCACCTGCCGCCCGTCCAGCTGGATGGGCAGGACGATGTTTTCCCTCGCGTTCAGCACCGGCACCAGATTGTAGCTCTGGAAGACAAAGCCGATCTTCCGCCTGCGGAAAATGGTCAGCGCTTCATCTTTCAGGGAAAAGATGTCCTTCCCGTCCACGATCACGCTGCCGGAGGTGGGCCGGTCAAGGCCGCCCAGCATGTGCAGCAGGGTGGATTTTCCGGAGCCGGAGGTGCCCACAATGGCGACAAATTCGCCGCTGTCCACACTCAGGTTCACGCCGTCCAGCGCCCGAACCTCCGTGTCCCCGGAGCCGTAGATTTTGCGCAGGTTTCTGGTTTCCAAAATACTCATAATAACCTCCCAAATAGAAAAGTCTGTATTGTTTTCACACTACAGACTTTACTACAGGATTCTTTCTACATTCTTTCCGGAATCTAACAGTGTTGACAGATTTCACGGGGGAGGTACAGGGAAAATGTGCTGCCCTCGCCCGGTTTGGAGCTGACCTTCACATAGCCGCCCTGCCCCTCCGCGATCTGACGCACCAGATACAGCCCGATGCCCACGCCTTCCTCCGTGGGATTGCTTAAGCCCCGATAGAAGCGCTGAAATACCTTCGGCTGCTCGTCCTCCGGTATCCCCGGCCCGTTGTCCGCCACGTGAATGGCCGAAAACATCTGGTAGTCGGACGCGGACACACGAACCGCCCCGCCGGCGGGGGTGTACTTGACGGCATTGTCCAGCAGGTTAAATACGGCTTCCTCCGTCCATTTTGCGTCGAAAACCGCTTCGGCATCCGTGGGAAGAAAAGTGATGGAAATGTTCTTTTCCCCGGCCTTCGGCTCCAGCTGGGATACCGCCGAGGATAGAACGTCCTGAAGCGCCCCCGGCTCCGGGCGCAGGGCGATCACCCCGGATTCCAGCCGGGAGGTCTTCACCAGCGCTTCAATGAGACTTTGGAGCTTCCTCGTCTGGGCGTCCAGCGCGTCCAGACACACCACGTTCCCCGGCTGCTCCCGCAGGAGCTGGGCGTAGAGCAGAATGTTGGCAATGGGTGTTTTCGTCTGGTGGGAAATGTCCCCGATCAGGGTTTTCAGCTTTTCCTTTTCCGTGCTGACGTTCCGGGCGGATACCGTGGACGCCGCGAGGTAGTGCGCCAACTTGCTTTCCAGCGCGGAAAGCAGCGTCTCGTCGAAGCTGTCCTCCGTAAAGTCCCCCCGCATGGCATCGGTAAGCATCTCATTCAGCTTTTCCAGTGTCCGGCGGGTCTTCCGGCGCTCACACCAGATTGCGGCGGCGCAGAGAAGAATCGCCGCCGCGAGAATCCCGTATTCCCATGATGTCATATCACTTCACCGCCCATGTGTAGCCGAGGCCGTACACCGTTTTCAGGTATTGGGGGCTGGACGGGTCGTCCTCCAGCTTGACCCGCAGACGCTTCACCGTGACGGACAGGGCGTTCTCGTCCACAAAATCCGCCCCGTCCGTCCAGATGCGGTCAACAAGGGTGCCCCGGGACACGGTCTGCCCACGGTTCTCCACCAGCAGCCGCAGGAGCTTCTGCTCCGTCTTGCTCAGCTCAATGGGTTCGCCGTTCTTCCAGAACGCCATCCGCTCAAAATCGAACCGGAAGCCGTCCAGTTCCACGCAGGAGAATTTCACTCTCCGGCGAAGCTGGGCGTTCACCCGCGCCCGGAGAATTGCCAGGGAAAAGGGCTTCGTGATGTAGTCGTCCGCCCCGGATTCCAGCCCGGTGACCACGTCCATCTCCAGGTCATTTGCCGTCAGGAGGATCACGGGAACGGCTTCCCCCTGCCGCACCTCCCGCAGCAAATCCAGAGCGCTGCCGTCCGGGAGATTCACGTCCAGAATCAGCAGGTCAAATTTCTTCTGCGCCAGCATTTCCCGCGCCTGAGAAAGCGTCCCGGTCAGGGCGATCGTCACATCCGGGTCTTGCAGCACCAGCTGAATGCCCCTGCCCAGCGTCGTGTCGTCTTCCAGCAATAAGATCTCCCGCATATCACGCACCTGCCTTTTTTGTCCCATCATAGCACATGCGCCAAAGAAAGTCGATGCCGGCGTTTCTTAAGATTCCATTTCGGGAAAAGTTTCCCCGATTTGCGCCCAAAAAGGGATTGCGATTCTTAAGGAAGCGTGATATACTGATGGTATATATACCATCCAATAAGAGGAGTGACCCCTATGGCCATTACAAGCGCAAGTCTGCCCGCGAAAAAACGGATTCTCACCGTCTGTGTTCGGCTCTTTCTGGAAAAGGGCTACAAACGTTCGACGCTGGCGGAGATCATTGAAAAAGCCGACGTTTCCTACAGCACCTTCCAGAATATTTTCCGTGCCAAGGACGGCGTCCTGACAGAGTTGGTGGAATTCATGTTCTCCAACCAGTTCGCCATGGCGCGGGGGGAGGCGGGGGCGAAGCTGCCGCCGGTGTACGTCTACGCGGTGGAGACGGCCATCCAGATGACCCTGACGGAGCTGAACGAAAATCTCCGGGAAATCTACATCGAAGCCTACACCGAGAAGGAGGCCTCCGAATATATTCTCCGGGAGACGGCGAAGGAGCTGCACGGCATTTTTGGCAGCTACCTGCCGGACGCCACAGAGCGGGACTTTTACGATATGGAGATCGGCTCGGCCAGCATCATGCGCGGCTATATGGCACACCCCTGCGACGGGGAGCTGACGCTGGAAAAGAAGCTAAGGCTGTTTCTCACCATGAGCCTGCGGGCGTACAGCGTCCCCAAGGAGGAAGTGGAGCAGGTCATCCGCTTCGTCGAGGGGCTGGACATCCGGGAAATTGCCGAACAGGTGATGCAGAAGCTGTTCAAGGCGCTGGCCATGCGCTACGAATTTTCCCTCACCGGGCTGACAGAGCCTGTGAAGAAATAAGCCGATACGTATTGCAAGGGAGTACTCTCTTGCATCGGGATATATCCCGATGCAATGCCCTTCTGTCAACGCGCCTCCCATGGGGGACGGGAGACGCCGGAAGAAAGCGAGGAATCACCATGGAGAAACGACTGCTCAGTATTCTGCTTGTGCTCATCATGGCACTGTCGGTGCTGCCCACCGCAGCCTTTGCCGAGGACGGCGGGGAAAACCTGCCCGCGTGCATCTGCGAAACGGCCTGCACAGCGGAAGAAATGAACATAGACTGCCCCGGCTGCGGCGCAGAGGGCGCGCAGCCGGAAAACTGCGCTCTGTATACCAAAGTGCCGGATATGGACGATCCCGCGCCCGAAGACGAGGACGACGAAGCGTTTGAAGAGGACGGGACGCCTGAAGGCGGCGAAGCGTCCGCCCTTGCTCCGCAGCTCGCGGAGGGCGGCGCATACCCACTGCTTCTGCGGCGGCAGCGTCAACGCGGGCGATCATACCAGCCACCAGGACGTGACCTATACGGCGTGCACAAGGGCAAACTCCCTTCGCCAGATTTTCAACATCGAAAAAGTCAACGTAGCCTACGCTTATCTGGAGAATGACATAACGCTAGACGACGATTTGAGAATCCTGGGAGATAGCGACCAGCGAGGAAAGACGCTCTATCTCTGCCTGAACGGGCATACGCTCAATTTGGGACAATACTTTATTTGGGTTGGCTATATGGATTGCACGCTTTATCTGTGCGATTGCAGCGCCCAAAAGACGGGGACGGTTTCCGGCGGTTCAAAAGGCTGCGTCAGTGTTGACGATGCTGGCAATTATAATGCCACTTTTAACATGTACAGCGGCACGCTGAGAGGCGGCAATAGAACAGGCTGTGGCGGCGGCGTTGAGATAGTAAACGGCACGATGAACATGTACGGCGGCACGATCACGGAGAACACAGCCACCAGTGACGGCGGCGGCATCTATGTGGGCACAAAAGGCGCATTGAATCTGTACGGCGGCACCATCACCGGAAACAAAGTCAACACAAATGAGGCCCACCACGGCGGCGGTGTATACGTGGAAAGCAACCTATGGTCCGGTGTCGGCAAGATCAGCATCTCCGGTTCCCCCGTTATTACCGGGAATACCCGGACATATACGCCTGATTCAGCCACGACCACCGAAAACCTGTACTTAGGATATGGATTTACCAATAGCGGCGATTTGCCAATCATTACGCTCGGCACAGTTGCCAGCGGTGCAAATATTGGCATTTCAGCCAAAAAAACGGTATTTTCCACTGCGAGCGATACGGACTATTCGGGTTATTTCTCCTCCGATGACACCGGCTACCATGTGGAATACAATGCGGACAAAAAGCTGGAGTTGAAATCCGGTGCAGCCCATGTCCATACCGGCGGCACGGCCTATTGCAACAAAAAAGCCGTCTGTACGACCTGCGACAAAGAGTATGGTAACCTCGATCCCACCAACCACAGTGCCCCTAAGCCGAACGAGTGGCAGGGAGACGACAAGGAGCACTGGCAGGTGTATTCTTGCTGCAATGCCATCATAAACAAAGCCGCGCACGTCGGCGGCAAGGCCACCTGCAAGGACAGGGCAGTTTGTACGACCTGCGGCGCCGCATACGGCGGGCTGGGCGCACACAGCTTTACAGAGAAAGTCGCAGAACAATACCTGAAATCCGCCGCCACCTGCACGGCAAAGGCGGTCTACTACAAGTCCTGTACTTTCTGCCGCGAGAAGGGGACGGAAACCTTCGAGACCGGCAATGTTCTCGACCATGACTGGGATGAACCGAGCTATACATGGACAGCCGTTACGGACGGCTATATGTGCGTGGCATCCGGCAAGTGCAAAAACTGCGATGCCGATGTCTCCGATATTGCGACCGTGACCTACGCTGTGAAAAAGGCGCCGACCTGCCTGAATGCAGGTACCGGCACATATACGGCAACGTTCTCTGCTGCGTATGGCTTCCCCGCGCAGACCAAGGACGTTCTCCTTCCCGCCATCGGCCATACCTGGGGTACGGCAACGTATACATGGACGCAGGCCGAAACCGGCTATACCTGTACCGCGAAGCGCGTCTGCAAGAATGACTCTGCACACGTGGAGAACGAGACTGTCACGGCGGCTTATACGGTTGTCACCGAGCCGACCTGCCTTGCGGCTGGCCTGGGGAGATATCAGGTTTCCTTTAAAGCCGACTGGGCAAAGGACGCATCCAAAGACGTGTCCATCCCCGCCCTCGGCCACGACTGGGGCAAGTGGACGTCCAACGGCGACGGTACGCACACCCACGTCTGCAAACGTGACAAGACTCACACGGAGACGGTCAACTGCTCCGGCGGCACCGCCACCTGCACGGAGAAAGCAACCTGCGCCGGCTGCGGCGAAATCTACGGCGAAAAGGATTCCGACAACCACACCGGCAAGAAGGAATGGACGACCACCAAGACCACCCACGAGCAGAAATGGTCGTGCTGCGGCGAAGTGGTCGTAGCCAAGGAGTCCCACACCTTCGGCAAATGGGTCATCACCAAAAAGGCGACGTTCAGAAAGGACGGAGAAAAGACCCGCACCTGTGAGGTCTGCGAATACGTGGAGAAGGCGACAATCCAAGCCACCGGCTCCCCGGCGAAGACCGGCGACGACAGCCACATCGGCATGTGGGCAGGCATCCTCTGCGTGTCCCTGGCCGGTATCATAGCGCTGGTCGTTCTGTACAAGAAAAAACACAAGAAATAATGCTATAAAGCAGTGAAGCGCAAGCCCCATCTGGTTTGCGCTTCCTTACTGTCAAAATCCTTATTTGATACTGAAGTTCATATGAGACTTGTTTTGTGATTTCTTTCCTTATAAATCACAAAACAGGCAGCGCCGTCAGGCGATGCCTTCCTGATTAAAATTAGGGCCTATCTGAAAACCGTTAACACGCCCAAACAGCGGGTCTTTTCCGCCTGCTGTGCACCATTTTCCCTTGTAATACACAAAGTATTACTGCGGAAAAATGGCTTCAGCAGGCTAAAAATCCCTC